>Ga0315274_10014306_pt1 | contig 11254 bp, 10 predicted proteins | sample YL17G02_20_MG_FD_203700 | JGI IMG/M metagenome (GOLD analysis project Ga0315274, IMG submission 203700) | Sediment microbial communities from Yellowstone Lake, YNP, Wyoming, USA - YL17G02_20 | ecosystem: Environmental > Aquatic > Freshwater > Lake > Sediment | place: USA: Wyoming | collected...
GCCACGATCTGCCTGTCTCCCCCCTCCCTGCCTTTTGCCAAAAGCGATAAATCCAACTGTCTCAATGCCACAGGACCTGCTTATGCCACGATTCTTTCATGGAACTTTTGACACTACCCCTCTGCTGCCGTCCATTTGTCTCGTGCGCACGTTCAGAAACGTTCGGCAAAAGCCTTCGATCACGTTTGTGAACGAGACGACGCTGTTTCTCCCTATCGGCCCCCCGACCGACTGTCAAGAGCCAGTTGGAGTGGGGCGCATCTTGGTTTCGTCCGGCCCTGAAGGGGCCGGCTATGCCCGGACCAAACTGAGATGCGCCCGTTGGAGTGAAGGGGTGAAAATCCGGGGCTTTTTCCTTTCTTTTTAGCTTGCAAGCCAAAAGGCCTCCCCCTATCTTCGCGGTGCTTTCGCTTCTTTGCAGAGGGGGGAAGCGCAGAGCGGTGGTGTTGGTCTTACTTCAGTTCCACTGATGGACGGTGCGATGGCTAGGCGTTGGAGCGCCGTGGCTCTGCCACGCGAATCCCCCCTATTGGACCGGATGCCGAAGCGGGCGCCGCTGGTCGGTTTCCTGCTGCTTTGCGCTGTGTGCGTCCTGCCCGTGCTCGCCCAGGAAGGCGAGATCATCAAGGAAATCGAAGTCCAGGGCCTCAACAAAGTCAGCCGCCAGAAATTCCTTTACGGCCTGCCCGTCCAGATCGGCAAACCCTTTCGACCGCGTCTGCCCGGCGAAATCCTCGAAGCGGTCTGGAAGATGGGCTACTTCACCGAGGACAGCAAAGTCCTCAGCGAGCCGGTCGAGGGCGGCATCAAACTGATCCTCGTCGTCCACGAAAACCCGAACATCAAAGAGGTCCAGTTCGTCGGCAACACCAAGATTCCCACGACGGCGCTCCAGAGCGCCTGTCCGGTCAAGGCGGGCGATCTCATTGCGCCCGACACGGCGATCAAGATTCGCACCGCGATCGAGCGGATGTATCGCACCAAGGGCTACTCGCAGGCTTCGGTCATCGTCAACACGGTGGATCAGGGAACGACGCAGACGGTCGTCCAGGTGGTCATTGACGAGGGCCAGAAGCTCAAGGTCAAAGACGTGATCATTCGCGGCAACAAGGCGGTCTCCGCGTTCAAACTCCGGTTCCAGCTCGAAACCAAGGGGTCGTGGCTGTTCATCCAGAACTTTTACAACAGCGAGTCGTTCCAGAACGACCTGGACATTCTGCGGCAGTACTATTTCACGCGGGGCTTCTTCGACGTTCAGGTGCGCGCGGGCGAGTTCATCTCCGACCCCAAGAGCCAGTGGGTCAGCCCCGTGATCGTGATCGTCGAAGGCCCGCGCTACCGGGTGGGCGAGATTCGCCCCACCGGTTTCACGCTGTTTATGCGCGATCAGATCGCCGAACCGTTCGAGGCGGTCCGGGGGCGCTTCTACGACGCCGAAAAGTTCAAGGAGTGTATCCAGAAGGTCAAAGACCTCTACGGCGACGAGGGCTACATCAACGCCGAAGTGCTCCCCGACCACGAGGCCGATCCCAAGCGGGGTCTGGTGCATTTTGAGTTGCGGATCGAAGAGCACAATCGCGTGTACGTCCGCAAGATCATGATCAAGAAGAACGAGTATCCGACCGAGGACCTGAGTTTCATCGAGCGGATGCACACGCGGCTGTCGCCGCCGGTCACCGACGAGGTCATTCGCCGCGAGGTGTTGCTCAAGCCCGGCGAGGCCTACCGCCGGTTCCAGGAAACGGCGACGGCCGATCGCCTGCGCAGCCTCGACATCTTCGACTCGGTCAAGATCGAACCGGCGATGACCAGCGACGAGAACCAGCGCGACGTCGTCCTCAACGTCGAGGAAGGCAACACGGGCAACATCATCTTCGGCATCGGCCTGAGCGAACTCGAGGGCGCCTATCTGCACGGCGCCTACGTCAACCGCAACCTGTTCGGCCAGGCGCGCCATCTGCGCACGTCATTCGTGCTCGGCACGCGCGATCTCCAGTTCCGCATCTCCTATCTCGACCGCTACTTCAATCTGCCGGGGCAGTGGCTCGACCGCTATTTTCAAGGCGATCCGTCGGGACTGGTGCCGTTCCGCCTCGACCTCTATCACGAAACGATGCGATTGCGCGAATACGACGAGACGCACACGGGGCTGTCGGCCGTCATCACGCGCATTCTGCGCCAGGGCTATGTGACCGAGGACTACGGCGTTCGGCTCGAGTATGTGCAGACCAAAGAAGACGGCTACGAGGACACCTGGAACTACTTTGGCGTTCGCCGGCGGCATCATCGCGAGGACTCGGAAGAGAGCTTCGGCAACTATCCGCTGGCGGCGCTTTCGTACTACATCGAAGAGAACACAACGGACGATTGGTGGTGGCCGACGCGGGGCCACATTTTGGGCGGCGGCGCCGAAGTGGGGTTCGCCGACGGCCCGCTGGTCAAGCTGAGCGGCCGCTATTCGGCCTACAAGAAGCTGAACGAAAGCCTGATTTACGCCCTCAACGCCAAGCTGGGCTGGATGCCGCTCGACGCGCAGAACGTGGGCATCTCCGAGCGGCTCTTCATGGGCGGCTCCGGCGATCTGCGCGGGTTCGCCTCGCGCGGCGTCGGGCCGGTGGACGACAAGAACAATGACCTGCACATCGGCGGTTCGACCAAACTACTTCTGCAAAACGAGCTGCGGTTCCCCATCTATAAGCAGTTGAAGGGCTTTGTATTCCTGGATGCCGGAACGCTGGGCGAGAAGCCGTTCGAGATCGGCAGGCCTCGGGTCAGCGGCGGCGTCGGCGTGCGGTTCTCGACCGCCAAGGGTCGCCGCTATGGACCGCGCTGGAAGGCGGGCGAGAACGATCTCGACATGATGCGCGGATTGCACGTCGAGGTCAGCCTGGGCGCGCCGATCGTCAAAGACAGCAACGACGACACCCAGTTCCTCCACTTCACCTTCGGGTCGTCGTTCTGACCCGTTTTTCCCGTCATCAATTGCAGCCGCCTACGTGAAGGAGCTCTTGCGAGTCCATTGGCCCGCCTTGTCACAGCAGCGACATTCTGTGGTGGGAAATGGGTCAATGACCGGCAATCAGATCTGTACCGCGCGGCAGACCTCGGTCACCACCTTGCGAGGAGTCCAGGGAGAACTCAGAGCACCCTGTTGAATTCTCTTCAGGAGGTTCGGAGAGACGGGCGGTGCTTGTTCGATGAGGCCTTTCTTGAGCGCTTGCTCGATCGGCAGAATCGGCTTCACCTGCGCATACTGGTATCGAACGATTGCCTTTCTGGTCACCAGCGGGTGTTCGCCCGGCTCGATTACACATGTGTCATCGAGCTGGAAACTGTCCTTCCTGTACGATGAGAAATTGACCATCACGATCTCTCCCGCGTGGTTCGGGGACGTGATAATCACCCAAACGTGGGCGATCTCATCCTTCAGGCAGCCGCGAAATGTGTCGCCGACATTCACACGAAGGCTTCTCAGTGAGTGATTGGTGCGGCGAAATCCTCGAGGCTCTCAATCAGTTCCAGGTCCAACGCCTCGCGCCGGATCTGTTCGATCTCCTCCGGCGTCTTGCCTTCGACACGCAGGATCTCTTCCGGTGCTATGGGCAGGGCCGCTCCTTGCGGATCGCGCCATTCGGGGCAAATCTTGTGGGTGAGCTTTGCCAAATCGAACCCGGATAGGGCTCTGAATCTCTCAAAGCAGCTTTCCAGAAGCGCTGTCTCATAACGGGACAGCTCATCCAGATCGGGTTCCTGGACGCGAAGACGAACCGTGTAGTCCTCGGGCGCCGAAATGTACTGATACCAAGGATCGTCGGCGTTTTCCGGCTCTTCTCGAATGAGATCGTACACGCGGCTCAAGACGGGCCCATTATCCATGGACACATATCGGTCCCTGGTGATTGGGCAACCCGTTTTCAGAAGACACTCACGATCGGCCAGATAGAGAAGCTTGATCAGCTTCAGATACTTCATCTGTCCACCGTTGAGCTTGAGCAAATACGCCGCAGCCTGTGCGGCCTTTTTCTCGTTGAAAATGAATCTCACGGTTACTGGCCTCCTGGGAGAGGATTCTTCTCAGAGCAATCCCTTCCCGTCCGCCATTTGTTCCCCCTTCCGCATTCTTCTCGCTCCCAACCAGACAGTATATCGGATTTCACAGTTCGGCGGTCAAGGCAAATCCCGCCGCCTTCGGAAGGCCGTTTCGCGCGCAACCGTGCAGAAACATTGGCGCTCGCCGCTCGGCGGATGCACGTAACTGAGTTCACCTCTGAAAGACAAACACCAAATCCGAGGTCACCGAATTGCCGAAGTCCACGCTCGACTCGCGGGCAACGCGGCTTTGCTGCACCTCGTCGGCGTCGAGGTCGTAGATGGTCAGCCGGTAGTGCCACGGGCCGCTTTGCGCGCCGCGCGGCCGCTTGGGCAGCTGCCAGGCGACCTGGAAGGGCTTCGGCGTTTGCGCGCGCAAATTGAATCCCTCGGCCACGACGTGTTCGATGTTGCGGAAATAGGCGACGATGGTTTCCCACTCGCCAAACACCGCGTACTTGCACTGATAGTTGGGCGAGAACGCAAACGGACAGGCCCACTCGGGAAGCGAAATCTCGTGCGCCTGGGCCGGAACCGCCGCCACCTCGTGCTCTTCGGGCGCCAGCGTGTAATCGAAGGCCACCCCGCGATTCAGAAACGTCTCGGTGCAGTGCAACAGGTCGGCGTAGGCCTCCCCTTGCGCCTTGCTGGACGCCAACCGCCACGGATCGCTCTTCGGATGGTCATAGAGTTCGTTCGAGCCCAACGCCGAGGCTGTGCGCGTCACGTCAATGCCGACCGGCGGCCGGCGCCGATCCTTCTGGTCAAGCCGAAGCGGTTCGAGGATCTCGCGCGCCTTCTTGTATTCGAACCCATAGTGGGCCACGTTGGTCCACTGGAAGAAACCGGGACTGGCGTTGAGGACCGAGAACCAGATGGCGTCGCGCAAGGCCAGCTGGCACAGCCGGCGATTGACTTTGTTCGAGGGCACTCCCCATTCGCCCATGAACGACGGCTTGACCGCCGACGTGTAGTTCATCACGAGGTCGGTGACCAGCCCCACGTCTTTCCCGCGGCGCTCGCCCCCCAAACTGGCATAGAGGTGGGGGCTGTAGAAATCCACGGGCATCTCGCGCGACCAGCGCAACGGCTCGTAGCCGAGAATGCCGAATCCCGGATGGCTGAGGCAGATCGGAGTCTGCGGCGCGCGCTTGCGCACGTAGTCGGCGACGCGGTTTCCCCAGGCCACGGTCGCTTCCTCGATGTCCCAGTGGAATTTCTCACCCGTCCAGCCCTGCTCGTTGACGATTTCGAGGGCAAAAATTTGCGGCTCCTTCTTGACCCATTCGAGCACGGCGTCGAGATACTGGCGCTGGCAGGACCACACGTCGGGGTCGGTGAAGTACTCGGCCAGCGTGACCGGCCTTTGCTCGATGACGAAGCGACGTTGCGCTGGCGTCAGTTTGGCCTTCTCCGACTTTTCGTAGGCCGGCGTAACCCACTTCTTGAGATGCTCTTTTCGCAGATAGCCGCTCTGGTCGGGTTCGGGCATGAGGATCAGCAGGAACCGGATGCCGTGAGGTTGCGCGGCAGCGAAATAGCGCTTCATCAATTCGACCAGCGGTTGGTTCAGTTTGCCGCACAGGTCCAGCACGTCGCCGCCGACCTTGCGCCGCGGAAAGATGCGAAGCGCTGTCACGCCGCGGTGACTGAGATGGCCAAACCACGCCTGCCACAATTCCTCGCTCGCCTCGTCCCACTCGATCCATTCCTGTTTCTCGGTGCCGGCCAGCAGTCGCTTCAGGTCGGGATTGTCGGGCTCTTCCTGGCGAAGATCGGCGACCGAGATGACGTTGCCGTAGAAACCGCCAAAAGCCAGATAGATGCCTCCCAGTCGGGGCGCGAACAGCCCCAGCGACCGGGCGCGTGGATCGCTTTTGCGCACAGATTTTTTCCTCCGTTCGGATGCAACCACTCCCGCGGATGACGGGTTAATTCCTTACCAGAAGACCATTGTGGAGCGCCAGAAGAAAGTCACACGGCTCATTCGGTGCGAACGGCGCGCTGAATGAGAACCGGCGGCGTGAGTTTCTGTCCGTCGGCGGGGAGCTGGTGAATCTTGCGCACGACGTCCATGCCCCGGACCACGCGGCCAAACGCGGCAAAGCCCTGTCCGTCCGGATTGCGCTTGCCGCCAAAATCCAGCTCCGGCTGATCGCCGATGCAAATGACAAACTGGTCCTGGGCGGTGTCGGGACCGCTGCGGGCCATCGAGACTGCTCCGTCCACGTGGCGCAGGCCCGTGTCGCGGGTCCGCTCGAGGGGAATGGGCGGAAAGAACTCCTTTTCGCGGGCCGGGTTGGCCGAGGCCTGGATGACCTCGATCTTGACCGAGTCCGTGGTCTGGTTTGCCGGCGTCACCGTGCGATGGAACATGCCGTCGCTGTAAAAGCCATCCAACGCATAGCGGAGAAAGTTCTTCGTGGTGATGGGGGCGCGTTCGGCGTCCAGCTCGACCTCGATGTCGCCGAGCGCCGTCTGGATGAGGACGCGCGGTTTGGCGACCAGCGGCGTCTCGCGCCACCGGAAGCGCGGCGCTTTGGCGGGATCGAAGCCGGCCAGATGGGCGCGGTCGGCGGGTTCGCGGAGGGCCGGCTTCTTGTAGCGCCAGGGGCCGTCGCCAAGGACTTCGGCCACCAGCTTGGCCAGTTCCGGATCGTACTCTTTCAGCTCGGCTCGGGTGTTGACGTAGTTGTGCAAGGAATCGTTCTGGCGATTGTCGTCAAACCAGTCCTGCACGGCTTCGGCCCAGTATTCGCCCGGCCCCGTGCCGGCGTAAGTGCCCTTGAACAATCCGCGCTGCGTGGCGCTCGTGAACGCGGCGCGAAGGCGCGTATTGAAGTTCGGCCCGAGCGCCTGCCGGGCCGTCCCATGGATCGCGTGGGCGAACTCGTGAATCAGGATGTTCTCGGTCGCGTAAGGATCATTCGGATAGCAAAGCAGATTCTCCTCGGCGCAACTGACCACCGGCGTCCGCGGCGAGGCGCCGAGGCCGCGCGCGCGGCGATCCCAAAAGACTTTCGGGCGCATGGAACTGTGCTCGGGAACGTCGGTCGTGAACTCGTTCCACGCCATGACGACGACGCGGACCTTGTTGGATGCCATTTCGCGGAGGATGTCGTCGCGATCGCCGACCTCGTGGCGGATAATCCACGCCGCCTCGCGAAGCGCAAAGTCGGAAACGTTGGCGGAGCCGAGGATCGGAAGCCCGCCAACCTCGGTGTACTTCTGGTAGAACGGCGAGAGATTCAGCTGGGCGCGAAGAGTATCGGGAACGGGCCCGACGCGCCACTCGTCCTGAGCGCCGACGGCCCGCTGACTGGCCAGGGTCGCGACCAAAAATGCCGCAAGGCCGGCGAGCCACATCGCCGCAAGAGCCGGCGACCGACGGAATGCCCGGAAGTGCGCCATGTTGTCCCCCTCGTCTTTCGATCTAATGCTCTCATCGAGGATGTTGCCTACCAAAGTTCATCTCGCGTACGCTATTGAAAAAAGCGGATTTCCATCGCAGAGGCACTTGCGAAAAGGCCAAATTGAGGCACAGGCAGGGCGCGAGAGTAGGATAGGTTGGCAACCACGGGCGTTTAACGGTTTGAGGAACGTAAGTCCTCTTTTGACAGGATGAACTGGATCATGCGAATCCAAAGGCCTTCATCCTGTGAAGCGACGCGATTGACGTGCCAATAAAGGACGAAAAAGGAGGCTAGACTATTGATATGGCCGCGAAAAACGCAAGAACACGCGAAGGGAAAACTTTGATTTTCTTTGCGTCTCTTTGCGCTCTTTGCGGCCATTGTATTGCTGCCGAACACTCACGCGATCGCCGGCGCATGTGATCTGCGACGAGAACAACATGGATTCACAGGATTTCACAAATCCAGTTCATCCTGTCAAAAGAGGACTTACGTTCCTCAAACCATCAAACGCTTGTGGCGTGACGCCTGTGCCACGTGCGAAAACATGAAAAAAGTTCTTGACCAAGGGGCAGCGTTCTGGCACTTTCTCGATCGCCTTAATCGAGAAGGCGAAACGATATGGTTCTCGTGCCTCAGAAAACCCAATACGCTCTCCGCGCACTCTTTGAGCTGGCTCGGCGATACGGGCAAGGGCCGATCAAGATCGCCGACATCGCCCGAACCCAAGGCATCCCGGTGCGCTTTCTCGAGGTGATCCTCAGCCAACTCAAGCAGGGAGGATTTGTCGAATCGCATCGCGGGGCCGAGGGGGGCTACACCCTGATCCGCGTCCCGCGTGGTCTGACTGTCGGCGAGTTGATGCGGTTCCTGCACGGACCACTCACCCCGGTCGGCTGCGTTTATGATGACCCCAAGGATCGTTGCGTCCTCTTTGGCGATTGTGTTTTCCTGGCGATGTGGGAGAAGGTAGGCCGAGCAATTTCAGAGGTCTATGACAACACAACGTTTCAGGATCTTGTGGATGAGGCGGTCCGAAAAGATAGGTCTTTTGTGCCAAGTTACGCGATATGAGCGATGCAAGCGTTTTTTTGTTGCAGGATACTCGATTAAGTTGATCGAGATAATGAATATACCGGCAGAAACCAGCTACTTCCCTCAGATGGAGAGCGGCACAGATGGATACCAAACAGCGTTCTTGGGTGAAGTCGCTGACATGGCGAATCGTCGGCGTGATCATTCTTGGCGCCATTTCCTATGCCATCACCCGCGACTGGAGCAAGACCACGACGATTACCGTCATTTTTCACGTGGTGAGGCTGATCCTCTACTACTTCCACGAAAGGCTGTGGGAGGTGATTTCGTGGGGGCGAATCAAACATCCCCTCTCTCACCTGCCCATGAAGGACGGTCTGACGCCGGACGACTATAGAAGAATTGAGAAGCTGCTGTCGGAACATCGCTATCTGGCCGAAGCGCCCGAGTACGAAATCTAAAGGCAAGGAGGACATCGTTATGCCCGTCGCAGTGAGAAGTGAGAACGTCAAGGGATTGGTGGACAGCCTCAATTTCGCCCAAAAAGTGGATCGCTCGCTGGGGCTGATCCGCGAGGCGTACGAGGAGTATGGCGACAGGCTGGTCGTGGCCAACAGCCTCGGGAAGGATTCGTGCGCCGTCTGGCATCTGGCCAAACGCGTCAGTCCCGACATTCGGGGCTTCATCGTCACGACGCGTTTCAAGCCGGTCGAGACCGTGGCGTTCATGAATCGAATGACGGCCGAGTACCCGGAGCTTCAGGTCTTCAAGAACGATGAACCGATTCCCGCGAATCTCTATGCGACGCATCCGGACCAGTGCTGCGATTTCCTCAAGGTCAAGCCGACGCGACAAGCCATCGAAGAGATGAACGTCGCCTGTTGGGTCACGGGATTGCGCTGCACGGAGGGCCGCACGCGCACCGACTTTCAGGAGATCGAAGAACGCGACGAGGGGCTGATCAAACTCAACCCCATCCTCGTCTGGTATGAGCGCGAGGTCTGGCAATATCTGGCGCTCCACCAGGTAGCCGTGAATCCGCTCTATGCCCGGGGCTATCGGTCGCTGGGATGCGAGCCGTGCACAAGGATCGTCGCCGGCCACGACGAACGCGCCGGGCGGTGGATCGGAACGAGCAAGTGCGGCGGCGAGTGCGGGATTCACACGAGGCCGCTGAAGAAGAATTTTGAGTTTTGAGTGTTGAGTTGTGAGTTGCCGGTTGCGGAAACGGGGGAGGCGAGAGGGAGAGGAAGAGGCGGATGAGTTCTTTCGGATGCCCGGGGTTTTCGCAATTTCGCAATCCGCATTCCGAGATCGTAGGAGCACGAGCACGTCAAAAGGGGATGAAGATAGGAGAAAGTGAACAATGAAAATCGCCAAAGACATAACGGAGTTGATCGGGAACACACCTCTGGTGTGGCTGGGCCGGATCGCCCGAGGGCTGCCCGCCCGAATTGCCGCCAAGTTGGAATTCTTCAATCCGGCTTCGAGCGTCAAGGACCGCATCGGCGTGGCGATGATCGAGGCGGCCGAGCGCGCCGGCTTGATTAACAAGGACACGATCATCGTCGAGCCGACGTCGGGCAATACGGGCGTCGCGCTCGCTTTTGTGTGCGCGGCGCGAGGCTACCGCCTGATTCTGACCATGCCGGAGAGCATGACGGTCGAGCGGCGCAGCATCCTCCAGGCGTTTGGGGCCGAGTTGGTTCTGACGCCCGCGAGCGAAGGCATGAGCGGGGCGGTCCGGCGCGCGACGGAAATCGCGGCTTCGGACAGCCGCTATTTCATCCCGCAGCAGTTTGAGAATCCGGCCAATCCCGAAGTCCATCGCCAGACGACCGCCGAAGAAATCTGGCGCGACACCGACGGCCAGGTGGACATCCTGGTGGCCGGGATCGGCACAGGCGGAACCATTACCGGCGTCGGCGAGGTGATCAAGAAGCGAAAGCCGTCGTTCCAGGCGATCGCCGTCGAGCCGGCCGAATCGCCGGTGCTGTCGGGCGGCAAAGCCGGTCCCCATCGCATTCAGGGGATCGGGGCGGGTTTTGTGCCGAAGGTGCTCAACCGCGAGATCATTGATGAGATCATTCGGGTGGAGAGCAAGGAGGCCTTTGCCATCACGCGCCGACTGACGCGCGAGGAGGGGATTTTCGCCGGGGTTTCGTCGGGAGCGGCGGCGGCGGCGGCCTTGCAGGTGGCAAGTCGCCAGGAAAACCAGGGGAAGTTAATCGTGACGGTTCTGCCGGACACCGGCGAGCGCTACTTGACGACCGATCTGTTCGCGGTCGGTCCAAACAATGCGGCATCCGAGAAAAACCACGTCCGTGAAGGGGGGAAGCTATGAAGCCGATGAGTCTGACGCGATTCACCATCGGGGTAATGATCTTGGCCGGCATGGAGTGGTTCCGACCGCTGGTCTATTTCACCGGCATCATGATGATTTTCGCCGGTCTGACGGGAATCTGCCTCTTGGACCTGTTCTATCGGACCATTCTCGGCCCGCCGCGGTCGGTGTCCAAGGACGGCAGCGATTCGGAGGGCATTGGCCTGGGTTGCGGATGAAAGCAAACGGGGAGGGAGCAGAAAAACAGCGCCGCCATGTTGCTTTGTTCTTCACAAACGCCATGTTTCGGCAGACAATAGAGCCTTTTGCAGAACTCAGAGTGGCGTGGGCTGTCAGCCCGCGAAGAGTCGTAAACTGGCCAGGAATCCTGAAT
>Ga0315274_10014307_pt1 | contig 11254 bp, 8 predicted proteins | sample YL17G02_20_MG_FD_203700 | JGI IMG/M metagenome (GOLD analysis project Ga0315274, IMG submission 203700) | Sediment microbial communities from Yellowstone Lake, YNP, Wyoming, USA - YL17G02_20 | ecosystem: Environmental > Aquatic > Freshwater > Lake > Sediment | place: USA: Wyoming | collected...
GTTTTTGGGTTCAACGGTTTCCCATCCTCCGCTTCTTTGAAGAACCTCGATCGAAGCCTTTGACAGGATGACAGGATTCACGGGATTCTTCGTCTCGCTTTATCGGGTTCATCCTGTCATCCCGTCAAAAGGGTTCTCGGCGCGCGAAAAACCATCAAACACCCCTGGCTGTCAGTCTGCCGCTCTCATCGGGACGGCGTGCTGCGAGTGCGGCGAGATATGGGGTTTTTTATCTGGCCTCTGACCTCTTCCCTCTGACTTCTCATCCCACCTCCAACCTCTGGCGTCCGGCATCTGCTTTCTCCCGCGAGGAGTTCGAAGACAGTGCGGTCTTGCCGGGCCAGATGGACCGGTCGGGTTGAGCGACTGGTTAGGGGGCTTTGCTGGTTCCGCTCTTCTGTGTGTGGGCCTGATAAAACGACGAAATCTCAGGATCGCGCCTCGCCAAGTCCGCCAATCCTTTGGATTCGTCTTCCAGGATGCTGGCAAGCTCTTTCAGGTCGCGCTGGAGCTGCTTCACCTCTCGTCCATCGCGGATCAGAAACAGCCGGCCGTCAGCGCAGTTGTATTCTCTGCCGCCGAGCGTCATGGTCCCTGCTTTGGCGTAGCGGGGTTCAAATTTGAAATCGAACCTCCGACCGTCCGCGAGACTAAACGAACCAATCACTGAACCACGACTTTTTCCGAGGTTCGAGTCGCCGGGTGGAGTCAACGTAAAATCGGTCCAAATGATAAAGCCCGGTTCGTCGCCAATAAAGGCGTAGGCGACCGCTCCATAGTCGGTGCCGGGCACTTTGTCTGCCTCCAGAAAATCTCGTACGCCCCAACGACTGACGTACTCCTTGATGGTGTCAATGGCGATTCGATCCGTTTCGGCGACGCAATACACTATGACCGGTTTCTTCTGACCGCCTTTGAGCGCCGGGCCCGACGTGATCACCTGAAAACGACGGCGGCCACCCAAGCAGTCACCGATGCCGGTTCTCGCAGGCGAGTTACGATCTCCATAAGCAAGAAGCGGCAGTTCGCCCTTGGTGAGCGTTGCCGTGGTGCCGTCCCTTGCCTTGATGATGACGTTTCCGATTGCATCGGTCTGGATGGACGACGGGTCGCGTAACATCGCGCTGGCTGGATGGATTTGCCCCTTGGATAGCAGCGAAATGAAATGCTGCGCTGATTGTTTCGGGCGCCCAACCCACCATTGTCCGCCAATTGCGACGACAAGCACGACAATGAGCGCGATGATGAGATAGACGCGCCACTTCGGGTTTGTCGTGGACCGTCGCTCTTCCGCCATCATGATGACACCCTCCGCAACGGAAACGCCGAACAACTTCTCTCGGCTTGGCCCAACAGTCTGAGGAGCCCGTGCGAACGGGTCAAGGCAAATCGGTGCAGTGGTGCGGTGGTGCAGTGGCAGGCAGGTCGCCGATCCTTCACTTCGCTTTTCACGCAAAGGCGCAAAGCCGCCACGCATAGGCTCTCACGGTTCTTTACTCGCGAAACGCTTTTTTTCTGGCTCGACTTTGGACCGGCTCTTGTATTAGCTGCCACGTGTCTTGGCAAGAGACTGTTGCCGCCGTCGAGGAACCCTCATGGACGAAATCCCAAAGGCCCCGTGGGCGTTGACGCCCGAAGCGTTGGCCAAGGTGCAGCAGCCGGTTCCCGAACCGCCCGAGCCAGCGCGCGAGGATGCGCCGCGCGAACCGGTCGTGGACCTGCGACGCACCACCCTGCACGACCTGCTGATTGCCGCCGCGCTGGGCGTGGTCGCGGTCGCAGCGGTGATGCTGACGTATCACGGAATCGGCTACTCGTGGGACGAGGCCTACTATCGCGCGCCCGCCCAGATGACGGTCGAGTGGCTGGGAGCGTTCAGTTCGGAGCGGGCGTGGGCGGCGTCGCCCGAAGCGATCAACCGCTACTGGCGCGGCGAACGGAACATCGGCGTCAGCGAGCTGCCGTCGGTCGTCAAGTGGGCAATGGGGCTGTCGTGGATGATGACGCACGACTGGTGGGGCGATCAGCGGGCGTTGCGGTTTCCGGCGGCGCTGGCGTTTGGCGTTTCGGTGTTCTTCGTTTATCTTCTGACGCTGAACAGCTATCGGCGGCGGGCGGCGGTGATCGCGGCATGCGCCTTCATGACGATGCCGTGCGTGTTCGGCCACGCCCACGTCGGGGCGACCGAGACGATCGCCAACGCGGCGCTGCTGGCGGCGATCTACTGTTTCTTTCGCGGGCTCAAGTCGGCGTGGTGGGCGATTGTGTTCGGCGTCGCTTATGGGATTGCGCTCGACACCAAGATCAACGCGGTTCTCCTGGCGCCGGTTTTGCTGATGTGGGGCCAGGCGTTCCATCGGCGCAGCTACGTGAACAACTTTTTCGCGATGGTCTTTGTGGCGCCGCTGGTTTGGATCGCGCTGTGGCCGTGGCTCTGGCACGACACGACGGCGCGCTTGCTCAACTATTTTCTGTTTTTCACGGGCCACCAGGACACGGCGGTGTGGTATCTGGGCGAGAAGTGGGGTTTTGGAAATCCCGGCGCGCCGTGGCACTATCCGATCATCATGACGCTGGTGACCGTGCCGGTTCCGATTCTCGTTTTCTCGATTGTCGGCCTGGCGCGCACGGCGGTTCACTGCCGCTGGGAGTATCGCGGCATCCTGTTCACGGCCTACGCGGTCGTGGTGTTGGTTGAGGCGTCGCTGCCGGGATCGCCGAAATACGACAGCACGCGGCTGTTCTTCTCGCTCTTTCCGATGTTGGCGATTCTGACGGGGGGCGGAGCGGATTCGCTGGTGGGGATTTTCCCGTTCGACCGCAAGATACGCGGGTGGTTGAGTGTGCGCCACGTCGTCGCCATGGTGTTTTTCGCGATCATTGCGGGCAATGGGCTGTGGGCGATTGTGAAGATTCACCCCCACGAGCTGTCGTATTTCAACGTTTTGACCGGCGGGCTGGAGGAGGCGCAGGATCGCTTCGAGACCAGCTATTGGGGCGAAAGTCTGAACGAAGAAGTGATCGCGTATTTGAATACGCTGCCGTCGGGCGCGCACGTCCGGCCGCTGGCCATGCACGAATTGTCCTTGATCCATCTTCAGGAGTGGGGAGTGCTCCGCGACGACCTGCGGTTCGACACCGGGGGGGCGTTCAAATCCTACGACTACTTTCTGCTCCAGGTGCGCAAGGGATTCTTCGGACCGATCGAGCAGTACCTGTTTGACCGACCGGCGGAAAAGGTGTTCAGTTTCCAGGGAGTCCCGTTTTTCTGCCTCTACTCGCGCAAAGAGGCGGGCGAGTTGGCCAACCAATGACGGCGCGTCCGATCATTGCCCTCCTGAGCGATTTCGGCGTCAGCGACTGGTTTGTCGGTTCGATGAAAGCCGCCATCCTGTCGCGGGCCGCCGAGTGCGCCGTGGTGGACTTGTGTCACACGGTCGAGCCGGGCGACGTGAGGCAGGCGGCGTGGATTCTCGAGCGGACGTTTCAGGATTTTCCGCCCGCCACGGTGTTCTGCGCGGTGGTGGATCCGGGGGTGGGAACCGAGCGGCGGGCCATCGTGGCGTCGGGCGGCGGATATGTCTTCGTGGCGCCCGACAATGGATTGCTGACCGCGGTGCGGCGGCGCGTTCGCGACTGGGAGTGCCGCGTGATCGAGAATGACCGCTGGATGCGACCGTCGGTCAGCCGGACATTTCATGGCCGCGACATCTTCGCACCGGCAGCGGCCCAGGCGGCCATCGAGGGCGCCATCGAACACGCGGGCGAACCGATCACGAATTGGGTGGAGATTGACTTGCCGGGCATGGTCGTGGCGCCCAACGGCGACGTCGAGGGAACGATCATCTGGTTCGATCGCTTCGGCAACGCGATCACGACCATCGAGCGCGACCGAGCGGGCGGGGCCGCGGTCGAACCCGGTTGGAGGGTTGAGATCGGCCGCTTGACGATCGAGCGGGTATCCTCCACGTTTGCCGATGGTGTACCGGGCGAGGCGGTGGCCTATTGGGGCAGTCTCGGAACGCTCGAGGCGGCGGTTCGCGACGGAAACGCTCGCGAGCGGCTGAAGCTGCGTTTGGGCGAGCGAGTTCGCTTGCTAAACATGGCGTCAAAAGTAGCGCCGCATCTGTAGCCGCCGATGTGAGTCGGCGGAAGGTCCGCCGTCTCACAACGGCGGCTACAATTCTGCGTCATTTCTGTCGCCTTGTGTAACAGAACGATGAATGTGGAACGCGGAATGCGGAATAAGCGCAGAACACCCAACGGTGTGGCGCCCACGCGCGTGGCGGGCGATCTCGAAGCCGCCGCTCGGGCGGTGGGAAGCCGCCGAACGGTATGCTGCGTAGGGGTGTTCGACGGCGTCCACGTCGGCCATCAGCGGCTCGTTGCCGCCGCGATAGGCGAGGCGCAACGCCGCCGGTGTCTCAGCGCCGTGCTTACGTTTCGCAACCACCCGCTTTCGGTTTTGGCGCCGGCCTATGCACCGCTGCTTTTGACCGACGCGGACGAGAAAGTGGCGCGGCTGCGGGAACTGGCCCCGTCGCTTGTCGTGGCCATTCCCTTCGATCACGCGATTGCGAATCTCGAACCGGAGGCCTTTGTCGAGCAGGTGTTGGCGACGCGCCTGCGCGCGGGCACGGTCTGGTGCGGCGACGATTTTCGGTTCGGACGCGAAGGACGCGGCGACGTTGCTCTGCTCGAGCAGATGGGCGAACGGTTCGGCCTGTCGGCGAAGACGATCAAGCCGGTGTGTTTGCACAATCGCGTGGTCAGCAGCACATGGATACGGGCGCTGATCGAACGCGGCGAGGTGGAGCAGGCGACCGAATGTCTGGGCCGCGAGTACCTGGTCCGCGGACCCGTCGTCACGGGCCATGGTCGCGGTCGGAAGCTGGGGTACCCGACGGCCAACGTGGCGCCGCCGGCAGGGATCGTGCTTCCCGGCGACGGCATCTATGCCGTGCGCGTGGAGGCCGGCGGCCGACTTTGGGGCGGGATGATGCACGTTGGACCCGCGCCGACCTTCAACGTGACCGATCGCCGACTCGAGGTTCATCTGTTTGGCTTTCGCGGCGACCTGCTGGGCCAGACCCTCGCCTTGCGCTTCGTGGCGCGACTGCGCGATGTGAAACGGTTTGACTCCTCCGGTCAGCTCGTTCGCCAGATGGAGGCGGACGAACGGCGCGCGCGTTCGGTATTGAAAAGGATCTCTCATGCCAGGTGAAGAGACGAACGGGCGACCGGACGAACAGCCGCCGGCCGGGAAGCCTGCTCCCGGCTCCCGAAACCGCCTGCGCGAGCTGGCGTTTGCCGCGGTGGCACTTGTTCTGATTCTCGGGCTGGCCGAAGGCTTGTTGCGATTGGCCGGCTATCGCTTTCATGCCGGCCCCATCCTCACCGACACGACGTGGGGATCGAAGCAATTGAAGGCAATGAACGAGGAGCTCGGGCGCGAGGTCTTTCAGCCCGACGACGTTCTGTTCTGGAGCCTGGTTCCGGGAACGGTGCTGCGCGACGACCGGCGCGTGAATGAATTGGGCTTGGTCAACGGTCCCGTCGCCGTCCCCAAGCCCGCCGGCGTCTATCGGATTGTTTGTTTGGGCGATTCGTGCACGGCGATCGGACCGGTAGCCTATCCGGTCGCCTTCGAGCGGCGGCTGAACATTGCGAAGCGGGCCGAGCGGCGTTTCGAAGTCGTCAATGCGGGAGTATTCTCTTATACCTCCTACCAGGGCTTGCGGCTGCTGCGCTACCGATTGGCCGACGTTCAGCCCGACCTGGTGACAATCTACTATGGGTGGAACGATCACTATCTGACCGAAGGGCATCCGGACAAATTGCTGCGCAGCCGCGAGACGCGGGCGCCGGCGCTGCTGAGGCTGTTTCGCCGCCTGCGGCTCTACCAGCTGGTGCGCGACATGGTGAACGCCGCGCAATTGCAGGGGGTCGGCGAGAGCCGGGTGCGCGTCGCGCCCGACGATTATCGCGAGAATCTCGGCGCCATGGTGGACCTTGCGCGAGAGCGGGGCGCTCCAGTCATCCTCGTGACGGCCCCGAGCAACCACGCGCTGGGCAAGGTGCCGGAGTATTTCATCCAGACCCGAAAAGCGGAAAACGGCGAGACGTTGATTATTCGGCATCGCAACTACAACAACATCGTGCGCAAAGCGGCGACGCAGAAGAAAACCGAACTCCTCGACGCCGATGCGTTGTTCAATCAGCACAACAAGGACCTGTTGTTCCTCAAGGACGGCGTTCATCCGAACTCGCTCGGCCGCCACCTGCTCGCCGAGGCGCTGGAGGGGCGTCTGGCCGAGATGAAGGTAATCTCGCCCGAGGAACACAACGAGATCGCAAAGCAATTCGTGTACGATTCCAGCGATCCCAACCGGCTTCACAGCCGAATCGAAATCCTCAACGCGCCGTTGCAGGCCGCAGCCGGCGATGCGGTGGAGATCGCCATCAGGGCGACCAACGTCGGCGACACCATCTGGCTGGCCAACCCCAAAGACGGTTACGGCCAGGTGCGCTTTGGAATCGTTGTCTCCGATCTCGCGGGCAAGCAGCTGTTCGAGCGAGAACGCGGGACGCTGGGCCGCGACGTGCGACCGGGAGAGACGGCCGAGACCCGCTGGACACTGAGTCCAATCGAACAGCCGGGGCGTTATGTGCTGGATGTGTGCGGTGTCGCAGAACTGGTCGGATGGTTCAGCAACACGGGCGACCAACGGTCAACCACGACGCTGATTGTGGGGCCGGCGCGTCCGGAGGGCTCAGGGACGCGATGAGAATGCGGCGCACTCCGATCGCACTGACGTGAGGTGGTGTGCGAGATGGAACGCCGGCAGCCCGCGATCGTGGTCAGAAATCCTTTGATCGTCGCGTACCGATTTCGTAAGAGTTCACTGGCAAGAGGGAAATGAAGGCGGCGACGCGAGGCGGCGCATGCGCAAAATCTGGCTGATCGCCAAGACCATTTTGATCGAAGCGGTTCGGCGCAAAGACCTTTACGTCATCGCGCTGGTCTCGGCGCTGTTGATCGCCATCGTTGGAGTCTTTCGGTTCTTCGGCATCGAGGGACTGCACAAGTTCTTCCGCGAAGTCTCGCTGACGATCATGAACTGGGCGACCACGATCATTGTCATCCTGCTGGCCGCCCGCCAGTTGCCGCGCGAGTTCGAGTCGCGAACCATCTACCCGTTGCTGGCCAAGCCGATCCACCGGCTGCACTTTCTGATGGGCAAGTTGGTCGGCACGCTTCTGGCGGCGGTGATTGCCAATGTGATTTTCATGGCCTTCTTTTTCGTCGGCGAATGGCAGATCGGCGCGCCGCTGGGATGGGCGACGTTTTTCCAGATGATCTATCTGCATTTTCTGGCGTTGGCGATCCTGGGCGCCCTGACGCTGATGCTTTCGACCGTGATGACGCACTCGGCGACGCTGACCGTGGCGTTCCTGTTCTACATTTTCTCTGAGCAGATCACGGCGTTCATTCGCATTCGCTATGCGGAGGCGGGCGAGTGGATGCGGGTCTTTCTGCGCGTGCTCAACTACACGGTGCCGCAGTTGGCCTTGACTGATTTGACTGAAAAAGTGGTGCATGATTGGCCGCCGGTTCCGGCGTGGGTTCTGGGATTCCTGACGCTGTACGCGGCGGGATTTGTGGCGGTGTTTGTCCTGATCAGTTTTCTGCGGTTTCGCAAACGGGAGATTTGAGCGATGCCGACGTGGCTCGTGGCGCGCATCACCTACTTCGAGACGTTGCGCCGCAAGGACTTCTACGTTCTGCTCATTCTGCTGGGGCTTTACGCGCTGGTGGCATGGGCGATGCTCCAGGGGCGTTCGCAGGACGATTCGGTGCGGCGGCTGCTGTTCAGTCTGGGGCTGACGTTCGGTTTCGGTTCGGCGGCGATTCTGGTCGTGGTGCTGGCGGCGCGCCAGGTACCCAAGGAGATCGAACAGGGGACGATCCTGCCGCTTTTGGCGCGGCCGTTGTCGCGGTGGCAGTTTCTCGCGGGGAAGTTCCTGGCGTGCTGGGTGATTGGCGTAACGGCGTTGGTCCTGTTCGCGTTGCTGATCCGCCTGCTGGTGCCGACGCCGGCGCGGTTTGGCGAAGTGCTTTTCGCGCAGGCGCTCGTGCTCAAAGCGGCGGGGCTGGGCGCGCTGTCGGCGATGACGTTGATGCTGTCGCTGTTTTGTCCCGAGGCGCTGAACATCACGGTGTCGCTAGGCTACTACTTTCTCTGGGGCGTACTTTTCAACATTCTCCAATCGGCTCTGGCGCTGGCCGGCGGAGTCGGAGGGTGGGCCGTGGGCCGCGCCCTCTATGTTTTGCCGCACTTCGAGGTGCTGAACCTGTCGCGCGTCTGTCTGGCCCAGAGCGACCCGCTGGCGTGGGGGCTGACGGTCTTGCTGATTTTGTACGCGGCGGGCTACGCCGCGATTGCGCTGACGGCGGCCTACAGTCTGTTCGAGAAGCGGTGGGTGTGAAGGAATGCGGAATGTACCGAATGCGGAATGCGGAATGGGGAGTGCGGAATGCGGAATTCTAAGACAACCGTTGGCCGCAACCCCGGACTACTCATCCCTGTCCCAGGGAAACAAGTCCATTCCGTCCATTCCGTCCATCCCGTCCATCCCGTCCACTGAGCTCTGAAGGCCAAACGAGCATGATCGCGCGAATGTCAAAACCGGCGCAGCGGTGGTGGGCAGTGATCGCCGGACTGGCGGTGCTCGGCGGGATCAGTCCGCTGATCGTCGAGCCGGTCGCCGAGCGCATCCGTTTCTCGCTGATGCCCGACCGCGAGCGAGACCAGTCGAGCGGGATCGTGCGGCTTTTCCGAGGCTTTCAGATGTCGCTGGCCGATGTCTGCTATGCGAAATCCACGCACTACCAACACCGCGGCATTCTCTACCAGATCGCCGATGAGAATATTCTAGGAGAAGAGGTGGGCAAGGAACAGAACCGTTTGGCCGAAGGAACGAAAGAGACAACCGGAGCGGCCGCCGTCTCACCCAAATCGGGCACACATCTTCAGGATTCCACGTCCACAAAAGGGAGCGAGGCGGGTCATCCCGCCGACGAGGACGAAGAGGAGCACCATCACCACGACATCACGATCATTCCCACGCGGGAGAATGATTTCCGCGGCATCATTGGCGACGTCGAGCGCGCGGTGAAACCTTTCGATCTCGGCCACGTCGCGCACACCGAACCCGTCGAGGCTCTTCCGTGGCTCCGACTGGCCACCTGGATCAATCCCGAACATGAGAACGCCTGGGTGGCCATGGCCTTCTGGTTAAAAGGAGCGGGCCGTCAGACGCCCGGGGCGACCAGCCGGGCCATCGCGCTTCTGGAACAAGCCGTTGCCCTCAATCCGCCGCGCAAAGACCAGCCGTACGAGAAGCAGGGCCTGGTGTATATGCTGGGACACACCTATCTTTTTTCGGCCAGGAATCCTCAGCGCGCGCTCGCAATCTTCGAGCCGTTGGTCAAGCGCGGCGAAGCCGATTTTGCCCGCCTGAACGAGGTGGAGCGCGACTGGTTGTCTTACACGTTCCGCGATACAATTCAGGCGGCCCGGCTGCTCGGCCAACACGACAAAGCGATCGAACTGTGCAAGCGCGGGATCGCCTTGTATCCCAATGACCGGCCCTTCTACGAGGTGCTGCGGCGCGAAACGGCGGAGCTCAAGAAACGGTCCGCGACCCCCTCGAAGAATCCGAATGCCTCCTCTCGCCGATAACGGGACACGCCCCGCCGCAGTGAATTTCAGCGTTCATCGTTTTGGAGAGCCGCTTCGAGCGCCTCGTCCGCCTCTGCGCCCAGTTCGCGCGCGCTCTCATAAAGCGACCGAGCGCGATCCGGCTGCGGCGGTTGGACGGCCAGATACTCGCGCGCCAGTTCGAGGCAGACGTCGCCGTCGTTCGGGGCGAATTCGTGCGCCTTCTCTAGAACGGCGACGGCTTCGTCGTGCCGCCCCAGGTCCGAAAGAAACCACCCGAACCAGCGGCGGAAGATGATCTGGCGCGGACGAAGTTCGAGGCTGCGCCGCGCCGTCTCGAGCGCGAGATTGTTCTCGTCGGCCTCCGCCAGAATCCTCGCCAGGTTGGCGTAGGCCCACGAGCGGCGTTCGTCGTCGGGGAGATAGCGCGTGGCGGCGCGCAGCATCCAGACCGCTTCGGTTCGCCGGCCCGCGTCCCGGCAGAGATTGCCCAGGTTGTAGTAGCAGCGGCCGCATCGGGGATGATACGCAATGCTGCTGCTCCAGAGGGCAATGTCGCTGCGCCACATCCGACTATAGACGAAGCTCAGGGCGACGAAGGCCCCCATCACGAGAACGACGACCATTCGGGACAGCCGCCTTCGATCCCAGAAGCGGACCGCCGCAACCGCCGCCAGCGCGCAAATCCCGATCGAGGGCACGTAGGCGAAGCGGTCGTTCAGGCTGACGCGCGTGAACAGGTTGACCCACAAAACGGGAGCGAGAAACAAGGCCGTCCAGGCCAGTGATTCGACCGCGCGGCGTCTCGGCCTGGCCACCGCAATCAGAGCAATCAGCAGAACCACCGACGTGACATCCACCCACGGGCGTCGGCTCAGGATTTCGGCGCCCAGCGTTGGAACGACCGGAAAGACCTGCTGGGCGGAATAGAGAAACAGCAGCCGCAGCACACGTTCGGCAATCGTCGCCGCCGAAGATGCGCCCACACGGTGAATCCCAGCCATTGGAAAGAAATGAAATCGAAAAACCAAATAGGCGACGGCGAGCGCGGAGGTCGGCCCGGCCAGCCGCAGCAGCGTCCGCAGGCGATAGCGATGGAGAAGGCCGTAGGCGATCAGGACGCCCGGCAGCGCCACGGCCATCTCCTTGCACAGCAGCGCGAGAACATAAGCGAGCGGGGAGGCAATGGACCAAAGCAAGCGCACTTGGGTTTGCTCATCGAACGACCGGGCAAGGGCCAGCACCGACAATAGCAGGAAGCACGCGCACAGCAGGTCGCTTCGGCCCGCAATAAACGCGACGCTTTCGGCATGAATCGGATGAACGGCGAACAGGGCGGCGGCCAGCGCGGCCGTTCTTCGATCGAACAGCCGCGCAATCAGCCAAAAGACCAAAAGCGTGTTCCAGCCGTGCAGGAGAATGTTGGTCAGATGATAGACGAGCGGGCGCAGACCGCCGAGGGCGTGGTTCAGGATGAAGGTCAGGAAGACCACGGGACGGTAGTATCCGACGGGCGCGCGGACCAGCTC
>Ga0315274_10014310_pt1 | contig 11253 bp, 7 predicted proteins | sample YL17G02_20_MG_FD_203700 | JGI IMG/M metagenome (GOLD analysis project Ga0315274, IMG submission 203700) | Sediment microbial communities from Yellowstone Lake, YNP, Wyoming, USA - YL17G02_20 | ecosystem: Environmental > Aquatic > Freshwater > Lake > Sediment | place: USA: Wyoming | collected...
TGGAACTTTGAAGTCAACACCGACCAGCAAGACGCCGACATGACGATGAATTTCACTACTTACAATCTCCCTGATGAAGAGCGGCCGCTGGCGCTATATGATGTCACCGGAGATATCGCCCAGAACCTGCGCGAGAACGCCGCTTATGCCTACAACTCCGGGCAGGGCGGCGTTCGCCAGTTCCAACTGATTTACGGCGTGGCTGGCGTGACTGTCACCTATCCGAATGGTGGCGAAGTTCTTGAGGTCGGACAGGTCGTGAACATTGCTTGGGACGCTCTGAGTTTGGGTGCCTTGACCAATTCTATAGTCTCACTCTCCACCGATAATGGCACTAACTGGGAGCAGATCGGTGAAGTTCAGGGTGATATGACCGAATTGGAGTGGGTCGTTCCCGACATTTATTCGCCGTTCTGCCTTGTGAATGTTGAGTGTCTGGACGCCTTCGGCGCTGTCAGTTCGGATCAGTCCGACGCGGTCTTTGGGATTACTCCAGTGGAGTCCCAACACGGCATCGTTGCTGGTTGGAGTTTGATAAGTCTGCCGCTCAACCCCAATAACGGAAGCGTTACGCAGGTCTTCGGAGACGACATTGTCGGACATTACTTTGTCTTTGGATACTCACAGACCGATGGGTTCTCGCTTATGGATCAGGTTGCCTCCGCGAGCGGCTACTGGATGGCGTCTTACGAAGATGCGGCGCTGGACGAGCAGGGGACGGCGAATATGGGCGAGGTGCAAATTCCGCTGGAGTTGGGCTGGAACTTGGTTGGCGCTCCCTATCCCGAGTCAGATGTGCTAACTGACCAACAGATTCGCCAGGGCGAAAACAGCTACTCCGTTCTAGATGCGGTTGCTGCCGGGCTGATTCAGGATGTTCTTTACACCCGCCAAGCACCCGATGACGCTTATTCCGAAAGCGGCCAATTTGATCCGTGGTTAGGCTACTGGTTTATGGCGCTGAATGAGGGTCTGACACTGGTCACCCATCCTACTGAGCCGGGACAAGGCGGGCGCGACGGAATACCGGGACGTGACTTAAGCGATGAAGCTTCACCGGCAAGCTGGAGTTTGGTCATTATCGCCAGCCGAGACGGCGCGGCGGACAGAATCACACGACTCGGCACCGACTCCTCGGCAACTGACGGTTTTGATGCCGGCTTTGACTACCCCGAACCGCCGCCGCCGCCGAGCAGCAACTATGTTGCCGTATACTTTGAGCACGATGGCTGGAATCCCGTGGTGGGGCGGAAGTATAACCGCGATATCCGGCATCCCCTGGATTGGGAGCATTCCGGGGATTGGTTGATGACTGTGGAGACCGGCGATACCGGCGAGGTGACTCTGAGTTGGCCGGATTTCGCCGACCAAGTGCCGCAATTCCCCGACCTGCCGGACGCGGGATACCGCTTCACTCTTGAAGATCTCTCCAGCGGCGAAACAGTCAATATGGGTGAGAACGAAAGCTATGTTTATCAATCCGATGGAATCCGCCTCTTCCGTATTTCTGTTGAGGCACTAGCGGCAGGCGGACAAACTCAAGAGCCGATCCCCAACAGGTTTGACATCATTGCCATATATCCCAATCCGTTCAATGCAGCGATGACGTTGCTCTACGCACTGCCGTTGTCAGCTCCGGTGAGACTGGAAGTCTTTGACATTGCCGGACGAAAGACCGCCACCCTGGTTGACGGCATAAGACCTGCCGGTTACCAGCGGGTCATTTGGAACGCGCAAAAGCAACCGGCGGGGGTCTATTTCCTTAGGATGAACGCGTCGGGTTTCAATGGAGTGCAGAGGGTGGTGTTGATTAAGTAGTTTTCTTAGTCCGGGTTCTCACGATAAAGCGGCACGGCGGGCACTCGGTTGTCCGCCGTGTTATATTGGACTTGTGACTCCCCCCAACCCAATATCGCGCCTCCGCTTCACGGTCCACGGCGCCGTCCAGGGCGTCGGCTTCCGACCATTCGTTTACCGGCTTGCGAATGAACTAAGCCTCTCTGGTTGGGTGCGCAACGACGCGCAGGGCGTCACCATTGAAGTGGAGGGGAAAGCCGACCGACTCGCCTCTTTCCGAGATCGCCTGCCCGACGAAAAACCACCTCACTCGTCTATCTACAGCTTGGAAGCGGTTCAGTTGGAACTCGCCGGTTACGAATCGTTTACCATTATCAGCTCTCAGCCATCAGCCATCAGCCATCAGCCATCGGCAATTATCCTGCCAGACATCGCCACCTGCCCCGACTGTCTGGATGAGTTAGTTAACCCCGCCGACCGCCGCTATCATTATCCTTTTATAAACTGCACCCATTGTGGTCCGCGTTTCAGCATCATCACGGCGCTCCCTTATGACCGCCCCAACACCACGATGGCAGGCTTTCAAATGTGCGACGCCTGCCGCGCTGAATACGACAACCCCGCCGACCGCCGCTTCCACGCCCAGCCCATCGCCTGCCACGACTGCGGTCCCCAGTTGGAATTGTGGAATCCGACCGGCGAAGTTCTTAATATCCGCCATGATGCTCTCCTCGCCGCTGCCGAAGCCATCCGTTCCGGCGAAATCGCCGCAGTCAAAGGATTGGGCGGCTTCCACTTGATGGTGGACGCCCGCAACGACGATGCAGTGTGCCGCCTCCGCCGCCTCAAACGCCGCGAGGAGAAGCCATTCGCCCTTATGTATCCATCACTTGCCGCTGTTGAGAACGATTGCTCCGTTGACCATGTTGAGCGCAATCTTCTTCTATCTCCCGCTTCCCCCATCATCCTCCTCCCCCGCCATCCCAAACCACTCAGTCACTCAGGAACTCAGGAACTTTGGAACTCAGGAACTCATGCACTCATGCACTCATGCACTCGTGCACTTTCCCCTTCTCTCGCTCCCGGCAACCCCTACCTCGGTGTAATGCTGCCCTACACCCCTCTACACCACCTGTTGATGATGGAACTCGGTTTCCCGGTAGTTGCAACCAGCGGCAACTTGTCCGAAGAGCCCATCTGCACCGACGAACGCGACGCACTGGAGCGCCTCGCCGGCGTCGCCGACCTGTTTCTTGTCCACAACCGCCCCATCGTCCGCCACGTGGATGACTCAATCGTTCGGATTATGATGGGGCGTGAAATGCTCCTCCGCCGCGCCCGTGGTTATGCGCCGCTGCCGGTGGTATTGAAACAACCTATGCCACCGCTATTGGCGGTTGGCGGACATCTTAAGAACACTATAGCCGTGGCATCCAGCGACAAAGTCTTTGTCAGCCAGCACATTGGCGACTTGGAGACAGCCGCCGCCTATGACGCCTTCAACAGCACAACCTCCGACCTGCAGCGGATGTATGCCGTTCAACCCAAACTGTTAGCCTGCGACCGCCACCCCGATTATCTTTCCACTCAATTCGCGCAGGAATCCGGCCTGCCGGTCGTTTTTGTGCAGCATCACCTTGCTCACATACTCGCCTGTATGGCGGAAAACGAGTTAACCGGGGAGGTGCTCGGCGTCGCTTGGGACGGCACCGGCTACGGCGACGACGGCACGGTCTGGGGCGGCGAATTCCTCGCCGTAAATCTCCCTACTGATGGCGGTGCAGTTGAACACCGCCGCGTCGCCCACCTGCGCACCTTCCCGCTCCCCGGCGGCGACCAGGCTGCCCGCGAACCCCGCCGCTCCGCCATAGGTCTGCTCTACGAACAGTTCAGTGATGATGCTTTCAAGATGACTGACTTGCCGCCGATAAGGGCATTCAATTCACACGAACTGCCGATAATAGCCGCGGCATTGGAGAAGCGCCTGAACTGCCCCATCACCTCCAGCGCCGGACGCCTCTTTGACGCGGTCGCTTCCCTGCTGGACCTCCGTCAATTCAACCGTTATGAGGGGCAGGCGGCGATGGAGCTTGAGTTTCTCGCTATGCAGAGCGAGGAAGAGGCTGCTTATCACTTCAACCTGCCGGCGGCTCACTATCCCAAAGATAGCCCGACAAATGAGTCATTGGTATTGGACTTCCGACCGGCAATTTGCGATATTATAGATGATCTGAAATCCGGCGTATCCGGTCCGACCATTGCCCGCAGATTCCATAATACTTTGGTGAAAATGATAGTTGAGGTGGCGCGTTTGATGAGCATCCCCGCCGTGATTCTGTCCGGTGGTTGCTTCCAAAATAGGCTGCTGTTGGAAAGTGCTGTCCACGGCCTACGAACCGCCATTTTCCGCCCATATTGGCACCAACGCATCCCTCCCAACGACGGCGGCATCGCCCTTGGACAGGTAGTCTATGCCTCGCGGATAGCGCGATGAGTGCGGTAGTCGGGCTTGTCCCAAGCGGATAGCGCGATGAGCGCGGTAGTCAGGCTTGTCCCAAGCGGATAGCGCAATGAGTGCGGTAGTCGGGCTTGTCCCAAGCCCGACAGGACATAGAGCAGAAACTCAGACCCTCAGGAACTCAGGAACTTCTGTAGAATGTGCCTCGCAATCCCCGGTAAGATACTGTCCATAGCTGACGCCGACCTGCTCGCTTATGTTGGCAAGGTAAGTTTTGGCGGCGTCGTAAGATCGGTCAACCTCATGCTGGTTCCCGAAGCGCGCGTCGGCGACTACGTCATCGTCCACGTCGGCGTCGCCATCAGCGTTGTTGACGAAACTGAAGCCCGCCTCACACTGGAATACCTTACCCAGATGGGCGAGAGCCTCACGTCCGATGGTAATGGCAGTGAAACATCTTGACGAATACCGCAATAGCAATGCGGTCAAGCGTTTTGCCGATGCTATCGGCCATTTTGTCAGACATCCCTGGAACCTGATGGAAATCTGCGGCGGGCAAACTCACACCATCCTGAAATATGGATTGGATGAGCTCCTCCCCCGCAATGTCACCCTCATCCACGGTCCCGGCTGCCCGGTCTGCGTCACCGATTCCGAACTGATTGACCGAGCCCAAGTTATCGCCGAACAGCCGGGCGTCATCCTATGCTCCTTCGGGGATATGCTGCGAGTTCCGGGCACACGCCGCGACCTGCTCTCCGTCCGTGCTGCCGGAGCCGACATCCGCACCGTTTATTCGCCGTTGGATGCTGTAGCCATAGCGGGCTCCAATCCCAACAAGCAAATTGTCTTCTTCGCCGTCGGATTTGAAACCACCGCTCCCGCGGTGGCGATAGCTGTCAAGCAGGCGCGCGACCGCAATGTTGAGAACTTCTCAATCCTTTCGGCGCACGTCTTGGTTCCTCCCGCGCTGGAGCTCATCTTGTTATCGCCTCACAATCGGGTTAATGGCGTCATTGCTGCCGGACATGTTTGCACCGTGATGGGCTGGCGTGAATACGAGCCGATTGCCGCCCGATACCATATCCCAATTGTGGTTACCGGGTTTGAACCGCTGGATTTGATGCAGGGTATCCATATGTGTTTACAACAGCTTGAGCAAGGCAGGGCGGAGGTGGAGAATCAATACGCGCGTTCCGTCCGCCCGGAAGGCAATATCCCGGCGCAAGCGCTGATGCGCGAAGTATTTAAAGTCGTTCCCCGGAAATGGCGCGGGATTGGCGAAATCCCCGCCAGCGGATTGGGGTTGAGCGATGCCTATCGCGCCTTTGACGCTGAACTCCGCTTTGCGCACTTAAAACAGCTCACCCCCCCTTCCTCCCCCCCGCAAGCGGGGGGGGAATCCGCGCAACTTGAAGCAGGAACTGAAAATATCTGCATTGCCGGTTTGGTTCTGCAGGGCGCCAGGAAGCCATCCGACTGTCCCGCGTTTGGCTCTCAATGCATTCCGGAGCACCCACTCGGCGCACCGATGGTGTCGTCCGAAGGGGCGTGTGCAGCCTATTTCCGGTATCGCCGTGAGCGGGGAGATAGGGAGAAATGAACACATCGCTGTCGTTACTTGCGTTTACCGCCGTCACCATTGGGTTTATCCACACTGTCCTTGGTCCCGACCACTACGTTCCGTTTGTGGCAATGGCGCGCGCCGGCGGATGGTCGGGGCGGAAGACATTGTGGATTACTTTCCTGTGCGGGTTGGGGCATATCGGCAGCTCCATCATATTGGGATTTATAGGGATAGCACTCGGTTTGGCGGTTGGAAAGCTGGAGGCGTTGGAGTCGGCGCGCGGCAACCTTGCCGCTTGGGCGCTTATAGCATTCGGATTGGTTTATACCGTCTGGGGATTGCGCCGGGCGCTGCGCAATCATCACGACCACAAGCATTTACTGCCACATCATCACCATAACGCGGCGTCCGAATCGGGTGGCAGCCATATTGACAGCCAGAGCGAAGGACGCCCGGATCTTACGCCTTGGATTATGTTTACAGTCTTCGTGTTGGGACCGTGCGAGCCGCTCATCCCACTCGTGATGTATCCTGCGGCGCAACATAGTTTTAGCGGCGTAGTTGTTGTGGCAGCAGTATTTGGAGTGACTACAGTTGCCACAATGATGGCTATAGTCGCGGCACTGCGCGCCGGGGTCCAGCTGCTGCCGCTGGAGCCGCTGGAGCGGTTCACACATGCTCTCGCCGGTGGGGCTATTTTGGCTTGTGGACTGTCAATACACTTTTTAGGGTTGTAAAAGGGTGAGACGGTGACAAGGTAACAAGGTGACAAGGTTGCAAGGCTACATTGGTGCGGTGGAGGCGGCGTATTGTTACCACGAAGACACGAAGAAGAACAAGATTTTCTTCGTGCCTTCGTGGTTTAATCTGTATCCTTTCAACTTTGTAACCTTATAGCTTTATGAACTTTACGTTGAACTGTCCGATTCCCATCAGCGAGTATCCCCGCGTCCTGATGGCGCATGGCGGAGGGGGGAGGCTGATGCAGCAACTGATAGCGAAAATGTTCCGGGCGGCGTTTGATCCGGGTGGGTTCGGGCATCAGCACGACGGGGAATTTCTGGACACTTTTTCTCCCCGACTCGCGTTCACGACCGATACCTTCGTTGTGAATCCGCTCTTCTTTCCGGGCGGGGACATAGGCAAATTGGCGGTGGATGGAACGGTCAATGATTTGGCGATGTGCGGAGCCCGCCCGGTTGCCCTCAGCGCGGCGTTTATTATGGAAGAGGGTCTGGAGATGGAGACGCTGTGGCGGGTGGTGGAATCGGTGCGGCGGGAGGCGGAACGGATTGGCGTGTCCATCGTTACCGGTGATACCAAGGTGGTGGAACGGGGGAAGGGAGATGGGTTGTTTATTAACACTGCGGGTATCGGGGCGGTAGAACATGCGTTACTTATTGCGCCACAGAGTATTCAGGTTGGCGATGCAATCTTACTTTCAGGTGACATCGGACGGCACGGGATAGCTGTGATGGCGGCGCGGGCGGAATTGGCGTTGGAGACTGAAATAGCCAGCGATTGTGCACCGCTGTGGGAGCCGGTCAAAGCGTTGCTGGATGCTGGGGTGGAGGTTCATTGTTTACGGGATTTGACGCGCGGGGGGTTGGGGTCAGCGCTGGTGGAAATCGCGGGGACAACGGGCAAGCATCTGCATTTTGAAGAGACGTTGATACCGGTGGCTGAAGAAGTGCGGGCAGTGTGCGAGCTGCTTGGGTTTGAGCCGCTCTATGTGGCGAATGAGGGGAGGTTCGTGGCGTTTGTTCCCCAGCCGGACGCTGAAAAGGCGGTTAACCTGATACGCCGAATAGAAAGAGGATCCGATGTTCGGATTATCGGCAAAGTGCAAGCTGACCCGGGCGGCAGGGTCACGATGAAAAGCGTTATGGGAACGGACCGGATGGTAGAGATGCTGAGCGGGGAACAGTTGCCAAGGATATGTTAAAAGAGTTACAAGGTTACAAGGTGACCAGGTAAATGGGGGGGCGAGATCTCACCAACTCTCTCCCCCCGGTTTCCGGGGGGAATTAAAGGAGGGTGATCGGTGAGACGGTCATACCCCGGATTTTGCAGGGGCAGGCTCTGTCTGTCACCTCAGAAGCCACTTGCATCTCCGGATTTCGAGATGTAACTTTCTATACCAATAATCAAGGCAGAACGGACGGAGGAATGGGCGAGACGGGATTGCTGCATTTTGCGGAGCACCGGCTTCAGGAAATAGCGCTGTTTTTTATGGCGGTGGTCTATATCCTGAAGGTTGTTTGGATACTGCGGTTCAAGCCGATGCGGGAACGGACGCCGGCGCGGGGGAGTCACACCGCGGGGATTGCCTATTCCTACGCGACGCTGGTGATGCCGTGGGCGATGGAGAGTTCGGCGAAGCATCCGTTGAGATACGCGGAGTTTGCGCTGTTTCATTTGGCGGTGGCGGCAGCGATTGCGCTGTCGTTTTTCATCCCCTACGGACCGCAGCTCATCGCGGGGGCGGCGATGCAGACGGTTATCAAGGTCGTCATCGGGCTGGGGTTTATCGCGGGGGTTATCAGGCTGGTGCGGAGATTGACGGTGGCGACGATGCGGGTCATCAGTTCACCGGACGACCTGTTTTCAATCACGTTGTTGAATGTGTTTTTGGCGCTGGCGTTTTTCAGTGTGCCAAATGACAAGCCCGGAGTATTAGTCGTGTTTTTCATAGTAACGGCGTTTTTCCTGGTCTATGTGCCTTTCAGTAAGATTTCGCACTATTTGCTGTGGCCTTTCACGAGGTATTATTTGGGGTGGCATTGGGGGCACCGGGGAGTGTATCCGAAGGTGAATTAAGAATTAAGAATTAAGAATTAAGAATTAACAGAACGGGGAGTTTGGGTAAATGGCGGCAGGGACTGGGAACGGGCGGTCGGCGGGGGCGCAGAAGGCGCTGGAATCGTTCAGGAAGCGGATGAACCGGCAGGCAATACTGGCGATGGCGTCGTGCGTTCATTGCGGGCGGTGCACGGAGACATGCCATTATTATATGGCGTTGAAGGATCCGAAAATGGCGCCGGCGTTCAAAGCCGACCAGGTGCGGAAGATATACAAGCGACATTACGACTGGCTGGGGCGCGCCGTTCCGTGGTGGGTGAAGGGGAAGGACCTCACGACCGACGAGCAGTTGCGCGACCTGATGGACGTGGTGTTCGGGAGCTGCACGATGTGCCGGCGGTGCACGATGAACTGTCCGATGGGGGTGGACAAGGCGCTGATAATGAGGACGATGCGGGGGATATTGATGGAGCAGGGGATAGCGCCGCAAGGGGTGCTGGCGGTGAGCAAGGACCAGTGGGAAATCGGCAACCAGATGGGGGTGTCCAAAGAGGATTATCTGGAGACGATTGAGTGGCTGAGCGAGGAGCTGCAGAACGAAATGGGCGAGCCGACGGCGATCTTGCCGATGGACAAGATGGATGCCGATATGGTGTTTGCGATAAATCCACGGGAGGTGAAGTATGCGCCGATGAGTCTTTTGGCGGCGGCGAAGATATTTTGGGCGGCGGGGGAGAGTTGGACGATGTCCAGCGAAGGGTGGGATAATACCAACTTCGGATTGTTCAATGGGGACAATGCACTGGGCGGGCATATGGGGAAGTTGGTGTTCAGCAATGTCCAACGGCTGCGGGGGAGGGAGTTGGTCTGTTCGGAGTGCGGTCACGGTTTCCGGGCGACGAAGTGGGAGTCGCCGAATTGGACGGGGATGGATTTGGAGTTTCCGATTCGCAGCTTTTTGGAAGTGATGGTGGATTATGTGCGGGACGGTCGGATAAAGCTTGACCGTTCGCGGAACAACGTATCGGTGACCTACCACGACCCGTGCAACCTGTCGCGGAGCGGGGGGATGACGGAGGAGCCGCGCTATCTGTTGCAGCGGGCGGTGGTGGATTTTCGGGAGATGCATCCCAACCGGGCGGACAACTGGTGTTGTTCGGGCGGGGGCGGAGCGATGTCAATGTCGGAGTATTCCAAGCGGCGGCTGGAGGTGGCGAAGATTAAGGCGGAACAGTTGCGCGCGACGGGGGCGGACATAGTGGCAACGGCGTGCCATAACTGCGTGGACGGGCTGACCGACCTGATCAAATATCACAAGGTGAAGATGCAGGTGAAGCTGGTTGGGGAGCTGGTGGCGGACGCTTTAGTGCTGGAACCCAAGGCGATGATAAGCGTGCCGTCGCTGGAGGAGTTTGCCGCGGGGCAGACCATTTTGGTGGTGGACGATGACCCGGACGCGGTTACGTTTCTGTCCACGTTCTTTGAGGATAACGGGTTCAAGACGTTAACGGCGGCGGATGCGGACAAAGCGGCGAAGGTATTGCTCGGGACGAAGCCGGATCTGATGACATTGGACATTATAATGCCGGGGACGAACGGGATTGATTTTTACCGGCAATTAAAACGGGATGAGCGGTATAAGGATATTCCGGTCATCATTGTGACGGGTGTGAATCCGAATATCCCGGGGAATGTGGACGCGCGCGGGGTGTTGTATGGTGATTCCGGTATGCCGGCGCCGGAGGGGTATCTGGACAAGCCGGTGAAGAAGGAGTTGTTGTTGATGACGGTGAAGAAGGTATTCGAGTTGGGGAAGGTGAAGAAGGAGGAAGTATTCACAGCAGGTTAAGCAGATTAAGCAGATTGTTTGCGCAAGTGAGAAGGTAACAAGGTGAGAAGGTGAGAAGGTAAGAAGGTAGGAGGCCCCCCCCCTTGCTCCCCCCGCAAGTTTTTGGGGGGGAGAGAAGTGTGAAGGTGCGAAAGTGCGAAAGAGAGAGTAAGCGAGTAGGCGAGTGAGCGAGTAAGCGAGGTAAAGACACCCCCCCTTAATCCCCCCCGGGAACCGGGAGGGAGAGAGTTAGGGAGGTGTGAGTCGTTGAAAGATGGGATGATAATACCTTACGACCAATTATTCAACGAAGTGCCGTGTTTTGTGTCGGTGCAAGACCGGCAGTATCGGATTGTGGAAGCGAACCGTAGATTCCGCGATGCGTTTGGGGATCGAACTGGAGATTACTGCTGGGAGGTTTATAAGCATCAGTGCGACCGGTGTCCGGTTTGCCCGGTGGCGGAGACTTTCAGGGATGGGGCGGTTCATTGCAGCGAGGAAATTGTCACCGACTTGGATGGTCGGATAATAAACACGCTGGTGTACACATCGCCGGTGAAGGATACGGACGGAGCGATAGAGGCGGTAATTGAGATGTCCACTGACATAACCGAGATACGGCGATTGCAATCGCAGCTCACGTCGGTGGGGCAGTTGGTGGCGGGCTTGGCGCATACGGTGAAGGGGATTGTGATGGGGCTGGACGGTGGGATTTACGTGGTGGATTCGGGTTTCAAGCGGAAGAACGAGGAGGTGGTGCGGAAGGGGTGGGATATGGTGCAGCGCAATGTGGAGCGGGTG
>Ga0315274_10014312_pt1 | contig 11252 bp, 17 predicted proteins | sample YL17G02_20_MG_FD_203700 | JGI IMG/M metagenome (GOLD analysis project Ga0315274, IMG submission 203700) | Sediment microbial communities from Yellowstone Lake, YNP, Wyoming, USA - YL17G02_20 | ecosystem: Environmental > Aquatic > Freshwater > Lake > Sediment | place: USA: Wyoming | collected...
TTCATCAAGGAAGAAAAGAAAGCCGCAAAAGTCTACAAGAAATACTCGAAACCGTTCAAAGCCATTTCAAAGGACGAAACTTCACACGCGAAAATAATTTCTAAACTTAAACCTAAAAAATGAGAAAAATCGAAGTAATAAAAATCCTTATGTTTATGATTAAAATGGATCTTACATGGGTCAGAGTTCAAAACACCAACCTCTTAACCCAAGCTGTCGCCCTGCACAACGAAATCAAAGATATGTTTCGAATCCTAGGAGTTCCAGAAATCGATTTAGAAGGGTACGCTGAAGACTATGTCAACCGAATCTACTTGCAACGAATAAACAAAATCATCATTTATTTCCCCATTTTCTTTCTAATCTCTTTGATACTCTCCAAAACTGGCCCCACCTTATTTTCTGGGGTTACACATCGGGGTACATCGCTCATTCCTAAAGATTGCATGTTTCTTTGGGATGAACCTGTAATCCTTGCCTCCAAAATCAACCATGACCGAGCAGTCATAACATATCTGAAAAACCCCAACCGTATTCTTTTCAACAAGAACCAGTACATGATCAGCATCTCTCTCACAACTTTCACACTTCCCTTTAACTTCCAAATCCTTTTCTATAAATTCGTAATTCATTTTTATTCGGAAACTAACAGCAACCAACCGCCAACTATAATCAGCACAAAAAACCCAAGCAAACAAATCACAAAAATATTTAAAAATTCCATCATTCTCGTTTACGTTTATTTGAAATAGGCAAAGCGTGCATAGTTCCACCAGTAGCAACATCAGCAGCATCTTGAATAAACCCGCCAACATTCCCTTTACCTAGCTCATACCCCAACTTCCCGCCAACTACGGCCCCAGCAGGACCTCCACCTAGAAACCCTAATGCAGCACCACTAGCAGCAGTAGCATATGGAGCAATATTTGTCAAGAAGCCTCTTACAGTCCCTCTTTTATTACCGATGTTCATTTGTTTGGGGTACACACATTAACCCTCTAGTATCCTGAGTGTTCAAAACAGGCAAAATAGTAAAGCTGGCAATATGCATGTACTTTCTCAAGTAAAAGCTCTTCAAGGCCTTTATAGTCACAATCACATCTTCAGTATCTCCGGGGGTAATAAACATTTCTTCAATCTCTAAATTCCCGGCATGACGTTCATTTGAAAACATATACAACACAAAACCCTCAGGGACATAGAACCCCATCCCCAAACGAAACCTGCACATCATCCCAGGCTCCATCCAAACTTTAATATCATAAGGAGTATAGACCCTCCACCGTTCATAGTACAAGTCAGGTGGCATAGATGTAGGGTCAACAAGTTTGATCCTAAACACCAAGTTTCTAATACTAATATCTCCGTCCTTGTTTACATAAGCCCGTTTGACATCCCCGATTTTAATTTCCATTTGGGAAACCTTCTTTCCCCAAAAACAAAAAATGTCTGCTCCTTCTGAATTTCAAATCTCTTCCCTCGTCAATGATATCGACACTGCTTCTCTTGAATCCTCAACCAAAACCGTATACTCAAACATCAAGGACGGTAAGAAACCACTCCGAGTCGTTCTTAAAGGAGAATTGGCAACTGATGGAATCAATAGCAAAGTCTTTTCAAACGGCACTTCTTATACATTTGGACTCAAACTCTCTGATAATGACGACACTGAAGCAATCAACTCAATCGTTTCTGATTTGATTGCCAAGACTGGGTTTGAAACCACACCTCTTGTTCAAGACGACGATCGTATGTTTGTCAAGCTTCAGTTGGACAAGACCAAGAAGAAATTCGCTGCAAAATCCAACATCAAGTTGGATATCAAGAAACTCGATGACCTTGATTTGTACCGTGGTCAAAACGTTGAAGTATTTGCTGAAATTGGAGCATGGTATAACAAGACTGACGGCAAGGCAGGAATTCTCCTCAAAGTCACTAAAGTTGATTTTGAGCAGGATGAGCCGGCCAAGAAGAAGAAGAAGGATTAATCTAATAAAAAATGAATAAATTTATTCGTACTTGTCCTCCTGAACACAAAAAATATTTAAGAATAGAAATAGAATTTAAAGATGGGCTTAAATGGTATTACCTGTACTACAAAGATATAAAGATAGATAGTTGTTACGAATCGTTGATTGACGAAAAATTAACCTAATAAAATAATGCTTGCTCTATGTACAATTTGCTTAATCGCCGACACAATCGGCTACTTCATAATCGGCGGAAAAACCTACTGCCTTGAATGTGCAAAAAACAAAACATGGTACAAAGAATAAAATCCAGCACGTTTATTAAAAATCTCCAAAACACTATTTAAATCAGTTCGCCATACTTCAGGTTCAGATTCCAAGCCAGGGTACCGGCAAGCTTCAGTAGCCTCTTTCATCAACACTTCCAAATCCAACACCCCTTCCATTTCAAAATATTCCCAAGCTTTGTGCAAGAACTGAATATCTCTTTTAGACACACCCCAAGACGCACAAACAAACAAATTAGTAAAGAACCGTTTATGCCCATTTCTTCCAAACCCCCTTACAACTGTAGTATAAGGGCGATCAACAAACGGTTTAGTAACCTGGTAAAACATGCAGTCATTAACCAAGATATTCTCCAAAGCATACTCTTTGCTTCCTTGATCAATATCAAAAACAGGCAGTTCCAAAATCTGGGTAAGCGGAGGGGGAGCCTGGTCGTAAATCTTTACATCTCCATCAAGCAATCGTTCCAACCATTCCAATAACCTATCGGCCCCATCCCCAAGCAAATCAGCAGACGGAGTTATTTGCAAATCAGGGTCTTCATCACCGCACACCCACAACCAATCGTCTGTCCCGTTCCCGTCAATGTAATAAAAGAAACTCCCAGCCTTATTTTCCTCCCTCCACTGCCTGTTCTCCCGATTAATGAAATCCATGAAAATAGGATATCCGAGCCCAGTAAGTAGATTATGCAACTCTTTTTTCTTATCGGTCAAGGGTCCAAACATTCTAATTTGCAATGACATTTTTTATTTTATTTTAGGATAAAGGCACCGTAAACAACAATACTTCCTATCCCTGCACTCATAACATTTCCCCTCTGGAAGACTGCTAGTATGGTGGCACGCCATGACTGTCTGGGCATTACATTTCACGCAAAACAGCAAATACATTTTTATTCAGGCGAAATAAATAAGTACTGGCTGAAATTTTTCATCATCCTCAACCTCTTTTCTCTTTGATAATTAATAAACAAGAACCCGTAATCTTCAGCAATCGCATGCTCATAAGCTTCTAGCCACTGATCCTGTTTAAGCCCCATTTGCCACTCTTCGTAAATTACTTCCAACTCCTTGTTTGACCCAATTTCAAAAAGAATCAAACAAGTAAAATTCGTTCTAATCGTTTTTGGAATTTCCTTGTACCCTTGAGAAACACAAAGGAAGCTAGTACTATAATGCCTATGCCTAGTCGAGAACCCTTTAAAGAAACTACCCTTTGTCCCAGAAAACAAAGAACTACCAACGAGATCATCCAGGATAATCAAAATCCTGTTTGCCATATACTTTGGCTGATTGTGAGCTTTCAGTAGATTAATCAGATTCTTTTGTTCAATCAACAATTCCTCGAACCCGTCATCAGTGTACATGTCAAAGAAACATTCAGCCCCAATCTTCCCGTCAAACGGCTTATTCAACCCAGCCATATTCTCCAACTCCATCGTATTCACCCCACGCTTAACTAGCCCATCCTGCTTCTTTTTCTTTTCTTCTAATTCCTTGATCCACTTCTTCAGTGGCTTATTCTCGGACAAATAAACTTGCTGTTTTGCATAATCCCATTTCTCGTCCGATTCCACAGTCGGACTAAACACAAGAATCGTGTGGAAATACCCCTTGTAAAAATCCAATAAATTCACAATCGTAGTAGTTTTCCCACTACCCTTTGGGGCAATTAAAGCCATAGAAAACTCATGCCTCGGCAACATTTCATAAGGGGCATCAGGATGCACATAGCTAGAAGGAGTCTTGATCGCTTTAACAACGGGGACTTTTGTTTTCATTAGTTTATTTTCTGGTAAAGATCATCCCATACAATTTTGACATGTGATTGTCAACTTGCTGATTAACCCTATCCCTAGTATACCCATCGCTCCATTGAGCTTGAGCAGCAACCTTTGCTTCCTCCTTTACAACCTTTGCAGGCTTCTTGTCGGCGGCAATCTTACTCTCCTCCAACTTTGCAGACTCTACAAACTTTTCAAACCAAACAGGCGGAACAGATTCATCACGCTTCAAAACTCGTTTAACCTTTTTCGGCTTTGGCTCTTCAGTCAAAGCTTCTTCAACTGCAGTATCGATTTCTTTACTAGCTTTTCTCTTTTCAGCTCTAGCCTTCTTTTTTTCAGCAATAGCCGCTTCCTTTGCTTCAATCTCTTTTTGTTTCTCCGCAACTTCAGTTTCCTAATTTATTAGGAAACCCATACGGAGTACCAATCTCAATTTCTCCGCCGCAGTCTCTTCCAACTTTTTCTTTCGATTCTCTGCAAACTTTGCACGTGCAGCCAATTGTTTCTCTGTAGGAGGCTTTTTAGCAGGTGGTTCTGGCGTTACTGCAGGAGTTTCCTCTTGCAACACACTTGCTTCCTCTGCTTTACGTTTCTTTCCTTGAGTCTTCTTTACAGGTTTAGCAAGGGATTCAATATCAGCTGCATACAAAGCCATTTTATTTATTTTGGGTTAAAACGCTGCAACATTGTGCATAGCTCTTTGTGCAGGATTCGCGCGTAGCCTTCCTTGAGCTCTCATTAGGGCTCCAGGGGCGAGTACTGCAGTCACAATTAATATTACAGCCTGCATAGTCACAGCACCAGTCGCGTGTACAGGGTTATTCATGATAGTTTGGACGATTTGAGTAATAGTTGGAACAGTTATTTCACCATAGCTATCCAATTGATCACGGGCACTAGTTAGAAGCATCTGCAGGCCTCGGTTAGCCGCCACTTGAACCGGTCTGTATACATTGTCTGATATAGCTCTTTCACCAAGTCTGACTATATCTTCCCTATATCTATCCATACGTGTAATCAAGTCAATAATGTTTCTCGACCCTGATATCAATGTTTCAGCAGTTCCAGAAGGCACGTAACCACGGAAAGATTCTTCAATTTGTCGTAAAGTAGCGTCGGTAAACATTCGAGGAGTCATAGGCAGACGCATATTCGTCATTTGAGCAGCACCAAAAGTAGCTCCAGCTGTTATAGCAGCTCCACCACGACCGACTATTTCTCCCAATCTTGCAACAATCGTATTCAACATACTTCTTTGCTCAGAAGTAATATCAGGAATGTTTAATTGGATCGGAGTAGGTTGATTCATTTTGGAAGTTTCTTCTTTCACATCGATATTAGGATAAACCACATCACCTCCACCACCTCCACCCAACCCGCGATCTGCAGGAGCTGCACCCAACGTTCTTCCAGGAAGTTCCAAGGACGGCTCGCTAGTAGTATAGACTTGGTCATTACTTTTAAACCCAGCATCTGGGGCTTTATGTACAACGGGTTTTTGACCCAACAACTGCTTCAACAAAGCAACAACAGGGTCGTCTTGAACCCCTGCACTTGGATCGAAAACAGTAGGAGCTCCAGAAACAATCCCCATCGGGTACCCTCTACCAATCGGAGAACTACTTTCCTGCTGGTATGGTCGAATCAATTCAGTATTATCCGCCTTGTAACTTCCAAAACCTAACTTGTTAGGTTTTCCCTTACGGAGTACCTCTTGCTCCAGTACCTGGTCCAATTTGATGGACCAATCCATAACTAATCGGTTGTAAAACAGACATTTAATATATTTCGCACACATTATAACATACGATTTCCATCTTTGCCTATTCTTTCATTATTACGTGACCCAAATCCAACATTAGGATTTCTCGAGTAACCTGCAGGTACTTTCTGCTCCATTTCCACATGGTCCATAACTTGCACACTCAATCCAGCTCCACGAGGAACGTCACCTTTTTGCATGACATACGGACCAGGAGCAGGAAACAAATTACCGGTTCGCTGAGCATTGTAATTACTTACAAGCTTATTAACCCAAGAGTACTGCGCAGTCTCGGCCATGATTGGTTCACTAGCTTTATCGGGTTCTCTCAAATCCTGAAACTTCCAACCATTTAATATCTTGAACCCATCGCTGTACCCCCATCGTGAATCCTCCAATTTAGCATTTCTTCCCCGTGAATCAAAACTCTTTTTGTATCCGTCCTGGACATTAGATCCAAGCTTAGGATTCATTGTATTCCATCTCTCCCAACGTTGCTCCATATCTGGTGCAGACTGTTTCAACCGTACACCCGGTAAAACATCTCCAACACTTCCGACAACACCTGGCCTAAAGTCGCCCCATTGATTAACAGGTTTATTATCTGTCCAAATCCCATTCATTTAATAATAGCCCGCACACATTAATAAGGTCTCATTCTCTTGACTACCCTATCTTGCCCCATCAACCCACTTTGACTTTCATCCATATTCATCTTCTCCAACAATAGAGCCAGTTTCAAAGAGAACGACAATCCGTTCAAATCCAAGACAGCCTCGCTCGTTCCCACACTCAAATAAAAATCGATTTTTTGAATACTGTTTGAATCACCAATGTCAAAGTACTTTGTCGGATCAGGGTCAGTGTAATAAATGATTTCTCCACTATCGCAATTAACAGGAACCTTTGCAATCTGCGGGCCAGTATTACCATTAGTAGGACTGAACCCAGTAGGCAAATAATTATTAGTCAATTGTCCAAAAAGAGTAGAGTTGATATACAGATAATTAGGACCAGAAAGTAAAGCTACATTCTGAGCAGTAATACTACCAACCCCAGAAAATCCAGAAACTCCAGAATTAAATCCTAGCCATAATCTAGGGCTAACAAGCACGTCTTCAGGGAACCTAAAGAAAACCCCAAACCCTACGGCACCTCCAGAAAAGCCAAGTTTCATTGTTGTAGCATTGTAAGTAACAGTCATCACCCCAGGCAAAGCTGCCTCAATCGCAGTTTTCAAAGCAGGAAGAATTGAATCTTTAGTATAGTTTCCAGGAGGTAGAACTACCCTTGCCCATCCACTAGTTCCATTCGTGCTCAATTCAAACGAGTTGTTTGTGCTAGTAAACACATAATAAGAAAATGGAATTTCAGCAGAAAGGATTCTAACTTGTTAGAATACACATACGAAGTACTTCATGCCTTTAACCCTACTTAAAGGATTCTTTCCACCTACATAAAATGCAGGCCAATTCAATGCGCTAGATTGCCCATCCCCACTCCCTGAATTATCCAACGAATCGATTGCAAACTCGTAGTAATCGTATGTATTATTTAATCCCCAGTTGTTCATTTATACGCTAACGCGGGTTTTATTATCTGCGATAATAAAGCATACATTATTGAATCAACTTTACGACATTGTTCTCCTCCAACACAATCATTGCATCATAATACACATAACATTCAATAGCAGAAGGAGTATCAGCTACCCCACTAACTTGAGGGCTTTTCCAGTTGCAGAGAAACGAAATATCGGACTAGAATTAATTGGAGAGTTTACCTGTTCCTCGGCATTCAAACCAGAAATTTCAATACCATTACTTGTCTCCAAACTAATAGCAGCTGCAAAACACGCAGAACCTAAATCGCCTCCAGCAATTGTTCTTAGAACAACGGGGCGGGCAGAGGCGAATACTGTTCCAAGTTGAGAGTACCCATAATCTAAATTTTGTAATCTAGCAACGTTTGTAATAGTATTAACACCGATCGGGCTGGCCCAACGAGTGACATTGCAAGCAGTAGATAATCTATAATCACCCAAAATATTCAATGCTTTTGCGAGCTCGGTGTATGCCTCAGCTCCACCATTTGTCATGCCTGACCCTGTATTGGTAGAACACTGAACTGGAGCAGCAGGGAAATATCTGCCTCCAACACGGTACTGGTAGTTTTGGAGGGACATAGAGTCGTCAGGCCCTAAAGAAGTATCGAAAAAGGTTGCACCGTTATCGACAGTTATATCAGCTTGGTTGAGACGCTGAACAGTAAAGATACTCTTTACAGATCTACTTCGTTCCTGGATCAATAAATTGACACTTGCTGAATTTGCGGAAGAAAAGAGAAACGTGTGCCATGAAGCAAATTTCAACGGAACTCCACCATTTTGTAATCCTTGCAAGAACGCGGTATCGTAAGAAGCATCGAATTCCAAAATTTCAGGAATTAAATTAACGTTGCTGACACAGTAATTAAGTTTTGATTGCCAACCGTTTACATACCCTGCAACTCCTGTCGAAGCAGGGTCAAAATCTGCAACAATACAATTAGCAGGAGAATCAAGAGTGATTTCAATAGCCAATTGAGAAGCCATGTACTTTGTAGGAATAAGTTTCTCTTGAGTCATTAGTCCAAGAGCAAATTGAATTTGGTAACGGCGGGTAGTAACAACAGAAGGAACTGCTGGGAGAACAGGAGCTCCTGCAGCATCTACAGCATCAAATGATACAGGAGCCAAAACATTTGATGGATTGACTCCAATAAATCCAGCAACTCCTCGACCAACATCGAAATCTACACCAGCAGAAGTATCTTTACCCCAAGCACATCCTTGGATAAGATTAGGTCTTGTTGCCACAAATCCTGCTTGACTGTTTGCGCCAAACCCGATAGAATTGTTTCTAACTTGTTAGAAACACCCTACGTAGTACCCGATGCCGTCAGTAATTGTTCCTTGATCAACACACAAACTTGGATTTCCAGCAGTCCATTCAGTCAAGTTTCTGACAATGACGTTATAATTAATGATATCTAATATTAGTTTTTGTCTAATGAAAAGTAAAAGAAATAGGGTAGTTATTCGCTTGTCTCTTGAAGCTTCATATAAAAGACAAGCGAATCATAGAGATGAATAAAAACGTACCTTCCAAAGGATTAGCTCCATAAAGCAATCTGACTCTTGAAAAGATAGATTGGATGTTATTCTGAAACCGGACACAAGCCTGTTTCCCTGCTGGGGCCCCAGTACCATCTGGAAACCCAGGAACAGGTACAATCAATGAAACATCAAATGACAAAGAGGTAGTCAATGGATTAACATAACCTTGGGCTGGAAACTCCAATCGGATAACATTTCCGGGAGTAAAGACGAATCCATTTTTAGGAGGGATTCTTGGAGTCATTTTAACAGATTTGTTGGCCTAGAGTTAGATCTAAAAACTACCTGAGAAGGAAATGCATATTGCGCCATAAATGGCACAACCATTTCATCGGAGCTTGGATACCAGCGGAAGTGAGAAGACATTTACCATCTTTCACACACAATAATACATGTTTCCTGAAGAAGTTTACGCTTTATCTTTACCATTACCATACGAATTGCTCAGACCTATATCATTTCAAGTTGCTTATAACCTAATAAACGAAAAGCTTCGATTTCCAAAACGCGGAGAAGGATTTCTCGGGGCATTCTTACGAATTGTCAACAATGAAGAAAAGAGTGTTTTCTTTCACTGGTACGAAGGCGACACAGGGGTATTTACAACCCAGCTTATTCACAGGGTGTATCCTGATGATACTTCCCATGAAAGAAAATATTATAGCGCCATGACAAATACAGGATACAGAAACTGGGTGATCTTTTGTATACCGACAGACATGTTGATTAAATTTTTATCTTAAATAAAAAATGCGCGAATACTTGCGTCTAGAAAACCCTGTTTTCCCATTGTTTCTAAAGCCATACCTTCCTTAGTAAGCGTCTGTTCTTACCGTAGGTAAGAACTCACCCCGAAGGGATACTAAACCCGCGGTAGCGTTGACTCATTTGTCAAAAAGATGTACATGAATGCATCTCCGCAAAGACAGCAAGATTTTGCAAGACATTTAATCATTGAATTCTACATGAAATCCGGAAGTCTAGACCAGCTAGAAAAAGTACTCCGTATCCTAACAAGTTAGGATATTCTTTTATTACAATGAATAAAAAGGTTTTCTCTTTTTAGACTGACGCATAAAAGCCTGTATCGCCATTGCTTCTTTTTCTTTTAATTCATCAATATGAATATCTCTGTATACATCATCCATTTGTTCCACCAAATCTTCAGTGCTATCACCTACTTCATTCCACGCAGAGTTAACATGGTCATAAGTAGGGGGAAGCTTGTACGGGTTGTATTTCCGATATACTTCTTCAGGTCCAATCATTTCTTTTCTTAAATCAAACCTTCCAGGAAAAACAGCATAAAATAACGCTTCACGTTCCCAACCACGTTTGGTATTCTCATGAGTGGGGATCTTTGCTACACCACCATATTGTTTAGCTAGCTTATTAACGCCCCATTTTGAAATCACTCCAGGAATATATCCTTTTCTATTATGAGGACTAGCAACTTGATCGGCTATTTTATCCAAAAGCTCGTTTGGCAGATCACGGATTCCTTTTCTTTTCATATTTCTTCTGCACATACAATAATATATGCGTTTAACCATAAATGAAACGGAAACGAAGCCTAGCAGATGAAATATTCCCAAGACGAGGATTTGGAATTTATGATTTTGATAAAATCAGATTTGTAGGCACGGATATATACAAAAAAGATATTGTTCGGGATATTGAAGAATGGAAAAATTTATCAGATCACGAAAAGAAATACTATATTGATAAAGGATACTATAACATGTATTTGGAGCTTTATGATAATCTTTTCAATTTTCAAGATGAACAAGATGAAAATATGGATTTACGAGAGGCCGAATCAAAAGCTCATTTTGCATTCACAAACCTACCAACACCAGATTTGGACCCAAGCAGGACGACACACACCAAACTTGGAAGAAAACTCGCATCACAAAAGTTGAAAAACTCTCATTTAAGATTTGGTCTGCCAAATAGAGATCATTTAGTAGGGGTGATAGCAATGCAATATTATGGGTACGAAGACGATTTCCCTCCAGAAGATCTCGGGCCAAACGAAGAGTACGTGGACACATACCCGCCTCTAAATAACACAACGGATTATGATGGCGAATGGTCATAATATATACGTAAAATGAGAATGGCTCGAACTGCAAAAAGAACTGGATTACCAGAACCATACGATCAACGGTAACAACCCGTACCCTACCTTTACCTAATAAAAATGCAACCTATCCGCGTAGACGGAGCGACCTCTGTTTTCTCCATCGACCAGGTTATGCTGCACGGCGAGCCCTGTTATTATGG
>Ga0315274_10014314_pt1 | contig 11251 bp, 10 predicted proteins | sample YL17G02_20_MG_FD_203700 | JGI IMG/M metagenome (GOLD analysis project Ga0315274, IMG submission 203700) | Sediment microbial communities from Yellowstone Lake, YNP, Wyoming, USA - YL17G02_20 | ecosystem: Environmental > Aquatic > Freshwater > Lake > Sediment | place: USA: Wyoming | collected...
CGCACTGCGTTATCGCAAGCTATTACCAACCTGATCGACAATGCCATCAAGTATTCCGGGGATTCGAGAAAAATAATGGTCAGCGCCTCCATTGAGGAACAAACCGTGGCGATCGCCGTGCAGGACTTCGGCGTCGGCATCAAAAAGGAAGACATCGACAGGGTGTTCGAGCGTTTCTACAGGGGCGGCGACGAATTGACGCGGACGGTCAAGGGCAGCGGCCTGGGACTGACCCTGGTCAGCAAAATCGTCGCAGCCCACCGGGGAAAAGTCCATGTCGAAAGCGAACCCGGAAAGGGCAGCGTGTTTTCGATCCGCCTGCCGCTTCCGCAAAGAAAGTGGAGCTGAGATGACGAAGATTCTTATTATCGAAGACGAGGAAAGCATCCTCATGCCGCTGGAGGACAACCTCAGGCTTGAAGGGTATGAGGTCTCGTGCGCGAAGGATGGCCTGCAAGGCTTGTCCATGGCCGCGGAGCAACCCTACGACCTCATCATCCTCGACATCATGCTGCCGAAGATGGACGGGTTCGAGGTCTGCAAGCGGCTGCGCCAGGACAGGGTGATGACGCCGATCCTGATGTTGACCGCCAAGAGCCAGGAGGTCGACAAGGTGCTCGGGCTGGAGCTGGGAGCCGATGATTATGTCACCAAGCCGTTCAGCTCGCGGGAACTTCTGGCCCGGGTCAAGGCCATCCTCCGAAGGGCCAAAGAGCCGCACCGGGGGATCGATTTCTACCGTTTCGACGATATTGAGCTCGATTTCATCAAGTACGAGGCCAGGAAGACGGGCCGGCCGGTCCCCCTGACCGCGCTCGAGTTCGCCCTGCTCCATTTTCTCGTCCAGAACAGGGGGCGGGTGGTCCATCGGAATGAAGTCCTGGACAGCGTCTGGGGCAAGGACGTCTATGTCGATGCTCGGACCGTCGACAAGCACATCTCGCTTCTCAGAAAAAAATTCGAGGACGACCCCCAGGAGCCAAAATACATCCTGGGTGTCAGGGGGATCGGATATAAGTTCACGGGTTGACCGCTGTTCACAGAATCTTCATAGAAGAGGCGCAAACGCTTCATGCAAACGACGCGGCGCCCGCCTATCTTTCCTCATGGAGAAAAAACTTGAGGAGGTTCGAGTCATGAAATCAAAATTGATCGTGTCCGTCGCATTAGCCGTGATACTTGCGTTTGCGCTAGCGGGCGCCGTCCAGCAGAGCGCCGAGCAGCTCTACAAATCAGGCCTTTACGAAGAAGAAGTGGGCGGGGACCTGCAGAAAGCCATCGGGATCTATCAGGACATCTTGAAGCGGTTCCCGGATAACCGTGAAATCGCCGCCAAAGCCCAGCTCCATATCGGACTATGCTACGAGAAGCTCGGGCTCAAGGAGGCAGAGAGAGCTTTCCAGAAGGTCATCGCGGATTATCCGGAACGATTAGAGGAAGTGAAAACCGCGAAAGAAAAGCTGTCCTTCATTCTCAGAACCCGATCCATCACCGGCGTGGCCGATAAGGGTCTGAGCGTCCGGTTACTATGGTCGGGGCCTGACGCGGACAGCGTAGGCAAGGCGTCTCCAGACGGGACGATCTTATCTTATATAGACCAAGAAACGGGGAATCTTAGCATCAAAGAGCTCGCCTCCGGGAAAACGACCGTTGTCACAAAAAAAGAGCCGTGGGGAAAATCGTATGAATTCGCCGTCAATTCATGCTGGTCTCCTGACGGGAAGAAGATCGCTTATGGCTGGTGGAACAAGGACAACTCCATAGAATTGCGGACGGTCGACACCGACGGATCGAACGTCCGGGTCCTCTATCAACAGAAGAACGAAATGGCATTTCCTATGGCCTGGTCTCCCGACGGCAGGTTCCTCGCGGTCAGTCTCATGAGGGATTTCTATAAGAGCTACAATTTGTCTTTGATATCCGTCGAAGACGGTTCCGTGAAGGTCCTCAAAACGCTCAAGCTGCTCAAGACGGCGCCCAAGAACATGACTTTCTCACCCGACAGCCGTTACCTTGTCATCGACCTCCCGCAAGGAGAAGACGACCCGAAGCACGACCTTTTCGCTTTTTCGGTCGACGGCCAGAAGGAGATGCGCATCGCCGAGCATCCGGCGGACGATTCCGTGCTCGATTGGATCCCGGGTTCAGATGATCTTCTTTTTTTGAGCGACCGGACAGGAACGCAGGATGCCTGGATCGTCGAGTTCGCGGACGGCCAGACTCGCGGGGAGCCCCGCCTGGTCAGAAAAGACCTAGGCCAGGTCACTCCTCTCGGGCTCAGCCGCGAGGGTTCCTTCTTCTATCGCCTGGGATCACAAATGACGGACATCGCTATCGCCTCGATCGACCTGGAAAAACAGGCCTTGGTCGAACCGCCGAAGATACTGCCCCTGCCCGTCGTTGGCGCCAATTACCAACCGCAATGGTCACCAGACGGAAAATATCTCGCTTATCTTTCGAACCCGAGGTCGGGACCCGGCGGGGCAAGCAAGCCGGGTCTCTGGATCCGGTCCGATGATATGGGCTAAGTGCGTGAGATCACAACCCCTCTCCAGAGCATCGCCCGTCCGTGCTGGGCTCCCGACGGCCGTTCCCTCTTTGTCGTCGGGAACGACGGCAAGACGTTCCTGGGGATATATCAAATCCATGTCCAGACGGGGCAAACGACGTTCTTCGTCGACAGCGAGCCGGGAGCGAACATCAAGTTTATTGCCCCGGCTCCAGACGGAAAGTCCGTTTATTACACCTATTTTGAATTCGCCAAAAAACGATGCCGCATCATGAGCATCGGTCTGTCAAACCGGGAGATCCGTGAGCTCTATCGGCAAGATGCCCCGCCGGACATCGGGGGCTTGCGTATTTCTCCCGACGGGAAGAACCTGGTTTTCGGGACGATAGAGCCGGACGGATCCTGGGTCCTCGAAGCCTTCCAACTGCCGGGCGGACCGCCTCGTAAGATTTTCAGCACGAAAGCAAACGCTTCTGGGGTCAGTACCGCGCCCTTTTGGGCTCCGGACGGAAAGCGCCTTCTATTTTTTATGGACGTTTCGAAAGGAAAGGACAAGAGAAGCGAACTCTGGTCTGCACCTGTGGAGGGAGGAGAGCCACAGAGCCTTGGCCTCAACATCAGCATGAATCCCACATCCGTCAGCCTCCATCCCGATGGCCGGCGCCTGGCCTTCTCCATCGGCCAACCGAGCGCCGAGGTCTGGGTCATGGAGAATTTTCTGCCCATCGAGAAGAAATAAAAAGTTCTTCCATTCTCAACCCAATCGCAACGTCTTCTTAAGGTATCCCCCCGATATTTTCTCTAGAATATCGTGTGTCCTGAGCGGTAAGGCCCCGGTCCCCTTATCGGGAGCGGGTTGACTCGCGGTGTTCACGGGTATAACCTTCCTTTCAGCCAGAGGTGACAAGCGTCATGAGGCTTGATTGGCAAAGACGGGCGGTCATTCTCTTCGCCGCGTCTCTCCTGATCTTGAGCGTCGTCCTCGTTTTTTTCGCCGTCCGGGAGGCCGAAAGGGAGAAACTGCTCAAGGAGAGGGAGATCGAGGGCGCGCGGCAACGACTCGTCGAGACGATCGACGGCCGGGCGAGATCGCTAATCAGCGAAGCCGAGAATCGCGTTCTTGAAGCCACAAAAAAGGTGCGGGCCGACGCCGAACCCGCCCAGGCGGCCGCCGTCTTGAAAGGTCTGCTTGCTGACATGCCCCTCGTATCCGAGGTCTTTTTTGTCGATGACGAGGACCAAGTCGTTTTTCTCGGCGCCAGGCCGCTTTTTCTCCTCCCGGGAGAAAAGCAGCGATCGAGGGAAATCGCGCGCTCTTTGGAAAACGATGAGCGCTGGAAGCGGGCGGAGGCGGCGGAGTTCCGTCTGAGCGATTATTCCCAGGCCGCCGCTCTATATCAGGACTTGGCGGCCAGGACCGCCGACCCGGCCTTGGACGCCCTTCTCCTAAACCGGCTGGCCAGGTGTTACGCGAAATCGGGGCAACACGAAAAAGCCCTCGCCGCGTACAGGCAGCAGCTCCAAATCGGCCTTCCCGACCTCGCTTCCGAGGGGATTCCGCTCGAAATCACCGCCTTGTACCAGATCGGGAATATCCATCTCCAAAGAGGGCAGAGAGCGGAAGCGGCCGGGGCCTTTCTCAATCTCTATCAGGGCCTCCTGGATTCGAGGTGGCCTCTGACCAAGGATCAATTCGTGTCTTTTAGGAAATTGGCGGAGGACCGGTTCCGGACGGCTGTCGGAGAGTTGGATGCCGCTCTCCGGGCGGACTGGGACGGCCGGCTTCAGGATCTGAAAGAAATCGAGGGAGAACGGCTGGCGAAGACGGGGATCCTGGAGAAGGTCCGCGGACGGATCATCCCGCGAATGCGGCTGGAAGCCCGCGAGATGGATGCGGACTCCGGGAGATTCCTGCGCATCGCCGAGCCGACGGATTCCGGCCTTCTTCTGGCCTCCTTTCTCCCCCTGGACACAAACACCATGCTCGGCCTGCTCCTCGATCCCCAGGCTTTGGCCGGCGGGCTTTTTCCGCCAAGCTCCGGCAAACCTGAGCCTGAGGAAGGCTGGTCGGTCGGGATCGTCGATGAGTCCGGGAAGGTCGTCGTCGGCCAAGGACTTGTCTCCCCGGAAGCGTCGGAGAAAAGCGGGGATCCACAGCTCGTCTTCACGGGCGCATTCGCCGACTCCTTCCCGCCGTGGGCGATCAAAATCTATCGGAGCGGTGTCGGCGCCGCGGAGAGACAGTTCCGGTTGCGAAGGACCATCTACGTCCTGTCTCTCGCGGCCGTCATCGCGGCCCTCTTTTTCGGCGGTTTTTTGGCCATCCGGAGCACGGCCAAGGAGTTGAAACTGGCCAAGCTGAAATCGGATTTCACGGCGACTGTTTCCCACGAATTCCGGACGCCCCTGACGTCCATCCGCTACATGGCCGAACTCCTGCAAAGAGGCCGTGTCCCCGATGAGGCGAGGAAACAACAGTACTATGAAACGATCACGGGTGAAAGCGAGCGCCTGAGCCGGCTCGTCGAGAATCTCCTCGACTTCTCCAAGATCGAAGCGGGAATGAAGGAATACAGGATGGAGGAGACGGACATCGCGGCCCTGGCGGCCGACGTGGCCGGCCGGTTCCGTCAGCAGGCGGCCTTCAAGGATTTCACCCTGGAGACAGAGATCGATGACGGCCTGCCGGTCATCCCTGCGGACAAGGACTCTCTCGCCAGAGCGGTCTTCAATCTGCTCGACAACGCCGTGAAGTATTCAGGCCAAAACCCTCGAGTCGTTCTGCGCGCCTGGTCCGGGGAGGATGCCGTCAATCTCCAGGTCGAGGATCACGGGATCGGCATCAGCAAGCCCGAGCAGAAAAAGATCTTCGAAAAGTTCTACCGGTCCGAGAGCGCTCTGGAGAGCGACGTCAAGGGAAGCGGCATCGGCCTTCCCCTGGTCGAGCACGTCGTCCGGGCGCACGGAGGAAAGGTCCTTCTCGAAAGCGAACCGGCTAAAGGGACACGCCTGACGATCTGGCTTCCGGTCAGGCGGCCCGAAGAAAAGAAGGAGGGCGAAAATGGATAAGATCCTCGTCATCGAGGACGACAAGGCCATCCTCATGGGCTTCAAGGACGACCTCGAATTCGAGGGCTATGAAGTCGCCACGGCCTCTGACGGGAAAGACGGCCTGAAGCAGGCTTTGGGCGGGGGCTTTCAGCTCGTCGTCCTGGACATCCTCCTGCCGGGGCTCAACGGGTTCGAAGTCTGCAAGAAGCTCAGGGAGGCGGGCGTCAAAACGCCCATCCTCATGGTGACCGCGGCCAAAACGGAAGAGATGGACAAAGTGGTCGGATTGGAGCTCGGGGCCGATGATTATGTCACCAAGCCCATCGGCTCGCGGGAGCTCGTCGCCCGGGTGAAGGCGATCTTGAGGCGCGCCCGGAAAGAAGACGACCCGGGTGATCTCTTTAAATTCGGCGACGTCGAGGTCGACTTCAAGAGCCATGAGGTCTTCAAGCGGGGCCAGGAGCTTCACTTGACCGCCCTGGAATTCAACCTGCTCCGGTTTTTGATCGCCCGCCGGGGCCAGGTCGTGACAAGGGACCAGATCCTCGATGAGGCCTGGGGGGAGGCCATCGTCGCCTACCGGACCATCGACCCGCACATCGCCCACCTGAGGAAAAAAATCGAAGACGACCCGGCCCATCCGGCTCACATCCTCGGCGTCAGGGGTGTCGGATACAGATTCGTGGAGTGAACCGGCAGCAATGAAAGCTCATTGGAATCGCAACCCAAGCTTAGCCACCAGGCTCAAGACATGGCTTATCTTATCCCTGTGTCATTACCACAGGGAGGTATGGAAATGAACAGGAAAAAAGTTTTCATGGGAGTCGTAGGGCTGGCCGTGGCATTCTTGGTCAGCGCTTTGGCCGCCGACAATGTTTCGCCCGGTCTCTCCCAGCAGTCGGCCGAAGACCTCTACCAGGCCGCCCTCTTAAAGAAAGAAGCGGAAGGAGACCTGAACGGAGCTATCAAGCTCTTTCAGAGCATTATCGTGAAGTTCCCGGACAAACGGGAAGTCGCGGCTAAGGCCCAGCTGCAAATTGGTGTCTGCCACGAAAAACTGGGCACAGCAGAGGCGGAAAAGGCCTTCCAAAAAGTGATCGACAATTACCCGGAGCAGTCGGAGGCGGTCCGGGAAGCGAAGGAAAAGCTCTCTCTTCTCCTCAGGTCCCGCGCTCTTATTAAAACGGGAGATACTGAGTTCATACTCCGCCAAGTTTGGGCCGGGCCCGGGGTGGGTATCGATGGCACCGTCTCTCCCGACGGCCGGTATCTTTCTTTTGTGGATTGGCAGACGGGCGACCTGGCGATCAGGGAAATCGCCGCGGGAACCAACCGGCGCCTGACGAACAAGGGATCGTGGGCGCAGTCTTCGGAGTTCGCGCTGTTTTCTCAATGGGCACCCGACAGCCGGCGGATCGTCTATCAATGGTACAACAAGGACGAGCTCTTTGAGTTGCGCGTCATTGATATCAAAGATACAACCTCGCGTATCCTCTATAAAGTTGGAAAAAGGGAGGACTATGTCCAGCCGTTTGACTGGTCTCCTGACGGGAAGTCCATTTTGGCAGGTCTCTACTCGGCCGAGGCCTTTACCCAGCTGGGCCTGATTTCGGTTGACGAAGGTTCGGTAAAAATCCTGAAAACTCAATTCGAAAATCATCCGGCAGCCGCAAAAAGCTGGGGATTCGTGTTCTCGCCGGACGGGAAATATATCGCCTACGACATCTCGCAAGAAGAGAAGGTTTATGAAAAAAAGGACATTTTCTTGCTCTCCGCCGATGGAAGCACAGAATCTCCATTGATCGAGCACCCCGCCGTCGACACGGTTATTGACTGGACGCCCGACGGCAAGGGACTTCTGTTCATGAGCGACCGAACGGGGACACAGGATATCTGGCTCATTCGCATCGCCGGAGGCAAACCTCAGGGAGAACCCCAGCTGCTGAAGCCCAGCGTCGGGCGTATCGAACCGATGGCTGTCACTTTGGGCGGGGCATTGTACTACGGGCTATCTGGAAATGCGAGCGATGTTTATGAGGTCAGGATCGATCCTCGAACAGGGAAAATTCTGAGTACAGCAAAAAAGGCGGTTGGGGAGTATGAGGGACATAACGGATACCCCGATTATTCTCCTGACGGGAAGCTTTTGGCCTATATTTCCAGTCCCGGTATGCCGACGGTTCGGCCCCGGCGGGTCCTCGGCATTCTCTCTCTGGAAACCGGCCAGATTCATGAGTTGAATCCCAATCTGGTGGCGTTTGACTATCCCCGCTGGGCGCCCGACGGCCGGACTATTTCCGTTGAGGGTATCGAATCGGAAAGCGGCCGAGTCGGGGGGATCTACCGGGTTGATGTTCAAACGGCGGCTGTGACACCGACCGTTCAGTTCAAGAAGGGAATGATGATATTTTCACACCGGTGGTCCAAGGACGGAAAGTCCATATACTATACGCTGGGCGGCCAGGACGAAAAAGCCTGTTCCGTTTTCGTCCACAATCTTGAAACCGGCCAGGATAACAAACTCTCCGGAGCTCCCGAAAATGCGCCCGACATCGATATCTCGCCGGACGGGAAATGGCTGGTCCTTATGAATAGAGAGGGAAAAAGAACAATAAGAATAGTGCCCGCATCGGGTGGAGAACCTCGCGAAATCTACAGCTTCGAGCAAGAGGGAAATCAAATTATGACGCCGGCCTGGAGCGCGGACGGGCGATACATTTATTTCTCGAAGCTGCAGAAATCTCCTCCTGGGTCTATGATGGATCTCTATCGTGTCTCTGTAGATGGAGGCGAAGCCCAAAAAATCGACCTGGCGATGGGCCGTATCCGCCACTTGAGCGTCCATCCCGACGGACAGCGCATCGCCTTTTCGTCCCTGGGCACGAATCCTGAGCAATCCCAGGTTTGGGTTATGGAGAATTTCCTGCCAAAATCCGCCGGCGATAAATAGGGCGGACTCGTCATCAGAAGCCAGGAGATGGGATGATGGTCTGGCCTCGGTCTCTCGATAAGGATGGAAGAACCTGACCTTTGCCTGAGAATATTCCCTGCGTCCGGACGTCTCCCGTGAGGAGGCAGGAAAATGGAGTTGACACAGTCAAATAAATCAAATAGAATGAATACGAAGCCTTTTAAAAGGAATTCATTCATGCCCAAGACGATCACCTTGAGACTCTCCGATGAGGATTACCAGAGGTTTTTGAGCTTTGCCCAAGCCGACAACCGGCCCATCGCCAATGCCATCGAAACCCTGGCCCTCAGGCAGCTCGATGAGGTCCTTTTTGTCGACCCCTACGAGATGGAAGAGATCATGTCCGATGAGAGCCTGTTGAAGAGACTGGGGGCGGGACATGACCAGGCTCTCAAGCTGAAAGGCCGTTTTGTTGAATAATTTCCGGATCTTCGAGACCGATCAATTCCAGGAGGACTTGAGGAAGGTCTTCGGCGAACGTGAAGAAAAAATCGCCGCTAAACTCAGGCGATATGTCTACCCCCAGCTTAGACAGCAACCTTATTTCGGAAAGAATATCAAGAAACTAAAAGGATATGCCCCCGAGACGTTGCGGTATCGTATCGGGGATCACCGCTTTTTCTACGAAATCGACAGCAAAAAGAAGACCGCTTTCATGATCGCGGCGGGATTCCGGGCTAAAAGCTACTAAAAGTCAGCAGAAATCCGCTGTCCATTTAAAAAAGACTTGACAATTTTAAAGTGTTAGTTTAATATTGTCACATGCGTTACATCCCCCGCTCCCTGACAAAGCCGCTCCGGGAGGCGGCGGGCGCTTTCCCCGCCCTCATATTGACCGGCCCAAGGCGCTCCGGCAAGACGACGCTCCTCTGTCGCTGTTTCCCTGAAGCCTCATACCATCTGCTAGAGGATCCGGATACTATTGCCCGGATTCGAAGCGACCCTCGCTCTTTCCTTGACTCGGTGCGGCTGCCCGCCATCCTTGATGAGATTCAACACACGCCCGAGCTCCTGAACTATATCCGCGCTCGGATTGACCTATCCGGGAAGAAAGGAAGGGGCTGGTATCTGACCGGATCCCAGGAATCCGCCCTGATGAAGGGCGTCACAGAATCCATGGCCGGCCGGGCTGCCGTTTTCCATCTCCTTCCCTTGTCGCTGGCGGAATCTCCCCGGGTCTCCCTGGCTCGGGGTGGATTTCCTGAAGTCGTGGCGCGGCCGAAGGCGTCGGAGGTCTGGTTCCGCTCCTATATCCAAACGTATCTGGAGCGCGATGTCCGTTCGCTCAGTGCGATTCGCGACCTGGCCACTTTCCGAAGGTTTCTTTCGCTGGTCGCCAGCCGAGTCGGTCAAGTTCTCAACCGGAGTGACTTGGCCGCGCCTCTCGGGGTTTCGGTCCCCACGATTTCCGAATGGCTCAACATCCTCGAGGCCACCCATCTGATCCTTCTTGTCCTGCCCTATTTCGAAAATTTCGGGAAGCGCCTGATCAAATCCCCCAAGCTTTACTTTGCCGACACCGGCTTGGCCGCTCATCTGCTCGGGCTCGAGACTGAAGCAAGGCTGGTCAAGTCGACATTTTACGGGCCACTGTTCGAAAGCTTTGTTGCGTCAGAGATCGTCAAAACCCAAGTCCACGCCGGGAAGAGACAGGAGATCTATTTTTTCCGGGACCGCCAGGGCCTCGAGGTCGATTTTCTTGTTCCGGCAGGCGGCCGCCGGTTGTTCCTCATTGAGGCTAAGGCGACCCGGACCATCCGTCCGCAAGCGGCCGAAGGGCTGGACCGCCTGAAAAAAGCGATTTCAGGCTATACTGTCAACGGCATTATGGTCCATCTGCCGATTCGATCCGGGGCCTCCTTCGCTGCCTTGCGTCCGGGGATCCGGGCGATGACCCTTCCGGACCTCTGCCGCGTGATCCGGACGCAAAAATAGCCCCAGCCGGCGCAGCAAAAAAAAGAGCTTTTAATCCTTTTTACAATTCTTTGACAATTTGACCAGGCGTTTTGCTAGAATGAAAACGAAATCACCCGGATCGAACGTCGATCGCGGGGTCAGCAATGAAGCTTATTGCCAAGGGACTTCTGGCCCGCCGGAAAATCGTTGTCATTTTCCTCGTGGCCATCCTGCTTCCTGCGCTCGTCGTCGGCTATTTGAGCTTAAGCGCTTTTTCCAAGAGGCGGGAGGCCGTGCGGAGGCTTCTCGAATCGAACCTGCTCGTCTCCGGAGAATCCACTCTCCGGGGAGTCGAGGCGGCGCTCTTCGAGCGTGAAAAAGATGCGCTACGGGCGGGAAATTTCGCCCGACTGATCGGGCCGGAAAGCCCAAGTCTTCGGGACGAGCGACTGCCCACCGGTGACGCAGCAGACTCTTTGCAATTTCCGGGAACGCCTTTCCTCCTCGACGGCGAGTATAGGATTGCCTTCCCCAAAACAGGAAGCGAGAGGCTGCCCGTTTCTTCCGCCGGGGAAAACGCCCCGGAGAGCGAATTCTCCAGGGCATTCATCCCGGCCCCGGCATATCTTTTCCATCTACGGAGAAGGATACCGGTTCATGGATTGATGACAATCTTTGACATTCTTTTACTTTCATTTGACACAACAGAACGCGGAAAAAGCTACATTCTGGGTGAATGGAGAATCTAGCCGAGGGAGGTACCGTGATGAGAAATATGCCTACACAAAGGAGGTGTGAGATGAAAGGAAGGCTGATCGCGTTCG
>Ga0315274_10014315_pt1 | contig 11250 bp, 9 predicted proteins | sample YL17G02_20_MG_FD_203700 | JGI IMG/M metagenome (GOLD analysis project Ga0315274, IMG submission 203700) | Sediment microbial communities from Yellowstone Lake, YNP, Wyoming, USA - YL17G02_20 | ecosystem: Environmental > Aquatic > Freshwater > Lake > Sediment | place: USA: Wyoming | collected...
GCTTTGCCCACGGTTTCAACTAAAGCCCGATGCCATTCCTCTGAGTCTTTCAATACTTCAGGGCTGGTCAAACCAGGCGTATTCTTCGCGACTCTGCTTTTACCCGCCATCCCTCTACTCCTCAATTATGAAGTGGAAGTCAGGACAACCGGCTCCCCCTGACCATTAATATAATATATTGTCGTAAACCGCCACTCCCCTTCAGTTCTCTTGCCTCCGCAAGTCTGCTTGTCAAATCTGTGTCAGGCTGGAGTTCACCGCCCTGAGCCTCGTTTGTTCCTCCTCGCCTTTGATGTTGCCAAGGCCCTGGCTTTTCTTCCGATCAACTCAACGCCCTTCCTGAAAGCCTGGAGATTCAAATCCACGTCCTTAGGCGCAAAAATCTCCCTTATTGAACCCTCAAAATTCTTCAATGCAATGGGGAGCATGCCTGAGCCAGCCAGGGCACCTACCATAACGACATTGGCAGCCAGACCTGTCTCACCCTCCTGGATGGCTTTGACCACCCTGACTTCGGCTACCAATCCCCCTAGCTTTTGCAGGACTTCCTCCACTGGAGGATACTTGGCCTGCCCGGAGAGAACCCAGATAGGATAGATAGGTCTCGGGCTGACGATAACCCTGGTCTTGGGGTTGCCAAAGTCACCGATGATGCGCAACGCTTCTATAGGCTCCAGTCCCACGATGACATCCGCCTCGCCCTCGGGTATCAGAGGACCGCATTGCGCCTGGGCGGAGAAGCGGATGTGGCTCATCACCGGGCCTCCCCTCTGGGAAGCGCCGTAGGTCTCCCCCACCGTGACATAAAGTCCTTCCTTTATGCCGGCGGTAGCCACTATTTGGGAAGCGAGGATATTACCCTGGCCACCGACGCCTGCTATGATAAGGTTTAGCGGGTCTTTCTCTAAAGTCATGATGCAGCCCCCCGAACCATAATAGCCCCTCTGGGGCAAAGCGTGGCGCAAACTCCGCAGCCGGTGCACACCACCTCATCTATCTTGGCCTTCTGGGCTTCCTGATCCCAGATTATGCCGGGGCAGTTGAACACCCTGCTGCAGAATCGGGCGCAGCCACAGTCATCGCCAATACATTTTGACTGGTCGACATAGTATTTCTCCTGCAGCTTCTCCTTGGCCTCGATGCGGAAGCACCTTCTGCGGAAGACCATTACCCTGGGACCATTCTCCTGAAGCATATCGTAAAGTTCCTGAACAGCCTGGCTTATTTCGAAGGGGTCCCTCACCCTGACCTCCACCCCGATAGCCTTGCATATATTCTCGATCTCCACCGTGGGCGCTGGAAGGCCCAATGCATCGCATCCGGAGCCCGGGTGCGGTTGAAAGCCGGTCATGGCTGTCCCGCCGTTGTCCAGCACTATCATGAGGACATTGCTGTTGTTAACCCGGGCATTTATGAGCGCCGGTATAGCGGCATGATAAAAGGTGGAGTCGCCACAAACTGCAATCACAGGCTGGTTGAAAGCAAACCTGTCGAGCTTGCCGAATCCGTTTGCCAGCCCGATGCCAGCGCCCATACAGTGAATGGTCTTCAGTTGAAAATAGCCCGCCGGACCTGCGCCTAAGCTATAGCAACCTATGTCGCCGGTGACGAATCCATCCCGCCCGTCCAGCTTGAGAGCGGACTTTATGGCCCACAGTGACGCCCGGTGCGGGCAGCCGGTGCAGAAGGTGGGCATCCTGATAGGAATATAAGATAGCAGTAGTTCCTTCGCTTTTTCTACATATTTTTCGTCCCTGGTTTTGGGCTGCATGCCCTTAATGCTCGCCAGGGCGTTGATGACTTTATCTTGATTCATCTCACCGTACGCTGGGAGGTGACAGGATTTAGCGCCGTAGACCTCAATCGGCCCCAGGGTCTTGGCCTGCTCTGCCAGCAGAATTTTCAGGTTCTGCTCCAGGAAGGGGTCAACCTCCTCAACGACAAGTATCTCGGTGACATTTTTCAGGTGTTCAGCGATGAATTTCTCAGGCAGCGGCCAGGTAGTGCCGATTTTCAGGATTCCCACCTTATCTTCGAGTCCCAGCGCGGCTACCGCCTCGCGGGAATAGAGCCAGCCGCTGCCGCTGGTCACTATGATGAATTTCGCCTTTTTGGGGCCGACATAAAAGTTGAATGGGGAGCCCTCGAAAATCTCTCGCGCCTGCTCCAGCTTCTGGTGAAGCGCGGCGTGCTGCGCAACTACAAAGGCGCCGGAGATGTAAACGCCTTCAAATTTAGCCGTTCTCTTCTTTTCGGGAAGCTCGCCGAACTTAACATTGCCCCTGCTGTGGGATAGCCTGGTGACACTCCTCATGATGCAGGGCAATCCGAGCTTTTCCGAGAGCTCGAATGCCCATTTGGTCATATCTTTCGCCTCCTGAAAGTCTGCAGGTTCCAGGAGAGGCAGGTCGGCGTACCTGGCGTAGCTACGGCTGTCTTGCTCGTTGCTGCTGGATATCGCCGAGGGGTCATCGCAGGCCGCCAGGACAAGTCCGCCATTGGTGCCGGCGAGATTGACCGTCATCAGGAAATCCGCACACACGTTAACGCCCATCTGCTTCATAGCTACCAATGCTCTCAGGCCAGCGAGGGAGGCTGCAGTCGCTGCTTCGAAGGCCACAATCTCGTTAGTGGACCATTCGACATAGATGTTGAAACGGTCAGCCACGCGCGCCAGAGACTCAGTGATCTCCGTGGCAGGCGTACCCGGATAGGAGGCGCAGAAGTCGACGCCGGCCTCTATGGCGCCCCGGGCGATGGCTTCGTCCCCCATCATGAGCACGGTTTTGCCGGGCTGGTTTAGCTCTAGTGTAACCATGGCGAACTCCTAAACGTACTTTTTCTTCTCCTGAGCGCTGAGGCGCAGGTACAGTAGATTCTTTTTATCGTTCGTCCTTTTCAGGATTGCGTCTACAGCTCTCTTTTTCTTAATGGACGACGCCTCTTTCAGGTGTTCTAGCCTTATCTGCTCCAGGGGTTTGGTCTTGATGACACCGGCCTTCTTCGCCTTATCAATAAACTTCTTGCCCGCCGGGGTTCTGACAATCAGCGTGTTCCAGTCTTGGATTCCTTCCACCATGCCCACCGAGATGTCGGCGAACTCAGAGGTCATATCGTAGCAGACGCCGCATGTGGGCTTGATGAATTTTCTGACTTCATCCAGCGAGAACCTTACATCGCCTGCCGCTGTCTCCACGATCATGATGTTAGCTGGAGGCGGCGGGATGTCGATTCGCTTAACTTTTGAGAGGTCTACCTTCTTTTTAAGGAACTCAGAGAAGCCTTTGTAGGACAGCGCCCAGGTGCAGAAAAGCCCGATGACGAGCTTGACTCCCTTGGCTCCGGTCTCATGTTTCGAAGACTGCATCTTTCTCAGGGCTATGACCTGACAGGGGATGCCGACCAGGCCGATGGAGTCTTTGCCTTGCTTTGCCGCCTCGTTCATCTTTGCCAGTGTAGCGGACGATATGTAATTCGACCCCGCACATTCCAGAGACTGTGAGCTCTCCTCCGCCAGCACCGATGCGGGCATCAGAGCTACATCGAAGGGCCTGGTGAGCACAGCGTTGCTTATCTCACCGGTGTCCAATGCGTATTTAATCAGGGCAGAGACCACACCGCCGTACTGAGCGCGGCAGCGAATCTCGCTATCCTTTGCCTGCGCCATCTCGATGGAGATATAAGGCCCGAGGGAGTAGTCGGTGCGCATTTTGCCGAATACGCTTTTATCCAGAGCGACGATATCAAGGGGCGTTCGGGGGCAGAAATCGTAGCACTTCCCTTCGGTGAGGCCGCAGGGTTCGATTACAGCCACCTTGTCCTTAACCACTTTGATATAGGGGCAGATATTTACGCAGGCGCCGCAGCTTGTACACAGGTCTTGACTGAAGACTTCTTGCTCCAGGTCCGAGGAACTTTTACCCGCTTCCATGACAACCCCCTTGGGCAATTTCTTATATGACTATTTTAGCGCAAAAACTAGAAAATGTCGCCTGCCTAAATGGATTCCAACTTTGCTCAAGTTTTGGGGGCTTGATTATAGGTCAAGTACGGAGGAAATGCAAGGATTATTACAGGCTGAGGTAGGCACCCGGCATATCTACAAGGAAAGGAGAGAACTTTGATGCAAACTAACTTACGTCCATGTGGACATCCCAAGGTTCGTCCAATGGTAGACCTGTGAAGCTGCGGCAGGTTAAAGAACCATCTGAATCGCTGACATCAATACTGGCTGAACTGTGCGCCAAAACACCTGGTTTTGGACGGCAGATCACCAACCAGTGTCTGAAGCCAATGATGTCAACAGCCAATTGTTGTATTATTGACTTATTATGCTATCATGGTTATCGCGGTAGAATATTCAATGGCTGAGGCAGAAGCCTAGTGAAAAAGACAGCGCTAACCCTGTTGCTAATGCTGACCCTCATCATCAGCGTGGCAGGATGCACTGAAGAAGAGACAGCGCCTACTCCCACACCCATTCTGACCCCAACACCAACTCTGACACCTAAGCCAACACCTACCGCAACACCAACACCTGCCCCCAACCCGACGCCGAGGGCGACAGCCACTGCAACTCCAACACTCACACCTACCACTACAGTGCTGTTTCTGGAGATAACGCAGCCCGCCGATGGTGTAGAGGTCAGCACCAGCCCCATCAACGTCACGGGCAAGACCATCCCCGGTGCTGTGGTGAGCATATCTATAAATGACGAAATGGAGATAGTCACTGTCGGTCAAGACGGCAAATTTGCTGTTAAAGTTACCCTCGAAGAAGGCCCGAACCTCATCGAGGTCATTGCCAGCGACCCGTTGGGAAACGAAAAGTCTGCTACAGTGGCTGTAGTCTACATTCCCTGAGGGAGGGGCTTAACTAAACGACCACCATTTCGTTATATACTAACAAGATATATGAACAAGCGGGCAATATCCTCACAGAAAGCAGCTGAAAGGAGTAAGGTGAAATGAAAAAGATAGCATCTATTTTGACCATCATGCTGCTGGCACTGGTCCTGGGCACAGTGGGGTGTGCCGAGGAGGAGGCAGGGCCCACACCTACCCCAACGGCGCTGTTTTTGGAGTTAACCCAGCCCGCAGATGGTGCAGAGGTCACTACCAACTCAATCAACGTTACCGGCAAGACCATCCCTGGTGCCGTGGTGAGCGCCTCGATAGATGAAGCAGTGGAGATAGCCGACGTTGAGCAAGATGGCAATTTTAGCGTTACGGTCATGCTTGAAGAGGGACCAAACCTTATCGAGGTTATCGCCAGCGACCAGCAAGGGAATGAGAAATCTTCCTCAATAGCAGTAATCTACATTCCCTGAAAACAGGAGAATTTGATAAATTACCAAATCACTAGAAAATGGGAGGTTTAGGTAAGTCCAAACTGACAACTTTTTCGTTATATATAAGTAGGTAATCAATAATTCGGGAAAGGAGGTGAGTAAAGAATGAAAGGATTGCGAATCATCTGCATTTTTGCTCTAGTGGCTTTGTTCGTTTTAGGAAGCATGGGCACCGCTTTCGCCAAAGGGCCACAGGATGACAATCATGGCAAGGGCATCAAAGACGAGAGACAGGGCTTCGCCGGCAATGTGACTGACGTAGGAACTGGGAATGTTACCATTGCCACGGAAGACAAGGGGGATGTGACTGTAAAGTTAATAGATGATGCCGACTACAAGATTCCCAGAGAGATGAATAAATGGGGCAACCTGACTGTATTTAAGAGCTATCTCGAGGGGAAAACCCTCTCCGCACTGGAAGGCAGAAGGGTAGTGGCCTTGGCAGGCAATGGCACCGGAGAATGGGTAGTTATTAAGTTCATGGTTCTCCCAGTTCCGGGCACACAACCGATGCACGCTCACCACACTGGCTTGGTCATTGAAAAGCTCGGGAGCGCGACCGCTGGAAACATCACGATAAAAGACATACACGGTGGAAACCATACCTTTGCCATCGTGACTGGAACAGATTATCACCCCAAGGGGATCGGATTTGCTAACATAACTGCCGACCCCATTCCACCTTACGCCAATGCAAGCTTCGTGACAGTGGTTACCAAAGGCGCACCGAAGATAACAGAGCCTCCACCTGTGGCTCAGGCGATTGTACTGCACACCAATAGGCCAGCAGACTGGCCAATACCAACGCCTTAATTCAAGAACCAACTAAACTTGGATAGCTAAGGGGGCGGCCCCCAGTGGGGGCTGCCTCCTTTCTTGCCCCTTTCATCCCCAGATATACCCCTGATTGCTGTACAGGCGCCTTCCAAATGGTTTCCGAACCTTTCCCGATTTTGGGGGCTTGATTATGGGGGAAGTGGTCAGGAAATGCAAGAATTGGGTTTAAACGAAGTATGTGCATGCGGACATCCCGATATATACGTGTACGTACCTCAGACCGCAGTGAGATCATCTCCATCGGTTTGTTGCCATGCTAGAATAGAGCCCTTTCCGCGCACCTCTCTAACTGTTTTAGTGAGGCAATGCACACAACTTGAACGCAGTTTCTTGACGAATGCTGCCAGCCGCTATAGAATTACCATGGCTTTGAGTAAGAGGCGAGTAGCTGCTGCAACGCCGGGACGAGTTGCTTCTTCTCAAACAAATGTTCGGGAACAGTCCCCTGTGGGGTGGCTGGTGCTACCCGAAAAACTTGCGGGTGACTTGTCGTCAGTTTTGTTCGCGAAGGTGGTGGCAACCTTACTGACAGATAAATCGCCCCACGAATTTCTAGATGCGCAACGAACCGCCCATATAGCCGCTATGCGCGAACTAACGCGGCAGCGGCGCGAAGGCAACCTTAAGCAACTCTTGCAGGCGGACTATGCTTTGTTTCACCTTGAAGCTGACTTGCGCTGGATTGATGTAACGAGCGAACGAATCGAAACACTAAGACAGGAACTGCAAAATGCTTGTGAGTAAATCGATGCTGAGAGTCGTTGATGTAAGAAAGTCTTTTGGGCCAACCCCGGCTTTGAGAGGAGCTAACCTGGAGGTTGCAGAGGGTGAAATTCTCGCTATCATGGGTCCGAGCGGGTCCGGTAAGTCCACACTCATGCACTGTATGGCCGGTATTTTTGTGCCGGACAGCGGCGAGATATGGTTTGGTGGCCAGCGTGTGGATCAGCTCGACGAAGATAACCGTACGGAATTACGTCGCAGCACCTTCGGCTTCGTGTTTCAATTCGGACAACTTGTTCCAGAGCTTACGGTTGCAGATAATATCGCCCTTCCCATGCTTCTTAACAAGGAGCCGCGCAAAGTAGCATACGCCAAAGCGAATACGTGGCTGGATAAACTGGATTTGAAGGGTTTGGGCCATCGTCGGACCGGTGAACTTTCCGGCGGACAAGCTCAGCGGGTCGCGCTTGCCCGGGCTCTTGCTACCAAACCCAAGGTTATCTTCGCAGATGAACCGACAGGTTCGCTTGATTCACTCAATGCCGAAAAAGTCATGGATCTGCTAGTTGATCTCGCGCGGGAGCAACACACAACGGTTATTCTTGTCACGCATGAGCCTCGCATAGCCGCGTCAGCTGATCGTGAGGTGATGATCTGTGACGGCAAAGTAGTAACCGCACAAAAGGTAGCAAGCTAATGTTGCGCTTGGGGGTTCATCTGTCGCTGAGAAGCGGCAAAGAAGCGCTGATCAGGCTGGTGCTTACAGCAATAGCAGTGATGCTCGGTGTGACCATGCTTCTATCCGCGCTTGCCAGCTACCATGCGTTCCAGGCAACAAATAATAAACCGCACTGGTGGTTTCCTGATGTGGCCGAACAGGGCTCGCTGCTATGGCTTTACCGCACGGATGTTTATGGAAATCAAGACATCAAACGGGTTGATATAGCGGTGCTTGAGCCTAACGCTCCACTTATTCCTGGCTTAGACCGAATGCCTGGGCCGGGAGAGTTCTTCGTCTCACCTGCGCTTAGCGAGCTAATAAACACCGTCCCTGCCGAAGAGCTAGGTAGCAGATTCCCCGGTAAACAGGCCGGGCTGATCAATGACGAAGCGTTACTCAACTCTCATGAATTGCTAGCGGTTGTCGGTCGTTCCCCGGACGAACTGCGTGATGTTCCACAAGCTTTCCTCGTTGATAACCTAGATATTCCTTCGTCACCGCATAGACAGACCAATTTCTTTAGCTTTCTTTTTGCGATTGGTATGCTTAGCATCCTTTTACCGATACTTGTGTTGGTGACGATGGCCACGCGCCTATCGGCCAGCAGACAAGAGGAGCGCTATGCAGCAATAAGACTGGCCGGAGCAACACCCGGACAGGTCAACGTAATTGCCTCAACAGATGCTTTTTTGGGGGCAGCTATTGGCACGATACTAGGTGTGTTCTGTTTTCTGTTTTTACACGCGGTGGTAACTCGTGCCGCCATTGACTATCTCCCATATCATCCACGGTACATTACTCCGACAATGCTCGGCTATCTTACTGTAGGAATAGGAGTGCCGCTAATCTCGGTTGTCGCTGCGCTACTGTCGCTGAGAAGAGTTAGAATTTCTCCACTTGGCGTGAGTCGAAAGACAACACCGAAACCGCCTAACCTGTGGCAAGTTGTTCCGCTCGTTGCCGGTTTGGCTATTTTTGTGTCCGGGGCAGCAGTTGAAAACGGTCTTGTTATGGGTGCCGGGTTTTTGCTGATCATGTTCGGCCTGATATTAGGTGGACCGTGGATTACCATGCAGCTTGCCCGCATATTGGGCAACAAGGCAAATGGGGCGGTGGTGCTATTGGCGGCCCGTCGCTTGGCAAGTAACCCCGGGTCAGCCTTCAAACCAGTAAGCGGATTGGTGCTAGCCGTTTTTGTGGGAACAGTGTTCGCCTGCATAGCGCCAACGTTACTGGCTGACCAGCAGAATGAGAAGGTCAACACACTTGAGCATGTGTTAACCGTTTCTTTTTATGACCAGAGAACCGTCGGCTTGTCTGCGGATGCAGGAGCAGAGCTTATTGAGCAGTTGCGTGAAGACCCTGGCGTAGAGGTGTTCCCGATTTACGCCACACCATCCTCGATCTGGGCGAACTCCAGAGAAGCTGCGGCACGATACGCCGAAGAAGGCATTGATCATGACCCAACAATAGGCTACATAACGTGCGAAGACCTCGCGAGTCTTGCAGCAATCGGCGATTGTGCACCGGATGTTCAAGTGACCGCCATATTTACGTCTCCGCTGATCCTAGACCACAATATTAGCGACCAAACCGTGATACCGGGTACAAGTACAACTAATGTCGAGCTTTCTACATTGCCCGTGCAAGCGCTGCTCATACGGTCCGACGGAGCATCGTCTCTTGAGAAAGCTCGGACGCTTCTGGCCAATAAGACAATTACGACGGATACCCCCCCTAGAACCTTTGGCGAAATCCGCCAGTACGAGCAGTCTCTGGTTAATGGGATACAGCGCATCATCTATGCCGCCATAGTCGTTACGCTCATTATAGCCGGGGCAAGCTTGGCTGTGGCAATCGGTGATGGACTGATGGAACGAAAACGGCCCTTCATGCTGCTGCGCCTCAGTGGCACACCGGTTTCCGTTCTCAACAAAGTCGTTCTTCTGGAATCGATCGCGCCGCTCTTTCTTGCCTCGCTCGTCGCGGCAGTAGTTGGCTTTGGTGCCGCCGCTACGCTTATTAGTACAGTAGCGCCAGATGGCAGCACCATCCAACCTCCCGTCATTAGTTACTATCTGGTCATGGGCGGGAGTCTTCTGACTGCGTTGTTGGTAATATGCGCGCCGCTTCCCTTGCTTGATCATATGACAAAATCGGACAATGCCCGCTTCGAGTGATCCTGTGTCCTAATTCTAAGGAACGCAACGTGCTTGGACGTAACAGGTATACGAATTAGGACGTGGAGAAGCGGCGGCCGGTGTACGAGGACAAGTGAATTTCTCCGTACGCATTGCTGTATTGGCCATGCTTCCTGCCGCCTTGAGACAGACACCGCTCCACTTGTTCTGCTATTGCCGGGGGATGTCGCCGGTCTTGCCCAAGCAACTGTTGCGATGCCTTAAATGAATGTGCCGCTGTAGTTCTCACCGAGGACAGTGGCACCGAGCCAACTGAGGCTGGCAACCTCTGCTTGGTATAGAAGGGGATAATTGGCGGGTGACCTGCTTCGAATGGTCCATCATAGAGCCCACCGACATGCCGATCGATCCCAGTTCGAGAAGACTATCCTTTGTGGATCACGAGGGTAAGGTTCACTAGGCCTGGAATCAAGGAGGTGACCTCCTGCATTCAGGGCATGTGGTCACCCAACCTCAGCTTGGATACAATGGTTCCATAATTGGAGTTCGGTCTCATGCAGGACCAGTGAGCGTGGAGTCTGGCGCAATACACACAACTTGACTGCTGCTTCTTGGCGGATGCTCCCAGCCCCTATAGTATTACTATGGCTTTGAGTAATAGGCCAGCAGCTGCTGTAACGCCGGGACCAGTTGCTTCTTCTCAAACAAATGTTCGGGAACAGTCCCGTGTACCACACTGGACACAGAGTTAACGAGACATCGTTCTACCTCAATCAATAGTCAAGTCTGTATCAACTTCGGGTTAATAGCAGATCAATTTTTGGTCATGCCCCTTTAAAATCAGCCACGGGAGAACCACGGTTTTCCAAAATGGGAACTCTACAGTTAGCCTCGACTGGTTTCCAAAGCCTTATTTTCTTGAGGATCTCAACATGGCTGTGATCTCCTCGAATTCCCGGGATGGCTTAGCTGTTCCCGCCGTGCTCTTATCTATAGCATCGGCAATGCCCTCTACTTTCTCGACTGGCACTGAGGCGATCATTATGTTTTCATCCCACCCGGCCATCCTCCTTGCACTTATATCCCCCGCAGTGATGTTGAAATTACCCGATACAATCGGATAGGTTATGGAACTCCAGCAGAGCGAACCCCTCATTTCAAACGAGGGCGTCTTGCCATCCCAGAACTGAGCCAGCGTGACAAGTCTTGATACCTGTTCAGCATTTACGAGGAAGATGACTAAATCGGGAGCAAAAATATTTTTGCTAACCGGATATAGATAGACCTTGTTGGCAATTCTCAGAGGTGGCCTGGCAATCTTCTCGGATTCGATCATCGACCTGGTCGCCGTTTTGACATCACACCAGAGCTTCTCACCTTCGACAAGCATCTTGAGCGGCACTTCCCTCGTCTCGGTAAGACCAAGATGGCTCCTTCCTCCGGGACAAGCGCAGGTCTCCTTCGAAAGCATTATCAC
>Ga0315274_10014316_pt1 | contig 11250 bp, 6 predicted proteins | sample YL17G02_20_MG_FD_203700 | JGI IMG/M metagenome (GOLD analysis project Ga0315274, IMG submission 203700) | Sediment microbial communities from Yellowstone Lake, YNP, Wyoming, USA - YL17G02_20 | ecosystem: Environmental > Aquatic > Freshwater > Lake > Sediment | place: USA: Wyoming | collected...
GAGTACAAATGCTGCTTCGGCCTTGCCCGAAGCCGGGACGGCTACCACTTCGAGCGCGTGTCGGACCAACCGGCGCTCGACGTGAGCCGGGAGGGCTTCGACGGGGCCACGATCCAGGACCCCCGCCTGATCAGGATGGGGGACTGGTTCTATGTCACCTATGCCTGCCGGCATTATCCCTTCGGCCAGTTCTGGATCCCGGCGGTGCGCCGGAAATACCTCACGCCCGACTGCCCGCCTGAGTTCCCGCGCTATCTGCGGCTGAACGCCACCCTCACCGGGCTGGCACTGACGCAGGATTTCAAGACCTGGATCCGCGCGGGGTGGCTCACCGATCCGCTGCTCGATGACCGGGACGTGATTCTGTTCCCGGAGAAGGTCAACGGAAAATTCGTCATGATCCACCGTCCGCTGGAATGGGTGGGGCCACAATATGGCACCGACCAGGCCTGCGCGTGGATCTCGTTTGCCGACGATCTGCTCGGCTTCCCGCAAGCCGCCAGCCAGTTGCTCATCAGGAATCGAAACCCCTGGGAGGCCTTCAAGCTGGGCGTGAACACGCCGCCCATCAAGACGCCGCACGGCTGGTTCACGCTCTACCACGCGGTCGGGCCGGACAAGTTTTACCGTCTGGGCGCGTTGTTGCTCGACCTGAACGATCCGGGCAACGTGCTTCATCGCACACCGGACTGGCTCCTGCAGCCGGAAACGGATTACGAGATCGAGGGCTTTTATCGCGGCGTCTGTTTCCCCTGCGGGGCGGTGGTGCTCGATGGCACGCTGTTCGTCTATTACGGCGGCGGGGACAAGTATTGTGCGGTGGCGACGTGCGAGTTCAACGCGCTCTTGAAGCATTTGAGTGAGTGTCCCCCTTGAAGTGTTTCGGGTTGAGTGTCAGGATGCAGAAGCCCGAGTATGGCTGATACGAACACGTCCGCGAGGGGTTGCCGAAAGCCGGTCGGAAGAAGCAAAAGGCCCGCGCGAGAGCGGAGGGCAAGGAATTGATCGAGGAGCCTCCCCGTCTGCCTCCCAAGCTCCAGGCCGCGCTGAAGCAGTTTTACGAACACTACAAGGAAGAATATGCCCGCGTCCACGGCCAGGGCGCCGCGGAACGCATCGAGGATTACGAAATCCTCCGCGAAGTGGTCAACACCGTGGGCAAGCGCAACGCGCTCGGCGCGCACATCCGCTGCGTCGTGTCCGTTTCCATGCTCACCGAAGGCTGGGACGCCAACACGGTTACGCACATCTGCGGCATCCGTCGCTTCGGCTCGCAACTGCTTTGCGAACAGGTCGCCGGACGCGCGCGCCCTACACCCTCCAGTTGCCATGAAACCGCCCAAGCCAGCCAACGACGTAAAGGACAAAAGCGACGCAAGAAATTCACGTCAGGCGGATTTGGGTCATTTTCGTCCCTTCAGTCCCTCTCGCAAGGACGACCCTGTCGAGCGCTTCATCCCGCCGCACGGAGGCTACGAGGAGCTCCTCTCCTTTCAGAAGGCCCGGATTGTCTATGACGGCACGGTGTGGTTCTGCGGGCACTATCTGGAAAAGCGCGACCGCACCTACGACCAGATGATCCAGGCCGCGCGCTCCGGCAAGCAAAACATCCTCGAAGGCAGCCAGGCCTCCGGCACCTCCAAGGAAACGGAAATCAAACTGACCAATGTTGCTCGCGCCAGTCTGGAAGAACTGATCGAGGACTACCGCGACTTCCTGCGCGTGCGCGGCATCGAGGAATGGACCAAGGAACACCGCTACACCCGGCGTCTCCGGCAACTCAACCGGCAACCAAACGCCAGCTACCACACTTTCAAAAAAGGCATCGAAAACCCGGATCCAGCCATCGCCGCCAATGTGATGATCGGCCTGATCAAGCTGACCAACTACCTGCTCGATCAGCAGCTCAGGCATCTGGAGGAAGCCTTCGTGAAAGAGGGCGGCCTGCGCGAGCGCATGACCCGCGCCCGACTCGCGCAAAGAGCCAAACAAACTTTCAAACCACCGAAACCTTAAGTCCCTTCCCGTCCTTTTCGTCCCATGAAACCGCCCAAACCCGTCAAGTCCTTCAAGCACAAGGACGCCAAACGCGCCCACATCCCGTCCGCCGAGGAAGCCGGCTACGAAGCGGGCAGCCTCAAAGTCCAGGAAGCTGGCAGCGCTGAACTCCCGCTCAACCCCATCATCACGCGCGGCCAGGACCCCGAACTCTTCTCCCTCAACGAACTGTTCGGCAACGCCATCGGCCACGAGGAACTCGACAAGGTCTCCGCTTACTACACCCACGCCGACGGGTGGACCAACCGCCTCATCCAGGGCGACAGCCTCCTCGTCGCCCGCGAACTCCTCCATGAATCCGGCTCCTGCTTGGTCCAAATCTCCGATGAAAACATCCATCTCGTCCGCAACCTCATGGATGAAGTCTTCGGGAGTGAGAATTTCATGTCCCTGATTCCATTCGCAAAAACGGCGGGTGCGGGATCAAAGGCGCTTGGGGCGGAGTTTGATTATCTGATTTGGTATGCTAAACAGAAAGAGGATGCGCAAAAGAAACGCGTAGTTAAATACTGGCAACTCTATCTTCCAAAAGCGTCGAACACGTTCAAGAGTTACAAGTATGCAGTAGCTCCTGGCGGGAAGTCTGTGCGACCAGCAACTGCTGAAGAAAAGGTTGACCCCACAAAACTTCCCGAAGGCTGGCGCCTGGCCCAGTTAAGTTTTGCGGTTTCCCAAGACCCCGGAAAACCCGAAGAGCGCTATTACACTTTTCAGGGCGTGCCCTACGATTGCGGCGAACACAGGCATTGGAAAACAAAGAATCCAATTGGACTAGACCGGGTCGCGGCGGCGGATCGCCTGATAGGTCTTGGCAAGCAACTGAATTACATTCGCTATTTCGATGATTTCCCCGCCACTGCCCTGAGCAACGATTGGAGCGACACTGGGAGCGCTGGCTACTCGAATACAGACCCAAAAGTTTACGTTGTTCAGACCGATAGCCTGATTATCCAGCGTTGCATCCTGATGACCACCGACCCCGGCGATTTGGTGCTCGACCCGACGTGCGGTTCAGGCACGACCGCCTACGTTGCTGAGAAGTGGGGACGCCGCTGGATTACAAGCGACACCTCTCGAATCGCTTTGAACATTGCGAAGACGCGTTTGATGACGGCCACGTTTCCATATTACCAGCTTTACGACCAGCAGAACTGCGACCTCCGACAGGGCTTCAACTACAAAAACATCTCGCACATCAAGCTCGAGCACATCGCCAACAACGAGCCGCCGGAGGAAGAGACGGTTTACGACCAGCCGCTCGAAGACAAGAAGCGGTTGCGCGTGGCCGGGCCGTTCACGGTGGAGACGTTGCAGAGTTACGAGCCGATTTCCCCGGAGGAACTGGCGCGGCAGTGGACGGAGGACCAGGAGCTCGGCAAGTTCGAGGACCTGATTTTCGCGCATCTCAAGAGCGCCGGCGTGAAGACCGGCGTCAAGGACGAGTTCGAGGCATGGCGCAAGGGTCTGAGCGACCTCGCCAAAACCGCTACCCGTCGGAAAGCCGAGCAGACGCTGAAGATCCAGATCGACGACGAAGCCTTCAGCCTGGTCTATGGCCACCAGAGCCATCCGTTCCCGGTGAAGCCCGGCCAGAGACTAGCCGTTCGGGTCATCAGCCAGTTCGGGGAAGAGACGACGAAGGTCCTGGAAGTTCATTGAACCGCCTGGGACAAAGCCGAATCCCGCAGGTATTTCATGCATCCTCTCGACCTCACCATCATCGTTCTCTACCTCATCCTCATGGCGCTGGTTGGCTGGTGGGTTGCGAAGAAGGCGTCGCGCAATGCCGAGTCCTATTTTCTGGCCGGCAAGAGCCTGCCGTGGTGGGTGATTGGCGTGGCGCACGGTTCCAGCGGAGTCGATATCACCGGCACGATGTGGTTCGTGATGATGTTCTTCATCTACGGCATGAAAGGGGTCTGGCTGCTGTGGGTGTGGCCACTGTTCAGCGTCATCTTCCGCATGATGTACCTGGGCGCCTGGGTGCGGCGATCGAATGTCCTCACCGGGGCCGAGTGGATGCGCACCCGTTTCGGCGACAGCCCGGGCGCGAAGCTCGCCTACATCAGCGTGGTCGTGTATGCGCTGGTCCACGTGGTCGGTTTCCTGAGCTACGCCTTCCGCGGCATCGGCGAGTTCACCCGGCCCTTTTTCCCCTGGGATTACCCGGACGAAGTGTACGGCACGGCGATGCTGTTGTTCACCGGCATCTACTGTGTCGTCGGGGGCATGTATAGCGTGGTGATGAACGATCTGATCCAGTTTGTGCTGAAGGTCATCGCCGCCGTCGGCATCGCCGTGATCGCGATCGTCCTGATCACGCCGGACCAATTGATGGCCTCGGTGCCAGCGGGCTGGGACCAACTGTTCTTCGGTCCGGGCCGATTGCACCTGGACTGGTCGAAACTCATGCCGCAGCTCATGGACCGAATCTACGGCCCCAAAGGCGACGGCTATTCCCTGTTCATGTTTTTCACGGGGATGCTGTTGCTCAAGGGCGTGGCGGTGAGCGTGGCCGGACCGACGCCGAACTACGCCATCCAGCATATCCTCTCGACGCGCAGTCCGCGCGAAGCCGCGCTGGAGAACATGGTCATGGCCGTCGTCTCGCTGGCGCCGCGCTTCCTGCTGATCGGGGCCATCGCCGTGCTCGGCATCGTGTTCTTCAGCCCCGACCTGGCCGCGATGGGCGAGAATGTGAACTTCGAGAGGATCCTGCCTGGCGTCCTGGCCAAGTACGTGCCCGTCGGGTTCAAAGGCATCCTCATCGCCGCCCTGCTGGCGTCGTTCATGAGCACCTTCGTGTCCACCGTGAACTCCGGCGCGGCCTACGTGGTGAACGACATCTACAAGCGCTATGTCAATCCCACCGCGCCGCCCAAGCGCTATGTCTGGTTCGGCTGGATCACCTCGAGCGCGGTCATCCTGCTGGGGATCGTGTTCGGATTCATCATGACGAAGGATGTCCACTCGGTCACCAAATGGATTGTCTCATCGCTGATCCCGGCCTTCGTGGCGCCCAACGTCCTGAAGTGGCACTGGTGGCGGTTCAATGGCTATGGATTCTTCGCCGGCATGGTTGCCGGCACGGCGGCGGCGCTGTTCATTCCCGGGTTTCTGCACCTGCACGAAGTCTTCACCTTCCTCCTCATCCTGGCCATCAGCACCCTGGCTTCCATCCTGGTGTGCCTGCTCACCAAGCCCGAAAGCGACGACGTGTTGAAGAGTTTCTACCGGACCGTGCGGCCGTGGGGCCTCTGGGGACCCATTTACGAGAAATGCCGCGCGCAGCACCCGGACTTCCAACGGAACCGTGATTTCCCGCGTGACCTGTTCAACATCGCCATCGGCCTCATCTGGCAAACCAGTCTGGTCACCTCGCCGATCTACCTGGTGATCCAGCATTGGACCGAGCTCTGGATCTCCCTGGGAGTGTGCGCCGTGACCTCGCTGATCCTGAAGTTCACCTGGTACGACAAGTTGGGGCCGGGGGACATGTACCTGCCCGCCGACCGGTAACACGGCCATTTGTCGGAGGCGCCGGCATGGGCGCCTTTGCGGCCAGGACCGGCGCCGGCGGCTGTAACCAAATGCCCGGGTTGCGCGTCTCTTCTGGCAAGCAGAAGCGATAGGGCGGCCTCGCCGGTGATGAGACGGGTTTGCCGCGGTTTTGCGGCAGTTGGTTTTCCAGACGTGCCTTCGGGTTGGAAGCGTGACAAGATGAAATGTGTTGGGATTCCTCTTACCTTGGTCCAGGTGATTACGGCCAGCATTCTGATGGGGATCCTCCAGGCCGCCCCGGTTCGGACGGATTTCCCTTACCAGGGACTTTTGACTGACGGGGGTCAGCCCGCCAACGGGAAATATGACTTCCAGTTGGTGTTGTGTGATGCGCTCAGCGGTGGGCACCGGGTCGGAAGCCCGTTGGCGCACGAGGATGTGCTCGTCACCAACGGTTCGTTCACGCTGAACCTGGATTTCGGCCCGGCGATCTTTACCCCCCAGGCGCTCTGGCTCCAAGTCAGCGTGCGGGCGGGAGAAACCACCAATGCTTACACGGAGTTGACGCCGCGCCAACCGCTGGCGCCAGTCCCGCTGGCGCTCTTCTCAACCGCCGCCGGCGGGCTGCTCGGCTCATCGGTGACCGCCTCGAACCTGATGGCGGGAGCGGTGGGGGCGGTCCACATCCAGAACGCGGCGGTGACGGGCGACAAAATCGCGGCCGGACAGGTGGTGCGGAGTATCAATTCGCTTCGGGATGATGTGGTGCTTCAAGGCGGCCCCGATGTCCGAGTGACCCAGGCCGGGAACACGGTCACCATTGGCCTTAATGGCGTCACCTTGGGCAGCGAAAAGCAAGTGACCATTACCGGCGCTAACGGCGTCACCACCGCGTACCCGACGCTCGCGGCGGCACTGGCTGCGGTGCGCAACGGTGAGTCTATCCAGGTCTATGCGAGCCAAAGCGTGGCCGCCCAGAAGGTTTACGAAGGGGCTCATCCCGAATGGGCCGGCCTCTACCTGACGAATCGGAGTGATGTCACAATCGCCGGGGTGGGATTGCCCACGATTTACTCGGCGACCTATGGCGATCACCTTTACATCAAGGACTGCACCAACATCACTGTCGCGGGGCTCGCCTTCGACGGGCCAGGCTCGGATCCGCCCGAACAGGGCCTGTATTGCATGATCAACTTCGGCGGCACCAACAAGAACCTCACGGTCCGCAACTGCCGGTTCACGAACTTCGGCGACCAGGGCGTCGCGCATCTGTATGGTGACAAGACCTCAAGTTTCGTCACCGTGGAAGGCTGTTACTTCCGCAACGGTGGCACCGCGCACCACCCGGAACTGGGCGTGGATGGCGCCGCCGTTGCCGGTATCGGGTATGGCTGGAGCGTGATCAACAACCAGATCGAGAACTGCTCACGCGGCATTGAAATCGAGGGTATGGGCCCCAGCCGCCAATCCAAGATCATCATCGCCCACAACATTCTGCACGACATCTGGCAGGAGGCCATCTGTCTGTTTGCCACCAGTATGGCCTCTTCCAACTACACCGATATCATGGTCCAAGGCAATGTAATCAGCGGCAAAGCGGAACTCCCCGACGGCGTCTTGGTGCAAACCGGGATCGACTTCCAGGGCGGCGAACGGATTACGATCTCCGACAATATCGTGAGCGACATGCCGCAAGGGTTGTTCGGTATCGCGGTCAACAGTGGCTGGGCCGACATCCGCGATTGTGTGATCCGAGGGAACATCGTTCGGAACATCGGCGGGCGCGGGATTCAACTGGCCAGACTCCGCTCCAACACAGTTGAATCCTGCGTGGTCTCGGGCAACCATGTGCAGGCGTGCAGCGACCGGGGGATCATCGTGAGCGGAACCAGGCACTTGATAACGGGCAACCTCTCCCACTCGAATCACGGCTCCGGCATCGAGGTCTATGTGGAGACGGCCACCACCGACCGCAACACGATCAGCGGGAACGTCTGCTACGGCAACACCTATGGGGTCTCCGTGATGACCAACGCGACGAATACCCGGCTCTCGGAGAATAACTGCTACGACAACACGGCGCGGCAAATCTACGTGGCCCAAAGCCAATCCAAGCCCCCGGCGGACCCACCGGAATCCCCTGCCGGCACCCCGCCGTGATCCGGACGCCTCAGTTTCAACTGCTCTTCACTGGAATAGCGCCGATCTGTTACGGACAAGCTTTGTCGAAGTGAACGCACCAGTTGTAGAGGGTATTCCCGCATATTGACGGCGTCGGGTCAGTGTCCCTCAGACATCCGCGCGGACCCAGCAGCGGTCCGCTTTGTCCTCCATCGGCCACATCCAATGCCGTATAGGCATAGCGGATGAACCTCCGCGCTCCTGCGGGTTCCTGGTTTAGCGTGATGGCTACCCGGTTTGAGCTCATCAGCGAAACAGAGGCTACGTACGTCGAACAACTCCACGGCGCCCCGGCTCCAACCTCATCGCAGTATTCAAAGCCATAAGGCCCAACTTTCGCGAATGCGACATCACCAACCGGAGAGCCATGCCGGTCGAAGATTGTTCCTTGAGGATTCGCGACGGCATTCGTGTCGAACACCAGGCGGCCGACGACCCCGGCGAAGGTGATGGTGATCACCGTGTTAGTTCGCGTAACCTCTACCGGGCGCAGGGGTGACCAGGATTCACCTAAGATGACATGGTGGTAATAAGCCTTTGCATAGTACTCACCCAGCCATCGGTAACCGATGTTCGTCACGTGAATGGCATCGGCCAGGTAAGGCAGCATGTACTTCGGGCAAACCAAGACCGTCTTCGACGGATTCAGCTCGAATTCCGTCAGCACCTTGAATGGCGAGTACCTTGGCCAGTTGTAATCGATTTTCCCCCACGTGGAGATCTGAGAGTGGAACATCGGTATCGCATTCGTTTGTCCGGTCCCTCCATGGATATCAGCCTCGTAGTCTTCCTGCCATTGTCGGATGTCGAGATCGTAGGCCGAATTAAAAAGATCGCCCTCTCCATGAACCGCGAAAATCGCGCGGAAGAGATAACCGGAATCCTGAAGAAGTCCTTTTGCTGCCTCGACCTGTTCCAAGGTCCGCAGGTAAGGATCAGTTCCCGTTGGGGCCTGTAAAGGAGACCCCGCGGGGATCCTCTGCAACTGCGCGTAAGTTGCAGAACCTCTGGCAGTATTACTTACCAGCAAATCATGTACACCAACTCCGACTCGGCTGCTAATCCAGTTGGCAAACCCACTGGCAATGGTCTCCCCCCCTTGCTGCGTCGGATCCCATCTCTCTACCAACGGAGCCAAAGCGCTCAGATCGTCTGGCAGGAGTCCTGGCAGTCCGCCGTCCAGGCGCTGTCCCACGAACATCCGATTCAGAAACGGCTGGTTCGTGCTGAGGATGGCATCCGCATACGCCCCCATAGCCAAGGATTGTCCCACTACCAAAACGTGATTGAGGGGCGTCGCCAAACGATAGAACCGCTCGTTCTCCGTGATCGGGATCGCGACTTGCGATTCATCGCCCAAGGTCCTTGGTTGATCCGGAGTCGTATCCCAACGAGGCGCTGCCAGACTCGCCGATTGCTGGAGTCGAACGTTGGCGGGCGCGTTCGTCCAGGAGACGACAACCACGCCGTTGGACGGAGTAATCCTTAAGACCGACTGGGCCCCCAGCTCACCTACGCTCCAGGTCAGGGCGCAGTTCAGAAAGACGACGAGCAGCCCTCTCACCGCCATGAGGCCCTTTATCACACGCTTTGCGGGCTGCCGTCATCCAGGTGACGAGCGGCCATCCGATGACCGAAGTTTCGCGTGGTCTTCGGTCTTCTCGCTCTTCCGGTAGGCGAGGCCCTGGAAAAAGGCGATCAGATCGCCCGGCTCGTCGCGCACTTCCACGGTGTAGGTGCCGAGTCGGAAGTTCCTGGCCACCTCTCTGGCTTCCGCCCGGAGGGTGCCCGACGACGCGGCCTTCATGAACGAGATACTGACGTTGGCCGCCACAGCCACTGCGCCATGGGAATTGGCCGCGGCGGCAAAGGCAAAGTCGGCGAGGGTGAAAATCGCCCCGCCCTGCGCGATGTGCAATCCGTTCAGGTGGTGCGGTTGGAGGGTCATTTGCGCCACCGCGCGCCCTTCGGAGACAGAGACCAACTCGATGTTCGCATGTTTGGCGAACTGATCGTTCTCGAACATCTCGCGAACCGATTCCATAGGTGGCCTACGGGCGGACCTCGACCGTGAGCTGGTTCTTCTCCAGGGTGGTGCCTTCGGCTTGGGCCAGAGCCGCGAGCGCCTTGTTGTACTGGGCCAGGGCCTGGATCTCGTCGGAGCTGCGTTGGGTCAGATCGCGCTGGAGGAGCAGCACCTGGTAGCTGGTGCTCTTGCCGTTCTCCAGTTTCTTCTGTTCGGCTTCGAGCGCGGCCTGGGCGAACTCACGGGCCTGCCGGGTGGCGTCCAACTGCTCATAGCTTGCTTGGGCCACCTTGATCCCGTTGTCGATCTGCACCATGATGGTTTGCTCCAATTGCTTCAACTGGAGCAGGGCCTGCTGCTTGGCCGCCTTGGTCGCTTTGTAGGCGTTGCGCGCCGTGCGATTGCTCAAGGGGATGGAGACCGAAGCGCCGTACGACCAGTTGGGCGCCTGGTTGTCATCGATCTGGTCCAGGGAGGGCACCAGCGTGCGCTCCAGGCCGTTGCGGCCATAGGTCCCGAAAAGGTCCAGTTGCGGAAAGAGCTGGTTGTACTGATAGCGCAACACGATGTTCCGGCGCTCCATGTCCAGTCGTGCCTGTAAAAGGTCGGCCCGCTGGGTCAGGCCATTCTGCCAACTGGCCTGGAGATCAAAAAGGGCCGGCTGCGGCATGAGTTTCTCCGCCGGCTGGACCTCCACGTCGTGCCAGTTGGAGTAATCGTCAATGATCAGGTTCTTCAGCGTGTTCTGCTGCGTGGCCAGGGACTGCTGCGCGCCGAGCAGGGCCGCCCGCGAGATGGCGGCCTGGGATTCGGCCGATTTTTCGTCCAGCGGAGCCATGGCGCCCACTTCCACCCGCTTCTTGTTTTCCGCCAACAAACGTTGCGCCAGTTCGAGCGCCTTTTGTTGCACCTTCACGTTCTCGTAGGCGTAGATGAGGTCGTAATAGGCCTGCTGCACCAGGGTCACGGTATTGATGATCTGGCCGCGCAAGACCTGTTCGTCGATCTTAAGCAGTCTCTTGTTCACCTGGATGTTCATGCGCGCCTGGTCGGTCCAGAAGTTCTTGAGCAACGGTTGTCGCATTTGGAGGCCCAGGGAAGGCTGATACTGAAAGCCACGGTCGCGCGCCACAATGCTGCCGTCCGGACCAACCGAGATGCTCGTGCCGCTGTTGCGGTCCAGGTTGCCCGAAAGGCTGTAGGTTAGCCCGGACGGCGCGAGTCCCGTCAGGCCCGTGCCGAAGATTTCGTCATAGCTCTCGCTGGGCGGCGGCTGCAAGCCGGTCTGTGAGTTAAAACCGCCCAGGAAGGCATTGTACCGCTGTTGAGCGCTGAAACTGTACGTTGGATCCCAGGCCCCATAGGCGCCGTTCAGATTGTACTGGTCGATCACCGGCGCCAGGCGCTGGATCTGCACATCAAAATTGTGCTTCAGGGCCAGCAGCCAGCAGTCTTGGAGCGACAACGAGCGGGCGAGCCTCTCG
>Ga0315274_10014317_pt1 | contig 11250 bp, 10 predicted proteins | sample YL17G02_20_MG_FD_203700 | JGI IMG/M metagenome (GOLD analysis project Ga0315274, IMG submission 203700) | Sediment microbial communities from Yellowstone Lake, YNP, Wyoming, USA - YL17G02_20 | ecosystem: Environmental > Aquatic > Freshwater > Lake > Sediment | place: USA: Wyoming | collected...
ATCAGATTGGTTATATGCTTGCGGAGATGTCGGATTATTATATCCTGTAGATTGTGGTCCCCGTGGCCACATTAAGGCCGCTGCCCCCAACCCTCCCAGACCTAGTGCTTTCACAGAGCCTGGAGTATTTTGCCAAAGATATTGGTTTGAAATCGGCAATCTATAACGCTGTTGATAAAAATCCTGTAATAACTCTGGTTGGAAAAATTTTGTAGCTCCTCCATTAAATATGCCAAAGATTTGTTGGTCTGTCAGATTGGGATAATATCCTATAAGATTTTTAGCCTTCAAGCGTTGTACGTCTGTCATCATCTTATTGGGGAAGTATCTTTGAAGACTGGCAATCCTCCTATCAATAACTGACATGGCCTCCATGGCCTCAGGAGCAATTAGTTTAGCAGCAGGCATGGCCTTCTGATATGCAGCTTCATTCAATCTACCTAGATTCATTAATTTTAATTCTTGCAAGATTTGTTCTTGTGTCATATTAGGATGGTATCTTTTAAGATTTGCGGCCAGCCTATCAATAACTGACATGGCCTTCTGAGGTGCAACTTCACCAATCTCTCTCAACATATCAGGAAGAATTTTTTCAGCAGCAGGACCAATATCCCCAAACATAAATGGGAGAATTCTTTGACCAATAGCTGTCGCTGCATTCGCTGATTTTTCCATTTTATCAGCCAATTTATATTGACCTTTAGCATCTAATTGATTAGCTAATTTAACTAATCTCTTAAAAATCATCGTAATTTCCTCATCATTTTCTTAAACGAAAGATAATCTTCTCTCGCAGCCTCAACCATTGCCTCTCTTTCCATTTTATTTACTGTTTCCGCCATAGGAGGCATTCCCATGCCCATTCCCATTCCTCCCCCAGGCGGAGCAGGTGGAGTTCTAAATTTCTTAATAGTTCCATAGGTCATACTCTTCATTAAACCAATTATTTCATCGATTGATGTAGTATCAGAGATATTATCCCCCGCAAGTAATCTGACCCATTTGGTATCCTCGGTATTTTTATTATCTGCATCTACGTCTTCGGGAGGTCTTTGAGCATCTTTGGATGTTCTCTGTCCCACCTTATTAAGATCAGCAACACCATTAGGCATACCGCCATAGGCTTCCCAAACATCAGCGGCAATTTCTTCATCATCCTTGTCTGGATGCAAAGCAATATATTCCTCAATGTTGAAATCATATAAAATTTCACCAACGCTTTTTAATGGACCAGGAATGGCTGGCCGAGGAGGCGGTGGTGGAGGACCAGGAGGAGCGCCACCCATTGGAGGCATTCCTCCTCCCATTGGGTCTCCCATAGGAGGCATTCCTCCCATTGGAGGCCCGGCTGGTGGAAGTTGTGCTAAACGTGTTCTCATAATTATAACCTCAGAGTAATAATCCCTGCGTCTTCTATGTTATAATTAAACAGTTCTACGGGAAATACCTTGTCAGAGAGAAGTGTACCAGGAAGAATTTTGTATGTTTTTGTGGATAAGTTAATTGTCTTGCCTTTATCTAATAATTCCAAACATAATATATACTGAGGACTAACTGAAGCCCCTATGCAATAAACACGAGGTTCTGGAAGACCATATAAATCAGATCTCAATTTACAAATGGCATAATAAGCCATAACTTGACCGAAAATGGTAGGCTGTAATTCTCCAGACTTCAATTCCACAATGACCTGGGCACCATCTTCGCCTTGGCAAAACAAATCCACATCCCCCAAAGAGGATCGGCTCTTGTAATATAGCTTATATTGTCTTCTTATCAACTGAAGGCCATCTTCAATCAAATCAACATGGTCTTCTAAATAGTTTTCTATCTTAAACTCAGTTTGAGAGTTTTTGGGAATGGTAATTTTTCTACTCATTCAATGATTATACAAATTAATATATAAAATAAAAAGCCAGAGAATATTCTCTGGCTTTAATAAATGTATATATAATAACTTTTAAATTGCCGATCTTACTAACATGTCAGCACGAGTCCTTTTGCTTGGTTCGGTCTTTGTGGCATCGACATGATATTCAATGCCATCGTGGGGAAGACCATCTTTAATCTCAAATTCTTCCATTCTAGGCTTGCGGCGAGGCTTTGGTTTAGGAAGATAAGTCTTTCCTTTAGGATCATAATATGAGCCTTCAGCCCCATTATACAAATCAGAAAGAGAAGCTGCAGTCTTTTCAAAGGTCTCAATGGCATTGTCAATTTGTTTACCATCATAAGAAGATACTCTCAATTGTGATAACAACTCTTCTTCGATATCCTTGAATTTGTCATTATACTCCTGGAATTCCTCGTCCTCGGTATCATCTTGGAAAGCTGCCAAAATTGCATCCAGCATACTTTCTTCCGAAACCTTCCTCTTCGAACTCGACAATTTTTGATAAGCACGGTTAACGATTAGACTCTCATCGTCTTTATCTAAGTCACCCGTAATATCACTCAGTAGTTTGATTAATTGATCACGGAGATCATTCATTTCATCTCCTCCAAGATATTCTCTGTTATATAAATTATCCATAAGAAATTAAAAGACCTGCTTTCTATTTGTTGCTTCTCATTTCTCACTGATATCTTTATATATATCTTATATTATCACCTTCTTAATTATCTATAGTCGCATTGGTTGTAAAGTAAGGAATATGAGTATTACAGTCTATTTTAATTATAACTTCAAAAACATATTCTGATATTCGGCAACTATAACCTACTGAAATATTGTCAATAAATATATTATTTTCATCCATCTCAAACCGCCCCATCATATCGGCCTTAATCATTGAAATCCTCAAATGACCACCCTGAATAGACCTTTTGCGATGAATTAGTTCAATATCGACTTCTTTTTTGAGAATAGCATCAGAAACCTTGATTAAATAAGCAGGGACCGCTTCAGTATTAATACCAGTACCTAAATAAAATGGTTCAGCACCAGAAACAGAACTACCAATATATAATAGTCCCGTGCAAATATCTACACCATAAAGAATAGATAAGGCAGGATCCATTAGGCCGAATTTCAATAAACCATCTCGGGGCAACTCGACAAAATTGATAGTTTCATTACCATTTTCATCAAATTCTAATAAAAATCCATTATTTAACGGAATATCTTTCGCCCCCAAACTTATATCCCAAGAAAATTCATTGGAAGCACACGGGCACTGTATATTATCATAATCTTTAACAGTAATTAAATTATTGCATCCCAAACAAATTGGTATTTTTAATGATGGAATCTTACCATATTCAGCATACCAAATTACAGGATATTTTGGGACATAAGCCACTCGAATTCCTTCGCCCATAGTTGCCTCCAAACAAAAATAGCAGCAAGTGACCATCGCTGCTATTATTATACTCGATTTTTAACTACAAACAAACATTAACTAAAGTCATAGCCAATCTGGAACGAGAAGTCAGTATAAGTGCCATCATAAGCCAATGATCCAGGCTGAGAAGAAAGAGCAATATATCTACTCTTAGCCCCAACCGTAATAACATTGCTTGCACCACGACCAATACTAATTCCAGCGCCTACAGAATCCTTCGTAGGATGATAGTCACTAGCTAAAGTGGTTCCCATTGAAGCACCAGTCAAAGCAAATAGCGGGGCAGCCAATGCTGTAGTGACGGTAATCATAAATTCAAATTTACGAGTAGTATTGCCTAAACTAACATTGCCTCCACCCTGTAAAAGTGCATAACTGTCATTCATCCAAAACTTAACGTGTTCAGCTTGATTAGTGGCAACTTTAGCAGTCAAAACTTTGCACGGACCCCATGCCCCAGCCGTAACAGTTCCTAATGTCAATGCAGTAGGAATTAAAGTTCCAACAGTATTTGCCGCAGAAACGTGCTTGTACCATGTAATATCAGGAGCAGCCATATTGTAAACCTCCTCGAAATAATTTGAGATATAAATTACATATTAACGAAATCAATATATTTTACCTTCTTTTATTATACAGGAAGAATTGGAATATCATTTCCAAATTTCAAATTGTTATATATGCTAAACAAAATTTCCTTTGACGAATGAGGCGGATTCACTGAATGTTTCTGGCACCATTCATCAAAATCCATTTGTGTGATTCGCCCGCCATACAAAATGCCTGCCCCTGTAGAATTATAGGTTGTTAAATCTAGCTCACCTAAATAGTGATTTATCCATTGCACAAAGTTAATGAAGCTCAACTCTGTCACCACGGGCTCTCCATTTAAATCTTTCCACAAGAAAACTGGCTTGTTCATCATCTTGTTCTTTTTCTGATAATCTGCCTTAGATTTATCAATGCCCGTGGCATAACCATGTTCAAAAGGTGGCCATTTCCAACACAAATCATGGCCAATGAATGTCGTGGGACCACAACCAAAATGCAACGCAATTTGATAAGCCATCCCTGTCGTTAATACGGCTGGTCTAACCAATCCCTTATACCCTATGTCTTTGGGGATCCATTTGCATAATTCAATTTGTGAATCAGCAATGTTATACCATGTTACAATACAATCAGATTTTCTAGCTTCATTAAAAGTCATAGGGTGAACTATGCTAGGTAAAACAGTAATGAAATCTCTACCATTTTGTAATCCGGCAAAATTCTTAACCTGCCTATCATATGGGTCTGCCACGACAACTAAATGAGGAGTGATGTTATTCTTGCTCAAAATGGGCAACGCTGCATCACAGGCAACAATTACTATTTTATTTTGATATTCCTGTAATGTTTCAATGTGTTCATCCAAACTAGCTCCGACACCAATGACAACCGCTGGCCGACCTATTAAAGCCCCTCTAAACTGAAGAATGCCAATCCCAGGCCCCACATAACTTTTAATTTGTTGATAATTTTCAGTATATACTTTGGTCAAACTACTTACTGCAGAATCGGAATACATTTTAACAAAATTATTTTGACTATCATCAGTCACAAAATCTTCAATGAACTGTGTTTGACTACAACTGTCATAAATCTCTTGATAAATATCTTCAAACCGATGGCAGAAATTGTCCCAACTATAAGCCTGATGCACTAAATTAGCAGAATATTTATTAACTGGTGAATAAAGATAAGGAGTTTTAACTACATTACTTATGGTTTCCTTAACTTCTATGTTACTGATGTTATTTAGCCTAGTAATAATACAATCATTAATGGCATCAACAAAACTAAAGGTATCACCATGCTGCACAATCTGGCCAATTTTATGGCCATCAATTCTTTTGACTAACAATTCATTAGCTAACCCAGTAGGAGTAGAAATGACAGGCAATCCTTTAGCCAATGCTTCTAAAATGCAAACTGGCCCAGAATCAATCTTAGAGGTGACCAAAACCCCATCCATAAGCCCATATAAATTGGGATAATCATCGTAATTACAATTAGTATCACGATCAAATAATTCAAACAAAGATGGGTCTAAATCATGTTCAGTGGTAATTTTAGCCAAATAATCAGCCCAATTAGCACCAACAAACATAAACCTAAATCGGCTCACGTTTGTAAAATTAAGAATAATATCAGTTAAGAATTCCTCTCCTTTTCTTCCATCAGGATACAATCTTGAAATAATTCCGAAACGAATGACATCTTTAGCAACCTTATACTGCTCTGCCAAGGCATGTTTATCTAAAATGTCAGTTGGTTTGAACTTATCAAAATCGACTCCTGCAGGAGTGTAGCGAATTTTCTCAATCGGAACTCCTCTTTCAACCATTCTCCCAATAATAGAAGTAGAAACCGAGCTTATCATTTTTGATCGATGAAAAGATGCTGCCTTGGATTCAAATGACCAGGATGGATTAAAATCACCCATTGCCTGCACTGTTACCAATGCCCGATGAGCCATTTTATTATTATTTATTGATGCTAAGGAACTATGCAAATAATGATAAACATCGTATAGTTGTGATTCATCAAGTTTTTCTGTCACAGTGATCTCAAAACGCATGGGGTCAACACCCATTAAGAGAATATTCACCATGTCAGAAAAAATCCATGAACCTGGGCCTTGATAGGCCCCACTGCCAGAAACCACATTCACTTTAATTTTATGGGACAATATGATTCACCTAATTTCTATGGAATAATATGATTCACTTCAAATTCTTCAATATCTATTAAAAATGGACTAGTATGGGTATTTCTGACTCCAAAAAAATTGCCAGCCTTATGGATGTGCTCAAACTTGGTCATAAAACCATTAATCTTTAAGAAGTTTTTAAGTCCATCTCTATTATACAGAAAATGAATGTCTTCTGTGTTAATAAATTCATGATTTGGGTGTAATTCATGATATTCCCCCATGATGTTTCTAAAACTACGCAAAGAGGTGGTGGAATATAGAATGGGGTATTCTGCTCCCTCACAATCAATTTTGAGAAGGTCTATTTGTCTATACTGTTTATTAGTAATATAGAAAACAATGTCATCCAATGAAATGGTGGGGACGGTAAAAGTGTTTGCAATCACAGAAACAGCATTCTGTCCTGTATTTTGAGTTAGACTTCCCATGGACAGTTCTGAAGGAGAATCTTGTTCAGAACTCCAGACTGCCATGTTATAAAGCTCAACATTTTTGAATCCGCCTCGTTCAAAAACATTTTCTTTGGCTATTTCATAATTTTCTGGATGAGCCTCATAAGCGAAAACATATTTAGCATTTCGCTGTAAACAAGCAATGGTGAAACTACCAATGTGAGCCCCGATATCAACAACAATGAATTTAGACAAATCATCGGGCAATCTATATTCATTTTGATGCACTACTTTATAAAAAATATAAGAATCTAATGTGTCTGGGCGAAATACAAACATAAATAGTCTCTCCATTGGTATTATACAAATGGCTCTGTCTAATAATTAAGACAGAGCCATTTTGATTTAGTTTTTAGGGTTCATTCTTTCGGCAATTAACTTAGAAATTTCGGAACGCTTTGAGCGAATTAAAGGCACTGCTGCAAAAATGGGATGATCCTTAAGACTTTCTACAGCTACGGAAAAACCACACGATTCAGCATCAGTATAAGGATTGTCTATTTGTGTCAAATCAGCAAGAATTACACATTTTGATTTTTCTCCCATGCGAGACAATGCGGTTCTTGCTTCTAAAATATTAGTATTTTGCATTTCGTCACATATTACCCAACTATTATGAAATGTTCTGCCTCTCATGAAAGTATAAGCTTCTAATTCCACATTTAATGCAGGATCACTAAACATATCTCCACCATATTTCTTACCTTTTGCCATTTCAATAACCTTAAGATTATCATAAAATGGTTTTGCCCAGTTCATTAATTTTTCTTCTTTATCTCCAGGTAAATAACCAAGATCTCTACCACCAACTGGAATAATAGGCTTGACATACATAATAGTCTCGATTTTACTATTCTCATAAGCCTCAATGGCCGCTGCGATACTCATAAGACTCTTTCCTGACCCAGCTAAACCTGAAATAGCCACAATTAATACTTCTGGGTCTAGAAGTACATCAAAGGCCATTCTCTGATACTCATCTATCGGATAAATACCTTGTACTCCAGTTTTAAAATCAGGGACCAGTATTAATCTATCCCATTTTTTGCGACATAAAATAGGAGCAACATTATCATAATTTTCAAACTTAACATGACAGAATTCATTGTGATAAAGATAATCAGGGGCCGGAATAATATCTTTATAAGGGTCCCCATTCTTGAGTGGAGGCAAAACCAAAGTCTCAGAATGCAACCCAGTGTAATGCTGATCCCAATTTTTAATCTTGGTGTTCAGATAATCTTGGGCTGGAATGCTATTAATGGCAGATTTAATTCTTTGCCCTACATCTTTTGAAACTAAAATAACATTTTCATGACTTTTTTGTAATTCTTTAGCACATTGGATGATTACATCATCTCGAAATGCTTTTGGTATTTCAGAGGCGACATCTAAATTTCCAGGAATTCCCAACATACTTACGGACAAATCCCCTTTGTTCTCTCCAAGGGTCACATTGACTAATGTGGGTGATTTTTGACTTAAACTATCTAATTGTCTTATAAATTCTCTTGCGGCTTGACCACGACCATTCGGAACTTTTCTTAACCCATCGATTTCTAAAATAGTTACATAAGATAAAAAAACATCGTGCTCATCAAAATTGTAAATCGCAGAAGGATCATGGATTAAAACACTAGTGTCTAGGACAAATTTTTTCTTCATTAAATTGTGGATACCACCTTGAGTTTTAGATTTTTAAATAAGTTTGTTATTCCCTCCTATGATATTTACTCTCTATTTCTTCCATCACTGACATACTACCTGCCCAAAAACAAAATGCCAATGAGAAAACTCCCATTGGCATTTTTAATCGCATTTTCAACCTATTCCTCTGACTTTGCAGTTCCATAAACTGTCTCATCTGCCGTCTTTAATAGTTCTTTTAATTGAGTTTGGTCTATCTTATTGGCCTCCTGAGCACTCATAAGAGCCCCAATCTCCTGATTTTCAATCTTTTTATATTGTTTTATGTAATTTTGCACGTTTCCCTCAATACAATCCTCAACAGCAGCCTTTAAACCACCATTAGTAATAAATTCCACCGCAGTTTCATATTGAGTAGTACCTAATAAATCAGCATCAATGAATTTGGCCCCCTCAATCTTGCCCTTTACTATGTCTAAATGGCCCACCTCTTCAACAAACTCATCAGCCTCACGCAAAATAACTAATTTAATACTTGGCAAACAAATATATATCTTAAAAGGTAATGCTTCGTCCAAAAATTCATCCTCTCCCGAGGTTAATTTCAATACCTCTTCTTCATCTTCAATAATGGCCAAAACCAACTCTTTCGACAACCCTGGAATGATAAACTCCCACTGATAATTATGAGAATGTTCATCCTCGGGCATGAATTTGATTTCCACATCTTCAATTCCTGATTCATCCAGTATCTTATTGAACAATGAGCAACCAATTAAATCGGCCATGCTACTTTTACGATATGTGCCTAAAAAGGCCATGTCAATGCTGAAACCACCAGATTCTTCTTTTTGGTCAGCGATTCCGCCTCTATCATAAACATTTCTAAGAATGGGATCACTCAAAATGGTATAAGCCCTCACCACTAATTTAAACTTCTCTTCATCGCCAGTTGGCTTGTCAGGATGAACTTCAAATAATTTAGTATGATAAGCCTTTTGTAAGACCACTCTCAAATCCCGCTTCGAAGATGGGTCTTTTCCCAACGGCAAGGAGTCTTTCTCGACTCCCATGATGTCATAATAGTCCTGGTCAAAATCAATAATATCTAAAATTCTTCTATTTTCCATATTTAATTGCCTCAGGACACTATTATACAGGTTTTTATCGATGCTCTACATAATGATAAGTTGAGGATTTTACTTATGTGGTTCACTGCTGCCTTAGACAAGTATGATACTGCCGAACATCTAATATCAACCGCCATGATTAAAATGGCTGCTTCGGTTGATGAATTATGGGGATCATTAAAAGCCACAGGCATTAGTAATCAATTAGGAATCAATAATAAACAACAATTAGAGCAATACATGGCTCAGAAAGACCCAAGTTTCTTAAGTTCGATGGGCCAACAATCGTCTCAATTAGCTCAACCACAACAGCAACAGGTCCAGACTGCTTACTCCAATTATTTAGCAGGGCATGTATTAGGAGAAGAGATCTCCAAAGCCAGACAGCAAGCCATTTCCGAGGGAAGACAGCCTTCGGTGGCAGAATTAAGAGCGGCTAGACAAAGAGCCAACCAACGCATCCAAACCGAAGATGTCTGGCACGAAGGCTTAGGAATGCCAAAACAAATTCAAGTTGGAAGAAGGGGTCCATTAAGTAAAGTCAGAGTGCAAGAATGGAAACCTCCGATTGAAAAAATAAAAGATGAAACTTTAATTTCGATGGCAAATTCCATCTTAGAACAAGAATTACAAAAAGCTAGAGGAGTAGCATTTCAAGAGTATGTCAATGGACAAAGAGAAACAGCAGACCCAACGACTGCAGAAATAAGGGCGGCAATGCTGGTTGCAAACCAAAAACTGCAAGAGGGTTTAAAATTCCAGATAGGTAAAAGAGGCCCCGTGCCAAAGACCCCTGGATTGACTAGAAACATAGAAAATAACAAAGAATATTATGAATGGAAGAAAAAAAGAGAGAAAAAAGAGAATTTAGGATTAAGTGATATTTTAGATGTCGCACAGGGAGATGTCCCAGTTGCTACGCCAAATGTAAGTCCTGGTGATAATCACATTCCTGAAGAAGATGCGGTGGAACAACAAGATCAAGCCCTATTTAAGGAAGATTTAGATATTATTAACAAACAATATAACTTTAGACCATTGCCGCCGTTGCATCCGCCAACCTGTCGCTGCCGGATTGTCCCATTGGGCAAAACTTTCAAATGGCAAACAGCAGGAGACGAAAGGGTATGTGAGCAATGCAAGTTCTACGAGGCCCAGTTTAACGCCTTAAACCAAATGTAAGCAGGTCTAAAAGAATCAAACAAATAATACTATAACAACATATAGTAATGGAGGTCATTTCTATGGCACAAAATATTAGTGACACTGTTTTAAGCAATACCATTGACCAAATGGCTGCAGTAACCAAGGGGTTTGTTGGAGCCTATACGTCACATTTCGATCTCTTTAACATCATCAGCAGGGAGGACAACCCAGATGACGAATCTACAGGCATTGCCATTGTTGAACCAATAGATGATGGATTAGACGCTGGGACTGCGTTCTTCTCTATTTGGACGACCGCCATTGGTTGGTTAAATTCACGGGCTGCAGCAGCAGGATCTGCTAATCTAGATGCACTATTAACGGCTCGTCATTTAAGAGTTCCTTCCTCTTTTGATAGTGATATCTACTTCCCTTATATTGGGGCTCATCTGACTGCCGGAAGCATATTCCAGGATTACACTTGGGATCTTGATACAAGGGCCTGGGAATTTTATACCTTTGGAACAATTACCAGAGGCGGAAGCCCAGCTTGGGTAGAAACACATGCCACTGTTTCCTCTACTACACAAAACTGTGTCTTATCGGGTAAATTAACCGTTGTGAATAGTGCCGCCCCTTGGACCGTGAGTGCTACAGCTACCTTAGATACGACTGCCGTTGCCCCACTTACCGCAGTGATTACTTATACCATCGCTACAACTACACCAGTAGGAGCAACTGTGATATCCAATGCCCTGACTACTAACCATGCC
>Ga0315274_10014318_pt1 | contig 11249 bp, 8 predicted proteins | sample YL17G02_20_MG_FD_203700 | JGI IMG/M metagenome (GOLD analysis project Ga0315274, IMG submission 203700) | Sediment microbial communities from Yellowstone Lake, YNP, Wyoming, USA - YL17G02_20 | ecosystem: Environmental > Aquatic > Freshwater > Lake > Sediment | place: USA: Wyoming | collected...
TCAATTTTCATTGTTCGCAGGTGACGCTCCGTCATGAAGGATTGCCCTTATTTCTGAGGACCTCATCTCGATTGATTGAATGGAAACGGACCAATTGTAAAATGATCACCCTCAATAAAATCTCTGCCTATGCGGGAATGACAGACAAAGAAACTTTTCAAAGAGCTAAAGTGTTATGTTTTTGAGGCTCGGGCTTATTTATTTGTGATAACCAAGATTTGATTTGACAGGTACTGTTAAGCTCGTAACAGACGCTTCCATCTAATATTCATCTCGATAAAGTTCGGGAGGTTGATGATTACTGACTGAAAGAATGGCTAACGATTAAGATCAGGAGCGGCTATTCTCCGCTGGAATGATTTTTTGGTCAGTTTTCAATAAATATCCAATTGTATTTTGATCACCTCACCAACCCTGCGCATATCTTCTTCTGAAAGAATGCCAGCACGCTTACAATAGTCGCAACTTGCTTACAGTCGCCAGTTGATCGGCCATGGCCTTACTTTCTTTCCCATCAAATATAACCAACGCCTCACTGGGATACAGGCGATCTGTTTTGTTGGTAAGAGGAACAACCTGAACTCGATTGAGGAACTTATTTGAAGCATCGTTACTAACGATGACAGCGGGGCGCTTCTTTCTAATTTCTCCACCAATAGAAGGATTAAAATTAACCCACCAGACCTCACCCCGCTTCATGGGCTATGTCCTTAAAAGTGGTTTCTGCCCACTCTATGGCTTCCTCTTCTCGATTTTTGTCGTTTGCCATTTGGGCGTAGGCCGATTCCAGATTGGGGCGTACTACATGTGGGCGCACCAGTTCTTCAACAAATTTACTGATTTTGCGAGCACCAATGGTTTTATGGAGGCCCGCATAAACCTCCTCATTCACGGTTATGGTCAACTTCTTTTGCATTGAAAACCTCCAATTTATACACGTATAATATACGTGTTGTCACTGGATATGTCAATATCCAATAATATCAGAGTCAAAGGAGAACAAGCAATACTCAACTCATGATGGAGGATAAACTTGAATTTTAGAAAGAATTGGTTTATACAATATTTAATTCTGAAGGGGAGTAGCTAGCGAGGTAAGGTCAACATACCGGTGCTAACCACCTGGCCTTACCATTGGTTAAAACCAATTAGCGAGACCTTTAGTGTAGACTTTGTTAGTCTGTACTAAGGTGTCTCGTTTTTTGTTTTAATGAAATAAAATATGATTTGAGGAGGAAAGGCAATGGATTGGAAGGTTTTTCTTGCGACCTTCGGAACGATTTTTTTAGCTGAGTTGGGTGACAAGACACAGTTGGCGGCCATCCTGATGACTTCCAAGACAAAACTTCCTTTGTCGGTATTCACAGGGGCATCTCTCGCTTTGTGTCTAGTTACGCTGGTTGGAGTCCTCTTGGGTGAGGGTTTGATCGCCGTCATCCCCCAAAATATTCTTAAGAAGGTGGCAGCCCTGGCCTTCATCGCAATTGGGTTGTGGATGTTTCTCAGCAAATAGTCATTCTCTATCAAAGCAAAGGGTAAACTACTATCAGACTTAACAGCGTCTGAAAGTTCCAACCCTGACCCCGGCACCAGAAGGCTGAGAAAAATCTTGACCTAAGGATCTAATTCACAGTATCTTAAAAGAGATACTATTTTTTTAATGAGAAACCTATGTTCTTCCTCTTTCGTTTATTGATCCATATGGTGGCCATCCTGATCATAGCCTATCTTTTGCCGAATGTAATCAGGGTGGATGGCCTTCTGGCGGCTCTGGTTGCTGCCTTTCTCCTTGGGATTGTCAATGCGGTTATCCGGCCCATCCTCGTCATTCTCACCTTTCCTCTTACCCTATTGACATTTGGACTCTTCCTGCTCGTCATCAATGGGTTGATGCTGTGGTTGGTGGCAGCTCTCGTGAGGGGGTTCTACGTCAATGGCTTCTGGGGTGCTCTCTTTGGTTCCATCTTAATCAGTATCGTGAGCTGGATACTGTCGAGGGTTTTGCCCTCCTGAGTTGGGACGTTCAGCGGGTGTCTTCTCAAAAATTCACCCTTTTGTAAAAGGACCATTTTGTCATTTCTGCTGCAATAATATAGAGCACCACAATCATGCCAATCACCAGAAGGATCGTCATTGGCAACGGTTGAAAACCTAAAAGTTCTGCAAGGGGAGTGAATGGAAATAGAATCGTCACATATTGGGGAAAACAGAAGGAAGAGGTCGAAAAGATTCTCGGTCTTCCTGAAGGGGTCGGGCTCATCGCTATTCTGAAGTTTGGAGTTCCCGGGGAAGAGGTTGATCCAATTCGTTCAAGACGGCCGGAGTTCAGTTGGCTACATAAAAACCGTTTTGGAAATAGGGGATAGAAAAAATCTATCTTCACTGGGTACGCTGACACTGTCAAAAAATTGTCTCCTGGATTTTAATTCTAACTTCCAATCTTCATAAACAATTTTCCGAAGTAACGTTTTCTTCCTAAAGATTCATTGTTTGACAGTTTCTACCCAGAGGTGTAGACTTTAACTGGTAATCGATAAGGGGTATTTATGCAACATTTTGCTATTTGTTCAAATCCCGAATGTAATTATTCAGCTCCTCTCTCTGTAGGTGGTGGTCTTCAATTTGTTTTAAATCATTCTAAGAAACCATCTGATTCTATTAAAGATATTGATTCTCTATTGCCAAAAGAACGCTATTGTGAACTATGCGGTGCTGCATTATTGTTTTTTTGCCCTCATTGCAAAAAAGGGTTATTTACCAGCCCAGATACTAAATATTGTCGTCACTGTGCTAAAGAAATTAAACCCAGCAAATATTTTATAGAAGGAAAGGAGCGTCGTTCCGAAAAGGATCAAAGATCAGGAGTAGGCCGCAGGAAGTTTAACGATCCTGATTACAAAGGGCCTGAGCGCAGAAGTGGCCGAGATAGGAGATCCAGCGAGGAAAGGAGAAAACCTGGTTAAGCACGATGAGAATGCTTTACGTTGAGCTGGGGAAAAAGGTACATTTCCGATTTTTTAATTCATCTAACAATCATTGCAGATGAGATCGTAGTGGTTGTCCCCCAACCCCCACAGATTTAAGGTGATGGGGAGAGGTCTTCTACTCTTTGCACTATGCTTCATAGGGCTTTTGGGTAGCTTCGGACAATTTTTCTAACTTTACCTTTGAGATCCTCTGCCCTACCATTTCTACGATACGAATTCTTTTCCCTTCAACCTCTACTACATCGCTCGTCTGAGGAATCTTTTGGAGTGTTGTCATCAAGAACCCTCCAAGGGATTCGTATTCGGGTGATTCCGGAAGTTGAATATGGTAGTCTTCTTTTAAATCTCTTAGACTAATCGATGCGTCGATCAGCAGGGTTCCGTCTGAGAGTTGAATCACAGGACTCTCTGTATCGGATTCATCCCTGATCTCCCCAACGATCTCTTCGATCAGGTCCTCAATGGTCACCAGACCAGAAACCCCACCATATTCATCCACTGCCAAAGCCATATGGATCCTCTTCTTTTGCATCTCTCTTAGGAGAAGGCTGATCTTCATTGTCTCAGGGATGAAGAAGGGGGTCTTGATGATTTTTCTGATATCGACCTGTCCTGTTTTTGCAAGGCTGGTGAGAAAGTCTCTTGTATAGAGGATTCCCCTGATATCATTTAGTTCCTTTCCGAAGACGGGATAGCGAGAGAACTGTTCCTCTACGATAAGTGAAAGAATCTCTGGGGTTGACTTTTCGATCTGGATCGCCACCATCTGAGTGTCTGGGACCATCACCTCTTTTACGGACATGTCTGTGAACTCGAAAACGCTTTGGAGGATTTTTTCTTCCGTGAGCTCAAATACCCCGTGTTTTCTACCTTCTTTAATCAGCAACTTCACCTCTTCTTCAGTGATATGAGCCCTTTCGGTAAATGGCTTTGTGCCAAAGGGGCTGAGCACGACGGCTGTACTGAAGGTGAGTATTTTGACAAATATGGCAGCGATTTTTGAAAAGGTATCAATGGTTCTGGCGGTCCACAATCCGATCGTTTCAGGGTGCGTCAAAGCAATAGATTTAGGTATGAGTTCACCAAAGATCACAGAAAAATAGGTAATGATGACAACAACGATTCCTATTGCAATGGGCCCGGCCGCCAAAGAGATGACCTTGATAGGAACTTCTTTGAGCAAAGGTTCTATCACCCTTACAGATGCTGCTCCACCGATTGCGGATGCTAAGACACCCACGGTGGTAATTCCAATCTGTATCGTGGCCAGAAATCGGTCTGGTTCTTCTTTCAGTCTTAAAAAGATCTTGGCATTCCTTTTTCCACTTTCGGCCATCTGTTTGATGTGGCTCTTTCTTGCTGTTACGACGGCAATCTCTGTTCCGGCCAGATAACCGTTTAAGAGAATAAGAATAGCAATGAGAAAAACTTCAAAAAAAAGTCCCTCCATATTGTACCTCCTGTTCCTACGTTGCAGGATTGATAGAGGTTAAAAAAGAGAGTGGCAAACTGCTGGGCTCCATTAAACCGGACCGGTTGTGGAAGAGTGAACTCCTTAGAACTTGATCTTTTTGAGTCTTTGGATTGCCTCCCTCAGCCTTGTCTCGTCTGTAGTCATAGCCATTCGAATGTAACCTTCTCCTGCTTCCCCAAAACCGTTTCCTGGGGTAGCAACGATTCCCCCCTGTTCAAGCAGGAGTGTAGCAAATTGAGTGGATGTATAACCCCTTGGAACTTGAATCCAGAGGTAGAAAGTTGCCTTTGGCCATTCCACTTCGAGGCCGATTTCTCGAAGGCCCTTCACCATCACATCCCTTCGCCTCTCATAGATTTTGATAATTTCGGGAAGGGGCGTATCGAAGCGATTCAGTGCTTCAATTCCTGCTTCCTGGATGGCCTGGAAGAGACCAGAGTCAATGTTGGTTTTCACCCCTCCCAATCCAGAGACAATTTCAGAATGACCCGCGGCAAACCCGATTCTCCAACCTGTCATATTGAACGTTTTGGAGAGGCTATGAAATTCGATTCCCACCTCTTTGGCACCCTCTACTTCCAAAAAACTGAGCGGTTGGTACCCATCGAAAGCGATTTCTGAATAGGCCGCATCGTGACAGACAATGATTTGATAACGATGAGCAAAGGCCACCACCTCTTCAAAAAAAGGCTTCTCAGCGATTGCAGAGGTTGGGTTATTGGGGTAGTTGATAAAAAGAATTTTCGTTCTTTCTGCTACCTTCTTAGGAATTTCCGAGAGTTTCGGCAGAAAGCCATTCTCTTTTCGAAGGGGTAAGAAGTAGGGGATCCCTCCTGCGAAAAGGGTGGAGACACGATAGACAGGATAGCCTGGATCGGGGACCAATACATAATCCCCTGGGTTGACGAAGGCAAGAGGGATATGGGCGATGCCTTCCTTTGAACCGATGAGGGAGAGAACTTCTGTCCCAGGATCGAGCTTGACATTAAATCTCCTTTCATACCATTGGGCCACCGCTGTTCTAAATTCGATCATCCCTTCATAGGACGGATATCGATGATTTTGGGGGTTTTCCGCCGCAATCTTTAATCGCTCAATGATCGGCTTGGGTGTTGGGAGGTCTGGATCTCCGATCCCCAGATCAATGAGATCTATCCCTTTCTGCCTCAACTCCTTTTTCTTCTTGTCAATCTCTGCAAAGAGGTATGGAGGAATCTGTTCAATCCGTTTTGCCTTCTCGATCCGCATCCGTTTTTTTCCTTCCTTCCTGATTTTAAGTGATGCAACCTTTTATCCTACCTATTAGCAGGCACGATTCATGAAAGTGGTTATGGTTTTTGGGTGATGGTTAAGAGGCCAGTTTAGTATATGGTCAAAGGGTTAAGGCTAAAGATATAAAGACCAATGACCTAACCTATGGCCAAAACTGGCATCTTTACCCTAACCCTTGAACCAAAGACTTTTATTCAATGTTATCTTAAGGGCTTTTCCCTCAAAATTCAAGATAAAAGTTGTGATAAAGGTTGTGGTTGACGTTCGATGGGGATTTCTTTAGAATGAAAATGACAAAATAACCATATAGAATTACAAAATCAGTAGTTTGGATTAGGTATGTCTGATGGAGAGGGAGAATAAATGTTAAAAAATCAGGAACTTGAGATGTATAAACAGCAAAGCATTAGATTAAGTCTACCACCCTGATGTCCAATAGCATCAGCAAATTATTGCCCAAGATATTTTAAAACTGTATCCTTATTTAGAGAATCTGATTTAATTGCAGGACTTGATCAATCCGTAGAAAAAGAGATTGAAGCATATTGGAAAAAGACTCCTTTCTGGCCGATACTTTTAGAGGAAAAACCTGCTATAACAAAAATAGAAGGGGAGTGGCGTACTATTCGAAATATCTGTCCAGAGATTGGGTATGAACTTTTTGGTATATTTGCTTGTTTTTTCGCTAAATATGCTGATGAGATTGATGAAGGGGTGGCTCATGCCAAGCTTCGGAAAGAAAAAATTCCCATAGATGACTGGAGATGGCATTTTTCAAGTATTACTTGGATGCATTATAGTGACTGTAAGGAGTTTTCACAATATCAAGCAGGATTAATTACTCCAATTATGCCCAAAGAGAAAATTGGCTTCATCCCTTGAGGGATTTAATAATAGTGTTTGTAAATTGGAGATTAAGAAATATCGTCGGGAGGTCTCTCAAGTAATAAATGAAAAAAAAGGACCTTTCAGTTCGTTCTCAAAATTTATTGAAAGAAATAAGAGAGAGCCGGTTAAGAAGTTATCAATCGACACCCGGGGATATAGAAGAACACTATAAGGCAGAGCTTCGAGTTGCCGGAGATACAGCTGGAAGGCCGCTTATAGAACTAATTCAAAATGCTGATGATGCTATGCAAGAAGCCAAAGGGGATCTTAAAAATCAACGGGTTCGTATTATTTTGGAAGAAGATAGGTTTATTGTAGCTAATGATGGAGCCCCATTTAATGAAGAAGGTGTTGAAGCCATTTGTAATCTTGATCGGAGTCCCAAAAAAGACCGCCGCATTACAATCGGAAACAAGGGGATAGGCTTTAAATCTGTGTTAACCTGGACAAAAATTCCTTCCATTTATTCAAACCCTTATAAATTTACATTTGACCGCCAAAAATCAGCAAAAGAAATTTCTGAAAGTTTAGATAGAAAATATGATCCTAATGATGTCCCTCTCATGCGACTTCCTTTTGAGGCGGGAGATCCAGATGATAGGGTTAAGATTATTTTTGATAAAGGCTTTACCACAGCGGTTATTCTGTCTTTAAGGAACAAAAAAGCTTTTGAAGAGATTATGGGAGAACTAAAAGAATTTGATCCGTTGACCCTTCTTTTCCTAAATGCCGTTTCAGAATTAGAAATTTTAACACAGACTTTTGAACGCAAGTTTTCGGTTATCAGGCAGGAAAGAGAAATACTAATTAAGGCTGATGGAGAGACCCGAAAATATATGGTTTTTCGAGATGAGAAAAAAGTTCCTCCTAAAATATCTTCTTTACTACCCGAAGACCATCGAAATTTAACACATAGTGCAATTTCTATAGCACTTTCAGAAAAACCATTAGAATTAAATCCAATGATTTTCTCTTATTTTCCTACTGGTGAACCTTCTCCGTTTCCATTTTTTATTCATGGTGATTTCATCTTAGATGCCGGGCGGAAGCATCTCCGAGGAGATGCGATCGATTACAACCAATGGGTATGCCAACAACTTGCGATTCTTTTTGCTAAAAAGGTTATTCCCTTTTTGATTAAAACCCAAGGGCCGATCCTCATCGATTTTCTTAACTGCCGTAGTTGTCAAGAGATGCAAGAGGCCGAAAGGTTGACCTTTAACTCTTTCGCTCAAATCATTGGCAAGAACGCTTTCCTTCCTGTTTTAGGTAATCCCTTAAAAACTGTATCGCCTCAAGAGGCTATCTTAATTGCCCCAGAGGTGATTGAGGATCTTTGTCAAATTTTTCATAGAGAAATACAATGGGAAGGGCATTATTTAATTGAGCCCGAATGGTGTATTCAGAAACGTATCGAAATTCTTAAGAAGTTTGGCGCAAAAGAACTGAAGATAAGTGAGGCCATAAAGATAATTGCCAAAGCGGCACAGCCTAATCCTGGCTGGTGTACTAAAGTATTAAATATCATTCTTAAGTGGATTGAGAAAGCTCTTGACTGGAGGTATGAGGAGCAAGAGTCAAAAGATGATTTGGCAAATGTTTTAAAATACCAACCAATCTTTTACAGCAATAGAGCGAAACTTCGACCACTGATAACAGAAGAAAGTTATCCGTTATTTTTGCCTCCATCTGGCGATAAATCATTGGATGTCCCCCAATTCATCACTTTAGACTTATTACATCCGGAGGTCGGAAAAATTTTAGGAAAAGAGGAAAAAGATAAATTTGAAAAAAGATTCCAATTGTTATCTCAATACGGTCTTTACCCATTTCGCCCGAAGGAAATAATTGAAAAAGGAGTAATCCCAGCAATTTCAGATACAGGAAATCTGAGCCTTCTTAGCAACGAGGATAAAGGGACACTGCTTCTTTTCCTTGCCCAGTTGGAATCGAGCGAACAGAAATTCGATGAGATTGAGCCTTACCCATGGTTTGATAAAGTTCGCTCACAATTGACACGTAATGTTTTTATCCCTGCCCGTGATGGTAATTGGTCTTATGCCTGGAAGGTATATGCAGGGGCCGATTGGGGGGCTGTGGAAAAACTTACAAACGTTTACGAAGATATACCAGAGCGTTCGTTCCTCGCATCTCCTCATGACCTAATTCATCAAGGGGCCCCTGTAGAGAAGTGGAAAAGTCTTTATCGTTATTTAGGAGTTTCCTGGGAACCCAAAATCCTGCCATTTGAGAAACATCCAGATAATATATCCCAGTACCATTTCCCAAACATTCATCCCTCCTGTATCTCGGATGAAGATTGGCAAGAATATGCTTATTACACGAGGAATGAATCAGATCTGTCTGATATGTGGAGATGGACGATACATTTGAAAGAAAGTTACGCATTAGATGGTTGGCTTTTCATAAAAAATGACCCGAATAAAAGCAAGAACTTTTTTGATCTCCTCTATGAAACAGACATTTTTTCCTACCTTTTCGGAAGTGAGAAGATAAAAACTCAATTTGAATATACTAAAATATCTTATAGTTATTCCGCCAAATGTGAATCTTTAGTGCAATGGAGTATCAAAAACTTAAGTTGGTTAACTTCGAAAAATGGAGTGAGGTATTCTCCTAAAGAGTTATTTTTATCAAATTCAGAAACGGGCAGAGCACTAAAAGGAATTGTACCAATTATTGATCTATCGAATCCGCATGGCAAAGTCTCATTACGTAAATGGGAGGACCTGCTTGATGAAATTGGAATAAGAAGAAATTGGGATCAAGTAAGCATTGAAGATTGGCGTCAATGGTTACAGGAAATTACTCAAAAATGCAAGGATTTAGATCGGGATTCTATCGAGATTGTCCGGACTCTTTACAAGTTTTGCCTTGAGAAGTGCGTCACGAACGGGAATATTCTTTCTTTTGGTGACATTGAAATTTTTTGTTTGGGAAAAGGGGGGGTGGAAATTAGGTTTCCTAATGAAGTCATTTATTTTGATGAAGCACGATTTGACGCTATTAAGGAAAAACTTTTAGATATAGAATTGTTGTTTTTCCCAGTGGAATTGGGTGAAGAACGGGCTGAGAGAGCAAAAAATCTATTCGGAATGAGTCTAGTTTCCGAAAGAATAGTCGAAAACATTGCATCTGGAGATGTAGACGAAGGTAAAACTGATTACTGGAATAAGAAATTTGGAGAAGTTAAGCCTGTTCTGTTGGCTCGACTTGCTAAGGATAGACCTCAAAAAAGAACAGAAGATGAAGACTTCTTTAAGTCTCTCCAGTTGAAAGCAGTAAATAGTTTGGAGAGGCAATTCTGTCTGCAGGATACAAAAGAGTCATTATATCAGGAGGAAGCTACCGCATGTTGGACAGACAATGGTGGAAATTGTCTTTTCCTGAATTCAAAAAAACCTGAAAAAAGCGTTTGGTTGGGAATTGCGGAGGCATTGGCAAGACGCCTTGGCCAAACTTTCTATGAAGCATTTGAGGTCCTTCTTCTTTGTGAGTCAAATGAAGAAATGATTGATAAATTAAGAAAATCCGGAGTTCCCCAAGCAGATATTCTTTATTGTAAACAAGCATTGGAAGAGACCCTTAGATCTCTACCAGGTAAAGAGAAGGGAATAGAAAAACAGAGAGGTCTAGAAGGTATTCGGGGTCCAAAAAGGGATAGAGAGGAAGAGGGGATAGAATGGAGGGAACAATGTCGGCCTGAGGATGCTGAAGTTAAGATCCAGGGTTACGAACCTATTAAAGTTCAAATATCTTCTGAAAGAGAGGGAGGTGTCGTAATCAGTCATGAAAGTGAAAAAGAAGAGGAAGAGAAAGAATTAGACGCATTAACTTCAAAAGACAAAAAGAATATCGGAAGATGGGGTGAACAATACGCTCTTGGATGTTTGAAGGAAATACTGAAGGGAAAGTATCCAGAAAGCACAGTTGATGAAACGGATGATGGATTCAATATTTGCATCGATGGTGAAAGTATTGTTGAAGTTTATTGGCTTAATAAGGCAGCAGATAGGAGAGAGAGTTATGATATAAAACTCACCGAAAGCGGAAATGAAGAATTTATCGAAGTAAAGTCCACAAAAATGGAAGATAAAGATTGGTTTGAAGTGTCTAAACCACAATGGGAATTTGCTCAACAAAAAATGGATAAATTCCATATTTATCGAATATATGGGGCGGGAACTAAGAACCCAAGGTTGGTTGACATTAGCGATCCATATCAGCGCTGGGAAGAGGGTGATTTAATTGCATATTCGATCCGAATACGTATTTAATGTCATTATCAAAAAGTTCTATAATGTGTATGACGTAAAGGGACTTGACAAGATAATTTTTGGGTTTTTGGCTTGATTGAAGAAAAAAACTTCAGTTCCAAAAATCAGTGGCTTTGGAAGGTAAGAATATTTAAATGGATGTTATAATTAATGAACATGCCAGGTTTGAGATTCAAAGGCGTGCGATTGAAGAAACAGAAATAGTTGCGGTGATAAACCGGCCTCAACAAGTTATCCCTTCTAAGAAAGGACGGATAATTTTTCAGAGTAAGTATTTTGATAATATGGAACAGAAAGAGATGCTTTTGAGAGTGATTGGAAATGAATCTT
>Ga0315274_10014319_pt1 | contig 11249 bp, 9 predicted proteins | sample YL17G02_20_MG_FD_203700 | JGI IMG/M metagenome (GOLD analysis project Ga0315274, IMG submission 203700) | Sediment microbial communities from Yellowstone Lake, YNP, Wyoming, USA - YL17G02_20 | ecosystem: Environmental > Aquatic > Freshwater > Lake > Sediment | place: USA: Wyoming | collected...
CATCCTTCATTCATCCTTTCACAGTCCACGCCGGTTTCGCGGCCTGAAGCAGCGAGCCAGCCAGGTTGAACCGGTAGAACGAACCCACCGGGTCCGGGATTCCATCTAATATTCGTTCGATCTCATCTGGGTTATTACTGCCAATCACCGAGCCAACTGCCGTGATCAGCCGCGATCCGTAATCTATTACCCCTTCTGCCGGTCCATAACAGCCAATGCAAGGGGAACCAGCCGCTGGGCAAAGGGCTTTACATCCGCTGCGCGTGGCCGGACCGCTGCATAAAACACCTTGCTCTAGGATGCAGATGTTGGGATCGAGAATTACGTGCTGGATGCGTTTGAATTCGTGGATGACTTTGACATCCCGCTTACGAGCGCATTCGTCACATACCGTGGAGTCGCCTGCACCAATGACACTCCCTTTGGGTGGCAGCTCAGCCTTGCCTTGTAAAACCTGGATTACCAGATCTATCACCGCCGCGATCTGGTGAGATTCAGGCGGGCAGCCCGGCATATAGTAATCAACATCTACCACCTGGTCGAGGGTGCGGACGAACGGGTACATTGTGGGGATGTGCAGCTTGCCCTCGGGAGCTTCCCATTCTGGCTGGGGTCGTAACCCTTGAGGATTGTCGGTGGTCAGTGTGGTGAAAGCAGTGTCAATAATATCTTGCACGCTCGACAGGTTAGCCAGGGCGGGCATGCAGCCTTCATTAGCACATGATCCAAAGGCGACCAGGATCTTCGACTTGCGGCGCAGCAGGTGGGCGATGTGTTCATTCTCATCATTACGAATAGCGCCATTGAATAGGGTCAGCAGGATACTGCCATCTTCCATCGCCTCGACATCCTTATATTTCGCATCCATCGCCACAGGCCAAAAGACCACCTCAAAGTTCGCATCTACATCGAGAATTTTCTCGCCTGTGTTGAGAGTAGCAATCTCACACCCACCACAGGAGGCGGCCCAGTACATGGCAAACTTCGGTTTCGCTTGCGTTTCGGTCATGCTGGCACCTCCTGAAAAGATACCGATGCCTGAGCTTCAATGATACTCTGGGCAGGTTTCCAATTCAGTGGTCCCAAGGCCCGCACCTGCTCTACAAATTTATTGATCTCATCTGCCAATATGGCTCCTTCGGCAGCGCTTGCCCATAAAAGCTTGATACGCCCCGGTTCAATCCCCATTTGTACCAGGACACGGCGTAGTAAATGAAAACGGCGCAGCGCCTTGTAATTTTGCTCAACGTAATGGCAGTCACCCGGGTGGCATCCGGATACGAGCACACCATCTGCGCCCCCCGAGAAGGCTTTGAGCACGAAGGTTGGGTCCAGACGCCCGGAGCACATCAACCGGATCAGGCGGACATTTGGCTCGTATTTTATCCGCGCCGTGCCAGCCATGTCCGCTGCCCGGTAGCTGCACCAGTTACAAGTAAAGCCGATGATAACGGGCTCGAAGTTTTGTGTATCGGTCATATTATCTCTCCCAGCAATCGGGTATGCGCGTTCCAGTTTTAGCCCGAAAAGCGCAATACCTACTCCGTCACGCTGGCACTGCCTCCAGTTGGCGGACGTTCAGCATTAACAGCCCCTCGATCTGCGATAGTACCTGTTGGTCGCTGAAACCTGTGCCGCTGATGGCCCCCGCTGGGCAGGCTGCCACACATGTACCGCAGCCCTGGCACAACGCCGGATTGACTTCGCTGACGGCGCGGTCTGCGTGGAACAAGATGGCGTTGAATGGGCAAAGGTTATTACAAATCCGGCAGCCGGAGCACTTATCCTGATCCACAGTGGCGCGGATCGGCTCCATGGTAACTTCTTTCTGTTGGATTTTACCCAGCACGCGAGCCGCGGCTGCTGCTCCTTGTACCACACTAGCGGGGATATCCTTTGGGCCTTGAACACACCCGGCGATTAATATTCCTTCCGTCATGGTTGCTACCGGATCGAGCTTAGGATGACGCTCGATCAGCCAGCCATCGGCGGAACAAGATAAGCCAAATAAACGTGCTGTTTCCTTGTGATCACGGCGAGGCTCAAGCCCAGCAGAAAGGATGACCATGTCGACCGGGATACGGCGCTGCTTGCCGATCAATGTATCTTCAACCTGGATGATCAGCTTGCCCTCTTCCCCAGGATTTCGGGCAGCATCGGAGATACTGGCCACGCGGCCACGTATAAAGTGCGTGCCCTCTTCCAGCACCCGCTGATAGAATTCATCGTAACTTTTCGCGGGTGTGCGCATATCTATATAGAAGTTATACACTTCAGCCCCGGTACGCTCTTCAGCCAGGTGGGCAAACTTCAAGCTCTGCATACAGCAAATACTGGAGCAATAGTTATTGTAGTTCTTGTCCCGGCTGCCTACACAGTGCACAATACCAACCGTTTTCGGCACAGTCACTCCGTCACGTAAAACAATCTTACCACCTGTAGGACCGGCAGCATTGGTCAGGCGTTCGAATTCCAGGCTGGTGAAGACGTTGGCTAACCGGCCATAGCCGTATTGCGGGATGCGCCGTGGATCGAACAGATCGTAACCGGTTGCCAGGATGATCTGGCCCACATCCATTTGTAATAATTCTTCCTTCTGGGTAAAGTCGATGGCATTGGTGGGGCAAAATTTTTCACAAGCGCGGCAGGTGCCTTTTTGGAAATATGTACAGTTTTCACGATCGATCACCGGGTACCTGGGTACCGCCTGGGGGAAGGGGGTGTAAACAGCCTTCCGGTTGCCCAGTCCTGCCTCGAAGATATCGTCGATTACTTTCTTGGGGCATTTCTCCTGGCAAATACCACAACCGTTGCATAACTCTGTATTGACATAACGCGGCTTTTGCTTGATCGTGACCTGGAAATTGCCTACATACCCGTCAACATGAGTAACCTCGGCCCAGGAAATCAGGGTTATGTTAGGGTGAGTGCCTGCCAGCACCATCTTTGGAGTGAGGATGCAGGCCGAGCAGTCGAGGGTGGGAAAGGTTTTATCAAACTGAGCCATGTGACCACCGATGGACGGTTCCCGTTCGACGAGGTAGACCGGGTAACCTGCATCGGCAATTTCAAGCGCGGCCTGTATGCCAGCAATCCCGCCGCCTACGACCAACGTGGCTGGATGGATGGGGACCTTTAGCGGGGTGAGTGGTTCATGCCAAATTACTCGTTCGACACCACCCGCGATAATGGCTTTCGATTTTTCGGTGGCAGCGGTCCGGTTGGTATGAACCCATGAGCATTGTTCGCGGATCGATACCAGCTCGCACAGGTATGGGTTCAATCCTGCGTTCTTGCAGGCTGTCCGGAAGGTTAACTCGTGCAGGTGGGGTGAACAGGCTGCCACGACCACTCGGGTCAGGCCCAATTCCTTGATGTCTTTCTCGATCAACTCTTGCCCGAGGCTGGAGCACATGAACTTATAGTCACGGGCAATGACTACGCCGCGGTGTTTGAGCTGTTCAGCTGCCCATTTTGCTACGTCCTCCACATCCACGGTTCCAGCAATATTACTGCCACAGTGGCAAACATATACGCCAATTTTTTCGTTGGGATGTTCTTTTTCGTGCATGGCTTATCCCTCCTCCGGCATTTTAGGCATGGGGAGTTCCTCTTTCGATGGTCGCTTCTTCTTCGGGGGCTCCTCTGGCGGTACTTCCACACCAATCTTTGCCAGTGCACGCCGCGCATCTACCAGTTCCTTGCCAATGCCGAGGGTTTTCGCATCCATCCCAAAGGCTAACCCGATCATTTGAGTGAAATACAGGATGGGTATATGGAATTTGGTCTTGAATAGGCGGTTGACGTCTGCCTGGTAAGCATCCAGGTTAAGCTGACACATCGGGCAGAGGGTGACAATCACATCTGCCTGGTAGTCGGCTGCGTTCTGTAACAAGACCCGCAACAGGTCCAGGGCAATATGCTGGTTAAGCTGGGTCATATGCCCACCGCAACAGGCTGCTTTGAGAGGGAAATCGACTACGGTTGCACCGATGGATTGCATCAACCGGTCGAGAGAGGTGGGATATTCTGCGTTATCGAACTTGCCTAAGAATCCAGGCCGTACGATCAAGCACCCGTAATACGGGGCAATCCGTAAGCCTTTGAGTGGTTTTGTCACGTGTGCTTTGATGGCGTCCAGGCCAAAATCCTCCATCAACACATGCAGCAAATGACGGGTCTTTATCGTTCCGCCGTCATAATGAAGGTCTGCCTCTGCCAGTGCTAAATTTACTTTTTCTGCAAGTGGTGGATCCTCTTGCATGTAGGCGTCGGCTTTACTCAAGTTTAAAAAGCAAGCACTGCATGGAGCAACCAAATCCTTTTTACCGAATTGTTTTTCAGCTAAAGCCAGGTTGCGAGTGATCAAAGAATAAGCAGCCAGGCGGTTGATGGCGATGTATTCGGTCGCCCCACAACAGTTCCAGTCGTCTATTTCTTCGAGCTCGAGTCCCAACGGAGCGCTGATCGCCAGCGTAGAATTGTGGTATGCGAGTGCGTTTTTCTCAAGGGAGCAGCCGGGGAAATAAGCGTATTTCATATCTTACCCTCCAGTTCCTTGGCCTTAGCCAGGATCGCTTTTAACCCAGTCATATCCTTGATCCGCTTGGGCGTCAAGTCCATCCGTCGTTTACGCATCATCCCCAATCCCATGGGCATCATTTTGGGCATGTCCAGCGGGTGATAGCGCAGGTTATAAATGGCTGCGATCCCTAATTCAAAGCTGCGCCCGAAATTCTCCACGAAGAATATAAAATCTTGGGAAAATCCGGGCGCATCGGAGGCTGTTGATTGACGATAGAGACCTTCCTGGATAGACATCCGTTTGAGTGTATACATTAGATCTGTGATGTGTATACTTTGCGGGCATCGCACCATGCAGTAGTAACATGAGACACAATACCAGGGCGTGTTGCTGCGTAAAACCTGTTCCTCCATCCCGGCATTGATGAGTGCGAAAAGAGCACGGGGCGTGTGTTCCATATCTGCTCCAGAGGGACAGGAACCACCACAAGTGCCGCACTGGATACACATTCCCAGATGGCTGTTGCCTGGTGTGGCTGCAACAACTCGGTCAAATAAGGTAGGGGTGCGTGCATGTGACGTGGCTTCCGCCATACGGACCTCCTGTGATATGTAGACAGGCTAAAGGTTCATTCGAGCATCCCCGCCCTCGAATGACCCTTTGGGATATGCGCCATTCGATAGAATGGCGCCCATTTCGAGAAATTACATTGTCAGGTAATTGCATTGTCATTATTATGCGAGTATTACCCCGCTGCGGCTAGTGGCGAAACACACCCCTGACTGGTGATGATTGTCATTGCAGGCGATAACTCTCCCCGGCTGGGATAGCAATGGTAACTTCTCGTTGGCCGTAAATTACCTTGCACGGATATCCCAACCGAGAATGAATCACAGCCTCGACCAGGCGGTTGTCTTTCCAGGACATATCTACTTCGAATCCGCGGCGGGCGAGCAGGCCGCGCGCCGAGCCATCCGGCCAGGCAGAGGGGAGTGCTGGGAGCAGCACCAGATGTCCTTCGTGACTTTGCAATAACATTTCAATGATGCCTGCGGTAGCTCCGAAGTTGCCATCAATCTGGAAGGGTGGGTGGGCATCGAACAGGTTGGGATACAGACCGCCATGAGCATAATTGAAATCAGAAGGATCAATCAAGGCGAACAGATCGCTCAGGATCTTCAGGGCGCGATCGCCATCTTTCAAGCGTGCCCAACAGTTTACTTTCCAGCCCATCGACCAGCCGGTACTCTCGTCGCCGCGTAAATCCAGCGAACGCTTGCAGGCATTAAACAGATCAGGTGTGCCCCTTTCGGTGATCAGGCTGAAGGGGTGCAGCCCCATTAAATGGGAAAAGTGGCGGTGATGAGGATCGGTGGCTTCCCAATCCTTGAACCATTCCTGTAAATCACCTTTCCTGCCGATTTTAAAGGGAAACAGCCGGGCACGTGCCTGGCTTAATTGCGTAACAAACTCGGTGTCAACCCCCAACACCTGTGCCGCGGCAATGCAGTTGTCGAAATGTTGGGCGATAATAGCCATGTCGAAGGTTGTCGCCATGCTGGTCTGCGCTTCCGTGCCATCCTCCGCGATAAAGGTGTTCTCACAAGATACTTATGGGCAGGTAACCAGGTGATCCTCTGTTCTCCCTTTCACAGGCAGTTTCAAACATGGCGATGGCATTTTCCAGTTGCACATCCCAATGCAATTCCGTAGTCGATCCTAAAAAGTATCCATGCCGGTTAGTATCGGCGATTGCCTGGCGGCAGACGGCGCGTACTCCGTCAGGAGTGCCGAAAGGCAGCAGTTGGCTGACATCAATCCCGCCAGTCAGGAATAAGCGCGGGTATTTCTCGCGCACGGCTTTTACAGACATTCCAGCCAGAACTTCGAGTGGGTTAAGGCCGTCAATCCCTACGGTAACCAGGTCATCGAGGATCGCCCAAAGATTGCCGTCGGAATGAAACAGGCATAAAACATCACGGTTGTGCCAGGCATTTACAAGCTGCCGAAGACGCGGCACCCAATATCGGCGCAGCCAGCGCGGGGATAATAACAACCCGCTTTTATAAGCGATATCATCGTAGGTTAGGGCAATGGGGATGTGCTGAGGATCTGCGATGGCAGCCACGCGGCGTAACTCAGCCTGGAGGCGGGCTTCAAGCCATTCTTCCAGTAGATCGGGGTAATCGAACATCAAGATGGTGAAATTGTCCCACCCTAACATCCAGTAGATTTCAGTCAAGCCGACCCCCGATTCGATCACCTGGACTGCCGGATCAACGCGCCCGGTGGGATCGCCAGCGGCTGAAAATGCATTGCTTTCCTCCAGCCAGGAGTAGAAGGTGTCTCGCTGGCTGGCACCAAACTTGAGGGCATGGGCGCGTTGGATTTCTCCTTTTACCCATTCCACCATCCCGGGTTCATCGGTGAACGGCCGACAGGTTATCCATGAGGTCCAACGTTCTTTTTGGATACAGATGCCGTTTTCCTGGCGGATTTCGCCAGGTTCAGCCGGACCGCCCGGCATGCGGGTCATATCGAGGACTCGGCCGATGGCAAATCCGGTGGCTCTGCGACCGTTGGCGGTGGTCAGCGGTTCGCCATGCAGTAGATCCGTTGCGTAGTGCTCGATGATGGCATCGTTTTGTAAGATGTCGTAAAGGGGAACCCGATCGGTTTCCTGGAAGTGCGCGGTGCGGAGGACGCGTTCTCGCTTGGTTAGGGATTCCATTTACTCCTTTAGGGGTTCCATCACTTTACCGCCAACCACAAAAGTGCATCTTCCCAGCCAGGTGGGGTAGAGAAGAAAGGCATCCCAGCGTTGCGGTAGTGACCAATGGAGATTGTTTCCCCGGTTGTAGGATCAATCCAAAAAGCTTCCACCTGATCACCAGCCGTGATCTTGCTCAGGTTGATGGAGACAGTCGTGGGATGGCTGAGATAAGCCATGATCCAATCGCCGACTGCCGACCGGGCCGCGGTATTGCGGGTGGTTCCCTCTATCGACTGGCTTGCGAAAATCCATTGATCAGGTACCAGATCCCACCAACGCCGTGCGGTGAAAATATCTCTTAAAATTTTCATATGACGAGCGCCGGGGGCATCCAACGCGGATTTCCAGTCGGGTGGCACACGCCAGTTATGGTTGTGGCCATAACTATGGTAGCCGCCAGCCAGGTAAGACCAATAGGCTTGCTGACGAATTAGATGCGGTTTAATCGGGAAGCCGTATTCCGTACCGGCTTCGTAAGCACCCTCAGCCATAACCACAGGTTTCACCGGCGTACGGCAGTAGTCCCGCGTCACCCAACCGTAGATGCCCTCGTAGTAATTCCAGGTCTGGATCATATTAAAGGCCAGCCAACTTTCGGTATGGATTTCACCAGAGGATAATGCCGGCATCACCGGATCCGGGTGGTAGGAGATCAGATGAGCGTTACCGGCTCCCTCGCGTATTCCGGTCGCCAGCTCACGGATCAAAGGCAGGTGTTCCGATATGGGCACTTCGGTCACAAAGACCCACAGGAGATGCGGTTCAGCTTGATATCGGTTCGCCACCCAGCGGGTGTACGCACGTGCATTCCATGGTTGTATTGATTTCTTTTGGGTATTGTGGCATAAATATAGGGCGAGGATCAGCCCATACTGGCGCGCCATCCGAACGATCGAGTCGACTTTTGAAAAATATGTTTCATTTGGAGTTGTAGGATCGTTGTTCAACCAGGGGATTTGGCCATCCTTATTCGGGATCGTGGCATCACCCACCCCAGTAACCATAACTTGGATTACTGAAAAACCTTTATCAGCTCTATCTTTTATGATGAACTCGGTCTCTTCGAGGGAAAAGTCGCGAAAAAGCTGCCATTGGGTGTCGCCCAACCAGAAGAAGGGAGTGCCATTGAGGTCGACGAAGTATCTACCATTTGGGCTGATACTTAACGGGGCGATAGTAGGCTCTTGTGAGAGCATCGTTTCCTCCTTTAAGTTGGAGTGCGGAGTCAAGGTTCATTGTATTGTATCTTGGCATTGTGTCAAGCAAAAACTCACGGACAGGTTACAGGATTATTGTGTAAAATTAAGGGAAGTTAGCCATTGATGGTTCCCGACCATCGTCCATCTTATAATCCAAAGAAAATCAGGAGGTGCCTTTTGGATAATCCCGATCTCTTTGATGTCCCTGCCCACGAAGGGCAGTTCACATCCTCCACGGTCCCAGATACTCTTGACCTCGCTGACCGCGCAGTACTGGCACTCAACGGTATCACCGGAACAATCGATCCGGATCTGCTTAGCATGTGGGGCCTCGTTCATTATGCTGCCAAACGCCCACACATTTCGCATTGGGCGTCTGCAGAAATATTGCTGGACCCCAAACTGGCAGAATCGATCACTCTGATGCGGATCATGTCGGGCAGTGATCTGGAACTGGACCTTGAACATCGCTACCGGGCAGCTATCCTCAACCGGCTGCAGGATGGATTATATTGGGATTTCTATACCCCACGGCGTCCCTGGCGTAATTCGTACTCTGAAGCCTTTTATGGCAAGGGTCGTGATGAGGATTTCGCAACCATGCCTGGCGCAGGGCGAATGCTGCGTACCATGCTCATCTGGCGCGAATTGGGTGCTGCGCGGGAACGGATGGATCAAGAGCTTCGTGCTCTGACTTCTGGGCTTTTGCGCATAGCCGTCCGCAAGGGTGATTATGCCTATTACCCCGAGCATGGCGGCTGGGGCGAACCCTGCGCGTATCCCCGCTCAGGCTGGTTGAATACGAAGGAAGCCCTGGGTGAAACGGAAGGGGGGGAAGGATCGGTGGTGTGTATGCACGGGCACCAGATTTACGCCGCAGCGCGCTGGTACAGTGAGAGCCGCCAGGGCGAAGCGCTGGATCTGGCGGCTCTCCTTACGCGGTATGTCATGCTGCCGCGCTTCTGGGGTGGTGTGCCCGATCCATACGGCGACCGCAGCAATATCAAGATCATGCATATCGGCGCCCACCGGACGGATCCTGCTTATACTGCTGGGCATGAACAAGGACATTGGTATAGCCATTTCCATGCACGCGCCATTGCGCTACGCGGCATCCTGGAATACGCCTGGGTCGCTGGAGATGATCGGGCGGCTGAGTTCGTACGCCGTGCGTATGAGTACACCCTCAGCCAGGGTATCCCGCGCATGGGGTGGTTCAACTGCTATCCTGCCGGGGTAAACCATGTTGAGGGCTGTGCCCTGGGTGACATGGTGGCGTTAGGTGTCCGCCTCTCCGATTATGGGTTGGGAGATTACTGGGACGATGTGGATGCTGTCGTGCGCAACCAGCTTGTTGAGCAGCAGCTCACCCGCGCAGACTTACTGCAGCGAATCAGTGAAAATGCCTCGACACAATGCTGTGAGAACGCCTATCCGGGGCAGCTGGCTTTTCCGGAGGATATTTTCACGCGCACGTTAGGGATTTATGGCGGTACCGCGCTGCCCACCAGCATTCCCAACGCCTGGGTTATGCATTGCTGCACCTCGAACGCCACGCAAGGTCTGTATTATGCCTGGGAGGGTGCCGTGCGTGAGAGCAATCACACGGCTGAAATTAACCTGCTCCTCAACCGTGCTTCCCACATGCTGGACCTGGATAGTTACCTGCCATATAAAGGACGCGTGGTGATCCACAATAAGCTGGCTCGCACCATCACGGTGCGCATCCCCTTCTGGGTGCGTCGCAGCGAGTTGAAGGTTGAGGTAAATGGAATCGATGCACAATTCGGTTGGATCGGCAACCGTGTAATGTTAGATGAATTGTCCCCCAACGATACAATCGCACTCACTTTTCCCGTAGTCCAACAGACTTTGGCTTATACAGCAAATGCCAACAGCCCGCACGAGCAGGTCTATCATTTGACGCTGCGCGGCAGTACCGTAGTGGACATCTCGCCGCGGGACGAGTCGCTTACCAGCTACCCCATGTACCTGCGCAACCACTTGATGACAGACCGCGCGCCGTTGAAAACCGTGGCGCGTTTTGTGCCCAAGCATGTGGTGCGAGGTTGGTAATGGAAAGTAAAAAATCTCTACTTAAAGTGAACAATGGTTAGCAACACACCCTGACCCGGTGCAAGCCAGTTGTCTTCTCCGCCAGTGGGTTGAAGAGCGCCCGTGTAGGGGCTGAATCGCAGGATCTGACCAGGTTGCTTAAACTTCACCATAAACCTTACAGAACGTTGAAGATCTTTATTTACAATGATCAGATAAGGTTGATTTTCTGGGTCTTCAAATTCACCGATGACGAACGAACCCCCGCCTATCTCCTCCAGGTGGCAGCTACTGGATATATCCGAGCTTCCAACGGGTATATCCGGATGATGGAATACATTGAGGTTGTTTAGCTGGATATAGGTCCCTCCCAGGCTGTGAATCTGCATGTTGATCTGTCTTAGCATCGCCCAGGTTGGGGTTTTCTCACCAGAGGGATCGATGGGTGCCAATCGATAATTCCCAATATCCGGGGTGAAGTATGTGAAATAGCTGATGCCCCGTGCGCCGTATGCCAGAGTTGTGTAGACCTGGAACCGAAGTCCTGCCAGAGTTGGCTCAGCATAATTGAAGTGGGCGTTGGCCAACACAATGTTCCAGAAGGATATCCCGTGGCGCCGGGCTGCAGCACGAATGGTTTCCAAGTTTTCAAAATACCCACTTCTTAGGCTCCCGCCTTCCATCAAAGCATAATGAT
>Ga0315274_10014321_pt1 | contig 11248 bp, 9 predicted proteins | sample YL17G02_20_MG_FD_203700 | JGI IMG/M metagenome (GOLD analysis project Ga0315274, IMG submission 203700) | Sediment microbial communities from Yellowstone Lake, YNP, Wyoming, USA - YL17G02_20 | ecosystem: Environmental > Aquatic > Freshwater > Lake > Sediment | place: USA: Wyoming | collected...
TCAATGAGCGACGAATCACAACGCACTCAGGCAAACGGATCGAAATGTGCGTGGCGAACTGCATATAATTCCGCCCAAAATAGCCCACTGTACAGAAGTCCAGTTTAAGCAATCCGTAGGTCTGTTCCGTCAAATCCAAAAAGGGCGCTTGCTCCGCGATAATTCTGTCGGCGATGGGTCCGTACGCTTCGCGAATCCGCTGAATTTCCAGAGCGCGCTCAGGTAACACGGAGATTGGGAGCCGCGTGATTGCATCTTGTCGAGAGAATTACTTCACTTTTTCGTAACACTGGGCGACCATGATGCAGGCAACACCGACCTTGGCGCCGTGCAGAATCGCGGGTCTATTCTCGCGCAGCAGTTTCGTTTCCCAGAAATGGGAGAGATAATGTTCTGTTCCAGCCGCCGGTCGAGAACAGCCGGTTTCCATCATGCAAAATCTCGATTCGATCAATCCCTCCATCAAACCACGAACGCCATCTTCCGAGGCTATGCCAATCTCTTCGACGCGGTTTACACAACCTTGTACCGCGTTTCGCATGCGTTGCGCAATTCTTTCGTCGTAGGGTTCGTCCCACACAAATGCCCAAGCCCCCAGTCCGCAAGCGCGGTGAACTTGCCCAGCATATCGCCAAACCCGGCGGCGATCATCGCGCGCGATGCGGCGCAGAGCGTCGGCAAATCCGCGAAAATCGCGATGCGCGAATGTGCACTGATTGTCTGCTTCATTCGCCCAATTGCCAATGACGAACTCGCGGAGGAAGACCATTTACCGAAGAAACTGTCGGAATCGAAATGAATGACGATTTCGTTCTGTGGCTGACAAAACGTACGATGTCGGTGAGCGTGCCTGAGCCGACAGCCAGATAAACGCGCTCTTCTCTGGTCGCGCGGACAAGGACCTGCATGATGTAGTACTCGTCGGACGATGATCTCCCGACCAGCAAGCACGATCGTGTTGACATCAAACCGGTGCTGCCTGAGCGCGGCTTCGACTGACTTGCCTAAAATGGGATATGTATTTTGATCAGCCACCAGCGTGAACCGACCCAGCTTTTGCCCATCGCAGTGTTGGATCAGATTCGCGATAACATCCTTGCCAATATAAATTGGAAGAGGCGGCTGCATGTCAACCCGTCACCCACAGGTATGGCTCTTCGATCAGGTTCTTGATATATTGCAAGAATCGCGCGGCTGGTGCACCATTCACCAGGCGATGATCGAAGACCAGACTCAGCATCATCATCTGGCGGACGACCACTTGATTATCGCGCACGACCGGCTGCGGTGTGATGCATCCGACACCCAGGATTGCTGCTTCAGGCAAATTGATGACGGGGGTGAACACGAGCACGTCGTACATTCCCAGGTTCGTAATCGTGAACGTGCCGCCGCTCAAGTCATCCGGCAGCGATTTGCTGTTGTGCACACGCTCGATGAGCGCGCGAAATTCTGCGCCGAACCCGCGCAGCGATTTCTTGTCTGCATCGCGAATCACGGGCACCAGCAAGCCGCGCTCTGTGTCTACCGCCATCCCCAGGTTGATATGCGCCAAGCCTTCAATCGCATCAGGTGCTAGGCGCGCGTTCATGTACGGAAATTCGCGCAAGGCGCGCGCGACAATCAACGCGAGCAGATCGTTGTAGCCCGGCGCAAAACCCCATTCTTTCTCGACGCGCGCTTTGAGTCGCTCGCGCATGTTAACGAACTCGGTCGCGTCCGCTTCCATGAACAAAGTGACGCGCGCGGTCGTATGCACGCTCGCCGCCATTCGTTCGGCGATGATGCCGCGCACGCCTTTCAGCGGCACGCGCTCCGAGATCTCTTGGGAACTGACGACTGATGCCGGTTTCGATCCGCGTCCTCGGTCGGCTGCCGCGCGTTCCACGTCCTCTTTCGTAATCGCGCCGCCAACGCCAGTACCGGTCACTGCGCGCAAATCAATCCCCGTGTCTGCCGCGATTTTCTGCGCAACTGGAGTTGCCTTAGGAAGTTGATCCAGGTATGCCAGCACATCGCGTTCCGCGACGCGCTCGCCGCCGTAGCCGGTCGCTGCTACTTGCGCGAGGTCAACATCTTTTGCGTCTGCCAACTTGCGCGCCCGCGGCGACGCGAACACCCTGTCCTCGCGTTCCGCGGTTTCAACGACGATGGTTTGTGCACTCGGCGTTGGCTCTGCATTCGCGGTTTTCGTTTCTTTCACGAGTTTCGTATTCCCGGATTTCGCGCCAAATGGTTCATCCGCCTTGCCAATCATCGCGACGACGGTCAGCACCGGTACAACATCGCCCGGCTTGTACGGACCAATGTGCAGGTGCCCGCGTGCGTTGGCTTCGACGGTAAAATTCGCCTTGTCGGTTTCGACTTCGAGAATTCCTTGTCCTTCATCGACGGACGCACCATCGGCGACGAGCCAGCGAACCAGCATCGCCTCTTCCATCGTTTGTCCCAGTTTTGGAACGTACACTTCCTTCGCCACTAGGACACCACCTTTCGACACGCGGCGACGATGCGCGACACATTTGGAATCGCCAAATCTTCCAGCACTTCGGCGCGCGGCACGGGCACATTCGCCGCGGCCACGCGCACCATCGGCGCATCGAGCCAATCAAACGCGCGCTCGTTCACCTGTGCCATCACTTCGTTGATGAAACCTGTATTCTCGTACGCCTCGGTCAAACCGACCAAGCGCCCGGTCTTTTTCACCGACGCAACGACGGTTTCAATGTCCAACGGTTTGAGCGAGCGCAGGTCAACTACCTCGACGTCAATTCGCTCTTTTGCCAAAATCTCTGACGCTTCGAGTGCACGATAGACCATGCGCGAGTAGGTGACGATGGTCACGTCCTTGCCTTCGCGCTTGATATCTGCGACGCCGAGCGGAATTAGATATTCTTCCTCAGGCACAGGACCTTTCTCTTTGTAGAGCATCTTGTGCTCGATGAACATCACCGGGTTGTCGTCGCGAATCGCGGCTTTGAGCAATCCTTTGGCGTCGTATGGCGTCGCCGGCATCACGACGTAAATCCCGGGGAAATGCGTCCACAATGATTCGAGACTCTGCGAGTGATGCGCGGCAATCGCGCGCCCCGCACCCCCTTCGGTGCGAATGACCATCGGCACAGTTGTCTTACCGCCAAACATGTATCGATTCTTCGCACCCTGGTTCGCGATTTGGTCCATCGCGAGCGGCGTAAAATCTACGTACATGATTTCCGCGACCGGACGCATTCCAGCCATCGCTGCGCCAACCGCCGCGCCGCCGATCGTCGCTTCGGAAATGGGTGTGTCGAGTACGCGCCATTCGCCGAACTCTTCATACAAATCGCGCGTCGCGCCGTACGCGCCGCCGTACAATCCAACGTCCTCGCCCATGATGAAGACATTCGGGTCGCGTTTCATCTCTTCGCGCATCGCTTCGACGAGTGCCTGCGAGTACGCAATCGTCCGCATCTTGGGATCGCGGCGCACGCGTTCGCGCAGCGCGCGTTCGGCTTCGATGTTGGCGGCGGTGAATTTCGACGGCGCAAAAACATCGGTCTCAAGTTCGCTCGGGTCAGGTTCCGGCGATGTCTCGCTGAACTTCATCGCCTGGTCAAGTTTTTCTTGCAGCGCCGCGTCTATTTGCTCGCGTTCGGCATCGCCCAGCAAGCCGAGCGATTTGAGATTCTCGGTCATCACGTGAACCGGGTCGCGTTTTTTCCATTCGGCTTCTTCCTCGCGCGTGCGATATGCGCGCGGGTCGGAGTGCGAATGTCCGAACCAGCGGTACGTCTTGGCTTCGATAAGCGTGGGGCCTTTGCCGCGCCGCGCGCGCTCCACGGCGTGCGCGACGGCGCCGCGCACTGCAATCGCGTCCATGCCGTCCACGATTTCGCCCGGAATGCCATACGCGCCCGCCCGGTCGGCGACGTTGGGCAGTTTGCTCGCCTTCGCCCAGGGGACCGACATAGCATACATATTATTCTCGACGACAAACACAACCGGCAAATCCCACAGACTCGCCATGTTCAGCGACTCGTGAAAGTTGCCGGTGTTGGACGCGCCATCGCCGAAGAAGCAGAGCACGACGCGATCCGTCTTCTGAAGTTTCTGCGCCAATGCGGCGCCGACCGCGACCGGAATATTGCCGCCGACAATGCCGGTCGCGCCGAGGTTGCCGTGCAGCACGTCCGCGATGTGCATCGAGCCGCCCTTTCCTTTGCAGTAGCCACCTGAACGACCCAGGACTTCAGCCATCATCTTGTTGTAATGTTCCTGTTTTGCTTCCGGGGTCTTCGCCGCTTTGTCGCCGTGCGCGTGGCCGTGACCGTGACCACGATGCGTGCTGGTGATGAGATCGTCATCGCGCAACGCGGCGACCGCGCCAACGGCGACGGCTTCCTGTCCGGCGTAGAGATGCGACGCGCCCTTGAGCACCGCTTTACCGAGCAAATCGGCGATGTTGTTCTCCAGGGCGCGGATCTCCATAATCTGACGGAGCATCGTGAGCAGTTCGTCGCGCGTCAATGCCTGCTCCTCGATCATTGCCGAAATTTTCTCCGCCGGCGACACTTTGTCTGATTGCATGATGCGAGTTTCTCCAATAGTAGATTCTCGATGTCGAACCGACTGTGCGCCCGAGCCTCTAGCCGCAGCCGCTTTCATTTTCCGTGTGCCCTTCGCGTCTTTGTGTTGAGCCAATCACATCACCCCCAATTGTTTCCGCCGATACAATTCGTCGGGGCGGGAGTGGATGCGCTCGACTTCTTTTGGCGGCATGAAATGTGGTCCTCCCGCCGCAAAGGTGCCGAGGAGCACGCGCGCGGTCTTGACCATCATCGCCGTAGCGTTTTCCACTTGCGCGGCGCTGCGTCCCAAGGCGATCAAACCATGGTTTTGCATCAGCACCGCGCGCGGCGCGACACCGTGGCGATCAATGTATTCGTCCAGCAATTGCTTGACCTTGCGCGCCAACGGCACACCGGGGTCAACGTATGGTACGAGCAACGGCGCGGGACCGCAGACGACGATTTCGTCGGGAAAGAGGCGACCGTTGAATGCCGTTTCGAACGCGACAGAGCAAGTCAACGCGTTAATCGCGGTCGGATGCGTGTGCCCGACAAAATCAACTTCCGCGATATTCAAGCACACGGCATGCAGCAGTGTCTCCACCGATGGATGCGCCGACACACCCGGGTCCACCTTCGCGGCGGTTAATCCATCCTTCGCATCTTGATCGCTCAAGTGGTCTCGCGCCAGCAGCGCGAGCACCCGGTCGAACGCGACGCGGACAAACCCGTTCGCGTTGATTGTGCGCATCTCGTATCCGCTGGCTTTGACCCAGAATGTGTTCGCATCCGCGCGCGCGGAAGTATTCCCCTCGCCCAGAATCGCATAATCGTGCGCCGGGTCGCCCAAATGATTCGATAAGGTTATGAGTTGATTCAGAATGTCTTCGCTCACATCACACTCCCAGATTATCGTTCAGACTTGGGTTTCACCTGACTTGCGCGCTTGTCCAGTTCTCGCTCTTCATAGTCGTGGATCTCATCCATGAACGCGATACCAATCGGAACATTTCGGCGCAAGCAGTAGCAATCCCACACCGCGCCGAATGGCATTCCTTTGAGTTCTTCTAAGAGTGCCAACCGCGCGGTATAATCGCTGGAAACTTCGAGCAGACGTAATTGATCGCTCGGTTCGAGCAAAGCGACCAATAGCGCGCGCAGGGTGTTACGCGCGCCAACCACCCACGCCGCGATGCGATTGATGCTCGCGTCGAAATAATCCAGTCCGATGTGGACACGATCCAAATAGCCGCCGCGCACAAGTTCTTGCGCAATGAGCTGCAAGTCATCGGAAAAGGTGACGACGTGATCGCTGTCCCACCGCACACCGCGACTGACGTGCAAGAGCAATTCGTTCACGTACAACATCACCGCCGAAATTTTATCGGCAATCGTTTCGGTTGGGTGAAAGTGTCCCGTGTCGAGACACAACAGCACGCCCCGGGTGATCGCGTAGCCGAGATAGAATTCATGTGAACCGACGACGTAACTTTCTGAACCCAGCCCAAACAATTTCCCTTCGACTGAATCGAGATTGTACTGACGATCAATCGTCTCCGCAAAGATAGTGTCGAGCGATTGTCGCAATAATTCGCGCGGCGTCCTGCGATTCGCTGGTGTATCTTTGAGACCGTCGGGAATCCAAATATTCGTGACGCACGGCGAACCTAGTTCTCGTCCGAATGATTCGCCGATTTTGCGGCAGGCGATACAATGCTCGATCCAGAATTTGCGAATGCCTTTGTCATAACTCGCCAGCGTAAATCCACTCGCGGCTTTTGGATGTGAGAACAACGATGGATTGAAATCCATTCCGTGACCGTTCGCCTTTGCCCAGTCCATCCATGCGGCAAAATGTTCGGGGCGAAGCTCGTTGCGTTCCACGCGCTTGTCGCCGGTCTCGGCATACAACGCGTGAAGATTCAAACGATGCGTGCCGGGAATGAGCCGAAATGCCTGATCCAAATCGCGGCGCAGTTCGTCTGCGTTGCGCGCTTTGCCTGGATAATTCCCGGTTGCCGCGATTCCACCGCTCAGTTCATTGCCCGCGTTCTCAAAGCCGCCAACATCATCCCCTTGCCAGCAATGCAGACTCAAGGGAATCTGCGCGAGTGCGTCCAGCGCTTTGTCCGTGTCAACACCTAATCCTGCGTAACATTCCTTCGCAATGTGATACGCTCCCTGAATTTGCTGATCACTCATTTGCGCCTCCATTCAATAATTCCAACAATCGCGCATATGCCTCATCCCAGCCCGCGCGATTCCCCGGCTCGAACGCGGATGTCTCGAACGAATTGGCGATGATCGCGCGTGCGTCAGTGAGCGAATGGATGTACCCCAACGCGATTGCCTGCACCATGATGTTGCCAATCGCCGTCGCTTCGACGGGACCGGTGATGACGCTGCGGCCTGTGGCATCGGCAGTGAATTGACTCAGCAAACGATTTTGTGTTCCACCTCCGACAATGTGAATCGGTTCGAGCCGGTGCCCGATCATTTCTTCAAGGTGTTCCAGCACGTACCGATATTTGAGCGCGATCCCTTCGAGCGCGCAACGGATGAATTCGCCCTGCGACTCTGGCGATTTTTGCCCGGTGCGTTCGCAGTACGTACGGATACGTGCGGGCATGTCACCGGGTTTTAGAAAATCTGTATCGTCTACATCAATCACCGTGCAAAACGGACGCGCACGCGCTGCCATTTCCGTCAGCGCGTCGTACGAAAGTTCGTTGCCTTCACGCGCCCACGCGCGGCGACATTCTTGTACGAGCCACAACCCCGTAATGTTCTTGGAAAAGCGGAACGTGCCGCCGACGCCGCCTTCGTTCGTAAAGTTGTACTGCAAACTGGCTGTAGTGATGACCGGCTCGCGCAGTTCCGCGCCCATGATGGACCACGTACCGGAACTGATCCATGCGAAATCGCGATTCCGCGCCGGGACGGCGGCGACCGCCGAGCCGGTGTCGTGACACGCCGGAGCGATCACCATGACTTGCGCGCCCACTTCATCCGCGACGTGCGGCAGCAGCGCGCCCAGCAGCGTGCCCAGCAGCGTGCCGGGCATAATGATCTTTGGAAAAATGCGGCGCGGAATATTCAGCGCGTCGAGCAGTGGCGCCGACCAATCGCGTTGACGTGGATCGTAGCATTGCGTCGTCGTCGCGTTGCTGAACTCACACGCGATTTGTCCGGTTAGCCAGTAGTTGAGCAGATCGGGAATCGTCAAAAAAGTTTCGGCACTGTCCAACGCGGGCGATTTGCCGATAACCATTGCGAGCAGTTGATACAGCGTGTTCAACTGCATAAACTGAATACCGGTGAGTTCAAAGATTTTTTCGCGTGGCATCCGGCGAAATGCTTCGTCCATCATTCCGTCAGTCCGATTATCGCGATAGTGATACGGATTGCCGATCAGCGCGCCGTGGCGATCCACCAAACCGAAATCCACGCCCCAGGTATCTACGCCGATGCTCAACGCTGGCTTGCCGTGTTTGCGAATCGCGAGTGCGAGTGCGTCCTTGATGTCTGTCCACAAACGCAGAATGTCCCAATGCAGACCATCGGGCAACCGTACCGGCACATTGGGAAAGCGATGGATTTCGGCGAGAGCAAGTTTTCCATCGTCCAATGTGCCGAGGATCGCGCGACCACTCTCCGCACCCAGATCCATCGCAAGCAAATGATTCGGCTGAGTCATTTTCACGCTCCATTAGTCGAGGTGAAAGACCTCTTCCAGTTCTACCATGCTTTCGTCGGCGTGCACGCCACTCAAATTTTCAAAATGGGGCGACATGAACTCTTGCCATTTGTGATTGATTTCTTCCTTGCTCATTCCGTCGAGCGCGGCTTGGAAACTTTCCGGCGTTTCAAAGTATCCAAACAGCAATCCATCGTCCCCCAAAAAAAGGGAATAGTTGTGCCACCCGGTTCGGCGTAGCGCGGCGAGCATATCGTGCCAAACCTTCTTATGGTGCGCTTTGTACTCTTCGATTTTGTCTTGGCGGACTTTGAGCAAGAATCCAACTCGGCGCATGAGGAATCCTCCGTATGAAAATATGAGGGCAGACTGCACGCCCACTATTATACACTGCCCACATCCAGAACACAAAGACGACGAATGGCAATGCTGCCATTCGTCGTTCAGTGGTGTCGGTGGAAGCGGATTTCGTCTGCTGTTGTTGTCTTGTCACATCCCAGCTCGTGCCATTGCGAGGAGCGGTCTTTGCGACGAAGCAATCTCTCTGCTGCGATTTGGGGATTACTTCGCTTCGCTCACAATGACACCAGTTCCGTCGTCTTTATCTTGGCTGAAGATACTCCGCTAAAAGCATCAGCGTCAGGCCTTGGCCGTACAAGGTCGGGTAGCGGGAGAGTCTATTATACTCTTCAATCGTGTTCATGATCGGCGTCCCACCCGATACACTGAGCACGGCACCATCAGCATCAATCTTTTGCAACACACCCTCCAACGCTTTTTCCACAATCGGTATGTAGGAAGAATCGAGAATGCGCTGTCGAATTGATTTCAAAATGCCGCAAGCAATTCCTGCACTGCCCGAAGTTTCTTGGTAGAATTCCGGACGATCCATGACGGTGTGCCACAAGCCGTTGCTTGCCTGATATTTTTGCAGACCAGCGACGAGATGTTGATAGCGTTGAGTGATCTCAGAAGGAATGGAAATCATTTCACCGATCTCTGCCAAGATCAACGGAGTGCCCACCGTGATCCAGGCATTGCCACGCGTCCAACGCGCAGTCGATTTGTGATTTTTGTCCTGACAGAAATATCCATGGAACAGTACGCCAGTCTTGGGGTCTTGTAAGTATTGGAGATGAAGCAGTAACTGTTGCGCGGCTTCCTGGGCAAAAATTTGATCGCCGGTCATCTTTCCGAGGCGAGCGAGGAATAGGACGACCATGAAGACAGTGTCTGCCCAGATTTGTTCTGTCAGATCGCCCCCATGCTGAAACGCGCCGGTTTGGGTGCGGACTGAATTCTTCATGATCCAATCGCCGTACTCCACGGCTGTGTCGAGATAGTAGCGGTCTCCCGTCCGGCGGTACATGTCAGGGAAAATGGCGAAGGGCACCATCTTGTTGACATGCTGGAATTTGATCGCTTTGTGCTTGTTCCTCTGAATCCAGTTGATCAAATAGTCCAAAACTTCTTGACGCTTGCAAAAATCATAATAGGCGGAAATCGCGGCGACTCCGACTCCTGGGTTCCATTCCCAGTCGTTGATGTTCATCCCCCACGCCACGCTGTTGACATCGAATTCGTTCAACAGATCAGGCGAGCCGGTGTGTTCACGAATCATGTGCTGATAAACGCGTTCGGCAATTTCGATCAAACTCGTTTTGTCTCGTTCGATGCTCATACGCTTCCTCGATTGTTTTCTTTCATCCTGCAAACAGCGGCTCGGGCGATTCTTTGATATTTGGCATGAGCCGAAAAATGTCGCCAGCCTCGGGTTGTTCTTTTCGTTGCGCGTCGCTCAACCGCGTCCACGCCGAGGTGATATAGAGTTCGTCGAGTGCTTCGCCCCCAAACCCGCAACTGGTTGGATATTCGACCGGCAACCGGATCTCCCGTTCCACTTTGCCCGTTGGATCATAGCGCACCACTTTCCAGCCACCCCGGCGCGCACACCAGATAAATCCCTCACTGTCTGCCGTGAGACCGTCCGGCGTACTGGGATCATCTGGCGTGTGGACAAAGGCGCGGCGATTCGCGATGGCGCCGGATGCCAGATCGAAATCGTACGCGTAAATCATGTGAATCCGCGAATCGCAATAATACATCGTGCGATTGTCGGGACTCCGGCCGATGCCGTTCGAGACGGTGATCCCGGTTGCCATTGTGTGAACGGAGAGATCGGGATTGAGGCGATAGAGACTACTTGTCGCGCCGGGCGCGAGCGTCCCTGCCCAGAAACGACCCAGGCGATCCACCGCGCCGGGACAGCGCCGCGTACAAGACCGCCAACTGCTAAAAATTCATATTGCAATGGCGGTTTTTTGCGCGAGGAATTAATCGCACAGGATTGCGCGAACCACACCAGTATCCGCTTCGACCCACAAGCCGGTGTCGTGTTCGTCACCGTTGCGCCTGCGGTCAACGACGAATTCGCCTTGCTCGTTAAAATGCCCTTCATCCACGCTGACATAGCGAGTTTGGCGAGCGAGCCAAGGGAGGTTGGCAAGGGTTGCATCGCGGCTCAGTTCGGGAGCCAACTTGGGACGTAAGAAAAGTCGAAAGTTGACGCCAACAAGATAGAACTCTTTGGGGCTTGCTTGAATCACCAACCCGCGACTGCGACTGCCCTCGGTCGGAACCACAGATGGCAAAGGTCCCCGATTATGCCGCCAATCTTTTGTGACGCGCGGCGCGGGACCGGCGCCAAACATGATCCACCCCAAATAGTCACCCAGGTCCAAGCGCATAGCATCCATCTGCTCCTCTTGGATCACCGTGTGAATTTTACCAGTGCCTTGATACTTGAGCAAAAGTGGAATCGCCGCTGCGATACAACGGAAACTGTCTACCAGAGGTTGGCGCGCAGGTTCTACTCCGCCATCACTCCCGACGAGGTGTTCAATGCCGAAAAGCGCGTAACCGATGGCGTTGTATTCACCGACCGCGCGAAACACATTCCACGTGTTGGCGCCAATCGGCGCCGATTCCGGCACAAAGAGGG
>Ga0315274_10014322_pt1 | contig 11248 bp, 11 predicted proteins | sample YL17G02_20_MG_FD_203700 | JGI IMG/M metagenome (GOLD analysis project Ga0315274, IMG submission 203700) | Sediment microbial communities from Yellowstone Lake, YNP, Wyoming, USA - YL17G02_20 | ecosystem: Environmental > Aquatic > Freshwater > Lake > Sediment | place: USA: Wyoming | collected...
TTACCTTCAGGACACAAATCACCAGCGTCTTCAAACTGACCGGCGAAAACGCCCAGATGGTATTGTGGCTCTTGCCGTACATAGCATCCCTTAGCATATATGTCTTTATCGTCCACGCCCTGAACGCCACGCTGTCGGGTCTGGGTCGAATGGATTTGGCGAACTGGGCCCAGTCCGCCGGGCGAATTGCAGCAGTGGCAGCGGCTGCTTCTCTGCTGTATAGCGGTTACGGAATAGAAAGCCTGCTGATAGGTAGTATCCTTTCTTATATGCTGGTTCACATCGTTACTGTCATTCTCATCTGGCGTATTGCTCATATACGACTTCTGCGGATAGGCAACTTAAGCGGTCGATGCTGCAAACGGCTGCTGGGTTTTGGTCTGGGGCTATTCGGCGGTTCAGTTATGAATATGCTGCTCAGCCCTTTTAATAAGCTGATGCTTTCCCGGTATGCTGGCGTCTCGACCATACCAGTCTATGAAATTGCCTATAGTGGAAGCATGCAGGTTAGGGCATTGATCGCGGTAGGCCTGAGCGCTTTGATGCCGGAAGTCAGCCGGATTGGCGCCAACATGACGATCCAGGCAAAGAATAGAATATCGCAGTTGAACAGCCATGCTATGAAACTCATTTTATTTTTTGGTGTTCCTGCATACGCGGTCGTAATGATTTTTGCACCGCTGCTGCTTAAGCTCTGGCTTGGAACGAAATTCGAGGAGACTCTGCCAGATGCCTTTCGTATCATGATGGTTGCAACGTTTTTTACTTTGGTTGGTGTCCCTGCCTACTATACCATCACGGGGCTCGGTAAGATTCGCTATTTCGTGATTGCTAGTGTTATTAGTGTTGGTGGCAATTTTGTTTTAGTGACTGCATACTATGCCCTGACGAGGCACCTTTCAGTATACAGTATAGGGCTGTGTCTGGTTATTTCTTTTGCTGTTTCAACAGCCTATCTTATTTGTAAAGCTCGCCATTAGAAACGAATAGAATGAAAAAACAAAAGGATTTCAACATATCTAAAAGGGAATGCCTGTTTCCGCTCGTCGACTCAAGCTACGATAACAAGGAAATTCTAAATTGTATTGCTATCTTACTTAGCGGCCAGCTCACGATGGGGACTCACGTAAAACAGTTTGAGTCCGAATTTTCGAAGTTTGTTGATGCACCATATTCTATTATGGTAAACTCGGGTTCTTCGGCTAATTTGCTTGCTTGTTCGGCAATTACAAATCCAGCCCGAACAGGGCGTCTAACACCGGGCAGTAAGGTTGCAGTGCCAGCGGTCTGTTGGTCAACATCTTTATGGCCGATTGTTCAAATGGGTTTAATACCAGTCTTGGTTGATGTTGATCATGAGACCCTCAACCTGTCAATAAGATCTTTCAAGTCGACTCTTCATAAGCATGACATCAGGGCCGTCATGATGGTACATGTTTTGGGGAATTCTACCGTGATGCGGGAGTTGCTCGATCTCGTCAAAGAGAATGACCTTATACTCGTAGAGGATACATGCGAATCTCTTGGTAGCAAATACCGGGGCAAGTATCTTGGTACTTTTGGTGACTTTGGGACATTCAGTTTCTATTTTTCTCACCACATGACAACGATTGAAGGGGGGATGATTATTGCGAAAAATAAAGAGGATTATGATCTCCTAAAATGTCTTCGTACTCACGGCTGGAGCAGGGAACAGAGCAATAAAGCAGCGTTAGAATCGATGTATGAGGACATCGACCCGCGTTTTCTCTTTATTAATATGGGCTATAATCTTCGCCCTACGGAAATCCAAGCAGCTTTTGGCCTAGAACAAATTAAGCGTCTTGAAATGATGAATGCCACTCGCTGTGAAAATGTGAAAAAATTAAAAAAAGCATTCATTGGCCATACACTCTGGAAAAGCCAGCTCCATTTTCCACAGGCAACAATTGATATCGACCCGTGTTGGTTCGGGTTTCCGTTTCTAATTAAGCAAGAACTAAAAATAGATCGCAAGAAATTCACAAGAGATTTACTGGAACGTGGCATAGATACGCGCCCTATTATTTCAGGCAATATGGCTTTGCAACCGGCTATTAGGAATTTTAATGTGGACTTGAGTATGGGCCCTTTCGTAGGAGCTCAAGTAATTCATGAAACGGGTTTTTTTGTTGGCTGCCATTCAAAGCCGTTAGATGATGAAAGGATTTATCAGTTGGTAACAACTGTACTTGAAACCGTTATAGAGAACGCCAGATGAAGCGGGCACAGGTTTTTGAACAACCAGCGTTTATTCCGATTTTTGAAGATTATGGCCATTTTCTTGGAAAATGTATTGGCATAACAGGGCAAAGGGGGCTTCTGGGAGGAATCTTAAGCGAGCGACTGGCCGGTCATAAGGTCGATGTCGAAGCATATCCAGGAGATATAACTGACATAACAAGTCTAGAACCTTGGTTTAGAAAACACCATTTCGATTATTTTTTTCATTTTGCTGCAGTTGTACCAGTAGACCAAGTAATGCATAATCCGCTTAAGGCATATAATGTCAATGTAGTTGGTTCGTACAACATCTGTAAACAAATTATAGAAAGTCAAGCTAATTGCTGGCTTTTCCTGGCTTCTTCAAGTCACGTATACAAGGGTAGCCCGATTTCGGCAGAATCGGCATTAACAGTCAAATATACTGAGGAGCCAGATACATTCTACGGAGTGAGCAAGCTGGCGGCTGAGCGAATCTCCAGGCCGATATTAGACCAGTACGGAATTGATTATTGCATAGGCAGAATTTTTAGTTTTTCAAGCACGACCCAGAAGGAACCGTATTTGGTTCCGAGGCTTCGTAGGAAAATAGAGGAAATACCGGAAAACGGCGTACTTGAAATTATTAATCCCGATTCAGTTCGTGACATAATGGACGGCAATACTGTAATTGATTGTGTACTTCATCTGGCCAAAAATCGCTTTAAGGGGATCCTTGATATAGGTTCTGGGAAAGGGATGAGCATCAAAGAAATCGGATACCATATCAGCAAGACGCTTGGGAAAAAAATCCAAATTCGCGGCGTTAATAAAACTCAGCCCACCTGTCTTGTTGCCAACGTTGAAACCCTAAAAAAAATTCTCTCAGAGGGTACCGGCTTATGAAGACGGCTTCTATTGTAATTCCAACATTCAATCGCGCCGGTCTGGTAACACGGGCAATCGAAAGTGCTCTAAATCAAACCTACCCATGTGAAATAATAGTATGCGACCATGGAAGCACTGATAACACGCCGGAAGTTATGACCCGATACAAACGAAAAATACGATATATCCGCAGGGAAGAAGACAGAGGGCCGATAGTCTGCTGGCGAGACGGTATTGAACAGACAACCGGTGAAGTGGTGCATATTACCTACGATGATGACTGGTTACAGCCGACATTTATGGAAAAAACAATCGCGGCGCTGAATGACGACATAGGTTTTGTTTATACTAATTTCCTTGTACACCTTCAAGCCAAAAATAGGACTGCAATTGGTTTTAAAAACCCTCCTGGTGTTGGTCGTATGGAAGATATTGTACGGTATTTGATACAGGCTCCTTTTACAATTAGCCCAGGTTGTGCAATATTTAGAAGACGAGATGTTCTGAAGAATCTGTTATTAGAAATCCCCAATGCTTGCGGTATATATGGAAAAGATTCCGGTGTCGGTGAGGACCTTTTGCTCTTTTTGTTAACATCTCTGGATTACCCGAAATACGTTCATATACAGGAACCGCTGGCCTGTTTTCTGGCGCATCCAGGCAGTATTACAATTGGAGCTCACCTTTCTGGAAAGAAAAGTGCCCTCGTGAATTCATATACAAACGCCAAATCATACTATTTTAGTGTTCCAGGAAGCATTTTGCCGCCAACGAATCTGCAAAATTTACTTTTTGCAATTAAGTGGCATTGCCGTTCCGGCACTCTTGCTAAGGCTCAATTGCGTTTTGTTAAAATAATTCTGCGCGACATATTATATAGATTTGGCGGGCATCGGTAATGAACAATGAAATGCTGTTGTGTTTTCCGTTAGCAGCAATACTTGAAAATCTTTCTTTGTCTATAGTTGCAATTTTACTTCAAAAGTATATCAGCAGTTCGGATGTTCCAATTGCGTTCATACGAGGTATGATAAATTGCGAGTAATTAACAAGTTGCACTGGCGATGTTTTGTTAAGCCGGAGGTCCTTTTCTTAGCTGGTGCAGTTCAGGCCAATTTGCCATATCTGTTATGGCGATTTGGTTATCCGGTATCAAGGGCATACAGATTTAACATAACCTATATGCCTTTGTATCTGTGGATTCTTGGTTATCTGGCTTTTTGTCTTGGGACCGGATATGTCTCTTTTTGTCTGTGTAAGAAGGTATATGGCTCTAACAGCGTGACGCTGTTTCGCATTCATCAGGGCAATTATCGTTTCTGTGTTTTTTCGGTCATTGTTGTTCTGTTGATACAGGTGTTTTTTGTATGTCGCCTCTATGGTGTATTGCCCATCTTGGCTTTTTTTTCCGGTTACGATGTTGGCATATTGAATGCGACTCAGCGATCATCAGGTTTCGGCCAATTGGGACTACTAACGCTCATGTGTTTTACCTTGAACGCCTTGATTCTCATCGGCATAGTCAGTAGCATAAAAGCAACCGGGTGGAATCGGAGGTTGCTGTGGATGGCGATTATTGTTGCTGCCTTTGGCTCTCTTTTCAGTGGAAAAACGCAAGGGTTTTTCATCCTTTGCTGTATGCTATTTACCGGTACTGCTTTAACTGGAGCTAATCCGATTAACGTATTTATCAAAAAAATAGGCTTTCGGGAAATCTCCAATAAGAAAACAATCATTACTATAGCTTGTCTGTTTCTCATTTTGGTACTGTTACACGGTTTTACACGTTTTTTGCGTGTTGGCCGCTATGAAGAATTTAGTGTTAAATCTTCATTCGATACTGTTGTTGCTTATTTGTCAACGCCATTGATTAACATGGAAAATCAGCTTGCAATTTCGGATTTGTCTGGCACTCAGCCCGCCGTTTACGGCTTGTTGTATAGGCTATTGCCTTACAAAATGCAAAAGAGCTTTATTGCTGAGCATGGCATTACGCCAATCCCGCAATTAGAAAGAACATCTCCATCAGGATTCTTGTCGGAACTCCATTGGTATTTAGGATTGTGGGGGATGATGATATCCTTATTTGTGATTGGGGTTGTGTGTAAGTGTATCTATGTTCAATCGAGGAAGTCGCTGTTTTGCGTACTTGCGTATAGTCAAATTGCCTGGGCATTGGTTGCCGCTCATTCGTATAATCACTTTCTTAACTTGTTATTTATACCCGCACCATTAATTATGTTCTTTATCATTAGCGAGGTAGTTCAACCAAAACAAGTAAGAAGTATGGACCTTTCTATAGCACGAAGAATGTAGCAGCAGTATCGTGCCCTAATACGGCGTAAATATATATCATGATGATAAGAAAACTTACTCCGAAGCAACTTTCTAATTTAGATACGGAATATTTTAAAGGAAAGCCTTGGGAGATCGTGAAAGAATGTATCGATCGCGACTTTTCCTATGGACCGTTTTCATTTCTCGACATAGGAGGTGGAAATGGCATATTTACTGACAGAGTTCTAGAGAATTATTTAAATTCGAGAGCAACAATACTTGATAATTCAGAATTACTTCTTAGTAAAAACAAGAAAAATCCTAACAGAAAAAAGACCATTCTCGAATCTATAGAAAATATGGGAAGCCTATTTCGGGGCAAAAATTTTGATATCATTTTCATGAACTGGGTACTTCATCATCTTGTTGCTGATTCGTATTTAGACACGCTAAGAAATATAAAAAGTGTTTTGAGAATGATCTCAAAAATGATGAATGACCAAGGTAGAATATCTATCTTCGAAAATATGTACGATGGTTTAGTCTTTGATAACTTTCCTAGCCACATAATATATCATCTTACATCCTGCAAAAAGTTGTCGAGATTGATGAAGAGGCTAGGAGCAAATACTGCCGGCGTCGGAGTTTGTTTTCAATCAAGGAAAGCGTGGTTAAACATTATTGAAAATGCAGGACTGAGAGTAATTCAATATAGCGATCTTGATAAATGTAGGGGGCCGTTTTATAGGAAGTTGTTGTTACATTTGGGTAATGTTCGGGTAGGTCATTTTTGGGTTGGAAAAGCATATTGAATCATTGCAACTGAGCGTTTTTCGTTTTTCCGTTTTGAAAAGTGACCGCTATATAACATGTGGGCTTAGAGCGTCTAAATGACTATTATTTCAGCATCCCATATTTTTGATTGAGACTTTTTCTTGCCATTTCCCATTGGTATTTAGGATTGTGGGGGGATGATGGTATTCTTATTTGTGATTGGGGTTGTGTGCAAGTGTATCTATGTTCAATCGAGGAAGTCGCTGTTTTGCCTTCTTGCATATAGTCAAATTGCCTGGACATTGGTTGCAGGTCACACATATAACCACTTCTTAAACTTGGTATTTTTACCCGCTCCATTAATAGTATTCTTTATGATTACTAAGATAGTTCGGTCAGAACGGAAAGGCAGCAATGGGCAGGCATAAATTAGTAATCCAAGTTTGTTCTTCAGGTGGAGGTGTCAGAGTGGCTATTCAAAATGTGATCAAGGGGATGGGCCGGCTATTTGTGACGAAAATACTAACCAGAATGTCAGGGTTTTATGTCATCCAGAGGCTACTGCAACAAAATGTACTTGTGTCCCAATTCTTAATGGGCATAGGGACCGTAAGGGGACCAGATGCCAGTGGCGAGAAAGTAGCTTTCCGCCTGCTTCAAGATAGGTGCACTCCGCCTTTTTGTGTTTTTGACGTAGGAGCTAATAAGGGACAGTATTTGAATTTAGTCTTAAAACTCATTCATTCTGACGATTTTCACATTCACTGTTTTGAACCCAGTCATACAACGTTTGGATATCTGGTCGCAAATTTAAAGGAGGATGTTCGAATCAAATTAAACAATATAGGATTAGGGAAAGAAAGATGCGAGGCGCTTTTGTACTACGATAATCCAGGCTCCGGGCTTGCATGTCTTACAAAACGCAGGCTTAATCATTTTAATAAGGACCTAAATAAATCTGAAAAGGTGAGACTTGACACAATCGATAATTACTGTCGTGAGAATGCAATCACACGGATCCATTTGCTCAAGATGGACGTAGAAGGCCATGAATTAGATGTGTTGGCCGGAGCACAAGAGATGCTTACAAAAAAACTGATAGATATTGTAACTTTCGAGTTTGGGGGGGCAAATATTGATAATCGTTCGTTTTTTCAGGATTACTGGTATCTCTTCCAAGATATCGGGATGAGAATATTCCGAATTACCCCTTCAGGGTATCTCTATGCGATTAAGTACTATTCAGAGGATTTAGAGTTATTTAGAACAACAAACTTTCTGGCAACTGCGAACTGTGAATAGAGAAAACCCCACCATGAATTAAAATTCTCGATGTTGGCTGCGGGATACTCGTATAATCACTTTTAAAACTTGTTGTTTATACCCGCTCCAGTAATAGTATTCTTTATGATCACTAAGATAGTTGGAGCAAAACGAAAAATAGGCAAGGCTCTTGCGTATAGTCCGGGGCGGTTTGTAAAAGCATGAAATAATATGGATATGTTACGTATAAGAAATGCCTTGAGAAATAAATCCGGGCAAATAATCAATCAATTATTTCCGCCAAAAACAGAGACACATCAAGGTATTGCTGATTCCGCGTTTAACCTAATTTTTGTTGCGCCGCGGTGGGGTTATAAATCAAGGTTTGTGGGTGATGGATTTGAGTATATGAGATTTATTCCGGCATTTAAAAAACTCGTCAACAATCTGTGTTTTGTCCCGATCGAAGACAAGAAAAGAATTTTAGCTGAGATAAGAAACTTCAAAAAAGAAGCCAGGAAAAATGTTGTTTTTTCGATTTTCCAAAATCATAAAGATATTCCTGAAAAATATTTTAAGCTGTCGCAAGAAGGATTTTACCTGGTAAACTGGTACACGGATGATGACATGTTCTTTGATGTTTTTTCAAAGTATGTAGCAGACCGTTTTAACCTTAATGTCACAACCTACGAACCAAATCTCGTTCGTTACAGGGCTATGAATGCTAATGCTATCGCCTCACAATGGGCAGGAATCACCGGATGTGATTTTCTGGAATCGCGCAGGTATATCGCTTGCTTTGTCGGCAGAATGTATGGCGACAGAACCCACCTTGTAAAAAAGCTCAAAAGCGAGTTCGGCAATAAGGTTTTTGTGCACGATACAAGGGTCAAACCAATAAGTGAAGAGGCAATGATTTCTGCCTATCAAAACTCCTGGCTGGCAATTGACGAACCTTTGGCATACGATGGGCAAACCCGGCAAATAAAAGCCAGAATATTTGAAAATGCATCTATGGGATGTTTGGTTCTCACAAAACCCAACGACAGACTCGAACGCTACTTTGAACCAAGTAGAGAAATCCTTTTCTGGGAAACCATACCAAAACTGATTGATATCATTCGAGATTACATCGCTAATCCTGCAACATACAAAGAAATGGCTTACTTAGCATACCAGCGTGCTCAACGAGAACATCTCTATGAACATAGATTCAGAGACATTATCAAGCACTTCTAGAGACCTGTTAAATGAGTCCTAAAGTAGCAGTATTAATGTGTGCCCATAACTCTGTATTGTTTATTCGAGAGGCAATCGAAAGTATTTTAAATCAAACTTATTCTGATTTTGAGTTTATCATAGTAGAAAACGGTTCTACTGATAAAACCTGGGAAATTATCAACTCTTACAAGGACCCAAGGATCAGAGCGTTCAGTACCGAAATTGCACAGTGCTCGTTCAATTCAAATTATGGGTTATTACAAACTCACGCCGACTTTATTGCCATATTAGATTCTGACGATATCGCCAAAGCTGAACGGATAGAACGCCAAGTCGGATATTTAGAAGCTCATCCTGAAATCTCAGTTTTGGGCACAGCCATAGAGGTTTTTCATAATAATGGTACGTCTAAAGTTATTACTCTTCCCTTAACAGATAGTGAAATCCGCAAGAAATTACCATTTGTCTTTTCTATCGGCCATCCAGCAGTGATGTTTCGCAGATCCACAATTATTGATGTTGGCGGATATGCTAGCGGTAAATGTAATTTGGATTTTGACCTTTGGCTTAGACTATTTAGAGATAAGAACATTAAATTTGCTAATCTGTCTGAGCCATTACTCAAGTATCGGATTCATCCAAACCAGATAAAAGGTTCAAGAGAATCCTATGCAACAAGTGCTGGTATGTTACTTCGTGAGGCATTGTTTCGAAAATCACCTCGACTTTTTATAGCTTCCGTTCTTGCTTGTTTAAAAATGTTCAGAGCTACAAAATAAATCTTTGAAATGGTCATTCATTTAATCCACAACCCCATTTGCGCAAAAAAATTCGTCAACCCCATAGTTACATTTCTTAATAATAATGGGATTAAAGGAGAGTTATGGCTTGAACCATGGGAACAGACAAAAATGTTTACTTTATCCGTAGATTGTCCAAAAAGTTTTGCATGGTTTGATTTATCAATTAATCCCTTCATAGTCATGACAAGGGTGTTCAACCTGTGGAAAAGATTGCGTAAAGTTAAACCAACTGCAATACACGCTCATCAGACACGTGCAGCTTTTATACCTTTGCTTGCGGGGGCAGTTACTAGAGTTCCTGTTCGGATATACCATAATCATGGTGTACCCTATCTGGGATATAGTGGAATCTTGAGGAGACTGCTTTGGCTACTGGAGTTTCTGAACTGCAAATTATCGACTCACGTCATCACAGTATCAAAGTCAATTCGCGGCAGAATGATCCGAGATGGTATAGTAAAAGCCACAAAATGTGATGTTTTGGGAGAGGGTTCCACTTGTGGGATTGATTTAGTTGAGTTTTCGGCGGAACAATTTGATAAACAGCATACTGTAAAAGCCAGAGAAGCACTTGGAATTGCGTTGGATGCATATGTGGTGTTATATGTCGGTCGTCCATTTAAAAGAAAAGGATTCCATACACTGCTTAAGGCTTGGCTATACATGGGCTCATCTAATAGTGAGAATATTCTGCTTATCGCGGGCTGTAATGATAAAGATGTTATAAATGCCGTAGGGTTCCCAGTGAAAGATGTGGTTGCTCTTGGTTACCTGACAGACCTCCGTGGTTGCTATGCCGCTTGCGATGTTGTTGCTTTGCCAAGCCGGCATGAGGGCTTTCCGTACTCCCTATTAGAAGGGGCAGCTGCCGCTAGGGCCCTTGTCGGTAGCGATATTCCCGGGATTGATTCCATAATAATAAATAATAGAAACGGCTTACTGGTACCTCCCGGCGATTCTGATGCATTGGCTCAAGCACTTGTCACTTTGAAGAATAACCATGATTTGAGAAAGCGTATGGGATATTCAGGCCGCCGATATGTGGAACGGTATTTTGATCGGAAAGTTTCCAATAAATTGCTGCTGGATTATTACGATAGGTATGTCTGGGGTAATCACACGCACAATGTCGGTACCCCTTGAAACAAACGCTGGATGAGTCGGAAAGTGGAGCGCCCAACGAACATTGAAATAATTGACGCCTTCAGGGCCAATGGCCTGCGGCTGCCGTTACAGTTCTTCTGGCGAAAGCCGCTTTTGAAATTCGCCCAATTGCTCAAAAGGCCTGCGAAGCGCGAATAGCAATGTAGTCAGGGCGATTTTGTCCGGAATTCGCTTGAAAGCGAACCGCCTATCGGGTATAATATATACCTAACAAAATCAAATAGAATCGCAGTACTAACGGAAGACGGAGGACAGAAGACAGATGACAGATGACGGAAGACGGATGACAGAAGACAGAAGGCGGAGGACAGATGACAGAGGTCAGAGCCGCGAGCGACAAGAATCCGTGGTTAATGACTTGTTCGACAATTGTCGAGGATCCTCTACAAATTCACCCTTTTTATGCAAAACAAAGCCAATTTCCCGGGGGTGCAAAATTAGCGTAAGCCCTTATAATACAAAGGCGTATGAAAATTTATGCGTCTTCAGGCCCGGCAAAAGCAAACCCAATCAAAGCCAATTCAAAGCCAAAGCCAATGTCAAGATGGATAAGCCCTATTCCTCACTGCGGAGAACGCCGACACCCTGGGGAGGCTCGATGGCCTTGTGAACGAAGATTAAAAATATTTAACGCCGGT
>Ga0315274_10014323_pt1 | contig 11247 bp, 7 predicted proteins | sample YL17G02_20_MG_FD_203700 | JGI IMG/M metagenome (GOLD analysis project Ga0315274, IMG submission 203700) | Sediment microbial communities from Yellowstone Lake, YNP, Wyoming, USA - YL17G02_20 | ecosystem: Environmental > Aquatic > Freshwater > Lake > Sediment | place: USA: Wyoming | collected...
GTATTATGCTATGGACAGTGACCTTCGTGACTTCCTAGCCCAGTATGGCTGCCAACTTAACTCGCACTTTACTGGTAAGAACAAGTGGGACACATCTTTTGGCGTAGCCTCTATGGCTAGCCTCTTTGGTAGTATGCGTGATAACCGTTTCCAAGATAACAATTTAATAGAACTACCAAGCAATGAAGGCTCTGAAGGATTAAAGTCTTTAGTGCAACAACTTATAACTTGGAAACCTGACACAAAGAATCCAACTGACTGTGTGATGGCGCTATGGTTTGCTATCATTCGTATACGTGAACTTATGCAACAATCTTCGCGGATTAGTAATTATCAAAATAACAGATGGGCTACGCGTGCTCAGAAAGCACAGCGTGGGTCAATACAATTAGACGAAGCCTTTGCCTCTCAATGGGCAGACCAATACGGATAGGAAAATAATATGGCACTTCCAATAGTAGGAATAGTAGTAGCAGCGGTTGCAAAGAAACTTGCAACAAGAGTAGTCGGCGGAATCACTGGCGCAGGCGCTAAAAGCGTTGCCAAGGCGTATAGGGAAACAGGAAATTCAGTTAAGGTTATTAAGCCTGGAACTAAACCACTTACAAAACCAGACGTTCCATACAGTCCTAAAGCCCCGCGTAGCCCAGACCAACTTAAGCGTATGGGTCTTTAATTTTTTTTTAATTTTTCCCTTTAATCGTTAGGAGTAACAATGGTAATGTCAAAAGATTTGGGTGGAACTCCACGCAGCGCTGGTGGTATCACAGGCGGAGCGGGTAAAAACGTAAGCAAAGTTAACAAGAATGGTTCTGCTGCTCCAATAGATGCTGCTACTAAAAAACGTCACGCTGCAAATGAAAAGTCCCTTAATGATGCTATATCAAAACTTCTTAATGGTCCTTGGTACAAAGACTAATACTAAAAATAAATAATACTTTTTAACCAACCGTTAGGACAATAATGGCATTATCAATGGAACAGGTAGTAGCACGCGTTGAATCGCTGCGCTACCGCAACCACGAACGAGATGCACGTAACCTAGACGTACTTGCTGTGCGTAAGGGAAAGATTGCTCAGGTATATCCTAACTTCTTCCCAGAAGGTGTAGACGCTAACGTAGTAGCAAACTTTATTGACATTGTTGCACGTGACCTATCTGAAGTTATGGCTCCGCTTCCAGCGGTTAACTGTTCTGCAGCCAACCAAGTATCGGATAGAGCACGTACCTTTGCCGATAAGCGTACCCGCATTGCATCTAACTACTTCCAACACTCGGATTTAGCAGTACATATGTACTCAGGTGCCGACTGGTATCTAACCTATGGTTTCGTCCCTTTCATTATTGAATTAGACGAAGAAGCAAAACTGCCACGTATTCGCATAGAAAATCCAATTGGGGCTTACCCAGAATTTGACCGCTATGGACGTTGTGTGGCATTTGCTAAGCGGTACTCTATGACACTTGGTGAACTGGTATCTCAGTTCCCAGAGTATGATAGGCAACTTCTTGGAGAAGAAGGCTATAAGCAAGACCTTAATGCAGTAATTGAAATGGTTCGTTATTACGATAAAGACCAATCTATAATTTATGTACCACGCAGAAGCAATTTAATTCTTTCTCAAGCGGCAAACCCACTTGGTAAGATGATGGTTGTTGTTGCACGTAAGCCATCTATTGATGGCGAAATGCGTGGACAATTTGATGATGTACTTGGTATCCAATTGTTACGTAACCGATTTGCATTACTTGCTATGGAGGCAGCAGAGAAGTCTGTTCAGGCTCCTATTGTGCTTCCCCAAGATGTTCAGGAATTGCAGTTAGGTGGAGATGCGGTTATCCGTACAGCCAACCCAGCAGGTGTGCGCCGAGTAGAACTTACTTTGCCACAGGGTGCATTTACAGAACAAAATATTCTTAACCAAGAACTGCGTGTTGGTACACGCTACCCCGAATCACGTACTGGAAACATTGATGCTTCAATTGTTACAGGACAAGGTGTACAGGCTCTTATGGGAGCCTTTGATACACAGGTTAAATCTGCTCAAGCAATTTTTGCCGCAACCCTTCGTGATGTTATTAGCATATGCTTTGAAGTAGATGAAACTATTTATCCAGAAGAGAAGACCATTCGTGGTGTTGATTCTGGTTCACCTTACGAAATTACTTACAAGCCAACTAAAGACATCAAGAATGACTACTCAGCAGATGTCCGATATGGAATGCTTGCAGGGCTTAACCCAGCACAGGGACTTATCTTTATGCTACAGGCTTTGGGTGGCAAGTTAATCTCACGCGATATGGCGATGAGAGAACTACCATTTACTGTTAACGTAACACAAGAACTTGAGAAGATTGAAATTGAAGATATGCGAACCGCGCTACTTGGTTCACTTACTGCAATGACTCAAGCAATTCCACAGATGGCTACACAGGGACAAGACCCATCGGAGATAGTAAGAAATATTGCTGCGGTTATCAAGGCACGTCAGAAGGGTCAAGCCCTAGAAGACGCTATTGAAGCCACGTTCGCTCCGCAGCAAGAAGTTCCTCCTGCTGGGGCGCAACCTATGGTTGAGCAAACGTCCCCTGCTCCCACTGCTGCTCCAGCAGGAGGCGCTCTTCCGCCCGAAGCCGCGCCAGCCCCAACGCAACAACCAGATATTCAAACGATTCTCTCAAGCCTAACCGCATCTGGTAAGGCTGGGGGAAGAGTCGTAACTAGAGGCTAGACAAAGCAGGGGACAATGACAACCATTATAGGAATTGAATACGAAGATAGTTGTTTCTTGGTTGCAGACAGCCAAACAACTGATGATAGTGGCAAAATTTATAACCACCCAAACGTTAAGAAGATTACGGAACGTGGTTCATTTTTAGTTGCAGGTTCAGGAGAGGTTCTGCCTTGCGATGTAGCACAACATATTTGGGAGCCACCAACTCCTAACAAGAAAGACCGTGAAGACCTTTACCATTTTATGATTGCAAAGGCTATGCCTTCGCTTCGTAAATGTTTAAGTGAAAACGGTTACAACTTTGATGAATCAAAATCTGACGGACGATTTCAATTTCTTATTGCAGTATGCGGTGAGATATTTGATGTTGACCAAGAACTCTGCGTAAGTATGAGTGCTGATGGAATGTATGCAGTAGGTTCTGGCGGAGCATATGCACTAGGTGCGCTACACGCTGGAGTAGATGCACACCAAGCCTTAGAAATTGCAGCAAAGATTACAGCATTTACTGCTGGTCCTTATTATTCAAAAACTCAAATTAAACACTTTAAGTAGGAGGCAATTATGGCTGAAAACAGAGGCGGTTTTCGTCCAACTGCACCACAGAATAATCCTGCTAACGTTTCAGGTACGGGCGGCGCTGGGCAATCTGGCACACAACCAGCACGCTACATCTCTGGTCTTGGCTACGGCGAAGGTCAAGCAACAATGACTCAGCAACAGTCAGCACCTATGGCTGGAGCACCCGCTATGCCAATGCTGCCACCGACTACACCATTGTTTGCACCAACTGAACGCCCAAATGAACCTGTTACATCAGGTATGGACTTCGGCGCTGGTCCAGGAAGTGAAGCACTTAACCTTCCCCGCGAACGCTCATTATCTGAAATTCTTGCATCTATGATGGATATTGATTCAACTGGAGATATACAAGAACTTTATAATTTTGTTGCATCACGAGGTCTTTAATGGCTGAAAAGAAAAACGATTTATTAAAAATTGCGGAAACTTCTCCAGGTCTTGCCACAGCCGCTGCATCTAAAAATATAGACAAAAAAGAAATAAGCAAGATTGCGGCTGTTGTTGAACTAACAAAAATTCACAACGAACTTACTGCTTTGCCTCAAAACAATGCTTATAAAAAATATCAAACAATGGACCCACAACTTCGTGGTGCTTTGGCTAGTATGTTTTCTCCAAAATATACCCAACAGGACAAAGGTTTTTTTGGCAATATTGCACAAGGAATTAAGTCATCGGTTTACTATGGTGCAGATGTAGCAAAAGATTATTTAAAAAGTTTTAGCGGTTTTGTCCCAACTGGAGTTCCTGGAACCAGCATAAATCTTAAAAAAGAAACTAGCGGTTCTCTTCCAGAAGCAATTTTAAAAGTTGGTACAGCACCTATCACGGCAGTTGCGGGTGAAATTGGTAGCAGCCTAAATCAAGGACTAGGGTTAGCATCTAAACTTGATACTACTGCAAGCGCTTTAGTACGCGCTCAAAACAAATTAGTTAAACAGCCATATCAAGCCGCACGTTTGGCTGAAGCCGAAGGCGAAAGTGGACCACTTTCTCTTTTAAAATTTGCTGGAGTTGGTGCTAAAGAATTATTTAACCCACGTGCAGGTGATGCTGTACCTGAAGATAACTCAACAGATTTTATGAGATACTGGGAAAAAGCATCTGAAGAAAAATCAGTATTTGATGAAGATGCTGTTTTAAAATTTAATTCTGAATTAACTCCAGAGGCTTCCTATCTTGGTCGTTTGCTTGCTTCCAAAAAAGACCTTGTTGAGAACTTTGAACAATTTCAAGACAATCCAGCAGTTCTTGATTTAATTGACCGCTATATTAGCGGAGAAGAGACTGCTGCAAAAGAAGTAGCATATGCGGTTGCAAGATTTGAAAAGTCTAAAGTAAGCGCTGGTAGAGATTACGCACGTACAGTTATTTCTATATTACCGCACGAATGGGAAAAGGCTGTACTTGGCGATGGAAAAGCGCGAGCAATTTTTACTGCGCTATCTATGCCTACAGATGCCTTGGTAACCTTCGGCGCAGACCCACTTATCATTACTGGAAAAATTGCACGTGGCTTGCAGGTAGCAAAGTATGGCTTCTTTAAGGTTGGCGAAGGTAGTATTACAATTGAAAAAGCCTTTTCTCGCCCCAAGGTACGGGCTTATTGGGATGATGCTGGAAAATTAATTGAACGCTACCGAAACGGTAACCTAAACGAAAAGGCTCAAGCGCTTACTAGATTGCAAACTCGTTTTAAAGAAATTAATATAAACGTTGTTGAGGATTTAGCCAAGGCTGACGTCCGTAATGCTGATGATGCACTTGATTTTTTCGGCAGCGGTGAGCGTTTTGTTCGCATTATGGCTGGCGAAGCAGGAATAGCGGGGCGTTCTACCCTTATTCCAAGAATGACTTTTGCTCGTACAATGTCTAATGATATTAAAGACACAATTAGCAAAACACTTGGAACAGATAGGCTAACAACTCTTAAGCCTTCCGCTTCGGAAAAAGATTTTATTGCACAATTTTCTGATTCTCCAGATGTTTGGGCTGGTAAAATTGGTCTTGAAAAAAATGGAGTTCTTTTTACACCAAAAGATAAATCAATGTACGCAAGAATTGATAGAGTTGTTCGTATCTTTGAAATTGCACCAATTGCCCAAAGAATTATTAGTATTGCAGACGGCTCAAGCGCAACACAAGTATACCGACTAGCAAGAACGGTTCTTAGCAAACGCGATGCTAGCGAGTTCCGCGTTGCGTGGCTTGCTTCAAATGAAGGCGAACGTTTACTTGCCTATAAAGGTTTATTAAAAACGCTTGGCATCGGTATGGGATTAGACCTATCAAATGAAGGTCGCTTGATTCTTAGTACTCTTGATGATATGTCTAAAGAACTTTATTCTGTTAGTCAGGTTGCTCTTGATTTAGGTGACCTTGCAGATGTTCTTAAATTAGCACGCAGAACTCCTGGGGTAACCTCTCCAACAGGTGTACGCAAAGAAGTACTAGACGCTATTTCTAAAACTACTGGCAAAGGTAGAGCGCAAAAACTGCTTATTACCATTAATGCTAAAGTTTCAGAATATATACAAACATTAAAGGCTCTTAAGGTTGACAAGGCTGAAGCCACATCTCTTAATGATACTGTTCGTCTTGCATTAATTAATGAAGAAATTAAAATGACTGGCGTAAAACTTGGTCGTGAATTAAAAAGTAAGAAGCAACTAAAAGAACTTATTGGCGATAGCAATATTGGAAGAACAGCAGACGATATTGCTGACGAAGCAACAATACTAGATGACATTGACGATATTGATTCTTTCTTAACAGAAGAATTTAATGCTGGACAGACTTTAGATGGCACCCCAAGAGCAATACGTCAGTATCAACTTAGCGATGCTCGCTCTCTTCCAGACTTTGCAAAATGGAGGGAAGTAGCACAACGTGCTGGTGTTCTTACAAACGTTTTTGGTCGTGCAACTAATAACCATTATAGCAAAAACATTGCTGATGGCTGGTCTTTTCTTAACCTTTATCCTAGACTCGGATTGCGTTCTACCGTTGAAGAAGTAGGAATGTATGGGATTATTGGCGGAGCCGAAGGTTTTGGTTGGTATTTAAAAGGTCGCCTTGCTTCCCGCAAACTCCGCGCTGCTGAACTAGACGGTACAAAAATAACTTTTCTTGGTAATGAAAAGACGGACAAAAATCTTGGGATTATTTACAACAATTTATATACCCTTTTAGGCAAGCATTATACTAAAGCGGAAAAAATTGCTATGGCTGATGACCCAGAACTATATGGCGCCGCTATTGCCAACGCAATGATTAGAAGTAAGTTTAGACCAGGATTTTTGCAAACTAAAACTGGAAAAGAAGTTGCAGCCTGGGCTGGGGATTTTGCTGAATTTAATGGCAAGTCAATTATGGATGACATAAACGGCTCAGTTATTAGAGCGGAACGACCAATAAATAATACTGATACAATTTCAAACTCTCTTAAAGAGTTTGGTCCATCAGTAAGATTAAATATCCAAAATCAAGAATCTTTAAAGGGATTAGGATTTAGTAATCAAATTGGAACCATTGCAAGTAATGCTGATAACTTTGCATTTTATTGGTTATTGGAATTAAATAATACCATTGGCAAACGCAATGGACAATTTGGAAATATTGTTCTTTGGAATATTGGCAAGAAACAAGAAGTAGTTATTGATAAACTTGTAAAGTATATTGAGGGTCCTGGCAATGATATTGCCAAACGCTATGCTATCTATGGAGAGCAGGGCGCAGAAGCGCTTGCTGGACATATATATCTTGACGCTACGCTTGCTTTAAGAAACTCTGCTGGTCAGATAAATATGGATTTAGTAAACGCTATCCGCTCTAAGGGTGGGATGGAAAAGTTTTTACTTGATGATTTAATTAAGTTAGATTCTCGCTTAGCCCGTCCAGAAGCGGTTACTGGAAAAGAACTTATTCCGCTTACTGGAAAGAATGCTGAAGAAGTAATTTATAGAGTTATAAATTCTGGTTACGGCTGGATGGGAAAACAGATTTCTCTACTTGACCGTGAACCAATTACTCTTGCAAATTATTTTATGTTCCGTAAAGAACTAAAGGGTACTCAGGCAGCAACCAAAAAGTCTTTAATTGCCAATGGTATGACCGAAGAAGGCGCTGAATCGGTTGCCAGATTTGCTACACACGAAACAGCAATGGGATTGGCTCGTAACAGAACCCTTTCTTTTGTTGACAACGGTGACGTTAGAACTAATCTTGCGTTTAGCCTTCGCACTATGGGGCGTTACTACCGTGCAACAGAGGACTTCTATCGCCGTCTTGCAAGACTGGGCAAATATGAAAAACGCGCTTTAGTTCGTCTTGCAATTGTTAACCAATCATTTGAAGATAGTGGCTTTATTCATCAAGACGATAGAGGTCAAATGTATTTCACCTATCCTGGTGATGACATATTTGCCGAAACGTTAATAAAGACTCTTTCATTTATTGGGATTACAAGTTATACACCATCGCCAGTTAATTTTGGTGGCTATGTAAAAATGATGACCCCATCTCTTGACCCAGAATCTTGGAAACCAGGACTTTCTAACCCATTTATTTCTTTTGGGTTAGATGCTATGAGCAATCTTCCATACATTGGAAAGTACATAGGAAGTGCTGAAAAGTATATTACTGGTTCTTTTAACACAGATGTCCCAGCGTGGGAAAAAGCAGCACCAGCAAACGTTAAAAGAGTTTATAATGTCTTGGCAGGAACCACAGAGGGAACCGCATCTCGCTTCTCTTCTGCTGTAAAGGCTATCAAGTTATTGGTTTCTACTGAAAATGGTCCAACAAAATCATCCGACCTTCAAGGATTTTATCAGAACGTTGTAACACAGGCAAAAAATATAGATGTTGTAAAACTTATTATGGGTCAAGGCACAATTGCTTCTATTCAAACTTTTGGAAACAAAGACGTTCCCAAAGAACTTATAAATGCTGGAGTATTTACTTGGGATTCTGAGTTTCAGAAAATAATGAAAAAATTTGATGGGGATAAAGATGCTTTGTCTAAGTCATTGGTTATGTTTGCTAAATTATATCCATCAAAATTAGCATACACAAACTTTCCTACAAAGACTGGCACCTTGGCTGACTTTAGAAAAACAATTGAGGCTGAAAACTTTGTACGCAAGAATGAAGATTTCCTTGTAAAACACTCTGAGGCTGGCTCGTTCTTTATACCAGTATCGGGAGAGACTGATTTAAACTCTTATTCTTATTTAAAGAAAAAAGGTTACATACTAAATCAACCACTTAACCCTAAAGCAGAGGGTAGCAAAGAAAATTTTATTCGTGAGGTAGCGACTACTGAAGCAAGAATTGCTTACTACGCACTTCTTGATGATATGAATGGAAAAATTTCTGCTGCTCAAAGTAAGAACGAAAAACGTTACTGGAGAGAACAACTTGCTACCAAAAAAAATGGTTTATTTATAGCATATCCATTATTAAAAGTTCAGGTTTCTCCTACATCTGAAAGCAATGCTAAGCGAATTGAATATATTAATGATATGAAATTAATTATACGTGAAGACATTGCACCAAACAAGGATTTATCTAATCAATTTGGGGCTATGATTTCAGAGTATGAAAAGATGAATGCAATACTTAACAGAGTCGTTGGTTCATCAGATGCAGCAAGTGAGTTTAAGAAAAATCTTAAGTCCGATACAAAGGATGTTTTGCTTACCATAGCGGAAAAAAGTGATAATGCAAGAACATTCTATTATTCGGTTATTGAACCATTGATTGGAGATTAAGGTGTCAGGTAGTTACCAAGATAAAGATGGCGATGGCAAAGTTGCCTGGTATGCGGACCCTAATATGCCAAAAGAAAAGCCACCTAAGGGACAGGCTGCTGAAAGTGTTGAAGACACGGGCAGCGATAAGCCAACTGCCACCTCTGAGGCAAGCAATGCCTCAATATTATTTGACCCTGATAAACAACCGTATGCAAGCATATCCAGTACTGGCGAAACAACCGCTGATTTTACTAAAGCATTTGAGGCAGCATTCGGTGCTGCCGCACCCAAGAAACTTATGGCTCAATTTACCTCAGAACTCCAAAGTCTACAGGCTAGGCGTTCTAACACTCGCGTTAAAGGTAAAAACGGTGTAGATATAATTGTTCAAGGTGTTTCCGCTCAAGAACGTGAGAACATTCTTAATAAGTATCTTAATGCCTATGCAACTAGCCTTACAGGAGCAGCGCAGAATGGTGATGTTAAGGCTTCTGCTGCCCTACAGAAAGGCAACTTTGGGGTAAACCTAACAACCCTTAGAAAAGCCTATGCGGAAAACGGGATTCCTTTTAATCAAAAGGCTTTAATGACTACGGCTATAGATGTAACTCTTAAGCCTGAGAAGTTAACTGCAAATCTTAACCTAGTTAATCTACAGGCTAAGACATACTTCCCTGCATTAGCGGATAAGATTGGTGCTGGATATACAGTAAAGCAATTGCTTAGCCCGTACATTAACACGCGTGCTAACGTCCTTGAAGAAGACCCAGAGATGGTTGACCTTAAGAGCCTACAAGGTATTGCCAAAGACCCTAAGAATTTGATGAGCCTATACGACTATGAGGTTTCATTGCGCCAAGACCCTAAGTGGCGCTTTACAAAGAATGCACAAGATTCTATGTCTAGCGTAGCAAGCGGTATTGCTAAGATGTTTGGATTGGTTGGCTAATGGCTATTGCATACGAACCAGGAATGACTGCCGCTGAGAAGCGTGCAGCAAATGCCGCAGTTAATCAAGCACGTATTGCCAATGCACCAAAGCCAGCAGCCCCTGCTGCTACACCAACATCTGGTGTTATTCCTAACTTTGTACCTACTCCAAAATTACCAACTCCAGTTGTAGAGCCTGGTCTCCCAGGCTTTGTTGGACCAGTTTCCCCAGTTTGGACTAAGGCTGGAACCGTAATGACATTACAGGGACCAATTGATGTAAATGCTAATGGAATAGCGCAGAATGGTTCCGTTCCAATTGCTGTAAGCGACACCGCTACTAAATCAGGACCAGTTTGGACTAAGGCTGGAACCGTAATGACATTACAGGGACCAATTGATGTAAATGCTAATGGAATAGCGCAGAATGGTTCCGTTCCAATTGCTGTAAGCGACACCGCTACTAAATCAGGACTTAATACTGGACTTACAGGAACACAGATTGACTCTATTGCAGCAATTAAATCCTTGCTATCTTCATATGGCATCGGGGACTTAAGTGATGCTATTACTAATGCAGTAGTCAAAGGTTATTCAACCGACACGATTCAACTTATTATGCAAGACCCTAATAGCACAGACCCATTGGCTGTAGCATTTCAGATGCGCTTTCCTGCAAACAAAGTACGTTCAGCGGCTGGTAAATCAGTATTAAGTCCATCAGAATACCTACGTGCAGAGCGTTCATATACAGAAGTTCTTAAGAGTTATGGTGTATCTAACCTTGCAAGCAAAGAGAAGTTAAGCCAGTTTATATCTAATGATGTTTCAGCAACAGAGGTAGCAGACCGAGTAGGTATTGCTATCAACCGTGTGCAGAATGCAGATGCAGATACCAAGAAAGCATTGGCTGAATACTATCCAATGCTTAATCAAGCAGACATTGTTGGAGCGGTTCTTAGTCCAGATGAAGGATTGCCAGCGCTACAGCGCAAGATTCAGATTGCTGAAATTGGTGGTGCTGCACTTGCACAGGGCATTAAGACATCAGAAGGTAAGACAAACATAATGATGGGTGCATCAGCCCTTGCCGACCTTGGCGTTACTAAAGCACAGGCGCGAGAAGGTTTCCAACAAGTTGCCGAACTTGCCCCTAGAGGCAGTATGTTATCTAATATTTCTACAACTGGTGAAAAGTATGGACAACTACAGGCAGAACAAGAAGCATTCCAAGGACTTGCAT
>Ga0315274_10014324_pt1 | contig 11247 bp, 5 predicted proteins | sample YL17G02_20_MG_FD_203700 | JGI IMG/M metagenome (GOLD analysis project Ga0315274, IMG submission 203700) | Sediment microbial communities from Yellowstone Lake, YNP, Wyoming, USA - YL17G02_20 | ecosystem: Environmental > Aquatic > Freshwater > Lake > Sediment | place: USA: Wyoming | collected...
GTGGCCGTATTCCCGTAACCGATTTGCCGCTCGCTACTTATGGCTTGTGCATTCACTCTCCTGCCCCGCTTGCAGCAACGCGCCCGGAGGGATTCGAACCCCCGACCGACGGATTAGAAATCCGTTGCTCTATCCTACTGAGCTACGGGCGCGGCTTAAGAGAAGTATAACCCCGTTCGCCAATAACTGTCAACAGCCGACCCGTTGGACGTATCTCTTTTCAGTGTGGCTACTTACACCATTCCTTCGCCCGGCAATGGCGGGACAGGCGAACGCTGCGCAAGATCAGCGTCTTGGACTCCTCCCCGGCGATGAACTGGCGGCCGGAACACTCACATTAGCATAAAGGCGGGAGAAGCTGGTCATAGACTGCCAGATTGGCATTGCACTTCCCGCCCCAACAGGACGTACTAATTATTGCGGCGAGAATTATGCGTTTCACCCGTTCAGGCACGCATTTTGCAGAGGTATGAGAACATAGCCGGATAACGAGCAAAACGATTCGGACAAGAACAAGGACTGAACGATGAAATTCGATAAATTCACCTTGAAAGCCCAGGAAGCCCTGGCGACGGCACAGCAGATTGCGATGGCCAAATCGCACACCATCTTAGCGCCGCTGCACCTGCTGAGCGCGCTGCTGAGCGACGAGGGCGGCGTGACCGAGATGGTCCTCAAGAAAATCGGCGCCGATGTGGATCGCATCAAGAGCATGACGGAACGGGAGCTGGACCGATTGCCCCAGGGGACCAGCACCGGCCAGATGATGCCCGATCCGGCCCTCAACCAGGTCGTGCTCGACGCCCAGAACCGCGCCGACAAAATGGGTGACGAATACCTCAGCGCCGAGCACCTGCTTCTGTCGCTGGCCGCCGTCAAGAGCGATGCGCAGGAGATTCTGAGCCTCAACTCCGTGACGCCGGACAAGATTGAAAACGCGCTGAAGGATATTCGAGGCGGCGCGAAGGTCACCGACCAGAACCCGGAAGACAAATACCGCGCATTGGAGCGGTACGGCATTGACCTGGTGGAGATGGCCCGCCGAGGCAAGCTCGACCCGGTCATCGGCCGGGACGAGGAGATCCGCCGGTGCATGCAGGTCCTCAATCGGCGCACCAAGAACAACCCGGTTCTCATCGGCGAACCGGGCGTCGGCAAGACGGCTATTGTCGAAGGCTTGGCGCAGCGGATCGTCGCCGGCGACGTGCCGGCCGGATTGACGAACAAACGGATCATTGCTCTCGACATGGGCGCCCTGATCGCGGGAACCAAGTTCCGCGGCGAGTTCGAAGACCGGTTCAAGGCCGTGCTCAAAGAGGTCATCGGCTCCAACGGACAAATCATTCTGTTCATCGATGAGCTGCACACGGTCGTCGGGGCCGGCAAGGCCGAAGGCGCCGTCGACGCGGGCAACCTGCTGAAGCCGTCGCTCGCGCGCGGCGAGCTGCGCTGCATCGGCGCGACGACCATCGATGAATACCGCAAGTACATCGAGAAAGATGCGGCGCTGGAGCGCCGGTTCCAGCCGATTCTCGTCAATCCGCCGAGCGTGGAAGACACGATCGCCATCCTGCGCGGACTGAAGGACCGCTACGAGACCCATCACGGCGTCCGGATCACCGATTCCGCACTCGTCGCGGCGGCCGTGCTCTCGAACCGCTACATCACTGACCGCTGGCTGCCCGACAAGGCCATTGACCTGATCGACGAGGCGGCGTCCATGCTGCGGATCGAGAACGACTCGATGCCGGCGGAACTGGACAACATCCGCCGCAGAATCATGCAGTTCCAGATCGAGCGCGAAGCCCTCAAGAAGGAGACCGACCCCGCGAGCAAGGAACGCCTGAAGAATATCGAGAAGCAGTTAGCGGACCTCGAAGAGGAGAATCGGGAGCTGACCGCGCAGTGGGAGATGGAGAAGGGCGGCATCGAGCAGATCAAGACCCTCAAGCAACAGATCGAGGAAGCCCAGATGCAGTTCGAGGACGCGCAGCGCCGCGGCGATTTGGAGCGGGCCGCCCGCCTGCGGTACGAGACGATTGCGAACCTGAAGAAGGAGCTGCAGCAAAAAGAGGAGCAACTGGCCAAAGCGGAGAAAGGCAGGATGCTCCAGAACGAGGTGACGGAGGAGCACGTGGCGCAGGTGGTCGCGAAATGGACCGGCATTCCGGTATCGCGTCTGCTGAGCGGCGAGCGCGAGCGGCTGATGCAGATGGAAAACCGCCTGCGTCTGCGCGTCGTGGGCCAGGATGAAGCGGTCAAGGCGTTGTCCGATGCGGTCCGCCGCAGCCGCTCCGGCCTGTCCGACCCGAACCGGCCGATCGGGACATTTCTGTTCCTCGGCCCGACCGGCGTGGGTAAGACCGAGCTGGCCAAAGCCCTGGCCGATTTCCTGTTTAACGACCCGAACGCCCTGGTCCGCATTGACATGAGCGAGTTCATGGAGCCGCACTCCGTAGCCCGGCTGATCGGTGCCCCGCCGGGGTACGTCGGCTACGAGGAAGGCGGCCGGCTGACCGAGGCGGTCCGGCGGAAACCCTACTCCGTCATCCTGCTCGACGAGATCGAGAAGGCCCATCCGGATGTGTTCAACATCCTGCTCCAGGTCTTCGATGACGGCCGGCTCACCGACGGCAAAGGCCGGACGGTGGACTTCAAAAACACCGTCATCATCATGACGAGCAATATCGCCAGCCAGCAGATTCAGAAGCTCACGGAAGAGGAGGGCGCGGATTGGGAAATCGAAGCTCACGTCAAGGACGTGCTCAAGCAGGTATTCAAGCCCGAGTTCCTCAACCGCATCGACGAGGTCATCGTCTTCCACATGCTCACGCGGGACCACCTCAAGAAGATCGTCGATATCCAGCTCCGCTACTTAGCCGACCGGCTCAAGGACCGCAAAATCAAACTTGAATTCACGGACAAGGCCAAAGAGCGAATCATGGAAGAAGGCTCCGACCCCGTCTACGGCGCTCGGCCCCTCAAGCGGACGATCCAGCAGCAGATCGAGAACCCGCTCGCCAGGGAACTCCTGGCCGGCAAGTTCGCCGATGGCGATACGATCCGCGTCGACGCCGACGCCCACGGCTTTGTCTTCGAGAAGACGAACAAGACCCAGTAAACAGCAGTCACCTGTTTTGCAGACGCCGATCTGCGCGGATCAGCATCGGGTGATGTGGAAAAGCAAGGCATGCTCCGCGCGCCGCTCCAACCACATCGGTTGAACTGTCGGTGTATACAACATGCCCTCGTGTAGGATGGCCCCGAACTGTAGAACATGTGTGTTCCTGCGGATCAGCAGGATCATAGAGTCCTGCGTCTGCGCAGCCAGCCAACAAAACCGGCACCGATAGCGCCGAGCAGGATGGCGCCGGGGGCAGGAACCGTCGCGATGTCTGCCCGCACTCGCATTCCCATCGACGGAGGAATCACAAATACCGCCGCAGCCCAACCGGAAATGGTGAGTTCATACAGATGCGTAGTGTCCAGCATGACATCAAACGCCTCCCAGTAGGGAGAACTCATGGGGTCCCATCCGGGGTTGTCGGCCTCTGGGGAGTAACGATCGGCTGACTGTGCAAAGAGGCCAGTGCCAAAAGAACCGGTCTCAAATACTGTCAGGCCTGCGGTCACATCCGTCAACTCCGCACGACCGATCGAGTATGGGGCACCCCACTCCTCTTGATAGTAGAAAGGGACGTCCTGGTATTCGAGCGTGATCCCTGCGAGACTACCGGGTGCCGTCCATGTGAACCTCCAGGTAGCCTGGGCTTTTGCGGTGGCAACGCCGCCTGACGCAAGGGCCGCCACGTCTGCCGCCACGCGGAGACTGTCGGCGGTGGCCTTCGAGTCAAGCTGGGTGAACGGTGCCGTATACGATACCCCCTCGTCGATGATCGGGTTGTTAGAGGATAGGTCGTAGGATAGGTCGACTGGCATACCAGTCAGATAGTCGTATCCATAGACCCCCCCTGACACATGATAAGTCGACTGCAGAATTAAGATACTTTCTCCTCGGGTCGGAGCCCCGGAGGCGGTGAGAAAAAGCAACGCAACACACGGGACCCTAAAAGCACTCGCCCGGCTGTTCATACGGTCACCCTCCAATCAGATCTATCAAGACGTTCTGTGGTCCCTTGCCTGCGTGAATCATGGCTATCCGCGACTACTGCTGACAGGCATCTATTCTGTGATTCGAACTGACGTTCCTAAAGACAATTATACCGTCGGCGTGCGAGTCGTGTCTATATAAATACGTATTTTTTCGACTGCGCACCTTGTCTTTCGGATCAAAACGGACCTGTGCAAAGATAACGCGCCGGGACTCTTGGCGAGAGAGATGACACAGCATACGGGTGGGAAGTCGTTTGTGTCACGGCTTCTCGGGCAACTCCCAGAGCAGCCTGGGGTAGTCTTCGCCCTCCAGGATGGTCCAGATGTCCTTGGTGCCATTGGCCGTCTCGACGACGAAGTCCCAGCCGGCGGCGAGGAACGTGGCGGCCGTCTGCATTTCGGCCGTGGTCTTGCCGACGCCTCCCTCGCTCCAGGAGCACTCGCTGGTCTGGACATCCCAGAATGACTCGATCACCTCGTCGCTGCTGCGCCACGCGACGAGGCCGGCAATGGGCCAGCGGTTGCCGGAGACGCGGCCTGTCGCATAGCAGTTCTTGACCGTACCGGTGTTGGTTCCCAGCAGGCCGCCGACGATTCTGTCGCCGGTGACCTCTGCGGCCGAATAGCAGTTGATGATGCGCCCGTCCCAGCTTTGTCCCACCAGACCGCCGACTCCATCGTTGCCGGTGACGAGGCCCGTCGAGTAGCTGTTGGTGACCGTGCCGTAGGAGTTATCTCCGATCAGGCCGCCCGTTTGGTCGTCGCCGGTGACAACAACGCCCGTCGCGTAGCAGTTGGTAATCGTGCCGGGCGAGTTATCTCCCGCCAGGCCGCCGACCTTCTTGTCCGTCCCGGTGACGGTCGCGGCCGACCAGCAACCTTGGATCGTGCCCCGATTCATCCCCACCAGTCCACCCGCACTGCTGCCGCTGACCGTACCGGTCGAGTGACAGTCCGTCATCGTGCCCGCGTTGCGTCCCACCAACCCGCCCGCCAGGTAGTCGCCGCCGGCGACGCAGACGCGCTCCGCGAAACAGCCGGTCAAGGTACCGTGGTTCTCCCTGACCAGTGCGCCGACGTACGGCGCGAATTCCCCACTTATGTTGGGGTCCGTGAGCCCCAGGTTCGTGATAGTGCCCTCGACATACCCGAAGAGGCCCCCGCCGTTACTGACCACAGAACTCCGGCGCGTAAAGCCTGAAATGGTGTGCCCATTGCCGTCAAAGACGCCGGAGAAGGAACTGTTCTCATCCACTCCAATGACCTGAAGTCGCGCGCCTGCATAACCGCTCAAATCGATGTCGGCCATCAGCTTGAAATGCCCGCTCCAGTCATTGGGCTCAGCCCCGATGCCGGCCATCTGCTCGGCCATGTAAACATAATAAGGACTGCCGAGCTCCCCCGTGCCGCCGCCATACTTGCCCTGAAGCCCCGAGGGCGACTTGCTCGCCTCAGCCGTGCCCCCGTAGGCGCCCATATTGATCCGCCCACCATTCGGGAACGGCTCCTCCCCAACCGGGCTGTTCGGGTCTCCCGCATCGATACAAGAACTCGTCGCGTCATCCTTAACCCAACTCTCACCGACAGGATCCCAGCGGCCCGCCTGGGACTTCAGGTGGTAATCGCCATTGATCCAGAGACCGTCTGATCCACTGGGCTCCGTGCCAAAATCCCAATAACCTGCTTGGGCGAACAGGGGATCGGCCCTGATGCAGCTCTCTGGAACCTGGCGCGGATTACTCCAGTTCTCGACAAAGATCGCGTTGGGCTCATCCTCTACGCAGCAGTTGACAAGCTCGACATTCGCGCAACCTATGATTAGTGTGCATCCGCCAGAAAACAACTGATTCCCCATCCCACTCGAGGCCTTATTCCCTGCGAGAATACAATTGACGAATACAGCGGTCGTCCTCCCGTCCCTGCACTGAACTCCGCCTCCGAAACCGGATTGATTCCCGTAGATCGTACAATTCTGCACAACCGGATGACCTATCGCACAAGACAATCCGCCGCCGCCGACATCATTGAAGAGGGCGGATTCCACGCGCACGAGGTTGCCGGCAATTATGCAATTTGATACCAAGGCATCCGAATCACCAAGACATATCCCCGCCCCCACATTGCCGACATTCCCCACGATAACGCAGTTGCGTATGGTCGGACTACTCCTGTAAAAACAGACGATGCCAGCACCACTTTCCTTGTTGCCTCCGGTAATCGTAAATCCGTCCAGCACGGAATCTCTGCTTTCCTTATTGTGAAAGTAGAAGCCGCGATGACGATCATACCGTGACGCCTGACAATCAATGATACACGATCTGGGCCCCTTTTCGCTCTTGACCGTGATGCCCTTGCCTTTGAAGTCGATGTCGCGGTTGCCGTCGCCGGTATAGGTGCCGGGGGCAACGAGGACCACATCACCATTGGTACTCGCATCAATGGCTGCTTGAATTGTCGAGTAATCTGCCGGCCCGCTGTGACTCACTCGGATGACTTCGCTGTAGCCGGGCGGGCAAAGCTGAACGACCATGACGAGCAAAGGAATTATCAACGGAAACTGTGACTCTCTCACCTGCGACATGCACAGTTCTCCTCTTCGAAATCCGAGGGACAGGCCGGTTACTTGCGCGCGGCATGGACCGGCGGGAAAGCAACCCTCCATTTCCGACTCCCATTATACCCGATGGGACGGGTTGAGTCAATAGAACGCAGTCGCATACAAGTCCCCGCGTTGTCACGATTTTACTTGACGGCCAATTGTGACTCTGGTATGATGCGTACGCAACTATAGTCGGCGAATAGTAAATAGAAAATAGTAAATGATAAATCCGGAGGGTTTCCGGTCATGGCCAGCGTCACGCAAATCCGCATCGATGGGCCCAGTGCCGGGAAGGCCCCCCGTCTTCACACGGGCGATCATGCAAAACAAAGCCAATTTGCCGAGGGGCAGACAGATGCTAACTACCGTGAATGAAGGCAGTTACGTGAAAACTGACGTACCAGGCATTCACGAAAACAAAGCCAATTGGCAGGGCCGAGATTGCTTCCTCCGCCTGCGCGGGGGCAGGCTTTGCTGCGCTCGTCGCAATGACAGAGACTGGCGAGGAGGAGACGAGGTGACCGCCCCTGGGACGAGACTGGAGACCTGTCGTGCAAAACAAAGCCAATTTGCCGAGGGGCAGATGAACGCTAACTGCTGCTTAGACAGAGATTTAAGAGAAAAGCATGCGGATCACGCGTCTGAAGAAACAAAGCCAATTATTCTCGCAGGCTCACAGGGTGCCCGTCAGGGACGTGGCGAGGCCGTGGAACGGGCTTAACGTCCGGCGGCAAACTGGGTATTCTGTGGCCGGGACAAGGGGCTTTGAGTGACAAGGAGCTCAACGATGAACCGACGCGAATTCATCACGCTGGCCGGCGCGGGTGCCGCCGCTTCGCTGTGGCCCCATTTCGGCGGTCCGGCCCCCGCCGCCGGCCGGACCGGGGCCAAGTGGAACGTCGTTTTCATTCTCGCGGACGACCTGGGCTGGTCGCAGGTGGGGTGCTACGGCAGCCGCTTTTATGAGACGCCCCACATCGACCGGCTCGCGGCGGAAGGCATGCGCTTCACCGATGCGTACGCCGCATGTCCTGTGTGCTCGCCGACGCGGGCCAGCATCATGACGGGCAAGTATCCGGCTCGTCTGCACCTGACGGATTTTATCGCGGGCAGCGAGTTCCCGCACGAGCGATTGAAACAGCCGGACTGGCAGAAATTCCTGCCGCTGGAGGAATTCACGCTCGCGGAACTCTTCGGCAGCCAAGGCTACGTGACAGGCGCGTTCGGCAAGTGGCACCTGAGTATCGATAAACTGCCGCCCCGCAGCGCTCCCTATGACCCGGACAAGCAGGGATTCGACGAGACGTTCCTCACGGAAAAACCCTCGGCGAAGCAGGACCCGGAGACGGATGCACACCACGTGGAGGCGATCACCCGTAAATCGCTTGCTTTCCTGGAAGCGAACAGGGACAGGCCGTTCTTTCTCTACCTCGCGCACAACGCCGTGCATGACCCGCTCAAGGGCAAGGCCCGCCTCGTGGCGAAGTACAAGGAAAAGAGCGGTGCCGACCAGCCCGAGAATAATCCGATTCTCGGCGCCATGCTGGAGGAGTTGGATGCGAGCGTCGGCCAGGTGCTCCGGAAGTTGGACGAGCTACAGCTCACGAGCCGCACCCTCGTCATTTTCTTCTCCGACAACGGCGGACTGGAGAAAACGGCCCGTCAGACTCCGCTCCGCAGCGGCAAGGCGAACTTGTACGAGGGCGGCATCCGGGTCCCGTTGCTCGTCCGCTGGCCCGGCGTGGTCAAGCCCGGCACGACCTGCCGCGAGCCGGTAATCAGCACGGACTTCTTCCCGACGTTCCACGACGTGCTCGAAGTGAAGGAAGCTCCAAAAGGCCCCATCGACGGCGTCAGTCTGCTGCCGCTGCCGATGCAGACGGGCACCCTGAGCCGCCCGGCCATCTTCTGGCATTATCCCCATTACCATAGCGCCGGCCTCGGCCCGGGCGGGGCCGTACGAGCGGGTGACTTTAAGCTCATCGAATGGTTCGACGAGAGCATCCACGGGCCGGGAAACAGCCTGGAGCTCTACAACCTGAAGGAGGACATCGGCGAGCAGAACAACCTGGCCACAAAGCGGCCCGCCAAAGCCGAGCAGATGCGCCGCATGCTCGAATTGTGGAGGTATGACGTCGGCGCCCAGACCATGCCGGTCAACCCGGACTATGATTCCAGGAAAGCCAAGAGATCAAAGGGAGCGTGACCCGAAGAATCATGACCGCGTCCGAGGGGCAAAACACATGCTTGCGCAAGCGTAGGCATGGCACCCCATACTCATGTGAATACAGACGGAGCAAGCGGCGGCGTCTGCTATATGATGTCCGCCGCGTCGTCGGCTACCCAGGCGTCGGCGCCGTTCGAGAGCCGGATGTGCATCCAGCCGGGCCGGTGCTCGAGCAGGTCGAACTCGGTGCCGGCGTGGAGCGGGTCCTTGAAGCTCGGCGGATAGTTCGGCCCGTCGCCCTGGCGGGCCACGACCTGCGGGGCAGTGATAACGCCAAAGCGCCTGTCCGCCTGCCCCTGCGTCTCGACAAGGACCGAGGCGAGAAAACACAGCAAGAGTATGCCCGCCAGCACGACCACCGCCAATGTGCCGGGCCGGCGCCCGAGCCAGACGATCACCGTCAGCGCCACGCACAGAGCCGCAAAGGACGAGCACGCCAGCAGAAACCTCATCCGGAGCGAAAAATCGTAGTGCCAGAAGAACAGGGTCTCCAGCACCCGCTTCTGCGTGCCGACTTCCACCCTGTCGACGCGCCGGCTGCGGGCGAAGGTGAGGTTCTTCTGCACGTTGAGGTCCGAGCTATTGAGCCGGGCGGCCCGGCGATAGTTCAGAATCGCCCGGCCCACGTCATCCTTCAGGAGATAGGCGTTCGCGAGGTTGTAATAGAGCCGGCCGTTCCGGACGCCGCCCTGGTCGATGATCTTCTCGTACAACAGAATGGCTTTGTCGTAAAGCTGACGGGCAAAGTCCGGATTGTCGATGATAGCATTGGCCCGCTGGAACGCGGTGTTCGCCTCGTTGAGCAGAGCATAGAGCTGCTCCCGGGGAAGCGTCCTGGCGACGGGTGGTTGGTCGTGGGCAGTGGGCTGCGCCTGGCTGGTCGCCGGCGGACAGCCAATGACCAGCAATGAGCTGCCGACCACGAGCCACCAGCAGGGTAGTTTTTGCTTCTTGAGAGCGGCCTTTCTGCCGGTGGATTGTCTCTCAATTGCCTGAATCAGGTCCATCGCGTCCTGCACCTGACTCCATCCGATTTCGGCTTGCAGCGGCGAGTAGCGAGCCGCCTCACTCGCGGCGATCAGGTCTCTGTACCCCGCCGCCATCGACGCATCGCCCGTGGCATCGAGAATCACTTGGTGGCAATCGTCCGCAGTGAGCGACGCCGCGACTCGATCGAAGCGGTCGCCGATATACCCCTTCATAGCCCCGAGCAGCAGTTCGTGTCTGTCCTTGGGATCAATAAAAGCAATCCCTTTCAATTGCCGTACGGCGGTGGCGGCGGCCTGCCGGCGCCGCTTGCGAGCGAGCGATTCCGGGCTCGTCTGCCGGGCGATTTTCACGGCCGAGCCCGCGATCAAGCCGATCAGCGGAATCGACCAGATTATCGCGTAGCCGGGGTGGAACGCCGCCGACAGCAACGAAAAGCTCTGATCGGCCAAGACCTCCGGCCCGTAGTAGTTCGCCGACAGCCCTTTGCGAATCGCCTCCACCTCCCGATTGACGGGTGCCGAAGTCGTTCCCTCCACGTCGGCATTGGTCAGCACCTTCGTCGGGGCGACCTCCAGCTTGATCGGGTCGGTCCGGGCGACGACGTATTCGCCCTTCTGCGGGTCGAAGTATGCCAACGGAAGCGCCGGGATTTCCGCGACGGTGTCGTTGTTGGCCCGGATCGTCTGCGTGAAGATTTTGTACCCATTCTCGATCACCGGCGACGCCTTCTCGGCGGGAATCCGAAAGTTGTCGGCCAGCCCCGGCACCTGCTCCAACGCGGGCCACTGGACCGGCTTGAGATACGGATTGCCTCCGATCCGAATGGTCAGGGTGATCGGGTCGCCCACGTTGACTTTCGTCGGGGCGGCCGAGGCGGAAATCGTATAGCGCCCCACCAGGCCGTAAAACTGGGGCGGCTTGCCGGTCTCCGGCAGCGGCAGGACCTCCAGCTCGATAGCATTCGACTGCACGGAAACACGCTCGAACTTGAGCTGGTACGGATTGAAGAAATCATTCGTCCGCACGCGCCCCACCGCCACGTTCGCCGAGACGGAGACGGGGTCAAGCCGAATGCGACCGGACCGCTTCGGGATGAGGACTTTGCTGAACGAAACGATTCGGGCCTCCACGCCTCGCACCAGCCGGCGGTCCATGCTGATGGTGACCGGGATGCCATTAATCGGGATCTGATCTGTCGCCTGAGCCGCGACAGGCTCGGAGAGATCCTCGATGTAGAAATCATCCGACTTGAAGACCGGGACATCGAACGTACCACCCTCTACGCGGCCCATGATGATCCACTTGACCTTCATCGTAA
>Ga0315274_10014325_pt1 | contig 11246 bp, 18 predicted proteins | sample YL17G02_20_MG_FD_203700 | JGI IMG/M metagenome (GOLD analysis project Ga0315274, IMG submission 203700) | Sediment microbial communities from Yellowstone Lake, YNP, Wyoming, USA - YL17G02_20 | ecosystem: Environmental > Aquatic > Freshwater > Lake > Sediment | place: USA: Wyoming | collected...
GGAAGGCAAGTAGGATAGTGGTTGACCAGAATGGCATGGGAGAACGGATGCTTGAGGATTTCACCGAACTTGGTAGTTTAGTCAGGGGAGAGATGTTCACCGCACCTTTTAAAGACAGGATAATCTCGAACCTTCTCGTGATGATGCAGGATGGTAAACTGAAGATACCGAGAAATGAGAAACTCATGCAGCAGATGCACGCATTGAAGAAGACAGTGACCACCACGGCAGTAAGATATGCGCACCCGGAAACAGGAAGAGTCCAGCATGACGATTTCGTATGGGCACTGGCACTGGCTGTCTATGAAGGAGCAGCAAGCGGTGTCGGTGGAGGTCCGGTACTTTTAGACTCACCGTTGCTTTCAGTGGACGGAGGACCGAGACTTGACGAACTCACTGCCGACTTTGGAGAATACTGATATAAATAACCAAACAACGGAGATTATAGTATGGGAAAGTTCACTGAAAGTATAAAGAACGTTTTTGTGAGAACAGAACCCGTCAGGAAGGGCTATTCACTGCAAAATCTTGAAATACCGAAGAATTTCATAAAAGAGCAGGGAAAGGTTGATTTTGACGATACGAGGTGGAATTCAGACACATTGGGGGTCACGAACAAGGAACTTGCCAAAAAGATAAAGAAAGTGCCATATAATTACGATTTATTCCTCTCATGCTACAAGAACATACCGAAAGTATTTAGGGCAATCAATACGCGGGCGAACTTCGCAATCCAGTCCGGTTGCAGGCTAATCGGTGAAGAGTCGGATGTCGATAAGATTGACAAGTGGGAGAGGAAAGTTCATTTTGACAACAACAAGATACAGATAGCCAAAGAGATGTTGCTTTACGGAAATGTATATATACAGCCGATGGGAAAGGGTGACGCACTGGAACTCAAATTCCTTCCCGTAACTACCATGCGAGTTATCAGGGAAAACACGGGACAGATAGTCGGATATGCTCAGATTTACGACAGAAAACTCATCGCACAGTGGGGTCCGGAAGAGATAATCCACATAAAGTGGAATTCAATAGGTACTGAGGCTTACGGGATACCAGAACTGAGATGTCTGGTGGATGTTCTGGATGCCAAGTTGGACAATGAGACTCTGATACCGAAGATAATCAAATACAACCTCGAACCAAGAGTAATCATAAAAGCCGGTTCTCCGGAGAAACCTTATAGCGATGCGCAGATTTCAAACTTCAAGGGTCAGTTGCAGAACAGGATAGCGGGTGGTGACATGATTGTACCCGGAGACATAACGATAGAGATAATCCAGCCGATGCAGGGTGGCGCGGATTCGGCGGCGACTTTGATAAACCACATAGAGAACCAGATAAATACCGGATTAAACTTACCACAGATACTTATAGAAGGACGTTCTGACGCGCAGGGGTCTATGATACAGATGGACGCACTTGAAAGGGACGTTAAAACAATTCAGGATGTCATGGGACTGGCGATTGAGAAGTATATATATACAAGGTTACTTGGTAAGGAAGATGTACCAACTATCGTCTGGAACCCGATGAACATAGAGACAGCACTAAGGGAATCCAGAACACTTAGACAGTTGGTTGGGGATTTCAAGTCTCCGAATATAATAACAGTAGATGAAGCAAGGGAGCAACTCGGCTATATGCCCATGCCTGAGAAAGAGAAGAACAAACCGTTGCCGCTTTTCGGTGGTGACGAACCAAATAAACCCGGTGGTGGAAGTGGTCCTAATGAACCTAAGAAGCCAGTTGCAGGAAAATGAAATAACTGAACTCGGACCAAAGAAGGTTCGTTGCCAGAAGTGTGGACAGTATATAAGAATATCTCAGGCGCATACCGATTTCGTGCATAGGAACTGTTCTACCAAGTGGAGGATATTCGACGGTAACAGGAAGGAAGTCTTCAAGCACGAACTTCTCGACGGTAAACTACTTACCGGCATGTTGACAGAACCGCCAGATGTACCAAGAAGGAAGAACAGGACGATTGATAAGAATGAAATCGGAGATTTCTATTTCGAAGTCTGACTATTTTAAGGATGTCCGACTTGTCATGTTCGTACATATGAGAATACTATGGACTTTGTACGATTTCGATGAAGAGACTGGCGGGAAGTCCCAACCACTCGCTCTAATCACAGGTGACTCACCAGTTGGAATAACGTACCAGTTTGTCGTTAATTAACGATTTCATTTAAATAACCATCTTTGGTAAACATTAATTATGCCTTATGGTGGAACTACTCCTGCTGAAGACGCAAAGATAGAGAGATGCGTAGCAGATGTCACACCAACATTGACGCAGTATTCCGACCCAAAGGAGAAGAAATCACACGCAATAGCGATATGCAAGTCGAGAATTATGAAAAAAGAAGGGCTTTGGTATAAGAGACCGATAATCTGCGAAGAGAAAGAGTTCGGCGGAGAGAAGAAGACTTACATAATCGGCAATGCCATCGAAGTCGGTATAAGCAGGAACAAGGTCAAATACACCGCCGATGAGTTGGCTTCCGCTGCAAGGACACTCATTGGTAAACCACTGTTACTTAACCACGGAGATAATGATGTCAGGAACATAGTCGGAAAGATAATTGATGCGACTTTTGAGAACAATGGGGTTCCTTTCAGGGCAGAACTGGACCCGAATGAGCATACCATAATCAGCAAGGTTAAAGGTGGGTTCATAAACTCAGTATCAATCGGTGCTGACTACAAAGACATTTATGAAGATAATGATGGGATAAAACATCCAAAGGGACTCGAATTCCTCGAACTGAGCCTCGTGCCGGTTCCGGGTGTACCCAATGCAACAATTTCACAAGTCATCGAAGAGAGATACGAACTTAAAAAGTTGGAGGAAGAGAACATGGAAAAAGAGGCTTTGATGCAGGAAATCGCCGACCTGAAGAAGAAATGTGAGCAACTTACCACTGAAAAGGCAGAAGTTGCAAAGATTCAGGAAGAGAAGAAACCAGAACCTGTGGTTGTTACCATAGACAATAGCGCAGTAGACGCTCTGAAAGAAGAACTCGCAAAACTCCAGAAGCAGGTAGAACAGAACAAGGGAATTACCGAGGAAGCACCGAAAGAGGAGTCGAAATACAAGATAATTGTCGAAGGTAAAGACACCAACGGAGAAATATACAACCCAAGAAGCATGGTCTTCTGGGCGGTCGATAAGAATGGAAAAGTACCATATTAAGTTTAAAATAGGAGGGTGGTAAAAATGGCACTATATGTAGTTAATGCACTTGACGGACATGGCGCGTTTTCCGCGACTGTCAGCGAAGCAAATGGAATAGATGCTGGTCAGTTCGTGAAAGCCACATCAACCGAAGAGATAACAGCGACAGGAACAGTTGTTGACAAAATCCTCATAAGTATTTGCGATGCGGCTGGTGACGAAGACACCTGCGTCGGCATAGCAATCGAGGATGGAGATAACGGAGAGGTTATCTCAGTAGCCACCAGAGGAATATTCCGATGTCCGATGGACTCAGCCAACGGCGCGATAACTGCCGGGATGGTTGTTCAGGTCGGAGACCAAGCAACAATCGGATATAAAATAGAAAAGTATGATGCAACAGACGGCGCAAGACCATTGGGTCAGGCGTTGACTCCCGGAGACACTGATGATGACTATGTCACTGTCAGGATGGAGATGGGTAACGGCGCAGGCGCAGTCTAAATGCAAAACGGGGAGAATAAAAATAGGAGGAAAATATGAGTAAGCTAAAGGAGCTTTTAACCAGAGATACCGAGAGTGAACTGATACCGTCAACAATAATGGGCATCCTACTGCCTTCGGTGCAGGCTAACCTGATAATGACACAGTTGCTTGCGAGAAGGATAGGACCAGAGAGCATACCCGGTTCATCGATAGACCTCGACCTTAACACAGCAGACAATATGATTGTCGAACTGACAGGTGAGACTGCTGAGTTCGGGAAGTCACAGGCGGCGGCTGAGACCTTCAACATGAAACCCGTGAAATATACAGTTGACATCCAGATTTCACGGGAGATGATTGAGGACTCAAAGTTCGCGGTTGTGGAATGGAACATCGAAGAGGCTGGATACAAAATGGCTCAGAAGATGGATAACCTGCTATGCCAAGCGGTTTACACCGGGGCAGACGCGAATGGTACAGACCACATCACAAATGCCGGTTCAGCACTGACGATAGCCTATCTGACGACTTGCATGAAATTCCTTGAGGCAGATAACCACGTCTGTACGGACATGATTGTCTCCGCTGGGATAGCAGAGGATTTGAGGAACATAGACTCTTTCGTGGAAGCGGACAAGTTGGGCAGCAGGGAAACTTTCGAGAGGGGTCTTGTTGGTAGGGTTTACGGGATGAACGTCTTTATGACGAATCAGGCTAAAGGAACACAGACGACATATGAAAGGGCGCTGATAATCGACAGGAGACACGCACTCGTACTTGCCGAGAAGAGACCGATAAGCATCGAAAGGTACAATCAGGTCAACAAAGATGTTGTTGGCATCGCAGTCTCTGCGAGGTTCAAGGAAAGGTATCTGCGGAAAGAAGCATGTGCGGTACTATATACAACCTAAATTGACTCCCCTTAACTTACATTTTTAGGGAGTCGACTTAGTTAGGAGAAAGAGTATGAAAAGAGAAATGATATTATTTACCGCCTTTGCGATAGCGTTAGCATCGCTTTTCGGCGGGGCATTGGCGGCGCAGTATTCGGTTGTATCGGTGGATTTGCCGACTACCGGGAATGGCACTTATGTCGGTGATAACTATGTAAATTTCAGTGTCACTCTTAACTTCTCGGCTAAAAACTGCACGTTCATAGTCAATCAGACATATTATCTCACCGGAGTGAATGTATCAAGTTCTGACGGAAAGAAGTGGGGTATAAACATAACTAATCAGAAAGAATCTTTTTTCGATAATACGACAAGTATAAATGTAACAGTGAATGTTGAAAGGGGAAGCGAGAATGAGACAAATATAACTGGCTACCGGTGGTGGGTAGATACCATTACACCAGTAGTTGCTAATTATACCACGAAACCTTACACTTACAATACCACGGGAGGCGACATGGTGATTGTTTCATCAGCAGTGACTGATAATAACACTGTGAGTTGTGGTTATCTGTTATATTATCGTGCAGTGCAGGCGAGTACGCCAGAACTTGTCGGAACATATACCGGAGTAGTGAACCAGACGAGTGCCGTGAGGACGACCACATGCAATTCGACATTCACATATGTCAATCTCACTAAGAATGGATTCTACACGATTCAGGGTTATGCAACAGACCAGAAAGGACATACTGGTGTATCATCTCAAAATGAGACGTTGATAACGAATATACTGGTAGCCAACAAGTGGAATGCCATTGCTGCGCTTTACTCAGATGCCAACCAGACTCGTTTATGGGGAGACGAGCCGAGGGGCGGAACACTTATGGCTTGGGCTTGGAATCACACATCAATATCTTATGTATCAATCTGGAATGAGACCACGGCTGGATACAACACACACCAGATTAATACCGGTACGAATAACGTCAGCAGAATAGATATGGGAAATGCACTTTATGTATATCCATCAGCAGATATACTTTTATTGAGAAGGAACGTAACCGTGGAAACTGCATATGAGAATGTGACACTGCTTAACAGGACATCCCGCGGTGGTGCTTGGACGGCTACTGGAAATATCTATGCAGACTATACGACACTCGCGCTTTCAACAGCCACGGCAAATACGAGTTGGGTAAGTTATCTTAATATAAGCAATGGATACTATTATACATACATGAGGGGATTCGGTCCGGCTATCAACAATGTGACCATACCGGTCGGACAGTGCATCTGGCTCGATGGAAACAACACAGGAGACATGGGATGGAACAGGAGGACAAACGCATGAGATTAATATTCGAGATTGGCATACCGATAATGGTGGCTTTGCTGCTTGTTACTTTATTGGTGACTGGAATCGTCTCAGCGCCGTTTTCACCGATGCCAGTAAGCATGAAGGTCATTAACGTTGGTTCACTATCCGGATACAAAATCACGCAGACTAACCTGAGAACCAGCGAGACAGTGACTCTTACCACAGACGGCAACGGATTCGTGTTATATGACTGGTCAAACAGTCAGTTCAAGTGGATTCCGGGTGATACGATAAGGACTACGGTTGTTGAATGTTCATCGAGTTCATGCACTGTTGATAAGGTAATAGACTCGGAGGGGATGCCGATTTACTTCACAATAGATATAACTGGAAAGGCTTGCCCATCTTGCCCGACTTCTTCATGTCACTGTGCGACCTGTCCCGGTTGTCCTTCGACACCGAGTTGTCCGGATTGCCCAGTAGTGACCTGTCCTGACCCGGTGGTGTGTGAGACTTGCCAGACTTGTCCAGCAGAAAAGGTCTGCCCGGTTTGTGAGACCTGTGAACAACCGAGTGGTTGGGAATGGGTATATGCCGTTCTGGGACTGATATTCGGAGTACCTGCCGGTTCACTTGCGATATATTACAGGAATAAGAATACCGGGAAATATAAGAAAGTGACAGAAACGAGGCTTAAAGACGGCACTGTCAAGAAGGAGGCGGGTTAAATGCCAGTAGGTCCATATGGTATAGCAGGAACGGTAACGCTGGATGGTACTGCGGTTGTTGGTGGTAAGATATGGGCGAGAAGTCTCGGATACCATGTAAATATGGATACTGTTAAGAATATAACATACTTTTACACGGATGGTGCAGGACATTACCTGATAGACGTTGCCAATATAGCTTCGGCAGTTACCAACGCAGATACGGTGAGGGTCTACTGCGAAGTTGATGAGATTGCCACATTCGCAGATGTGACCATAGACACGACCAAAGGTGGTGTTACACAGAACTTCACTCTTGTCGCCAAATCTGGTTTTACTGACGGACTGAAGAACACGACTGCGACAGATGGAACCGGAGAACTTCTGCATAACCAACTTACAATCGGTCTTAAAGATGGGATGGTATAAATGGTAGTATCAAAAACCACAACCGGAATATACACCACGCTTGAAGGGACGTTATCTGAAGTGGTCACACAACTTAACACGGACGGCATACATATTCAGGAAGTAAGACTTCTTTACGACTCAACTGCCAAGTGTGTGGCAGTATATCACACGAGACCGTAATTTATATAACCATTAAGTTCTTAAATTAATAATGACCGTCGTAGATAACCTCTCTGAAGACGAAATTCGCAAATTTGATGCACTTTCTTATATATATTCCACCACTTATAGCGGTTCAAACCTTACCGCGATAGTCGAAAGATGGGGGAATTTGCAGAAAACAACTACGTTTTCATATTCGGGAAGTAACCTGACAGCATCAACTACGACTTGGGAGAGGTTATGAGCATACCGACTCATGTTAAGGAACATGCGATATTGGGAGTGAGAAGTGCGGCGGTCAGTCAAGCTGCATTAACAAAGACAACATTCATTGGTACAGACCTATCTGGTTCGGATGGTGATATTAATCGCGTGTTGACATTGGGAAATTCGAAATTGACAACATTCTACGTCAATTCAACTTGGTTTTGCAATCAGACAGTTTGCTATCAGCTTGGAACACTCATCGCAGACAGAGATACATACAATTCCACTGCCGATGTGTGGAAAGTAGTAGACAATCTCACCTTCCGTACCATCGCCGCCGGTTGGCGTGGCAACATAACCGCTGAAATCTGGAAGGTAGCAGACAACCTGACTTTCAGGAAGATTGGCGAGGGGTGGCGCGGGAACACTACCATTGAAGTTTCGGCAGCAGTTAATGCAAGCGGCTTCCCGGCGGCGAGTATAACTGGAACCCTCGCGGTTGGTCATGGCGGTACAGGATTCAGTACGATAACCGACACATATGTGGTCATAGCCACAGGAGCTGATACCCTCGGAAGCGATTCGGGATTTACATTTGAGGATTCAGCAAATGACCTTACCGTTCTCGGAGACTTGAAAGCCGGGGACGACATCTGGGTCAACGGTTCGACCACGCAGGGCGTGACCGGCGAGACCACCGGCAGGATACACGTCAAGGCAAGCGCCACGGACTTTCTGAGTATAGGCGCGGGCACTTCATGGTTCTATCAGACGGGTGCATATGAGTGGACAGTGGATGATACATACTTCGGTCCTTACACCGCCGGAGCGAACAATTTCTGTTCTACATCGGCGGAGTGCGGAAACATCTACATCGCCTCTGACAAATACGTCTACTATGGTTCGACGCAGGAATGCAGTTCCGGCTATAACTCGGCGACCGGGTACTATCAGGATACATGTTAGGTGATTAAGATTGACGGAAAAAGCAGATACGACAAGTATGCAATCATCGTTGGATTCGGGATGTGCATATCCATGATAATATACTTCCAGTTTTTCGCCCAAGCACCGACGACCAACTGCGACGGAAACCAAGACATGTATCGCGGCACGAACACGGAAGCCTGCGACTACGGCACAATCGGTGCGTGCAACAATGACCCCTGCTGCAACTGGCACGGTCCTGCCCCCGCGAGTTGTTATACTGCCACTTGTGCCTCAGTCCTCGACACATGCACTGTATGTGCCGGTTGCACCGCTGTCAACTGGAATATAACAGATAATTCCAATTGCGTCGTGAGTGCCAACAAGAACGTCACCGGCTTTATAAATATCAGCGACGGTTCCATAAACATCACCAATGATGCGTGCCTCGGCATGTGCAACGGGTGGTACATGAGGGATACGGCTGACAACAGTAACCACTTCTATATGAATACAAGTACGACGCGTATAAAGAATGGGATGTGTAATTAATGTATATCTATAAAAAAAATAGGATAACACCATTTAGGGTACTTCTGGTTGCTTTTGTTATTCTGGCGACTCTTTATATAATAGACAAATATAGCTATTACCAGAGCAACAGAGACAATGAAATACTCGATGATGGTAAGACTTTGGGAAGGATTGCCTGTATCAAAGATGTTGTTAATGCGACTTTAGGTACTGGTGTGATTGATATACCGGTAATTAACGGTAACCAGACCGGTACGATAAGACTTTGGGAGGATTCGGTATGCCGAGCAAAGTGTGGACAGGAGTGACTGTAACTACTCTCATAGCCATGATAGTAGGCGGAGCTTTCATAACCATAAACGATAAATGGTACTGCGAACCAGAACAGGTACTTAGGGAATGTGTGGCTGTCGGTATGGATGGTAAAGGTTCTTACTGCCAATATACCGGAGAAGACCTGTTGCTACATAAGGATTACTGCACACTCTCTGGTAATGCAGGTAACTGGACGTGGGTAGCCTTATCGACATTCATGGAAGAACAGAACGTGACCGAAGTGGGAAATTTCATCTCGGTCGTGGATTTGAAAGATACTAATCCTGAAATGGTAACTGAGATAAACCCAGATAAAAAAACGATTACTTATGTTACTTTGGGATTCGAGGTTGAGAATGAAAATGGTTCGTATGTATTCGAAGAAACCATAGATTGCCGGAATTACGAAGATGTTTCCATGCAGGAGAAAGAGATAAAAAGAATAGTGCCGATACTGATAGACGAGTATGCTGGTTCGATTCCTAAAGGTTCTTTGTTCGCCGTCAAAATAATAAATATCACTGACGACAGATTCACGTCTGTGATTGGAACATACTGGAATTTCGAGAAGAAAGAATTCGCGCAGATAGATAAATAAACTTAATATAACCAAATGATAAGTATAAAGGAGGAAATATGAGTAATCAATTAGCTATATATACTGGCTATAGCGACTATGTTAGAGACTTCGGCGATGGGAACAAGATAGCACTGCCGCATGGTGTGGCGGTTCCGGTATCGGATGAGGTGGCGAGGATACTGAAAGACATAAAGGATGTCGTTCTCATAAAGGGAGTGAGTGACAAGGCTATAGACTTCAAAGAACGGCTTATCCGTGAGCCGTGGGAAGAACTTGTGAAAAGACACGGCATAAAGAAAGCTAAAGAGATACGGGAGGGACAGGATGAGCGAATTAGACAAGCAACTGGTAAAGAAACTGACGCGGGAAATTGAACAACTTAAAGCTGAACGTGCTGCGGAAAAACCGGTTTCTGCTCCGGTAGTCAAACCGAAGAAGAAGTGATATGATAAGGACTCTGGAACTTGCGCTTACGACAGACGAACACGGCGCGATTAAAGCGAGGACTAAGCGTTTGAACGGGTATTTATTGATGGTGGCACTACCCAAAAGACGGCTATGGGTAACAGAAGTAAGGATATATCCAGAAGCATACCCGGAACTGATGATAAAGATACCCAAGAAAGAGGAATCGGCATTCAGGATGAAGATGGATAGTTACGGCTTCGACGGCAGACTTTGTGATTCAAGCGAAGACCTTCCGCTGGATGGTTCGTTGATAGTCGAAGTGATTAACGCGGTTCCGGAGATGGACTTCCCGATAAGGATAATATACGAGGGTGATTTGATTGACAGCAAAAGCGGACATAAGGAATAAGGTAAAGAACAGGTTGGCTAACACACCAAGTGAGTTGACAGATACGATAATCGACGAATTCGTTGAGGATGCGCATCTGGACTTGGAGAACTTCACCGGCGTAAGTATAGACACAAGTGACATATCTTCCAGATACCAGTCGGTACTGACAGACATGACGGTCGTGAAAGTAATCGACTACATGTGCGATAAGTTGGTATCTAAGAGTATCGCTGTTGGTGGGGATGTGTCAATAAACTATGGTGAGATAGTCCAGAGCCTGACGCAGATGCGGAACAGTCTTGAAAAACGTATTGACAAGAACCTGAATATGCTCGGAGTCCACCGGACTTTCGAATATACGCAGCCTACGCCGCCTTAGTTTAAATAACCATTCGGGACAAGTTTAATAATGACGATAGCCACAGATATACGAACCGATTGGAACGGATTGATAACCGATATCGGGAACACGATAACACTGTACAATCCGACCATAACATACAACGATGAGGCTGACGTTACCGCATACACGCTCGGAACCGGGACAAGCACCACGGCGATTGTCTTGGAAGAACGCGGAGAATCATATCCGAGCGAGATAGAGGGAATAGATAACAGGCAGACAATAAGGGTATTGTTCCTCACCACAGATGCTGTGGATAATGAAACGATAATAAAGTGGGGGACTAATTACTTCACCGTCGCCGGTGGGTCATA
>Ga0315274_10014326_pt1 | contig 11246 bp, 10 predicted proteins | sample YL17G02_20_MG_FD_203700 | JGI IMG/M metagenome (GOLD analysis project Ga0315274, IMG submission 203700) | Sediment microbial communities from Yellowstone Lake, YNP, Wyoming, USA - YL17G02_20 | ecosystem: Environmental > Aquatic > Freshwater > Lake > Sediment | place: USA: Wyoming | collected...
GACGCGTATTGTCCATAGGTTATTATCCTGTCCGTTAAACCAGATGTTGGGTGTTTCGCTGATCAATACTATTCTTTCAGAGATATCCATCATGTTTCTTATCTATCACTACCTAATGCCTATCTTATTTTCGGTGAATAGACCGCAAAGGTCCATAAGCCGTTAACCCGCCAAACGGCGGGTGAACACATAGTTAGGCGCTTGTCGGCGACACGCTGGCAACCACAGGTACAAACAGGAGTAACCGATGCAATCAATGAGCAGAAAAACAAGCGAATATCTACCAGGAATTCTAAACGGAGTCACTGGGGTTGGGGTTCTTCTCCTCAGTTTCGTAGTGGAACTTCGCTTTCCAGTCTCCAGCGCGTTGGCAAAGCCTTTGGGTCTTATAATCGTGGCATTGGGGATGTCCTTGGCTATCTGGGCATCCGTGCATATCAAGAGTGCAATCCTCGGAGAAGTAGAACCGCGAATAGAAGTTCTGGTGCAGGAAGGCCCATATCGGTTTGTACGCCATCCAGTCTATCTTGGTATGACCATCGCTCTCGTTGGAGCGACTATTGCCCTCAGAAGTTGGCTGGGTATGATAGGAGTATTCCTGTTGTTCCTTCCCAGCGAAATCTATCGGGCAAGATTGGAAGACAGGGCTTTACTACGCAAGTTTGGAACCAAGTGGACGAACTATGCTGCTCAGACAAGTTTTGTCTTTCCCTTTTTTGGGAAAGCGAAGGGCAGCGATTTCACGCTTGAATGAGAGTGCCTAACCAGCGGTTGCAGCCGACCGCCTTCGGCGCGGGTAGGCGCGGCGCGTCTTGCCTGTGTTTCGTTCTGGTTCGCGTGACGCGTCTTGCCAGAGTCGGCGGCGGCTGAACCGCGTGCCGTTAGCCCGCTGCCGGGTTACACCATAATGGTGCTTGACGGACTTGCTGTGAATGGGCGTATGATCTTGTTCTCAACCCGATCTTCTTTATCGGCTGACGACTTAACGTACAACAGGAACAATTCATGTACTCGATTCTGCACATATCGGACCTCCATCGCTCGCCGGACGATCCCATTTCGAACGATGAGCTGATTTCGGCTCTACGAGCCGACAGGTATCGGTATGTTAGCGAGGAACCTGCGATTCGCACACCCGATGCAATTGTTGTGAGTGGCGATATCATCCAGGGCGTCCCTATAGGCACCGCTAATCATCTTGAAGAATTGCGATGCCAATATTCAATCGCGGAGGATTTCCTAGCGCGACTTTGCGAGGAATTCGTTGGTGGCGATCGTTCAAGGGTCGTTCTGGTTCCTGGTAACCACGATGTCGACTGGAACACTTCACGAGCAGCGATGGTGGAGGTCGCGGCTGACAACGAGCCTCGCCCCGAGGTTGCCTTCAGGGAAGACTCGCAGTACCGATGGGACTGGAGAACAAAACGCTTCTATCAAATCATCGATCAGAACCGCTACTCGCAGCGATTGGATGCATTCTGGGATTTTGCGGAGCGCTTCTATACGGGCGTGCCTGGTCTCCTTCGCTTCGCCAGAGGCACCGACTACAACGTCTTTCGGCTTTGCGACAATCGCATCGGGGTAGCAGCATTCAATTCCTGCAACGGCAACGACTGCTTTTCTTTTCATGGATCCATAAAGCGACAGGCAATCTCGGCGAGTCACCTTGAGCTTGGCTCCGCGCCCTATTCCTTCGAACTCTGGCTAGCAGCCTGGCATCACAACATTGAAGGCCCACCGTACCGCACTGACTATATGGACATGGATCTCGTGCGCAATATGATTGGTCGCGGGTTTCGATTGGGTCTATACGGACATCAACATCGAACCCAAGCTGAACCGCGCCATATCTTTCTGCCCGACCGGAATACCATGGCAGTCGTCGGCGCCGGATCCTTGTGCGCTGGCCCAAAAGAACTTCCGACCGGTTTCTATCGGCAGTATAATATCATCGAGCTTGCCGATAACCTCCAATCCGCCCGAGTTCACATACGACAGATGGAGACAGCTCAGTTGTTTTCACGAGCGCACCTCAGCTCAGTTGGCGGGCGTAGCTACGTTGACCTGGAGTGTGAGATACCAGGGGAGATCGCGGCAAGGCTCGCAGCAACGAGACCAACTTTCCAAGCGCAGGCGATCCTTGAAGCTGAGCGATTCGTGAAGAAAGAGAGATTCCCGGATGCGGTCTCGCTCCTAGAGCCATTGATCGTTGGCCTGGAACGCTATGGTCGTATGGTTTTCTTCGAGGCTGCCGTCGGTGCTCGGCGCTGGGATCTCGTCATTAAGCACGGAGACCCGCCGCAGTCGATTCAAGAATTGATGAGCTTGATCGAAGCGTACGACCAAACCCACCAAACCCTGCTTGGGAGGAAGGCTCTTACGCGGTACGGCGAAGCGCTGAAAATGCCTGAAGCCATGAACAATGAGCTGCAGAAGCGCCTTGCGATAAGGGAGATGCAAACCAAATGAACCAAATCGAGAAGATCCCATTTCAGGTCGACATCAGCCGCGTGATCGAGGTGCTCGCAACACAGATCTATCAATCTCCGCTCGCCCTGCTTCGCGAAAACACTCAGAACTCCTACGACGCCGTATTGCTTCGTAGGCAGATCGATCCGCCTTTTGTGCCCGCCATAGAGATTGAGATCACGCAGACGACTATTCGCGTGAGTGACAACGGGGTCGGCATGACACCACAGGATCTCAAAAACCACTATTGGCAAGCTGGATCGAGCAGCAAGAACACTCCGGAGGCACGGGCTGCGGGCGTCGTCGGCACTTTCGGTATTGGTGCAATGGCTAACTTTGGTATCGCCGAGGAGCTGGAAGTCATCACTGAAAGCGCGAAAACCGGGGAACGCACCCGCTGCCAAGCCAAGCGTTCGACCCTTTCCGCGACCGAAGAGTGCATTGTCTTCGAGCCACAGAGTTCGACTGGCGAGCCGGGCACCATTGTCGTTGCCACCGTCCAGCCTGGCAAGACAATTGATGTCGGCCAAGCACTCAACTACATCCGCGAGTTCACGATGTTCCTACCTGTTTCGGCAACGGTTAACGGTGAGCTAGCTAGCCAAAACCCGTACACCATCATCATTCCAGCCCTCGCAGAGACTTGGTATGAGGATGTCGTAGGAGTTGATCTTGGAGGTGGATTCAAGGCAGATGTGAGGTTGAGTGGTGCGCTTAGCGGGGAAGTTCAGGTCAAGTGTACGAACCTTGCTATTGGTGAGCACAATCTCCCGGGATCCCTAACCCTGCGGCAAGGCATGGGATCTCTTCGAACGTTTCGAAGCGGCTTTGGATTGGCGAACACGACTGTGCACTCTGTGTATCAGTTTGGGGGTGTGGCTGATTTTCTGTTTCTGGAACCGACGGCCGGCCGAGAGGCACTCACTACCTCAAGCATGCAGATGCTTCAAGAGTGGGTGTCCCGAATTGATGACTTCGTTTCCATTCGGCTCGCGAAGCATCCGGAAAGCGATTCTAATACATCCTTCATGACATGGGTCATCCAACGCGGTCGGTACGATCTGTGTGGCTACTTGCGCGTCAATCTGACTCCAGGAGCGCCGCTCTCGCTCCACGAGATTTGTCGAACCTCTGAAACGAGGCCTTACCTAGTCTACAGTGGTGCGGATCAAACAACGCTGGCGCTTGCCTCTGAGGATCGGCCCATGTTGGTCCTGACACGCTCTAATCCAAGGCGACAATGCGAGATTTCCTATTTGCGCACGTACTGCAAAATCGAGGAGCTGTCTGACGACCCTCGTGTCCAGCAACCGAAAGCCGAATTGGATTGGACGCGTGCCGAGTCCGCCCTAGCGTTCCGGCTAGTCGGCATCCTATCTTCGGACTACTTCGTGTCTACTGAGATTGGGTACGGTCGGATCTCGCATGGTCTCCCAATCCTCGTAACGCGGCGTGCCGAACCCATTGAGATTTGGCTCGACCCTGAGGGGCAGTCGGTGAAGTTACTCTTGTCCTTATACGACAACCAGTATATGGCGTTCGATAGCATGGCAAAAGATTTCGTCCGCAATGCGATTTTTCAGCGCATCGCCGACCTTGTGCCAAGTAGCACTCGACAAGGTGCCGAAGCGTTCCTGAAATCAATCCAGCGCAGCCGAGAGCTGTTCGAGTATGAATTGACGGACTTGGACTCATTGACATCCATTTGGCAAGACTACACGGAAGGGCGGATTTCGATGGAAGAAGCCACTTCACGCTCCGTCTTGGCAGCCACTAAGGCGGTACAAGTGATTGATAGTACCGTCGCGGCAAACATTCGCGAAGTCGTGCCGGACGTGATCGATAACGCGGCGAGTCTTGACGCCAGTTTAGGGTCGAACGGTGACCAGATACAGCAGGCGAGTCCGCCGATCAAGCGTCTCGATATCGAAACCAATCGCAAGCTCCTGACCATTCCCGACAACGAAGCCCCTCTTGAAGGGTTTAGGTGTTTTCTGGCAATCACCGACCGTATTAGAGACGACCGTGGTGACTTTTTTCTTCAGCCGCACAAGACGTCTGTGGTTTGGGGTGGCCAGCGTGTGCTCTTAGTGTTCGAACATCATTCTGGCAAGTTCGGACTATACTACGACATCCAAAGCCAAGAGATGATTGCTCCGACTTCCGGAGGCCGAACGTATCCAACGTGCACAATCATGATGAAGAATCGGATTTTTATCCCGATCCCACCGGAGATTCAGTCGGCATTCATACCTGCACCTGGTGAGAGGAAGCGCCTAGAGGTACGGTGCGACATACTTTATATTGATTAGATATCTGAGAAGCTCGCGGCGGGCTAACTACCCGCTCAAGCTGACTGTTTGAGCGTGATCGCAAAATTCAGTTTCAGAAATGTATTGGTTCGTTAGCATAAACTTGAAAGTCGTCTACTCGGCAGCTTAGCTCGGATCCGTTGGCAGCCCCGCCTTCCTCATTTCCTCCCCCACCTCCTCGCCACCCAATCCTCCATCGCCTGCCTCACATCCCACGGATCCCCCAACTCCCGCCTCACTGCCGCCCATACCACACCCGGCAGCGGTACTACGTTGTAAATATTCTCCCAGATCGCCCGCCGCACTACCAGTTCCAGCAAACTCAGCAGCACCTCCCCCAGCAACTACCGATACACCTGCAGCCGATCCGCCTCCAGCCCCTACCCCGCCGAAGTCCACAACTCCGCCAGCACCCCTAGCCATTCCTCCAGTGCCAGATCATACCCATCGCTCATTTCACCCTCCGCGCTACTTCCCGGATGACCTCTGCTTTGTCCTTGCTCAACCCCGCATCCTTCGCACTCGACGGGACCGTCCCATTCAGCACCCCCTGCCTAGCCCGCCAGGCCAGGCAGCGAAACTCCCGCCGCCCTTCTTTGATGATCCCTTGCCGCGCACTTTCACCCCACTCTGCTCCACTCACGGCGTCAGCCCGGAATTACTCGCCAGGACCTTCGGATATATTGGGGATCGCCACTAGCACTGGTTTGCATCGAACACACCACTACTACGCTCCGTTACCGCTAAAGCAACTCGCTAGTGCCGCCGCTGAAGTCAAGCTAGATCTTATTGGTTATGTCACAGCAAAGATGCTTTTCAACTCTCAAAGGCAGCAAGTTTCAGTCATCACTTAGGGACTCTAAGGAGTACTTTCCTCTCCAACTTGGAGGAAATTCACACGATTTCACACGAATTCTCGTGTTTTGGGCACTTATTAGGTTTCCTTCTACTTGAAAATTCTTCTATCTTGACCGTAAGGGCGAGGATAGGCTGAAACTGGATGCGCTTGGACCAGATAGGTATAGGAGCAGATAGGCATATAAAAGGACCTTACCCTGCACAACTCACGAAATAAGACCGCGCTGGTCTTCGTTCCCATGCCGGAGGGAGAATGGAAGCCAGCCAACAGCGATCGCTTAGCCACCCATAAATTCATCCTGCATACCTGGCATAAGAGGGTATTGGTGATCCCCTGCTGATACATCCCCATGCGATGGAGGAATAGGATAGAACCTCCAAGTTGGAGGTAGTTCCAGACGGTTCATCCCAACGCATGTGGGGAAAATGATATCACCACATACCCGCCGATATAGCTTCAAAGTTCACTTCGATATGAGAAGGAGCCTTGAAGTTTGTATACGGGGGTAATTGTCGTGTCACCTCACGCACACGAAAATTTATGAGAATTTTGTTCATAAAACGGGAATTGCTTTGCCAGTAAAAATGAGAAGATGGCTGGAAAGCAAGGCCAACTGCAGGCGTAGCTCAGTGGTAGAACGTCTCCTTACCAAGGAGAAGGTCGTGGGTTCCCCTCAAATTATTGGTTCCAACGTCGGAAACTTGAGTATGCAAATTCCATCCAATTGCCCTTAAGCTGAAGTGGGTTTCTTGAATGCTTATTTTTGAGACGAAGCATTAGAGGAAATCATGTCAAAAAACGATTACAGCCAGTGGGACAAGTACGAACTGATCGCACACATCGAAAAACTAGGAAAACGCAAGAAATTTTACTAGTCAAGGCGGAAGATCCTTTGAACACATCCTTGCGCTCAGTGCGCGATGGGTGTATGGGGATCTCCTATCCTTTTAGCCACATCCAAAGTTCCCACAGGCGTTGCGACGGACCAGCGGCATAGACCGTCGCTGCGAAGTCCTGGACGAAGCAATAACTTTTCCCATCCTCACCTATCAGCCAAAGGGTCAGGTTAATTTCGTTCGGATATATATCAAATAACCATCCGGTTATTAAAGTTATCATGCATACAGGGTATTTTGCCTGTTAAATAAAAACAATCCCCTGCGTGGGGATTGACAGGGGTGTTAAAGATTGTACCCTTCAGGTTAACCACATCTTCGGCAAACTACCTTCATCTGACCATATCTAACTCTTATTCATAAATCCTTAATCCCCTCCTTCCCCGATCTTCTGTCCTTTGTCTTACTAATAAAACAAGTCCAGTCCGTCAATCAACTTCGTGAACATCTTATCAAACTCTCTCTCATCCTTCCATTTCGAAAAATCCAATATATGGTATTTCATGATTTGATCACGAAGCACAGCGTCCCATGGACATGTTTTCCAGGATTCATCCAGCGCTACCGGACACAGCACATCCCGACCAAGCTCCTTCTCCAGTTCTCGTGCAGTTCGCGCCTCATGCTCAACCCAGTCGCTCTTGACAGATCTCTCAGATAATATCAACAACATAATTGGGTTTCGCCGTATGGCACGGTCCACTACTTTCTCAAGACGCCCAGCCGTAGCATCGTGGATATCCCGCCAGAAACGGATACCTCTCTTATCCAGATGCTTCTCTATCTCATCCACGAATAAGTTATCTTTGTGACTGTATGATATGAACAGTTGTTTAATCTGTACCGCTTGATTTGCTCGCATGTCATAAATGCGGTGGACTATGTCATTAACTTCCTTTTCTGAGAGCCCTGGTTGATATAACTTTGCTGATTCGATTTCCCAATCGTTTAAACCGCACCCTCGTAGGAAATTCACCGGAATTTTCCCTTTGGAGCGTTTAAGTGTACTTGTACTTATAGGAGATGGATAAAAATGATATGCTTCTTCCAGGCCTTTAGTCGCACTCAAGTTGAGTTCTTCTAAATGAGTGTTTGCAAGTATAGCCTTGTCTAGATTGGCTCCTTTGAGCATAGTTTCCCTGAGATTGGCTCCTTTAAGGTTTGTAAATCTGAGATCAGCTCTCCAGAGATTAGCTCCTCTAAGATTGGTTAAACTGAGATCTGCTCCCCTAAGATTGGCTCTCCTGAGTACAGCTCCCTCAAGTGAAGCCTCCTTGAGATTGGCTTCCCTAAGATCAGTATCATTGAGATAGGCTCCCTCAATATGAGCTTCGATGAGACGGGCTCCAACGAGATGGGCTCTATCGAGATGGGCTCCATCGAGATAGGCTCTATCGAGATGGGCTATAGATAGATGGGCTCCCTCTAGATGGGCACCTGATAGATGGGCTCCATCTAGATGGGCACCTAATAGATGGGCTTCGCTGAGATCTGCTCCCCTAAGATTGGCTCTCCTGAGAACGGCTCCCCCAAGTAGAGATCCCTTGAGACTGGCTTCCCTAAGATCAGTATCAATGGGATAGGCTCCTTCAATATAAGCTTCGACGAGACGGGCTCCATCGAGAGTGGCTATAGATAGATTGGCTTCCCTGAGATCAGCTCCCCTAAGGTAAATTTGTGTGAGATAAGCTCCTCTGAGTTCAGCATTCTCAAGATTAATCTCTGTCGCGGGATTCTCCTCCCGCCACTTATTCCACCCCTCCACGCCCTGTTTCAATCTCTCTAATTGTTCTTCATTCGCCATCGCTTACCCCTTCCCAAAAATTACATCCGTGATCCCCGGCGCGGTCCACTCCCACGCATTAACCACCGCCACCGGCACCACGTACAACGGGTATAGCATCTCCATCCCCTCACCCGGCCAGATGAAATACGCCGCGGCCACCCCAATTGCAACCACCAGCAACCCCAGCAGGATCCATCTTCGTCGTGTCATATCCCAATTATCGCGCTATTTCCGCCTCCCGTGTTGTTTTCGTAGCCACTCCTCCTCTAAATCCGAAAGATTTGGGGGAGATGCCCCTTAAGGGGCTGAGCGGGTGTTGTCCCTTCCCACGCAGCATCCAGTGCCACCGGACACAGCAGATACCTCCCCAATTCCTTGGCCAATTCCATCGTCCGACGACTCACACCCTTCGTATGGCAAAATGAATTATTCCTCTTCTTGAACCAATACCCAGATCCTTTTCAAAGGGAGATTGGCCTGCATATCCTCAGGAAGATTTTCATAGTTATCCTGAATCATGCGCACGAGGTCATCAGCATCCCATAAGCGAATTTTGAAGAATTGCCGTGGCGCTTCTTTCTCAACAGAAGATTTGAACCCGCCCCACGAAACAACTAGTCCCTGGTCAGCACCAAAATTGCTCATCACACCGGAAAGTTCCCGTAGTACGCTGACATCCATCGGTGCATCAGTTGATTTGACCTGTACAACCAATCGTGGCGATTCAAACCCGAGTGTACCTCGGCCGGCGATAATATCCACTCCGCCATCGGGGCCTTCAGGCGAGATTTTTATCTCATATCCCTGGGCGCTGAGCACTGCACCGACCAGATAAGCAAGTCCATGACCCTTGAACTTGCTGCGAATGTGGTTCACAATCTGATCTCGTGCAAATTGCTCAATGTCCAATCTGGTGTCGTCTTTAGTCTCTTCTTCTTTATTAAACGTCTTACCGGTAAGCATGGCACGTACCCGTTCCTCAGCCTGATTCCGATGAATTCGGCATATAGTCATTAATGCGCCAAACGAATATAGCAAATCCTGGTCGAACTGGTTACGGGGAAATTCCCGCCATGACTTGACCGCCCGAGTGTGGTTCATGCCGATTGGGTTATCCTTTTTATAAATATAGGCTCCTGATATTTCTCCGAAAACGATCACGGAACGATGCTTGAGGGGTAAAACTATTAAATCACCAAATTTCATATCATGCACGAATGGCCAGAGTTGACTCTCCCAATTCCGTAACTTATTGGGCTTTTCGTCCGGATATGTCTTTCGTAGCGTATCGGTCAATTCGGCGCGTGCTTGTAGCGAAGAGAGATCGCCCAGCTCTTTCCAGCCGATTACAGCAATGTTATTTTGAAGAGCGTAATCTTCCCGCTCTCCCAACTTGCCCGCCCGTACTAACCAGAGAGTCATTTCTTCCTCCTTGAAAACTCATGAGAGAATAGTTTATTGTTTTGCCGCTATAGGCACTGGGTCCTACATCAACTGCAACAAAATACTGGACAACCCCGCACCTCCCCCTCCCGCTGACCGGCCCCCGCGCGCTGCCGCCTGCCCCGCGCTCCTTCCTCACACCTTCCCTCTCTTTCTCAACCTCTCCAACTTCTCCTCGATTCTCTTCTTCATCCGCGCCGTCTCATCCGAGTCCAATTTTGCGCGCACCAGGCGCTCCCCCTCAAACTCCACCTCCAGCCAATCCCCTTCCTTCACACCCTCCGGAAGCGCCTCCCGCAAGACATCCCGCGGCTTTTCGCCCACCAGCAGCACAGCTTGCTTTCCTTCAAAGCGATCGATTACAGCTTTCTTGATCATGATCATCTCCCTAAGTCCTCGCCAGCAGTATTGGTAATGCGATATCCATCCTCTGTTACTGTGACAATGATACTCCCGTTTACATCCGTACCCAGCGCCAATACTCCGTACTGATTAAGCGTGTTGATCGTTCCCGCACAGGGATGGCCGTATTGATTGTTTATGCCCGCAGAGTAGATTCCCACCTCAGGTTGAACGGCCTGCAAGAAAGGCGGGCTCGTCGCCGAACAACTCCCATGGTGCCCCACCTTCAAGATATCTGCTTTCAAAGGCAAGCCCGCCGCCAAAATACTGCTTTCGGCAGCCTTTCCTGCATCTCCCATGAACAACAACGTCGTCTGACCATATACCAGGCTAAGCACGATCGAATTCTCATTCAAATCATCCCCCAAATTTCCACCTGGGTTCAGCACCGAGAATGTCAACTCGCCCAGTGCCACGCTATCGCCTCTCCGCACTTCGGAATATTCCGTTTGACTGCTCAGGATTGCATCAAGAAAATGCTCATACGTCGCCGTCGTGTGTGGTTGCCCGTTGGTCACCACTCTGGCCACCGGTATCGCCTCCAGCACCTGGATCAATCCGCCAATATGGTCTTCGTGCGGATGCGTGGCCACCATCAGATCGATTCGCCCCACCCCCTGCCCCCGCAAATAAGCCATCACCCCGGTGTTGGTGCTCCCCCCATCGATCAGCGCCGTCAGGCCCTCTGGCGACACCACGAGGATCGCGTCCCCCTGGCCTACATTGATAAAATGGACCACCAGCGGTTCCGTAGACCTGGATACTGTCGCCTCTACTGTTGGGGAGGGCATGACCGGCTGGCCGGTTGAAGTTTTCTCCGTGATTGACGTATGGGTAGCCGTCGGGATGACAACCTCACCGGATGGAGTCGACCCGGTAACTGTTGGCAAAAAAACTGAAGCTGTTTCCGTCGCGGGCGCAGGCGCCTTGACCGTTTCTTGGATCGGTACCCTCCCAGCCTGTGCAACTGCCAGGAAAACGCCCGCGCAGCAACTCGCAACCAGCACAAGGCTGATCAGGAAGATGAATGGGTGGTTGCTGATGTACTTTTTCATGGCCCAGACGCTTCGAAGTATCTT
>Ga0315274_10014329_pt1 | contig 11245 bp, 9 predicted proteins | sample YL17G02_20_MG_FD_203700 | JGI IMG/M metagenome (GOLD analysis project Ga0315274, IMG submission 203700) | Sediment microbial communities from Yellowstone Lake, YNP, Wyoming, USA - YL17G02_20 | ecosystem: Environmental > Aquatic > Freshwater > Lake > Sediment | place: USA: Wyoming | collected...
TTGGTGTTGGGAAGTACCCGCTGGCGGGTTCCACGATTTCACGGGTACCCCCCTCGAACTGGCGAAACGTGAACTGGCTGAGGAGATAGGGGGTACCAGCGACAACTGGCTCTATGTGGGCTCTTTTCGTCCCGGCGTGAGCATCATTGACCAGGTCTGTCACATCATCCTGGCCCGTGACGTGCGATTGGACTGTGAACCCCGACGCGAACCGGGCGAGATCATCGAGGTACACCTGGTATCGGTAGAGCGCGCACTGGAGATGGCCCGCAACGGCGAGATGGCCGACGGCACCAGCGCGCTGGCCCTCCTGCGCTGCGAGCCGTATCTCGATTCACACACGCCGGGCACGCCGTCGAACTGACCGAAGGCGCGGAAAAATGTGTCTCTCGCTGCCTCGTCACTGAGAGGTGACCGACACGGTGCGTATCTCAGACAGGAGGCTTCCCACGGCCGGCGGGTCAGTGTGCACGTCCATCAACACGTACGCCTGGATCGTGGCCCTGCCCTCAAGAGCAGCCCGCAGCACAAAGGTGGCTGTATCGGCCTCGCCGGGGAGTAAGACTTTCGCGTTCCTGACTTCACCTGCCCCCTCCACTACCTCCAGGTACGGTGTCCAATCTCCAACCAGGCGATAGCGCAGGTTGCTGACGGTTGCTTCCCCCCCGTTGACGACGGTGACAGTGACAGCGAGGGGGTCATTCACCTGCAATTGGTCGGCGGAGACTGCAATGCCGATCTCGACCCCAGAGGCCGGTGGCAGTGGTACTTCCGTGGGGGCTTCTGTCACAGGAGTCTCGGTCTGAGGCGTCGCGGTGGGGGCTTCCGTTGCGAGGGTCTCGGTCGGCGTTGTCTCTACTATGGGCGTTGGAGTCGGCGCTGCTTCCACCACGCCCGGTGTTTCAGTGGGCGGCGGGGGCGCAGCAGGCTCTCCGCCACGGCCGACGAGTTGCGGGCCGAACACGACGGCGACGACGACCACGGCGACGATACAGATAAACACGAGGACGCCCCCAGCCCACCATACCCAACCCGGCAGACCGCGCCTGGCAGCCTGGGGGGTGGAGGGTGGAGGCACAGGCGGAGGGGCAGCGTAGCCGGGCTGTGGAGCGATGCCCGCTGGCATTGCAGGCTGGGTGACGGGCATCTGAGCCGGGGCAGGGGGCGGTATGGATGGTTGAGCGGGCACAGCCGGCAACGGCTTGCCACAGCGCGGGCAGAAGCGTGCCCCCGGTTTAGCGGTAGCCCCACAGGCGGGACAGATGGTGCCCGGTGGCATCGGGGGCGACGCCGGGGCAGCCTGCACCTGGATAGGTTGACCACATTGCTTACAAAAGCGCGCGTCGGGACGGTTCTCGAAGCCACACGTTGGACACTTCATCAGGGATCCTCTCCTCTCATCATCATCGGAGGAGGAAGCGTTCTGCCAGGAAGGCGAGCCCTTCCATCAGTACTCCTCCCCCGGCAGAGGCCAGGAACAGCGCACCGACGTCCTGGGTAATCCCAATCCGTCCTCCAAGTACAGCGCCCGCGAGCGTCGTGACGAGCGTGTGAGCCACCAGTGTGCGTCCAGGGCGGCGGCCTGCCGCGGCGTAGGCCAGCGGGCCAATCAGGGCATAGAATTGCACGTAGTTGGCGACCAATGGAATCCGCGCCATTGGCGGGCCAAGAAGCCACACCAGCGCGACGGCACAGGCCAGGAGTAGCACCAGTAGGATGACCTGTTGGGCGGTGGTCAGGCGACGCGCCATCCGGCGCGTGAAGGCAACCAGGCGCTGTGTGGGACGGCCGCCGCCGGGTGTCCTTGCCACACGCTCGGGCTGGGCCAGCGCCTGGAAGACCAGGTCGCCCAGGAACCAACCCAGGCCACCCAGGAGCAGCGCCCCGATACCCCGCCCCAGGTAGTAGTTCCAGGTTAGCCGGCCGGCAAAGAGGACGACCTGGATGGTCAAGACGCCGACGAGTGCCATCGCCATGCCGGTGACCATTTCCAGCATCCAGCGCGTGTCGCGGGCAACCGGTACCGGTCTCTCTTCGCCCTGGCGTATGGTCGGTTTCGTGGGCTCCAGTGACGGGATTTGGATGCCTGTGGCGGCCTGTAATTCCGCCAGCATCTCTTGTGCGCCGGGGAAACGCTGGGCCTGGTCGAGTTCCATAGCGCGGAAGATAATCCTTTCGACCTGCGGATGGACGTTCGCGCCCGTGCCTCGCAGCGAGGGAGGTGAAGTTGTGCCTGCCCACCGGTCGAGCGCAGAGGGAGGCTCGCATCCGGCCAGCGCGTGGTAGAGTGTGGCTCCCAGGCTGTAGAGATCGCTGCGCGGTTCGGTGTGTAGCCGGTTCAGATAAAAATGCTCCGGTGAGGCGTATTCGGCCGTGCCCATGCCCTGCACGATGCGCTGGGTCTGGGGATGGCTCGGATCCCAAAGTTTGACCAGCCCAAAGTCCACCAGCACGGCGCGACCATCGGGGCGGATGATGATATTCTGTGGCTTGACGTCGCGGTGGACGATGCGATAGGCGTGGCAGGTGGCCAGCGCATGCAGCAACTGGACCGCCCAGTTCATGACCTGAGCCTCGGGCAGGCGACCCTGGCGCGCGATGAGTTGGTCCAGGCTTTCCCCTTCCACGAAATCCATTACCAGGTAGGACCTGCCTTCCCATTCGAAGTAATCGGTGACGCGAGGCAGGCTGGGGTGGGTAATGCTGGCCAATACCTGGGCCTCGCGCTGGAATTGGGCGCGCAACTGGGTGAGCCGATGGTGGTCGAGGCCAGGCTCGGGGAGCATCTCTTTCAATGCTACAGGGATGTTGAGGTTAAGGTCCCAGGCACGGTAGACGGCCCCCATGCCGCCCTGCCCCAGCAAACGGGCGATACGATAACGGTTATGCACGACCTGACCTTGAGAAAGTGTCATTGTTACCTCCAGGTAGTTACCCCTGAGCTTCTCTTGCAGAGCGCTTTATATCTTCTTGTACACCTCTTCGCCCCCTTGAGCGCTGGTGCGGGTACTATAGCCGTGGTTGTGGTAGAACTTGTGTACAGCAGCCTCATTCCTGGCTTCATAACTGAGAGACCCATAAATTTCTGAAGCACCACCCTGTCCGGCTACCTTTTCTGCCTGATTCAACATTGTGCTGCCGACACCATTGTCGCGATAAGCTGGTGCGGTATAGATGTCTTGAAGCCTGGCACGAGTATTCCCCGTCTGATCGGGCTCGAGTTTCAGATTTGCGTAACCAGCCTGCCCCGGGTCCGGGCGCTCTGGGGGAGTCTGCACGTTGCGGTCATAGGCCCGGATGTAAGTCTGATCACTGCCAGAGAAGGTGCGGATAGCAATGGGGCGTCCCTGACCGTCAGTGAAATTGACGTCGTCAGGTCTGGGTACGTAGACATCGCGCCCTTGCATCGCGCGCTGACCTGTGGGACTTAGCCTTCGCTGTTCTCCAGCCTCAGGCTGAAGAGTCTCTTTCGTCTCGCGCGGGTCACGGGTTTCGTAGCCCATCTCATCCTCCTGAGCGTTTCCCCTGGATGCGCCGCACCGCCTCCTGGCTCAGCACCTCTGAAGGGCGTTTCTTCTCCGTGGCCGCTTCCATCAGGCTCCACGCCTGGCGGATGGCTGTTTCTCCCATCCGCGCGGCCTTGATCGCCGTGTCGGCGACGAACTCGATCTCGCGCATCTATCCATCTCCCAGCCGCCCAATAGCGGCAACGAACTGATCGCGCATGTACTGCGTGAACGGAAAGTCAATCTCGTGGACAAAGTAGCAATAGGCCGCATCCACCCGGCCGCCGTGTCCGGCCTGGGCCCCTTCGACAGGCTCAGGGCAGGCTCCTTCGACAGGCTCAGGGCAGGCTGCAGCGATGGCACAGACGTGGACCACCTCCAGCCAGTTTTGTTCATTGTACGCCGGATCGGGGCGGCGGTCAAATGCGAGCAACGCTTCCTGAAAACCAGCGTGTAACGCTTTGTCCAGCGTGACCGGCTCGACGGCCTGGCGGTAGCCACACGGACTGCCACACAAGCGACAGCCATCGAAGGGCAGGTAGGCCGCCGCGTGGGCCTGGCGAAACGGCTGCATGTGGCGTTCCAGCGCCTCGTCCGGCACGCGCTCGACGTAGCCGCCACCCTTGGCCGCCGGCACCTGGATAAACGTGGCCTTTTCATAGCCGGTCATAAACAGCGCGGCCTGGCCCACCGGCAGTTTGCCCAGGTAGGTCTTTTGCTCCTCGTCCATGATCATCGCGCCGGCGATCGTCTCACGGTCGCGGCTGTCCAACACCATGTGGGCCAGTTTCAGGTTCGTGTTGCGCACTGCATCGGGGGCCTCCTTCCCCCCTTTATCCCCCCCTATAGGGGGGGAGGGGGGGGCGACTGTTCCGCGATCAGAATGCCCTCCCCGTAGGCGCGCATCTCGGCCAGTGCGCCGCTGAAAAAACGCACGGCCTCGGCGCGCGTGTCGGCGGCGACCTCGCTGCCGGCCACCGAGGCGACGTTTTCCAGCACGCGGTGGGCCTCTTCGATCAGTGTGACGTGGGCCAGCGCCCCATCCGGCCGCTGCACCTTGCAGTATTCGCGCAGGTGGGTCAGCAGGAACATCATGGCCAGCGCCTTCTCGTTGTCGTTGAGCGCGTCCAGTTCCAGGACCACCGGCCCACCCAATAGCGCCGCCAGCGGGATGGAGCGCTGGCTGCCGAACATGCGCCCCTTGCTGCCGGCCAGCAGGCTGCCGATGCGGCCGGCGGCGGCTGCGCGGACGTTGTCGCGCACCTCGCCCGAGTAGCCACGCCCCTCGGCCACCCGGACGACGGCCGCGTACATATCGCGCATGGTAGGAAAGAGCCGCTCGTCGGCGGGGTGCAATACGTCGGTGAGCTGCCAGCCCTTGTCCGCGTAGACGCGGATGAGCGCCTCTTCCACAATCGTCGGCAACACGCCAAACTGGGGCAAAGCAGCGTTGAAGCAGGTCTTGAGCGCCGATATGTGTGCCTCGAGGCGCACACCCGGCAGCAACTCGAACGGGTTGAGGCGGAAGGGCGAGGTGGCCTCGTCGCCCAGCGTAAAAACGCGCACGTCGTCGAAGCCAGGCCGCCCGATCAGCCCCCGGTATTCGGTCTTGGCCGGCTCGATGACCAGTACCGGAACGTGATGTTGCCGCCAGAGCTGGTCAATCAGGTAGAGGCAGGTGTTGGTCTTGCCACTGCCGGTGAAGCCGACGATCAGCCCATGCCGGGTCAGGTCGGCAACTTTGACGGTAGCGACGCCGCCGCTCAGAAAAGCACCCAGGCTGACCTCGTCCCGCGCCGGGTGTGGGCGCTTGACCCCCTGGTCGTAGCCCGGGGCGACCTGTTTGACGTGCAGGCCTGGCGCACCGCCGCGCCCCACGACCGGAAAGCGCACGAGCGAGGCAGCGCCGGCGGCGTCGGTCAGGTAGCGCAGCCGCTCCTTGCCGGGCGTGGACAGGCTCGCGCCCCATCCGCTCAACGCCAGGTCGGCAATCGCCGCCTGCACGGCCTGTACTTCGTGCGGGGCGCGCGCCTGCACCACGTCGCACTGCACCGGTACCTGGCGCGTAGGTCCGCCGCCGGGCTGCGGGCTTGAGCCAGGGGATTCAACGGCGACGCCATTCTCGAGTGCCCGCGCCACGCTCCAGGCGGCGGGCACGTCGGCGCTGGCGACGTGGGCCGCGCACAGGAAGGGTTGCCCCAGGCGCCGCACGAACTCGGTGTAGACCTCGCCCACCAGTGCAGCCTGCGGGTCCTGCCAGCGGCCGTGGTAATATTCACCGCTGTACTGAAAGTCGGACAGCGATTGGGCGGTAGAGGCGGCGAGTGCCAGCCCGTCCCGCTCAACCGGTGTCAACTCCGTCGGCTCCAGGTAGAGGCTGAGCAGCGTGGGCGTGCTTGTGTGCAAGAGCGCCTCGAAGACCAGCCGGAAATCGCCGGCCGGGGCACGCAACGGGTAGACGACGTAGGCGTCACCCAGGTTGAGCCGGGCGACTGTCTCGTGCTGGCGCACCTCGAGCAGGCAATGCAGCGGCAGCGGGCGGCGCGCAGCGGCCAGCGCACCGCCATCCGGGATGGGTTGCGGATCCAGGTGCAGCGCCGCCAATTGGGAGCGCAGGTCACCGGCCAGCGCCTGGGCCACCTGGAGCGCGTGGTCCAGGAGCCGCACGCGTCCCAACAGGGTCGCCTCGAGCGCGCCCTGGTCGGGCCGGGAGAGAAAGCGCAGCGCAAACGCAGCGCCTTTCCACTTCCACAGGTTGCCGATGAACTGTTGCCAGGTGCGCAGTGCCCAGGCCAGTTTGTCCGTCTCGCTCTGCCCCATCACGTCTGGAGCGGTGAGCCAGTCGGGAAGCGCAACGAAGCGAAAGCCAAACAGCGCCTGCTCGCCGTCCTGGGGCGCGGTGGAAGGCGGCATTCCGGGCGGCTGCGGCGCACGTTCGACCTGGATATAGGGGCGGTGGGCGACCCGCCCCACTTCAGCATCCGTCGCGGCCAGGCTGGAAGGCGGCGTTTCACCGTGCACCAGTGCAGTCCCACAGCGGGTGCAGAAGCGCGCCGTGGAGCGAACGGCCGTCCCACAGTGAGGGCAATGCGGCATCGTGCCTCCTGCGCCGTCAGATTACCCGCCGGCCGGAGCGATAGGCCTGGCCTGGCGCGAGCAACTGGCGGTCAATTCCGAGCAGGTCGGCCGACTGGCGCACCGTCTCGTTGACCGCCTTCTCCAGCGAGACGATGTCGTCCTCCTGAAACTCGTTGGGCGACGAGCGGAGGAGCGCCAGGAGGTCCTTCTCGGTCAGGAATCTATAGATGCTATAGATGGCGCCCACGATGAGGGCCAGCGAAGCGATGCTTCCCAAAGGGCCAGTACAACACAATGCGCCGATCAACAACTCGCTGGGCCCATACATGCTCCCCCACCTCCCAAGACTGAACGACGAGGCGGTCGAGAAAACCACCAGTGCATTAATCCACGAGAGACCGACGAGCGCCAGCAACGCACCAGCCACGAGCACGCGCAGGACGCTGAGCGGCCCTTTGATGTAGGAGACCTGGGAGACGTAGAGGTCCTGTCCGAAACGTGCCACGTAAAGCCAGACGGTCGCCAGCCCCCGCTGGATGCGGTAGAAGGGGCGCTGTTCGATGGCGATACCTTTGCCGGTGAGCACGACCAGGTTGACGTGGGCGTCGGGGAGCTGGCGGCGTCTGAACAGGTCGGTGATCGTATCGCGCAGCTCTTCGGCACGGTCGCCCAATCCTTCCAGCAGCCAGGCAACGTGCTCGCGGCGGGCACCGTAGCCGGCGAACGGCCCCCAGATACTGGAGGCGTGGCCGGTGGCCCCCAGCGGAGCGACCGGCACGCCGCCCGGGGGAGGATAGGCAGGGAATTGCGTGCCAGGGACGGGTATGGCCGGCGGGGGCTGGTGGACGGTGGGTGGTTGGGGGGGTGTTGGGGGTGCTGGCGCTGCCTGCCCACAGCGCGCGCAGAAGGCCGCGCCGGGGCGCAAGGGACTACCACAGTTTGGACAGTTCATTACATCACCTCCGTGTGTCGAAATGTCACGAAAACGGCTGTTCTAACCCGACAGATGGACTCGATTTGCCGGGTGGATGCGTCGTGATATACTCGCCTTGTCATACAAACCGCTCCTCAATCTGCCTGATAAGCACAACACTCTGAGAGAGCACATCTATGAGACATCGCTTGTCTTTGGTAATTTTGGTTTTGGCTTTGTCTGGTTGCAGTCCAGCAGGATTTCCTATTCCCACGCCGACGAGTGCGCCAATGGCCCTACCATCCACTGTGACGCAGAGCCCGCTTTCTCTATCCACGCCTGCCTTCACAGCAATCCCACCCGCGCCCACGTCAACTCTCCTGCCCCCGACCAGGTCAGGCGTCCATCTGTTGCTCGACGACGGGCGCAACGTCTGGCCGATGAGTGTATGGCCCACACACCTGCGCTACGCCCGGCAGGTCGTTGGCGAATGGGGCTACGTGACCGAGTTGATCCGCCTCGACGACCTGAACGCTGAGCGCTGGCAGGTGTTTATGGACCTGTGTGCTGAGTTGCATCTGACTCCTATCCTGCGCCTGGCCACCACGTACGATCGCGCAGCAGGCTGGTGGACTGCCCCACCTGCTGATCCTGACGGCCGTTACAGAACCATCGCTGCCCGCTACGCTGATTTTGTTATGGCACTGCGCTGGCCGACGACCGGGCACACCGTCGTGGTAGGAAACGAGCCCAACCACGGCGACGAGTGGGGCGGCCGTCCTGACCCGGTTGACTATGCCCGCTTTCTGATGGACGTAGCCGATGCCCTCCATATTGCCGACGGGGGGGCCCGCGTGCTCAACGCCGGGCTCGACCCCTACACGCCTAACACCGGCAGCGTCCCCTTTGTCAACGGAATGTACTATCTGGACGAGGAGACCTTTCTCGATCGGATGCACGAGGCCTACCCCGACGTCTTTGCCCACATTGATGCGTGGGCCAGCCACGCTTACCCACTGGGGCCGCTGACCGAAGGTCCCTGGCAGCAGGTCTATCAAGTGGATTGGATCAACGATGCCAGCAACCCGAACCACGTCGAGCCACCGCCAGGCATCTACAACCGTGGCATCAACGGCTATCAGTGGGAGCTATTCAAGTTGTCCACGTACAGCGTATCGTCACTGCCCGTGATGATCACCGAAACCGGCTGGCGCCACGCCGAGACTACCGACCCGGCCGCCACCGACGACGGCCGTCCGCTTCCCGATGCAGCCACAGTCGCCCGGTACCTTGACCTGGCACTGCACGGCAACAACGGGCGCTATCCCGACCTCCCGGCAGACAGCTGGACGCCCTGGCTGGCAGACCCATGGGTGGTCGCCATAACTCCGTTCGCGCTCGACGGGCTTCCGGCGGAGTGGGGCCACACCAATTGGCTGGCGTTGAATCCACAGGGCCAGGTATTCCACACGTACGCTCCATTCGACCTGCTCGCTACGGGTAATACTCAACCGTAACACCAATGAGGTTAAGAGCGGGATCCAGAGAATTGACGGTATTCGTAGAGCTGTCAATGATCTCAATCCCGGTCAGGTTTCCATTCCGACACGCCGCGGGCAAGTCCAGGCTGAGCATGTCCACGTGTCCGGTCAGGTCTGGGAAGTTGGTGATTGCACCGCTCCATACCTGGCGGGCACGTGGAGCGGCCGAGACCACATTGTCGGCTACGTGCCATTCGCGGACGTCACGGCCCAATTGTAAATCGGCAACGGGCGTCCAGGTGCCATCACAGGAAGCCATCACTTCGCCAATCACCATACCGGCGAAGCGGTTGAACCCATTGCCGGTGGTCAGCAGAAGATGAAGCCGGCTGGTCCGCGGTACATCCACTTGCAGCGAGGCACGGGTTGGGTAACTATTGTCGGGCGCAGGCGAGGCCTGGCTTTTGAAGACCCGCGCGGACAGTTGGAACGGCACTCCACCCAACGTGACGTCGCCGGCCAGCGGTGAGAGGAGATCCACGGTCAACAGCGCATTGGACACGCTGTCCAGAGAAACAGGATAGTACGCGGCGGCCAGCCCGGCAATATTCGGGGTTGGCACATAAATGCGGTCAGAGCTCCGAGTGGCCGTTGGCCATGGAGTGGAAGTCGGTGTGACTGGCGTAGGTGTAGACGTCAGCATTGGCGTCGTTGAGGTTGGGGGCGGCTCTGAAATCGGAACGATCGGCGAGATGGGAAGAGTGCCTGGTACGTTGGCCGGGTTGTGGTCCGGATTGGGGCGCAGGAGCCTGGTTCCAACAACGAATCCAACAAGCGACACAACCACCGCAGCGCTGACCAGCCCCCACACCCGAACTGGGATCTGGGGCTGTTTTCTTCCAGTCTGGATAGGAAGAACCACGGGAGATGGAATAGGAGGTATAGCGCCGCGCAATGCACCCGCCATCTCCTGGGCCGTGGAGAAACGCTGCACAATCGGCAACTCCATTGCCTTGAGCACCACCCTCTCGGTGTTTAGGCTCAGGTAGGGAGCCAGAATGCGCGGCAATACAAACTGGTCTGGCCTCGCCATGCGGTCAGCGGCGGACAGCGGTGCCTGGCCGGTAAGCGCATGGTAGAGCGTCGCACCCAGGCTGTAGAGATCAGAACGGGGATCAGTATGACCTGCAAGCATACCGTACTGCTCCGGTGGCGCATATTCCGGCGTGCCCATCGTACGGATCACCGTCTGGGTGAGTGGGTCTTGCGGGTCCCACAGTTTTACCAGCCCAAAGTCCACCAGCACCGGTTTGCCCTCAGGGGTGATGATCACGTTCTGTGGCTTCACGTCCCGGTGGATCACGCCTTGCGCATGGCAGTAGGCCAGGGCATCGAGCAACTGCTGCGCCCATTCCAGCACTTGCGTCTCTGACTGTGCCCCCTCGCGCTTAATGCGCTCTGCCAGGTTTTCCCCCTCGATAAAGTTCATCACCATGCATGCGGAGCCGCCCCAGGAGAAATAATCGGTCACGCGCACCAGGTTGGGATGACGAAGGTTCGCCAACACCTGGGCCTCGCGGGCAAACTGTTGGCGCAGTTCGGCCAATGTATGAGTGTCGGCGCGCGGGTCGGGCGTCATCTCTTTGAGCGCTATAGGGATGTTGAGATTCACGTCCCAGGCGCGGTAGACGGCGCCCATCCCGCCCTTGCCCAGGAGGGCACCGATGTGATAGCGGTTGTTGACGATTTGGCCTGTAGAGAGTGGCACGGCTGTCCCTCACTCACTCAGGATTCCTGGGTGCAGGTATGAGGATCTCTTGACCTACATCGATGCGATCTGCGTCAATGATATCGTTCGCCAGCATGATGTCTTCCATGGCTACGCCGTATTGATCTGCGATGGCTGAGAGCACCTCACCGGGCTGTACAATGTGGTGGATGTAACCATCTTCGCCGGGCACGAGACTGGCGGGTGCGAAACCAGTCAGCAATGCACTCAAAACGCGCTGATGTGTCGCCAACGCAGTCTCCGACTTACCATTGGCGACGGTATCCGGCGGGTCGTAGGAGGGCAACTCGACTTCAGCGGCCCAGATGCCGTTGACGTCGCACCAGTGGATCAGTTCACCTGTGAACGGATATTCAGTGGGCCAGATGGACAGATAGGTATAGCCCGCGAGTTCGGCCACACGGCGCGCCAGTGGATCGGCCTGGGGGCCGGGGGTGCCGTAGGTGGTATAGCCTGGTTGCACGCCGCCATCCGGCGG
>Ga0315274_10014334_pt1 | contig 11243 bp, 8 predicted proteins | sample YL17G02_20_MG_FD_203700 | JGI IMG/M metagenome (GOLD analysis project Ga0315274, IMG submission 203700) | Sediment microbial communities from Yellowstone Lake, YNP, Wyoming, USA - YL17G02_20 | ecosystem: Environmental > Aquatic > Freshwater > Lake > Sediment | place: USA: Wyoming | collected...
GTGAAAAAAATAAAAAAAGAAAGAATTGACGTAATTTATTCTTCCGATTCTCTGCGAACAAGGCAGACAGCGGAAATAGTTGCCAAAGAATTTGGTCTAGAGGTTTATTTCGATTCAAGGCTCAGGGATATAAATTTGGGAATTTATCAAAAAAGAGAAAAAAAAGAATTACGGAAAGATTTTCCAAAAACTCTAGGAAGATTCGAAGAAAGAATTCCTGGTGGCGAAAGTTGGTCAGATGTAAGAAAAAGAATGCTCGACTTTGTGAAAGAAATTGATAAAAGATATGAAAGCAAGAACATTCTAATTATTAGCCATGGAGATCCTCTTTGGCTTTTGGAAGGAGCGGTAAAGGGAATGAATAATATAGAATTATTAAAACAAAATTTAGACAGGAAAACCATAAAAACCGGAGAATTAAGAAAAATTACGCTAAGTTACTTACCTTTTGATCAAGAAGGAAACCTTGATTTGCATCGCCCGTATATAGACGAAGTTAAATTTTATTGTAAAGATTGCGGAAAAATAATGGAAAGAGAAAAAGAAGTTATTGATGTTTGGTTTGACTCAGGAGCAATGCCTTTTGCTCAATACCATTGGCCATTTGAACAAAAAAATAAGAATCTACCGCCTAAGCTTTTCCCGGCTGATTATATTTCCGAAGCCATTGATCAAACAAGAGGATGGTTCTATACTTTACTGGCCATTTCAACCTTACTTGGTTTCAGATCTTCTTACAAAAATGTTGTTTGCTTAGGCCATGTTTTGGATAAAAAAGGAGAGAAGATGTCGAAATCTAAAGGAAATATAGTTGATCCTTGGCAGCTGATAGAAAAATATGGAACAGATACATTGAGATGGTATTTCTTTACTGTTAATCAGCCGAATAATTCCAAGCTTTTTTCAGAAAATGAGGTCAGCGACTGTCTTAAAAGGTTTATTTTGACATTTTGGAATTGTTGGATATTCTTGGATACCTATGGGCGAGAAGTTACTAAATCGAGGGTAAAAGCAAAAAATATTCTAGACAAATGGGTCATTTCTAAAATTAACAATTTGAATGCGAGAGTCGTCGAAAGCCTTAATAAATTTGATATGGTTTCAGCGGCTAGAAGCATTGAGGGCTTTGTTATCGAAGATTTTTCTCAATGGTACATCAGAAGATCCAGAAGAAGATTCCAAGGGCCGGAAGAAAAAGACCTAAAAGAAGCTTCTCTTTTGCTAAATTATGTTTTGTCATTCCTGTGCAAAATAACTGCACCTTTTACACCCTTTCTTAGCGAAGAAATTTTTAAAAATCTAGGCAATAAAAAAAGCGTCCATTTGCAAAACTGGCCAAAGGTTGATAAGAAATTAATTAGCGAGAAACTAGAAGAAAAAATGAAAAGAGTAAGAAAGATAGTAAATCTTGGCTTAAAAGAAAGAGCCAAGTTAGGCATTAAAGTCAGGCAACCTTTATCGGAATTGACCGTTGGAATACTAGCTGAGGGATTGGAGTCAGAATTAATCGAGTTAATAAAAGAAGAAGTTAATGTAAAAAGCTTAAGACATGATGCTAATTTAGAAGAAAAAATTACACTAGTTAGTACTATTACGTTGGAACTAAAAGAAGAGGGTATCATAAGAGAAATTATCCGACAGATACAGGAGATCAGGAAAGAAATGGGTTTGAAGCCGGAAAATAAGATTTTTGTGCAATACTTTGGATCTGTTAGATTAAATGAAATACTAGAAAAAAATAAAATTCCTATTTTGAAAAAAGCCAAAATAAAAAATCTTAAACTAGTTAACAGCCCCGAAAAAATTTCAGGAGTGAAAAAAGAAATAAAGGTCGATCAGGAAAAATTGTGGTTGGGAGTCAAAAAAATTTAAACTATGGCATTTATTCCTAAAAAAACTGGCAGCAGTCAGAAAGGCCCGTTGTTAGGAGGTCAAGCCTCTTTGATGAAACTGAAAGGAAGTTTTAAGGGATTCTCGAGCGCCAGAAATAGTCCATTATTAGGGGGAGAAGCCTCTTTGGCAAAATTGAGAGAAAGCTTTAAAAAACCTCCTCGGGCAAAAGAAGTAAAAAAAGAAGTAAAGAAAGTCACTTCTATATTTCAACCGTATGCGACCAGGGAAAGACTAAGAGAATTGCTGAGAAAGGTTGAAGCCTGGAAGATTACCAAGTTATCTGCAAAAGAAAGGCCTAAGCTTGAGAGGCAATTATTTAATCCCAAAGATCCCAGAAACTTCGGAGCTTATATCGATCAACGAGAAGCAAATATAGTCCTTAAAGATTTTGAAAATTTTCCTAATAGAGCCAAAGTGAGATATGGGATGAAAAACAGGAGTGAAACAAAAAGAGTGCGTAATTTAATGAGAAAATTAGTGGGAAAATAAATTCAGATGTTCATTCATTATCGAACCCTGGGATTAGTTTTAAAAAAAGAAAATAGAGGAGAAAACGATCAGCTGTTTACTTTTTATACAAAAGATTTTGGAAAGTTAGAAATTTTAGGGAAAGCGATTAGAAAAATCTCCTCGAAGTTGCGTTCCGGAACCGACGTTTTTTATTTAAGCGAGATTGAATTCATACAAGGAAAAGCCCAAAAAACCTTAACCGACGCTGTTTTGGTTGATAAATTTAAAAATTTAAGAAAGGACTTAAAAAGATTAGCTGTTGCTTATAAAATTTCTGAAGTTGTAGATGATTTGATAAAAGATCAGGAGAAAGATGAGAAAATTTGGCGTTTGGTTTCAGAAACTTTCCATAAACTAGATAATCTTACCCTATTGCCAGTTAATTATTTTTTAATATATTATTATTTTCTGTGGAATCTTTTTTCGGTTTTAGGCTATCAACCCGAAATTTATAAATGCTCTTTCTGCCAAAAAAAATTAGAGCCAAATAAAATTTATTTTTCTATAAAAGAAAGAGCTCTATTTTGTAGCCAGTGTTCAAAGAAAACAAAAGGAGTTATTACAGTCAATGAAGGTTTGGTTAAAATTTTGAGGATTATCTTGAAAAAGGACTGGTTAACTTTTAAACGGCTGAAAATTGAAAATTATCAAAAAAAAGCATTAAAAGAAATCTCCGAAAACTATTTAAATTTTGTAGCTGAGCAAAGCAAATAATTTATCAAAACAGTAGTGAAATCTTTCTATTGACGAGTTATAATAAAAGTATGAGAAAAAGTTTAATCTTATTTATTTTAATAATCATTCTAGGAGCGGTAGGCTATTGGTATTATCAGAAAGGAATTTATTCCAAAGAAGTTCTCAAAGTAGAGATTTTAGGAAAAAATGAAGTAGAACTGGCAGAAGAAGTTGAATATTTGGTCAAGTATAAAAACAATGGCGATTTTAGGCTTGAAGAACCAACCCTCACTTTTGAATACCCAAAGAATTCAGTGGTTGACGGAGAAAAATTTCTGAGAAAAGAGATGAAACTGGATGATATCTATCCCGGGGAAGAGAAGACAGTTTCTTTTAAAGCCAGGATTTTTGGTAAAGAAGGGGACACAAAGGAAGCTAAAGCCCAGATATCTTATCATCCTAAAGATATAAAATCCACTTATACGAGAGAAACAACTTTTACCACCTTGATAAAGACTGTCCCCATAACTTTTGAATTTGATCTTCCTTCAAGGGTAGAGTCTGGAAAAGAAATCAGCTTTAGATTAAATTATTTTTCTAATGTGAACTATCCTCTTTCTGATTTGGGGATAAAAGTCCAGTATCCTGATAGTTTTGAATTTATAGACTCAAAACCAAAGGCTCTGGAAAAAACCGATTGGAATATTAGCCTTTTAAACAGAGCTCAAGGTGGAAGAATTGAAATTTCCGGAAAATTGAACGGGGAAATAGACGAATCGAAAATTTTTACAGCTCAAATTGGCATGTGGCAAGACGGAGAGTTCATATTATTAAAGGATACCAACCGAGGAATACAAATTGGAAAATCTTCTTTATATATATTCCAAGAAATTAACAGTAATCCAAAATATGTCGCAAATCCTGGCGACCTTCTGGATTATGAAATAACTTTTAAGAATATTGGAGACCAGCCCATTGAAAACATATTAATGATTGTCAATTTGGAGGGAGACGTTCTTGATTTTGATAGTGTTAAAGTAACATCCGGCAGTTTTAAAAAAGAAGACAAAAAAATTATTTGGGATTATACCATGATTCCGGATTTAAAGATTCTTTTGCCAACCGAAGAAGGAAAGGTGGAGTTTTGGGTAAAAGTTAAGGATGATTTGCCCCAAGGTTTAAAAAATATGGAAATAAAAGATACGGTTTATTTGGATAATTTGAGAGAAGAATTTTCAACTAAAATTAACTCAAAATTAGAGTTTTTACAAAGAGGTTATTTTCAGGATGATTTCTTTGGAAATTCCGGGCCTTTGCCTCCTAAGGTTGACCAGACAACAACTTATACAATAATGTGGCAGGTCAAGAATCATTACAATGATTTAAAAAATGTAAAAATTAGAGCTATTTTACCAGATTGGATGCGATTAACCGGAGAAATAATGCCAAAAGATGCAAAGTTCTCTTTTGATTCTGAATCAAAAGAGATAGTCTGGGATTTAGGAGATATATCAGCTGGTAGTGGAGTGTCAAATATAGCTCCGACAGTTGCCTTCCAAGTTGCTTTTACTCCGACTTTCTCTCAGAAGGGACAAACACCAAATATTATCGGCGAAGCCAAAATAACGGCCGATGACACTTGGACTGAATCGTTAATCGAAAAAACTTCTCCGGCAGTAAATACAACCTTGCCAAATGATCCAAGTATGGGGCAAGGGATGGGAATAGTGCAGTAGAAATTTATTTAATAATTTCGTTTATTAGTTATGGAATTAATGGATAAAATTATATCTTTATGCAAGAGGCGGGGGTTTGTTTTTCAGTCTTCAGAAATCTACGGCGGTTTTGGTTCTTGTTACGATTTTGGTCCTCTAGGAGTGGAAATAAAAAATAATATTAAAAAATCCTGGTGGGATGAAATGACAAAACTTCATGAAAATATTGTCGGTCTTGATGCTTCTATACTTATGTCCTCAGAAGTCTGGAAGGCTTCGGGCCATTTAACTGCTGGTTTTTCTGATTTATTAGTAGAGTGCAAGAAATGTCATAAAAGATTTAAAGGTGATGAATTAAAAGAAAAGTCAAAAGAAAATTGTCCAGAATGCGGCGGCGAGCTTACTGGATCAAAATTGTTTAATCTGATGATGAAAACTTTTGTTGGCCCGGTTGAGGAGAAAGCCAGCCCTGTTTATTTAAGGGCTGAAACCTGCCAGGGAATTTATGTTAATTTTTTGAACGTTTTAGATTCGACGAGATTAAAAATTCCTTTTGGTATCTGCCAAATAGGAAAAGCTTTTAGAAATGAGATAAACCCTGGCAACTTTATTTATCGAATCAGGGAATTTGAACAAATGGAGCTCCAGTGGTTTTGTCACCCAAAAGAAGCAGATAAGTTTTTTGATTATTGGAAAGAGGAAAGATTAAAATGGTATGAGAGATTGGGGCTTAAAAAAGAAAAATTAAGGATTATTGAAGTCGAAAAAGAAAAAAGAGCTCATTACGCTAGAAGGCAGATTGACATTGAGTATAACTTCCCTTTTGGCTGGCGTGAAATAGAGGGTATTCATAATAGGGGCGACTGGGATCTTTCCAATCATTCAAAGTATTCAGGCAAAGATCTAAAATATTTTGACGATGCCACAAAAGAAAAATATTTTCCATATATTATAGAAACTTCAGTCGGAGTAGAGAGAAGCTTTTTAGCTTTTTTCATCGATGCTTTTGAAGAAATTTCTGGTGGCAGAACAAAAACAACCGAATCTACAAAAGAGTTAGAAGTTGTTTTAAAACTAAATAAATCTTTAGCTCCGATTATGGTTGCTATTCTACCTTTGGTTAAAAACAAAGAGGAGTTGGTAAAAAAGGCAAAAGAAGTTTATGAGATTCTGAAGCCTTGTTTTAATTCTCAATATGACGAGGTAGGCTCAATCGGAAGAAGATATAGGAGGCAAGATGAAATTGGAACTATTTTCTGCATCACCGTTGACTTCCAAACGTTAGAAGACAAAACAGTAACCTTAAGAGACAGAGACACAATGAGTCAAATCAGAATAAAGACGGAAGAATTGAAGGGGTATATTCAAAAAAATATTGAATAAGAAAAATTTATTCCAGTTTGTGATAATTTCAGCGCGCCCCGCGGGGGCGCACTTTTTAATTTCCTTAAATTTGAATATAATGAATAAAGAACAAATTTATGCTCCAAAAAACAATATTGAAAAACGGCTTGAGAATATTTACAGTGCCGATGAAAAACACCGAAGCAGTAACAGTTTTGGTTTTGGTCGGGACCGGCTCAAAATACGAGATAAAAGAAACAAATGGGATTTCCCATTTTCTGGAGCACCTTTATTTTAAAGGCACAAAAAAAAGACCGACACCGATAGCAGTTGCCGAAACTTTGGATAGGGTCGGCGGAATTTATAACGCCTTCACCGGCGATGATTATACTGGTTATTTTGCCAAAGTTTCTTATTCCAGATTAGATTTGGCTCTAGATTGGGTTTCCGATATCTTTTTAAATTCAATTTTGCCGGAAAAAGAAATAGAAAAAGAAAGGGGAGTGATTACAGAAGAAATTAATATGACTTTGGATAACCCGATGTACTATGTCCAGGAGTTATGGTCAAAGTTGCTTTACGGTGATCAGCCGGCTGGTTGGTCAATAGCCGGAACTAAAGAAAGCATCAAAAAAATATCCAGACATGACTTGTTAGATTACAGAAAAAATCAATACGTAGCCAAGAATACTATAGTTGCGGTCGCCGGGAAAATAGATCCAAAAAGAATTATCAAAAAGATAGAAAATTATTTTTCAAAAATTAAAACTTCAAAGCCACAGGAGAAACAGAATTTATCAGAGAGACAGCAAAAGCCAGAGCTGCTTTTATACCACAAAGATACGGACCAGTCACATATTTGTTTTGGGGTCAGGGCATATAACATTTCTCATCAATTAAAATATGCCCAAGAATTGCTCGGCCTTATTTTGGGAGGGATGATGAGTTCAAGATTATTTACGAAAGTGCGGGGAGAGTTGGGACTGGCCTACTATATAAATACTGATGCAACCTCTAATGCCGATTCCGGATACCTGCTCACTCAAGCCGGTATTGATAATGGGAAGATTGAAAAAGCCGTTTCCGCGATTTTAAAAGAATACAGAAGAATCTCCGAAGAAAAAGTTTCAGAGGATGAATTACAGAAAGCAAAAGATTATTTTAAAGGGAAGATGTCCTTGCTTCTTGAATCTTCTGACCAACAAGCGATTTTTTATTCGATGCAGGATATTTTGGAAAAGAAAATTCTGAAACCAGAAGAAATATTTTCCAGAATTGATAAAGTTTCCCGGGAAGATATTCTAAAATTAGCAAAAGATATTTTTCGTCCTGAGAAATTAAATTTAGCCATAATCGGACCGTTTAAAGATAAAAATAAATTTCAAAAATTACTAAAAATATAACTAAAAACATGGAGAACGAACAAAAACTAGACATATCATGGGAGTCTATTTTTAAAATTTCAGTTGCAGTTGTTTCTCTCTATATTATTTATTTGGTCCGCAGCGTTTTGGTTTGGTTCATTTTTGCAGTGATAATATCGGTTATGCTCGATCCTGTATTCGACTTTTTGAAAAAGAAGAAAATTCCCAGAGTAGTTTCGGTTTTGATTGTTTATGTTTTAATATTTGGTGTTCTTTCCCTTATGATTTATTTAGCCGTTCCCCTGTTTGTTTCTGAAATCCGGCAATTTGCCCAGAATTTCCCTGGATATTTTGAAAAAATTGCGCCATCTTTACGGATACTGGGCCTCAAAACTTTTAAGGATGCTGAGAATTTTATTGTCTTTTTAAGTAATAACCTGGAGAGCATTGCGACCAATCTGTTTAAAGCCGCTTCAGCTATTTTTGGTGGTTTTTTATCGACCTTTTTTGTTATTTCTTTAGCCATCTTTTTATCTTTAGAAGACAAGCCGATTGAAAGAACCCTGATGATAATTTTTCCGAAAAAATACGAAGCCTATGCTTTAGATTTATGGAAAAGATGTCGCGACAGGGTTTCAGGATGGTTTCTTTCAAGAGTGATCGGCGCTGTCTTTGTTGGCTTTTTGTCTTATCTTTCCCTTCTTGTTTTCAAAACAAAATACCCGCTCATTTTGGGATTCTTTGCCGGAATATTAGACATTGTTCCGGTAATAGGTCCTATTTTTGCCGGTATCTTGATCTTTATATTTGTTTCTTTAAATAGTTTCGCCAGCGGTCTTTTCGCTTTAGTTGCTTTTATTTTGATTCAACAGATAGAAAACAACATACTTCTTCCTTTTTTGACAAAGAAATTCGCCGATCTCTCTCCAGTCTGGGTGCTTTTGGGGTTAACAGTAGGAGGAATTCTTTGGGGAGTCTGGGGAGCAATTCTGGCTGTCCCGCTTTTCGGTATTTTATCTGAGTTTGGCAGAGATTTTCTTAAAAAGAGGAAAGAAGGAGCAGAAATTATCTAAAATATGTCTAATTTTTTTATTATTGCCACCCCCATAGGCAATCTCCAAGATTTTAGTTTCAGGGCTTTGGAAACATTGAAACAGGTTGATTTAATTTTGTGTGAAGACACACGAGTAACTAAAAAATTATTGGATCATTATAAAATTGAAAAACCTGTTTTAAGTTATCACCAACACTCAAAACTTCAAAAAATAAATTATATTCTGGAACTTTTAAATAGTGGCAAAAATTTGGCATTGGTTTCTGATGCTGGTACGCCAGGAATTTCCGACCCCGGAAATTTACTTATTAAAGAAGTGGTTGAAAAATTGGAGGAAAAGGTTAAAATAATACCTATTCCCGGTCCCTCGGCAGCAATCGCCGCAGCCAGTATTTCTGGCTTTCCCATGGATAAATTTTTGTTCTTGGGATTCCCGCCCCAAAAAAGAAAAAGGCAGAAATTTTTTAAAGAAGTGATTGATTCAAAATACCCAGTAATTTTTTATGAATCGCCTTATAGGATATTAAAAAGTTTAAACGATTTAAGAATATTAAATCCGGAATTAGAAATTTTTGTTGCTAGAGAATTAACAAAAAAATTTGAAACAATTTATAGAGGAAAAATTGAGGAAGTTCTTAAAAAAATTGAAAAAGATAAAGTGTTAGGAGAATTTGTGGTGATAGTGAATTCGCGAATTCACACGAATAAGAGCACGAATTAACACAAATAAAAAAGAGACAAAAAATGGGAATTTTTGTCCCTATGAGATGAAAGAGCTTTTACGCTGCACTATCCGGACCTGTTGCTTCTCCTTTTTCTTCTGTTGGTGTTTCTGACTGTTCCGGCTCGTCTGTAGTAGGCATACCCCTGCTTCTCAGCGCATCGTTTCTTAGGAAATCTATACTCGCAGCGATTACAGGATCAGGATTGTCGATCGCATTGTTCGCTTCGTGACCAAGCTCAGCAGCGAGCTTTATCCCTGTTTCTATAGGAACCTCTCTAATAACATTAAAGACCTTGGATACGATTTCTTTTTGTTTCTCCTTGTCTTGTATCTCGGACAGATCTCCGAGCACTACGTCAAACAACTCTGTAAGAGCCTTTCTGAGATTCAATACTACACTTCCTCAAATAAGTTACCACAATCAAAAATTATGTCAAGCAATAATAAAAAATTTTATATAACGACTGCTATTGATTATGTAAATGCTTTTCCCCATTTGGGCCATGCTTTGGAGAAAATCCAAGCCGATGTTTTGGCCCGTTATCACCGGTTTTTAGGCGAGGAGGTTTTATTTTTGACCGGAACCGATGAAAACAGCTTAAAAAATGTCCAGGCAGCCAAAAAAGAAAAGATTCCGGTTGAAAAGTTGGTTGAGCGAAACTCAAAAAAATTTTTTGAGCTGAAAAATGCCCTAAATTTAAGTTTTAACGATTTTATCAGAACTACCGAAGAAAGGCATAAAAAAGGAGTTCAAAAATTGTGGTTGGCTTGCCAAAAAGATATTTATAAAAAAAATTACAAGGGCCTCTATTGCGTAGGTTGTGAGGAATTTTATAAAGAAAAGGAGTTAATAAAAGGTTGTTGTCCAGAGCATGGGACAAAGCCGGAATTGATAGAAGAAGAAAATTATTTTTTTAAACTTTCTAAATATCAAAACCAACTTAAAACCATTATTGAAAAAGATGAGTTAAAAATTATTCCCGAAACGCGCAAGAATGAAGTTTTAAGTTTTATTAACTCTGGTTTGGAAGATATCTGTATTTCCCGTTCTTCAGAAAGAGCCCAGGGGTGGGGGATAAATGTGCCGGATGATCCGAGTCAAAAAGTCTGGGTCTGGTTTGATGCTCTTTCAAATTATATTAATGCAGTCGGCTACGCCGACGATGAAAAAAAACTTAAAAAATGGTGGCCGGCGGATTTGCACGTTATCGGAAAAGGAATTTTGAGGTTCCACGCTATTTATTGGCCAGCAATACTTCTTTCAGTTGGGATTTCGTTACCGAAAGAAATATTTATTCATGGCTATATAACTTCTAATGGCCAGAAGATGTCAAAGAGTTTGGGTAATGTTATTGACCCTTTTGAATTAATCAAAAAATATGGCGTTGATGCTGTCAGGTATTTTCTTTTAAGAGAAATTCCTTCTACTGAAGATGGTGACTTTACTTATGAAAAATTTATTGAGAGATGCAACGCTGATTTAACTCATGGAATAGGAAATACAGTAAGCCGAGTTTTAACAATGGTTGAAGAAAAATTTAAGGGAATCATCCCAGAATATAAGCCATATATACAAGAGATACAACAACTGAAAATAGAAGATGCTAGCGTTATCAAAACAGAATCTATAGATTTTAATCCAATAAGAGACTTCCTTTTAAAGGAAGAAACTATTCCTGCCTGGCAGCCCAGCGTTGAAGACTTTCATTTTAATATTTGTCTTGCAGTAATAATAAATGGTTTTAAGGAGATAGATAAAAATATAAATGAAAGAAAGTCCTGGGAACTTCCTTCTAATTCTGATTTAACTAAGCACATCTTTTATTCTTACTTGGAGAACTTTAGGATACTTGCTTACTTGTTAGTTCCTTTTTTACCCACCACAGCTGACGAAATTTTTAAACAATTGGGATTAGATCTAAAAAAGGAAAGAAAAAAAGATTATGAAGAAGCAATAAAGTGGG
>Ga0315274_10014335_pt1 | contig 11242 bp, 8 predicted proteins | sample YL17G02_20_MG_FD_203700 | JGI IMG/M metagenome (GOLD analysis project Ga0315274, IMG submission 203700) | Sediment microbial communities from Yellowstone Lake, YNP, Wyoming, USA - YL17G02_20 | ecosystem: Environmental > Aquatic > Freshwater > Lake > Sediment | place: USA: Wyoming | collected...
AAGTAGTAGATTATTGTATAAAAAACAGCATTCCGGTAACCCCTGGTATAAATAACCCCACCCAGATTGAGATGGCTCTGGAGAGAGGAATTGAGGTAGTAAAATTTTTTCCTGCTGAAGCATCAGGAGGATTATCACTTCTTGAAGCTATGTCAGCACCTTATTCTGGGATAAAGTTTATTCCCACCGGAGGGATTAACCTGAATAACTTAACTTCTTACCTATCTAACAAAAAAGTACATGCCTGTGGGGGTAGTTGGATGGTAAAGGATAACCTTATTTCTTCAGGTAACTTTGATGAGATTACCAGACTTACCCAGGAAGCGGTTTCTACCATGCTGGGTTTTGAATTTTTCCACCTGGGGATAAATGAGGAAAATGAGGATAAAGCCTTAAATTCTGCAAGCCTTTTTTCCAGCCTTTTTTATTTTCCCATTAAAGAAGGAACGAGTTCTATTTTTGCTGGGTCCGGATTTGAGGTTATGAAAAAAAGATTTTTAGGAAAGCAGGGACATATTGCTATGGCCACTAATGATATTCATAGGGCCATAGCTTACTTAAAAACAAAAGGAATTTCCATTCTTCCCGAAACTGCGAAAGAAGATAAGGGTAAACTTAAGGCAGTTTATATTGACCAAGAGATATCCGGATTTGCTATTCATCTCTTACAAAAATAATTTAAAAGGAGGGAAAAATGAGAAAGTATATTACTTTTGGTGAAATAATGTTGAGACTAAAACCACCCCATGGGGAGAGATTTTTTCAGAGCCCTCTTTTAGAAGCTACCTTTGGAGGGGGGGAGGCAAATGTTGCCGTTGGACTGGCCCGATTTGGTTTGGAGGTAGCCTATGTTTCGGTAATTCCTAAAAATGCAATCGGAGATGCTTGTGTTAGAGAACTAAAAAGACAATGTGTTGATACTTCACTGATTATAAGAAAAGGAAACCGATTAGGTATCTACTTTTTAGAGAATGGAGCTAATCAAAGACCCTCTCTGGTTATCTATGATCGTTCGTATTCAGCTATTGCCGAAGCAAGACCTGGTGATGTTAACTGGGATAAGGTATTTGATGAAGTGAATTGGTTTCATATTACGGGAATTACTCCAGCTATTTCTCTTTCGGCCTCAGAGCTTTCCTTAGAAGCAGTAAAAAAAGCGAGAGAAAAAGGCATCACTATTTCCTGTGATCTTAACTTTAGAGGAAATTTATGGAAATATGGGAAATCTGCCCCTGAAGTAATGAGTGAGTTAGTTAAATATGTGGATATTGCCTTGGGAAATGAAGAGGATTGTCAAAAATCTCTGGGGGTAAAAGTAAATATAGATGTCGAATCAGGTGAACTTCAAATTCAGCAGTATCAAGAGTTAACTGATAAAGTTCTTAGTTTATATCCCCATCTCCAGAAAATTGCTATCACCTTAAGGGAAAGTCATTCTGCAGATTATAATGGATGGTCAGCAGTACTTAATAATCGGAAGGAGTTTCTTATTTCAAAAAAGTATGAAATTCATAATATCGTAGATAGGGTAGGAGGAGGAGATACTTTTGCCGCCGGTTTAATCTACGGTATTAACAACTTAAATAGTGATAAGGAAGCCCTTGAATTTGCGGTAGCAGCCTCTTGTCTAAAGCATTCTATACCTGGTGATTTACCTTTACTTTCAATAGAAGAAGTAAAAAGCTTAGCTGAAGGAACAGGGTCAGGCAGAGTACAAAGGTAGGACTGTTACTCATACCCAAAAAACAGATTAAGTTTTTAAATTTTATTTTTTAAATAATAATTATATACATTTATTAGAAAAACACTTCCTGGAGAAATAAGAGGTGATTAAATTAAGTAGTAATTTTTATAGTTAATATTTTTGTCCATATTTATAGCGGTAATATTATAATCAGTAATCTAAAGATCATTATTGTTATAAATAACTTTATACGTGAATTTTCCTAAAATATTTATTTAAATAAATATTCATAATTAAGGGGGCAAGTGAATGGAAATTCTAAATATGTTTAGCCTTGAAGGGAAAAAAGCTGTAATTACTGGAGGAGCAGGTATTTTAGGTTCTGCTATTGCCAAAGGATTAGGCAAAGCCGGAGCTAAAATAGCTATCTGCGATATTATCAATGCGGAAAAAATTGCTGCAGAGCTGGAATTAGAAGGAATAACAGCCAAGGGATATTATTTAGATGTTTTGGATATAGAGAAAATAAAAGTATGCAAAGATGAAGTAATTAAAGATTTTGGGAAAATTGATATTTTGCTTAATGCCGCAGGTGGAAATATGAAAGAAGCAACTACTTCCGAAGAACTTAGTTTTTTTGACTTGCCTTTATCCTCACTAGAAAAAGTTGTGGGACTTAATCTCTTTGGAGGATCTTTACTTCTTTGTCAGGTATTTGGAAAGCATATGGTAAAAAATAAGGAAGGAGGATCTATTATAAATATATCTTCAATGAGTGCCTTTCGGCCCTTAACTAGAACAGCTGGATACTCCGCCGCAAAAGCTGCGGTTAGCAATTTCACCCAGTGGCTGGCAAATCACTTTGCCCAGGAATATAATAAAAAATTAAGAGTTAATGCTATTGCTCCAGGATTTCTCCTTACCCAACAAAATCGCTATTTACTTTTGGATGAAAATAAAAATCTCACTCCCCGGGCAAAATCTATCATATCTCATACTCCTATGGGAAAATTTGGCGATCCAGAGGATTTAATCGGAGCCTGTATCTGGCTTGCTTCTGATGCCTCAAAATTTGTAACTGGTATTATCGTTCCTATAGATGGGGGATTTAATGCCTATTCAGGAGTATAGAGTATATGGATAAGTTTTATTAGAGAGTAAATTTATATTTTAAGAATTCATGTTAGGAGGATCAATGAATAAAAAGCGCCCAAAAATTGTAATAACCGATTGTGATCACCCGACTGTGGAAATAGAAAGAGCAATATTAAGTGAAATTGATCCCGAGCTTATTCTAGCTTATTGTAATACAGAGGATGAAGTGATAGAAGTAGCAAAAGATGCTGATGGAATAATTAATCAGTATGCTCCTATAAGCAGAAGGGTGATTGAATCATTGAAGAGGTGTAAGGTAATCGCTCGCTATGGGGTAGGAGTGGATAATATTGATGTAGAAGCAGCTACTGAACATAAGATTATCGTGGCGAATGTTCCAGATTACTGTATTGATGAAGTCTCTACCCATGCCCTAGCTCTAATTTTGGCTTGTGCGCGAGGAATAACTTTACTTAATAGTAAAATAAAGGAGAAAAGATGGGATTTCACCCTGGCTAAGCCTCTCTTCCGAACTCAGGGTAAGATCCTGGGTCTTTTTGGCCTGGGGAAAATTGCTAGAGCGGTAGCTCAAAAAGCTTCAGGATTTAATTTTAGAATTATCGCTTATGACCCCTATGTTTCCAAAGTTGATGGAGGAATAAAACTGATTGAATTTTCTCAGTTATTGTCCGATTCAGATTTTATCTCCATTCATGTTCCCTTAACAGCCGAAACAAGGCATTCCTTTGGTGAGAATGAGCTAAAAAAAATGAAAAAAACAGCTTATTTAATAAATACTTCCCGAGGACCTATTGTTGATGAGAAAGCTCTTTATCAAGCCCTGAAAAATAGATGGATTGCTGGTGCAGCTTTAGATGTAATGGAGAAAGAACCTCCTGATTGGAATAGTTCTCTATTACAATTAGACAATCTAATTATTACCCCCCACATATCTTTTTACTCAGAAGAGTCCTATGTTGAGTTAAAGACTAAGGTCGCTCAAACAGTACTCTCCGTATTGAAAGGAGAATTACCCAAAGCAATGGCTAATCCTCAGGTAGTAAAGAGATAGAGTTATATAGGATGAAGATGAATAATCTTAATTAATAAAATGCTTAAGCTATTGACGGGTAATCTTTAATAGGCTATATTACTAAAGAAAACAAGTGCCTGCTACCATCTTTAGATACTGATACTTGTTTAAGTAGTAGTATAAGTAAAAGTTATTGTTATCTCTCTAAATTTGAAAGAAAAGGGGTTTAATAGTTGATAATGTCAATATTGAGTGGCCTTAGGGATAGCTAAAAGAATTAATAATTAGTTGTTGTATGATAAATAGTAACTTATTATCATAGTTTTAATACTATATTACTCAAAAAGAAAATTAAAGATAATTTTAAAGAAATTAGAAGGGAGGTGAAAATTTGATATAGTTAGCTCACACTTTTGAAAAATTATCTTAGAATTTGGGTCGATTTTGTAAAAAAGTGTGAATTTGTTCACTAAAAATATTTATATTAGGAGGTAAGTTATTTTGTTAAATAACAAAAAAAGAATTTTATATCCAGTGTTGTTGATCTGTATTTTAACTATACTTTTAGGAGTGTCTGGAATTTTATTCGCTAAGACAACGATTGAATGGAATCCAATTGCCCCAAGAATAACCAGTAAAACATATGCATTGCCCCAAGGAGCCAAACAGGCAGTTACTGAATCAGGAGCTAAGAAGATTGTTGCTTATAACTGGGGGGGGTTAGAATTTGACCCTGCTACGGTGAAAAATGGTGAAATCTTTACAGCTATGACTGGTGTTGATATGGAATTTGTAGGTCTTCCCGATGAACAAATGTATCCAAAATTGCAAACAATTTTTCTTGCTAAATCGCCAGCTGTGGATATCGTTCCACTTGATGCAACTCTCTATGTTGCTTTTGTTAAAGCCGGTTGGCTTGAACCATTGGATTTCTTATGGACTGAAGATACATGGAAAGAGTTTTCACCTGGCTTAAGAAAGAGTATTGAAGTTGATGGACATGTCTATTGTGTGCCACAGGTATCAAGAATTCTAACTGCATTATATTACCGCCCCAGCATATTAAAGGCTGCCGGGTTCAATACTCCGCCTAAGACTTGGGCTGAATTTGACGAGATGGCTAAAAAGCTGACAGTTGATAAAGATGGTGACGGTGTTATTGACCAATATGGTTTTGCCTTCTCCGGTGGCGGTGTTCAAGATGGGGCCTATACTCTGATGACCAACATGTATCTGCTTGGTGAAAAAGTAGTTCAAGATGACGGTAGTATTGTTTTTAATTCTCCAGGTGCGGTAAAAGCACTTGAACGATTGGTAAAGATGAGAAACGAATGGAAAGTTGTACCGCAGTCAGTAACCTCTTATCAGCACGGTGATACCGAGGATCTCTTTAAAGGTGGCAAGGTAGCCATGATTATTGAACCCACTTCTTTCTATGCTGATATTACCAATAAAGAACAGTCCGGTATTGCTGATGATGTAGGTATTGCCGCACAACCAGTTGCTTATGAAGGTGGACCATCTACATCTAATCTTGAAATTAACATGTGGGGGGTTAGCCATTTCTCTGATAAGAAAGAGTCTGCCTTTATTTGGTGTGATTACTATCGTAGCAGACAGGCTGCTGTTAATGAAATATTACTTGAAACCAATGAACCTTGGAATTTATCGGTCTTATCTGATGAAGAAGTGATCAAGAACCTGAAAGTTGACTATTTGAACGTTGTCAAGGAATCATTGAAAGATACAAAAACAGAAATCTTCGCAGATCAAGGAATGGCTTACAAGATTGCAATAAAAGAAATTCAGAATGCTCTCATTGGAAATAAAACGGCTCAAAAAGCGTTGGATGATGCCCAAACTGAGATCAATAAACAATTAAAACAAAAATAAGAAAGAAGTTTTTGACTCAATGATAGCTTGTGAACAAGAGGGAGGAGGTTATATAAACTCCTCCCTCTCTATCTTACTTATACAAGAGGATCACATTATGTTTAATCCTTTTATATCATCAGTCAAGAAAAATACCAATAAAGTCCATTTTTTTGATCGAATATCAGAATCACGCTATGGTTTTCTTATTACTTTGCCGAGTTTGCTGATACTATTAATGGTTGCCGTTTATCCGGTATTACGGGTAATATATATGAGCATGACTGAATTTGGTATTACAATGCAAGCAAAATTCGTTGGCCAAAAAAACTTTTTTGAAATCTTTACTGATATTAATTTTTTCCGCTATACAAGGAATTCTTTAATTTATACTCTCGGTGCAGTAGCAATTTCTTTTACTGTTGGAATGATTATTGCATTAGCCTTAAATAAAAATTTAAGATTTACTGGATTTTTACGAATTATAGCTCTTTGGCCATGGGCAATTCCCCCAGTTGTTGCTTCTATCACTTGGAAATGGATGTACAATGACGTTATGGGTATTCTAAATGACCTTTTACTTCGCTGTGGATTAATTTCACAGCCTTTATCATGGCTTTCTAACGGTTCACTTGCGTTAGCATCTTTACTAATAGTTCATGCATGGATTGATATTCCTTTTGTTATTGTTCTTCTTTTAGCTGGATTAAAAAGTATACCCCAAGAATTGTACGAAGCAGCTTCAATTGACGGAGCATCGAATTGGAAACAGTTTACCAAAATTACCCTACCTTTACTTAAACCAACGATGATGGTAACTTTATTAATTTCAACCGCATTTGCGTTTCGTACTTTTGATATTGTTTTTACACTAACCCGCGGTGGACCGGGCGATGCAACTGAGTTGTTGGTTACTTACATTTATAATAATGCTTTCCAATTTCTTCGATTTGGATATTCATCTGCTTTATCAGTTATAATGGTTATAATAACAATATTGATAGTATTGTTTTATACTAAAGTATTTAGGACTAATTATTATTAGAATATGCCCAGGCGATGAACTGAAGTAAAGGATGTGCAAAATATGTTTTCAAATTTGATAAGTAATGATATATATGTGTCCAGTAATGACCTTGGCAAAATACACTCATCCGGTACTTTTTGGAAAAGAGTGAAAAAATATCGTGGTAAAATTTTGGCTTATCTCGTGTTGCTCTGTTATCTATTAGTAGCTATTTTTCCCCTTTACTGGATGATTATAACCGGATTTAAAACCAACACTGAAGTATATTCCGATAGACCTACTTATATTATTAAGCACCCTACTTTGAGAAATTTTATAACTATTTTTAAAGGACGTCCGACATTGTATTATTTTCGTAATACAATGGTTGTTGCCCTTGTCACGACAATTATCTGTATTTTAGTTGGAACAATTGCCGCTTTTAGTTTTGCACGTTATAAATATAAAGGTAGTTCATTTATTATGTTTTGTATCTTGGCGGTAAGAATCTTTCCACCAATTTCTTTGATTGTGCCATTATATTTAATGATGAGTAGGTTAGGTCTTATTGATAATTTAATCGGGTTAATTATAGTAAATATCTATCTAACACTTCCATTTTTTATCTGGATTATGAAAGGTTTTTTTGAAAGCATTCCAAAAGAATTAGATGAAGCTGCCAGAATCGATGGCTGTAGTAGATTTCAAGCATTTAGACTAATTATTTTTCCAATTAGTTTTAATGGTCTTGCGGCTGCTTCAATCATAACCTTTATGTGGACTTGGAATGAGTTCTTATTTGGTCAGATTCTTGCAGTAACCTCGGCGGCCAAGAATATCTCTGTGGGTGCAGTAGATTTTATAACAGACTTAAATATTTCTTGGAATCAAATGTGCGCTTATGGATTTTTAGCTTCTATACCCGCCTTTATCTTTATTATTTTATTTCAAAAGTATATAGTACAAGGTTTAACAGCTGGCGCAGTTAAAGGTTGACTTGTATTAATATAGAGTAAAGAGAAAATTATTTTTTAATTAAGGAGTAAAAATAGTATAATTTGCTATACTAACTACATTCAAATTTAAGGAGGAGCTATATATGGCTAGGAGTTTTGACTTTATTCCTAAGGATGTAAAAAAAGTAGAGACAAAAAATAGAAGAATTGTTACTAAAATACCGGCCCCTGAATCTTTGGAAATTATTGAGGAACTACGGAAATATGAACCGCGTTCTATGAGTGGGCAGCCCCTTGTTGTTTGGGATAAAGCTGAGGGGTTTAATGTTTATGACAAGTTTGGTAATAAATGGATAGACTTCAGTTCGGGAGTAGTTGTTGCCAACGCCGGACATGGTAATCCTGAGGTTAAAAAGGCGATTATTAAACAAGCGGAACATGGTTTATTATTTAACTATTGTTTTCCCAGCGAAATTCGAGGTAAACTTGTTAAAAAACTTGCAGATATATCTCCCGAGCCACTAAAGAAAGTATTTCTACTAACCACAGGTTCAGAAGCTACCGAATGTGCTATAAAACTTGCGAGAACACAGGGGCAAAAAGTAGGTGGTAAAGAAAAAATTAAAATTATTACTTTTGATGACGCATTTCATGGACGGACTTTAGGTGCCCAACAGGCTGGCGGTTCACCAAAAGCCAAGGAATGGATAGTAAATTTAGATCCTGATATTAATCAGGTTCCTTATCCCAATAGCTTCAAATATTCTTGGGCCGATGTTAACGATCCTACATATTCGGATGATGAGTGTTTTAATAAGTTTTTATTTTATTTGCGGGAAAAGAATATTGAACCTGCACAAATAGCAGGAATTATGTCTGAAACTTTCCAAGGTGCTTGGGTTGAATTAATGCCACCAGGATTTGCCAGAAAGCTAAGAGAATTTTGTGACAAATTTAATATCGTTCTTATCTTTGATGAAGTGCAGGCAGGCTTCGGTCGAACCGGTAGATTGTTTGGTTTTGAACATTATGGTATTATTCCCGATATAATTTGTTGTGGTAAAGGTATTTCAAGTGGTATGCCCTTGTCAGCGGTAATTGGTCGGGAGGAAATCATGAACTTGTATGGACCGAATGAGATGACTAGCACACATACTGGAAATCCCATATGCTCTGCCGCTGCCTTGGCTAGTATAAATTATATCTTAAATAATAATCTAGTAGAAAAATCAGCTAATTTAGGTAAAATATGTAAAGAAGCTTTGGGAACACTTCAAAAAAAATATCCTAACATAATAGGCCATGTCCGAGGTGCCGGACTTGTTTGGGGAATTATTATTGTTAAAGACGGAACCAAAGAGATTGATACAGATCTTGCGCATGATATAGTAAGAATTTCGGTTGAAAATGGTTTGCTATTCTTTGCTCCAGTAGGTTCTGGAGCAACTATTAAAGTATGTCCCCCTCTGGTGATAACTGAAGAAGCTTTAAAGGAAGGACTTGAGATTTTCGAACAGGCTATTGCAGCGGCTATTCGTAAATAATATATTTATTAGATGTGAATTTTAGCTGGGGCTGGACAAAATTATAGTACAGCCCCATTATTATTTAAAGTCAAATATATAATTTTATACCTTAAATATAACGACTTATTATAGAAATATTCTGTAATATGAACGTGTAAACAAAGATTTATCTATATCCTTGTACTGGTCCAGTTTATGTTGAAGAGTAGAGCCTGGAGATACGATCATAATCGAGATAATTGATATTAAATGTATTAGTATTAGTAATGGATTCGTCTATATTCTACTTGATGATGATGTTCTCAAACATTATTAGAACATTAGGGGTAAAAATAAAAAATATCGCAAAATGATGTGTCAGGAATGATGATTATTTATGAAAAATAAAGAGATAAAAATTATTTATAGGGAAGAAGATATACATTTTTTAGTACCGGAAGAAAATTACTGTTATTATATTGAGCCTAAAAAAGTTAACCAAAAAGAAGATGATGAATTTTATATAAAGAAAGCCTTTTATAACCCTATTGGAGCATTACCATTAAATAAAACTTTACACAGTGGGATGAAGGTATTATTGATAGTTGATGACCTTACAAGGCCTACTCCTAAAAAAAGATTAATAACTCTGGTCATTAAAGAATTAGCAAAATTAGGTATAAAAAAACAAGACATTATCATTCTTATAGCATTAGGGACACATAGATATATGACTCATAGTGAGATAATTGACACTTTCGGGGCTGAGACGGTAGAATCTGTCAGAATATTCAATCATGAATGGGCGGACTCAGAACAATTAATTGATCTTGGGAGAACATCAAATAATATTAAAATAGTTGTTAATAAAAAAATTACTGAGGCTGATTTTTCTATAGGGATCGGAAGTATAGTGCCACATTCAGAGGCAGGTTGGTCAGGAGGTGGGAAAATAGTTCAACCGGGAATTTGTGGTTGGGAAACAACTGCTGCTACGCATCTGATGGCAGCAAAGGACTCTCAGTATCTTGATATTGCTGGTACAATTAATAACAGAATTCGTGCAGAGATTGAATTTATTGCAAACAAAGCTGGTCTTAACTATATTATAAACTTTATTCTTGGGACCAATAAACAAATCTATGAGGTTGTTGGGGGTGATCTGGTTATCGCCCATCGTTATGGAATTAAGTTTGCTAAGGAAGTTTATGAAGTGCCGATCAAAAAATTAGCTGATGTAGTAATAGTTAATGCTTATCCTGCTGATTTAGATTATTGGCAGGGTGATAAAGCGGTGACCTATTCGTTGCGGGGTACAAATCAAGGAGGAACTCTGATTCTTGTAGGGAGATTCCCTGAAGGAATTTCTTCCAGTCATCCGATTTTAGAAAAATATGGTAATTTAACATATGACGAACTAATGGAATTATCCTTAAATAATAAAATTAACGATGAAGTTGGTTTGGCAGCCCTTTTTATTCATGCACATCATAAGAGAAAAGTTTCAATAATCTGTGTTTCTCCTGGACTTACAATAACACAAAAAGAAAAATTTGGCTTTATTCATGCTGAATCAGTTCAGGAAGCTATAAATATAGCATTAGATATACAGGGTGATAAATGTAAGATTGGAGTAATTGATTATGGTGGTGACCTTTTACCTGTACATTTATAAAATAAAATTGTAATAGTAAAAAAAAAGCACTTCACGAATCTGTATTAATAAAGATTAGACTAAAGTTGCATAATGTAGCTGACTTATTGAAGTTTAATATAGCGGGAAATCCCCACCTGTAAAGGCGTGGAAGTCTATTTAGGAGAGGAGATAGAAAAGTAATTATAAACTTGTGAAACTTCTCTACTTACTTCGAATGGAGGGCCAGTATATGACGGAAGGAAAATTTTGTCAGAAGGAAGCAGGTTTGAAGTCTTTGACCGGATAATATGTAAAGTTGTAGGAAATCTTGTTTCGAGCGGACAGATGTCCTATAATGGAGGGGTTAGAACAACAAAAGCGTTGATGTATGAAAATCAAATGCGGTTATTCAATTTAAAAGGAGAAATTAATGAACAAGCAGGAAATTTTAAAGT
>Ga0315274_10014336_pt1 | contig 11242 bp, 6 predicted proteins | sample YL17G02_20_MG_FD_203700 | JGI IMG/M metagenome (GOLD analysis project Ga0315274, IMG submission 203700) | Sediment microbial communities from Yellowstone Lake, YNP, Wyoming, USA - YL17G02_20 | ecosystem: Environmental > Aquatic > Freshwater > Lake > Sediment | place: USA: Wyoming | collected...
GAGCCGCTCGTTGGCGTAGCGCCACTTCTCGTGCTTCGGCTCGGCCTTGAGCGTACCGTCGTAGGCATCGGCGGCCTCCTTGTAGTTCTTCTTCTCGAACTGCTCGTCGGCCTTCTTCAGCAGCGCATCGGCCTCGGGCTTGCCGGCTCGCCCCAGCGGAGCCATCATCAACACAACAAGGGCGATCGCCAGAAGCCCACAGACCACCAGCCCCGTTTTTCTCATGAGTTCGCTCCCTGGGCAAGAGCCAGTCATGTGGCGACAAGCGGCTCGCTTGTCGCACATCGTGCAAGCGAGCCGCTTGCACCCACGACGCGTCATTTCCTTAGACGCATGCCGGCCTCGGGGAGTTCCGCCGGCGCCGCGCAGGGGCGCAGCATGGAGACGCGCCCCACATGAATATGTCATCGAGAGCTCACCGAGGGCCTCTCCAGAAGGGTGACCGAGATGGTGGAGAATGCCCTTGCTGCGAGCGCCAGGCCCCTGAGAGGCCCTTCGGTTCCGGGTTACAGGTTGCGGGTTCCGGGTTACAGGTTCCGGGTTCCGGGTTTCAGGTTCCGGGTGTCGGGTTGCCATGTGCGGCGCACTCGCACCCCCGGAACCCGGCACCTGCAACCTGGCACCGCCCTGATCTCCGCCCCCATCTTGCGGGCTCCCCCTTGAGAACGAAGGCCTTCGCCTGTTCTCCCGCTCCGCTGGCATTGAAAGCGGTGACATCTCACCGCACTCCACAATCCTCCAAACGGTTTGTAGTGCGGCCTTCAGGCCGTATCTTGGCCTCGGGGGATACGGGCTAAGGCCCGCACTACAAACGCCTGGGAAGAGGGAGGAGTATGGAGTGCGGCGAGGCGTCGCCGCTTTCGGTTCCCAGCGGAGCGGGCAGACAGGCCAAACGCCACGTCCAGCACGGTACCCCCTCAAGATGTGGGCAAGGATCGGGGCAAGGCCCTGGGCAAGCCTCCCTTCCCAGGGGCCGGCTCAAGCTTCCTCGGCTTCTTCGTCGCCCTCTTCGTCTTCCCCATCCCAGTCCGGGTACTGCGGCGGGCTCTCGCCGACGCGCTTGGTCACCCGGGGATACTTGCCCTTCGGCGCCTCATCGGCAATGGCAACGACGTCGATCTGATGCCACCAGTCGTCGCCGAAGTCGAACCAGTAACCGAAAGGTTGGTCAACCTTCAGTCCCAGGGAGCCAATGGTGGCGCGGGTGACGACGCCGGCGGTCTTCGGGCCTCCGCCGAAGGGGGCGTCGGTGGCCATGCGCAGGACGTATCGCTTGCCCTTCGGATCGTGAGGGCCTTTACCGAACTGGAACTCGTACATGTGCTCTTCTTCGCGGTCGAAGGCGTCGAAGATCGCGTTGTGCAGGTCCTCCAGCGTCTGGTCGCCCCGGATCTCGATGGTCCGTGAGATGACCGGGTTCTGGTTGGCGAATGCCTTGGTTATCTGGCCGCCAATGAGGAAGACGTCCAGCGTGTACAGGCGCTTGTCGCGCGGCCCCATCTTCTTAGCGTCCGGCCGCGATTCGCGTCTTGCCATAGCGCATGTCTCCTGCTCGGGGGTTGCGTGTGCCGCAGCATCGTAGCCGCGCCACCTCCGTGCGTCAAACCAGATACTCGTCCGACGCAACGAGCCATTTCCACAGGGGGACGCAGCGGACTCGACCCTGCGTCCCGTACCACGAAACGTCCTCCTCCCGCTCCTCGTTCTCCGTGAGGACGAGAAGGTCCGCGCACCGGAGCTCTGCCGAGGCTTTCAAGAGCGAGCGGACCTCGCGGTCCCACGTCTTGGGGTCGCGGACATCCGCGGAAACCTGAATGAGCTGCGCCACCCGCAGATCCCGCTTGATGACGAAGTCCACCTCCTCGTTCCGCGGCCCCTTCCAGAAGTAGAAGTCCAACTCGCCGCTGAGCCGCCTCCGCTGGAGCGCAATCGCCACCAGGTTCTCGTAGAGCTTGCCGAGGTCCGCGCTGAACCTGAAGGAAGATGATGTGACGAGGCCGTTGTCCGTGCAGTAGACCTTTCGATTCGAGCGCACCTGCTCGCGGACCTTGAAGGAGAACCGGCGCACCGAGAAGAACAGGAATGCCTCCTCGAGGTGCCGGAGGTACTTCTCGACCGTGTGGACGCTGTGGAATCGGGTGACCTGCGCGAGCCTCGTGAATGAGCACTCCTGCGTGACGTTGGACATCAGACAGGTGGTCAGGTCTTCCAGCCCCTGAGGGGAACGGATGCGGTGTCGCACGACGATGTCTTTGTAGAGGATCGACCGAAGCAGGGTCGTGAGATAGTCGCGATGGGCGAGTCCCTTCAGGAGCGGTTCCGGGTAGCCGCCCGTCTCGGCGTAGCTCCGCAGGGCCTCCCGCTTCTCGTGCGCCGTGAGCTCGTGGTCCAGCGAGCTGAGGTACTCCGAGAAGGAGAACGGGAAAAGCACGATCTGGACGTGGCGGCCGGTCAGATGCGTGGCCAGCTCGGAGCTCAGCAGGTGAGCGTTGCTGCCCGTGATGGTCAGGCGGAGCCCTTGACGTTGCAGGCGGTTGACGAACAGCTCCCATTGGGGCAGGTTCTGGACCTCGTCGAGGAGCAGGTGTTGCGGCTTCTCGTAGAGCGAGTCCACGGCGGCGACCAGAGCGTCATAGTCCTGAAGCCTGGTCAGCCGCTCGTCGTCGAAGTTCACGTAGCCGAAGCGCCCGAGGCCCTGGACAAGGTGCATGGCAAAGAAGGACTTGCCCGCCCTTCTCGGCCCCATCACGACGTTGATCAGGTCGTGGGAGCACCTGTGGGCACCCACCTCGCGCTGGACGTAGCGCTCGCGGAGTCGCTGCTCGATCTCCCTCTTCTGAAGGAGCACCACGTCTTGAACCATGTTGTGCATCCCTGCGCTGATGAAGCTAAAGTGCACGAAAGTTGCGAGTTTCATGCAGTATAGCACGAGCTTGCCGCGAGGTCAACCCGCGGCCATATCGGCGGTGGGGGGGGCTTCTCGGGGGACGAGGGTCTGCCCGCATCTGGCCGGAAGGGTCCGGCACCTCGGTCGTGGGGCTTGTCGAGCGACCGTAGAACGTTCATAGAGCTATCTTGCGCGCCGCCTGTTTTCCGCGAGGCGCCATTGCCACTTGATGGTCGAAGAGCATCAGCGCTCGGGGCTGAAGAGACCCTCCTTTTCCGCTTCGCTGGGGGGCTTTCCGCCGGCGGCCTCGGCGGCTGCGGCATAGAGATCCCACGAGCGCTCCTGCCAGCCGGGGAACTGCTCGGCCATGCGGAGGACGTAGAAGCTGCGCGGGATGTGGAGCGTGGCGAGGATGCGGTCGTCGAGGAGCTTCTGGATGCGCTCGCCCGCCGGCGTGCCGGCGAGCGGGCCTTCGAGGGCTTTCTCCAGGGCAATGCGGGCCTCGGCCTCCTGCATCCCCTCGCGGAGCATCTCGAAGCGCGCGCTCGTGTGGGCCTCGCTCTCGCCGGGCCAGATGCAGGCGACAATGCCCAGCCCCACCTGGCAGCCGCCGAGCCAGCCATCGTGGCACGTGCCCTCCCAGTAGTCGAGGCCGATGCGGCAGATGCCCCGCGCGCCGCCGACAATCGCCAGCTCGGGATACAGCCGCCACAGGAAGGGCACCGAGGAGCCCTCCAGGCAGAGCACCCCATTCTGCACGCGCGGCAGCGAGAAGCTCAGCAGGTCGCTCTTCCAGCCCTTGTGCGATTGGAGCTCGTAGCGGGTCGGGCGGGGGCGGGTGCCCGCTTCGCGGGATCGGGAGTTGTCGCGGATTTCCTTGACCGGCTGCGGCAGGATGACGATGGTGCCGACGCAGCCGAACGGCCCTTTGAGCCCCTGCTTGCCCTCGACTCCGCCGTGGCCGTGGCTGCCCCGCGCCCACTTCACGCCGGGGGCCAACTCCTCGAAGATGTCCTTGTAGCGCTCGACCGTGAGCGTGTAGTCCCACACATAGCCCCAGAAGACGGATTGTTCCAGCCCACGGGCCTTCATTCGCGTAAGGATGCCCTCAACGAACGGCCGCCAGAACTCCCTGGCCTCGGCCTTCTGGGCATCCGTGAAGACGACCTCCTTCGTGCGGAAGGGATTGGTCTCGCCCATCGGCACGGTGAACGGCTCGGTCTTGCCCGTCGCCTCGTCGCGCAGGAGCACCCTGGGCTCGACCCACAGGTTGTTCTCGGGCGGATGCGCCACGCAGAAGCACACGATGCGCGGCTTGGGCGGGTGCTTGAGGGCAATGTCCAGGTAGCGCTCGAGCCGCGAGAAATCGCAACTGAGCTTGCCATCCTTGCCCTTCACCCAGAGGACGAAGGAGTCCTCGCGGTTCCCGAACTCGCTGTTGAGGAGGACGGGAATCATCAGCCAGTCGTTGCCCAGCTCGGCCATTCGCTGGAGGGAGTGCTCGATGCGGCGATAGTGCTCGTCGCTCCAGGGCTGGACGCCGTGGGCCTTGGCGACTCCCCAGGGCGACTGCTCCATCGCGATCATCGTCGTGAAGTCCTGCCCGGCGGTCGGATCGGGAAGAGTCCAGTCCACCACCTGGACGCGGAGCGGCACCTCCTCGCTTGCCGCGGAGGCGGCTCGGAGCCGCAGCTTGCCCGTGTAAAGGCCGGGAGCGGCTTTCTCTGGCACCTTCACGCTCACCCAGACAGGCTGGCAGGTGCCGCCGGGCACGCTGGCGGGCGGCGTGGGGCTCAACTCGTCGAAGAAGCGGATGCGGGCCATGGCCGCTTCCAGTGCCCTGTCGTTCTCCTCGCGCACCTTGTCAGGGATGGTCTTGCCGTCGGGACCTCGATAGGGCACGAAGCGCTGATAGGGCAGCGATTCGTCGGGCGAGGTGCGGCCGAAGCGCCAGAGGGCCATCCAGGTATCTGGGCAGCGGAGCGGATGCTCGCGGGCCTCGCGCGGATTGCGCTCCGAGCCGAGAGTGGCCAGGTCCCTGCTGCTCCGGCCGACGGCGTAGCGGACGCGGACGTTGCTGGCAGGGATTCGGGCGCCGCCCGGGCCGATGAGGTCACTGGCTTCGGCCACGAGGCCGCTGAGGCCCTTCTCGGTGCTGAGGACGAGTTGGGCGGAGTAGGTGCCCTGGCGACCCCCAACCATGCGGAGTACGCGCGATGCTTGGCCGGGACCTGTCCTGAGCGAAGTCGAAGGATCTCCGAACTCGGGGCTGAAGACGCGGCGGTTCGGGTCGTCGGCCCACACCTGGATGCCCTGGGGCCGGTGCTCGGCGACGACGCTTCCCGACGGGCTGGCTCGCAGATCAACGTCGAGGATGCAGCCGTGGGACCAGCTCGCCCCGCCGCCGAGGGCGCTCCAGCCATAGTGCGTGTTGGCGCCAAGCCGGTCCGTGCCCATGAAGATGAGCGGATTGAGGTCGGCACGGACCACCTGGATGGCGAGGACGTTCACGCCCTTCCGCAGCAACGCGGGCGGGATGGGGAGCGGACCGAGGACGCGGTCGCGGCGGCGGATCACCGCGTCCCAGTCCTCGCGGCTCAGGGGGATGCGCCAGTAGCCGTCCGCGCCGCCGTGGGTCTCGGAGCGGTATTCGCCCCCGATGTCCTCCACGCAGCGCTTGCCCTTCGTGTAGCCCGCGCCGGGCGGCAGTGTGTAGGCGTCTTCGGGGTATTCCTCCGCGGTGGTTTCCGGGCCGATCGGGCCGGGCGGCAGGTGGCCACGCCCGATCTCCTTCCCATTGACCCACACGCACAGCCCGCCGCGATAGGCCACCCGCAGAGCGAGCGACTCCACGCGCGACGGCTCGGGCACGACGAATCGCCCCCGGAAGCACGCCTGGGCCAAGCCGTGTTGGTAGGCGCTCCAGTTCTCGGCCTGGTCCACGCCCACCGCCTTCATCAGGAGCGGGTAGCGCATGCGGGGCCAGAGCGAATCATTGAAGTCCGCCCCCTGCCAGCCGTCCGGGGCCGGCGGGCTGTTGAGCATGATGACGAGGGGCGAGGTCCCCATGTGGCCGCAGAACTGGAACCATAGGTACTGGTGCTCGGCACGGAGCCTGGCCCAGTCGCGGCCCGCCTTGTCCCACGCGGCCCAGCGTTCGCCGCTGCGGCCCTCGGTGGGCAGCTCGATGCTCTTCCACAGCCGCGGGCTGGTGCGGGCGGGCCGCAGGACGTAGCTGCTACGCCAGTAGGAGTTGAGGTCGAAAATCCTCTCGCCCTGGCCGGCGGCAGCGGCCGCCGCCACGGAAAGCCCCAGCGCAAGGAGCGGCCCGCGTGTCATAGGCTGGTGAACTCCAGGCCGAGCATGTCCGCCATGCGGCGGAGGCCATCGGCGTGGTCGCCGGGCAGGAGGGCGAGGTGATGGGTGCCGCCGTGCTCGCTGTAGAGGCGCAGGAAATCGCGAATGTTGGCGTTTCGGGGCCGAATCCAGAAGTGCGGCACGTCGGGGAAATTCGGGCTGAGGCCGCGGTCGAGAACCTCCACGCGAGCGGCGAGGATGGCGAAGCCCAGCTCGCCGCCGAGCGAGATGTTGGCGAGGGTGGCCGGCCCAGGCTTGAGCGTCATGAGCGCCACGGCGGGGTTGGCCACGTTCCCGAAGGCATAGTCCTTCTCCACGATGCGCGGCTTCGCGGCGGCCATCGCCACGTTGCACTCGCCCATGTGGCTCATGAAGATCGAGTTCCCCTGCCAGTCGGGGCAGAACATCTCGGTGAAGGTGGCCTCGCCGAAGCCGGCCATGAGGGCGGCGATGAACGAGGCGGTGAGGACGTCGCCCTCGCCTGCGTAGCCGACCCCGCGTGCCATCGCCTTCGAGGCCTCGAGGAAGGGCACGGTGGGTGTGCCGGCCTTGCGGTCGAATGCCTGGAAGTTCATGCTGAAGGCGCCGGCTCCGGCCTCCTGGAGGATGGCCCTGAGCGCCAGCCCCACGCGATTCGATTCCCTGTGCACCTCCGGGGGCACGGCGGAGAGGTCGAAGCTCTCGGCATCGCGTCGGGCCTCGGCGTCGAGCTCGGCGTCGGAGACCCGCGCGACAGCGGAGGCGAAATCCCCGATCCCCACCTGTTCCACCTCCGGCCCGAGTTCATCGGCGAGCACCTCGCGGTCCACGGCGAAGTCGCCCATTCCCTTGAAGGGCGTGCCGACGAGCACGGCGCGACAGGAGCGAAGCGCCATCACCGCCTTCGCGGCCCAAGCCGTGGCCGCCACCTCGTCGAGGAACGCCTCATCGGCCGCGTGGCCGGCGATCACGGTGAAGTCCTGGTCCCTGCCCTTCAGCACGCTGGCGAGGTCCTGCACGCCGTGGATGCCGTGGTTGGCAAACATGTCGTCGCGGGTGGCCCTGTGGTCGAAGCTCGTGGCCTCCGTGGTGTCCAGGAGCACGAGGGGCTGTAGCGGGTCAGTCAACGCATCGGCCGCCTCAAGGGACGGCGAATAAGCAAGGTGAACGGTCGCGAGGAGGTCAATCTCCTTCGCGGCGAAGCGCCCCACGGCGCAGGTGATCTCCTTGCGGATGCAGCAGACGGGGGCCAGCTCGACGTCGAGTCCGCGGGCCCGGAGGCGGTCGGCCAGGTCGCGGGCGAATGCCTCGCGGCCGGGGCGGAACTGGGGCACGACCTTGTCGTAAAGGGCGAGGTAGAGCGGCAGAAGACCAATTCGGGGCTCTCGCGGTTTCACGTTCGGTTCCCTTTTCTCTGCTCCCTCTGCTGCCTCTGCGCGAGACTCCTTCTTCACTTCGCAGAGGCGATCAGCCGGGCGGCGTTGCGGTGGAAGATGCCGTCGAGGGCCTCGCGGGGCAGGCCGCGCTTGCGGCACGCGCGGAGGACGGCTCGGACGGTCTCGTAGAGCATGAAGGTCATCGGGAACTCCATGCCCCTCGGTGGCGAGATGGAGTTCGGGCACGGCTTCTCGGTGAGGAAGAAGCAATGGCGGTTCACGCACAGGTGCCGGCCCCGCAGCAGGGTGATGGGCAGGTCGGAGCCATAGACGAGGCGCGTGGGCGGGACGTTCTCGAGCACGACCTCAATGGTCTCAGCGTCGTCCACGGCGGAGACGTCGAAGATCAGATTGGGGAAGCCCTTGAGCGTGGCAATCGCCTGCTCGATGTAGTATGGACCGTAGGAGCGGCCGCAATGGGCGAGCAGGATGGGCGCGTCGGGGTACCGCTCGCACAGGGCCGCCACGTCGCGGATGTTGACGGGATCGGCGATCCTCCGCTTTCTGGGCACGTGGAGGACGACGGGGAGCCGCCGCGCGGCGGCGACGGCCATGTGGTCGCGGGTGAGGAAGTCGCCGATGCGCGTCTCGCCGCCGCGGCGCCGATGAGCGAAGCTCAGGTAGGGCTTCAGCCCGACAAAGCCGCCCTCGGCGATGCGCTCGTCGAGCTCCTTCCCCCTCATCTCCGGCGTGACGATCAGGAACGGATGGAGATGGCGATGCCTGCGGCCCAGCGAGGCGATCCAGCGGTTCCCGCGCCCGATGTCCACGGCCCGCGAAGGATAGTGGAAGACAAATGCCTCCCACCGCTGCCGCGGGAAGAGGCGGCGCATCGTCCTGTCGAGATGCCGGGGCGCGAAATCGCTCGCCCTCGCCTCCGGCGCGGTGGTCTTCAGCTTCGCAGGGTCAACGCCGGGGAGGTAGTCGGAGCGGCGGAGCAGGTGAACGTGGGCATCGAGGATTCGCGAGGGGAGGAAGGGCGCAAGCTCCTCGCGGTAGACCGGAGCGTCAATCTCGCGGAAGTGGCGCTCTTCGCTCATCCTGGCCATTCAGCATCCTCGGAACCGCCCGTAGAGCTTCTCATAGACTTCGCGGTACTGCTCCCGCGGCTCCAGCCGGGCGGCGGGCCCGCGCCAGGGGGCGTCGCCAGGGATCAGCCCCGTGGCTTCCCCAGCGAGGCGCGCCGCCCCGTAGGAAGCGACCTCCTGGATGCGAGGAACGTCGAGCGGCAGCCCCGTGGCGTCCGCGAGGACCTGCATCCAGAAGCGCGAGCGGGCGGCCCCACCGACGGCCTTGAGCGCGGAGGGCTCGCAGCCCGCCTTCCTCATCCTGTCCAGGAGGCCGCGAGCGCTCAGGGCGGGGCCTTCGAGCACGGCGCGGGCCACGTGCCCGAAGTCGTGGTGCAGGGCAAAGCCCACCAGGCTGGCGCCAGCGCCGCGGCCCGACGGCACGTAGAGCATGCCGTCGGCGGACGGCTCGACCTGGGCCGCGGCCTCCTCCATTCTCTTGAACGAGAGCCCCCCCCGTTCTGGCGTGGCCGACCAGCGGAACCAGTCCACGGCCGCGCCCACGCTCGAGCACGAGCCGAGCAAGCCCCAGAGGTCGCCCCTCACCGCTTGCGCCGGGGCAAGCCGCGCCTCGCGGTCGAACCGCGGGGCCGCGGCCATTGTCAGCAGCACCCACGCCGTCCCGCAGGACACAATGGTGTCGCCCGGCCTCGTGCACGCGGCGCCGTAGGCCGCGCAGTACTGGTCGTGGCCGCCCACCACCACGGTCGCCTCCGGGGAGATGCCGAGCTCTTCGGCCACCTTCTTGCGGATCTTCCCGACGGGCGTCCCTGAGGGCACCACCAGCGGCAGCATCGCCGGGCCGATGCCGGCGAGGGTCAGGAGCTCGGGGTCCCATCGCCGCTCGCGCACGTTGTAGAGCAGGGTGATCGCGGCGTCGGAGGGGTTCGTGGCCCGTTCCCCGGTGAACCGCTCCACGAAGTAGGAATCGACGAAGCGGACGTGGCGCGCCTGCCGCAGCCAGTCGGACTGCTCCCCCCTCAGCCGCAGGATCTGCGCCAGGGGCAGGCAGCCGAGCTGAAGACTCCAGCCGGTCTTCTCATAGAAGAACGCATCGTCGCGCCCGCCGAGCAGCGGCGGGCCGAGCGCGGCGGGGCGGGTGTCCATCCACGAGATCGCATTCCCCAGCGGCGAGCCCGAAGCGTCGAGGAAGATGACCGTGCCGCCCTGGGACGAGAAGGCCACCGTGCGGATGTCCTGGCCGAGCCCCGTGTCCCTCATCAGCCGCCGCACCGCCAGGCGGACGCCGTTCCACAGTTCCCTCACCTCCTGCTCCATCATGCCGCCCGGACCCGGGCGGAGCAGCATCGGGGCGTCCTGGACATAGTCGAAGCCCTCCAGACCCAGGACGAATGCCTTGGCGGAAGTCGTCCCGACGTCGATGCCGAGTGCGAAGCCGCCCTTCACCGCGTCCACGGCGTTTCCTCGAGGAGTTGGCGGAATGCGTTCACCGCGAAGTCGGCGACAGCCTCATCGAGAAGCAACGCGAACTTCGTGAGGACGGCGCTGTGGCCTTCGTGATAGGCGTGCGCCCTCACCCAGAGGCCGCGCCCGGCCGCCGAGCGATGAAAGCCCAGGGCGTCCTCCCGCTGGCGGAACTTCAGGGCACTCATGTGGCCCGCCCCGCGCACCTCGACGAGCAGGTCGGGGAACTCGCGGCAGAGGCCGGCCATCTTCTCGTGATAGCGCCCGCCGACTGAGCCGATACGCTCCGCCTCGCCCTCGATGAGCGCGATGCAGCCGAGGCCAATCGTCGCCGCGAGGGCGGCGTTGCCGTTCGTGCTGATCGCGTCGTACTGGGCGAGGCAGTCGAGCTTGCCCTTGTAGAGCAGCGCCGAGAGCGGGTGGAAGCCGGCCGTCATCCCCTTCCCGAGCACCACGAAGTCGGGCACGATGCCACAGCGACGGAACATCATGACCTCGGGGAACCAGAAGCCGGTCTGGATCTCATCGATCGCCATGAGCGCGCCGACGCGGTCGCACAGGCGGCGAGCCGCCTGGAGATATGCCTTCTCCACGAGGATCGCCTCGCGGTTCATCATGACCGGCTCGGCCCAGAAGGCGGCGATGCGCTCCCCGTACTGGCTGAAGGCCCGATCGAGCTCCTCGGGGTCGTTGGGCTGGACGGCCGCCACGTCCACGTTCGTGAAGTAGTTGGGCCACATGCCGCGGAGCCGCTGGGCGAAGAGGTCGGTGCCGTGGTAGTTGCCGTCGAGGACGACGAAGACGGGCGCGCCCTTGGCGCCCTTTTCGCGGGCGTAGTGGAGGAGCGTGATCTTCATCGCCGCCGCACAGGCCACGCTCCCCGTGCAGACGCCGAGGAGGACGGTGTTGAGCGAGTCGCCGTCGCGCTGGACTTCGTCGAGGGGCTTTCCGCCGCGGTTGGCGATCTCGACGAGCCTCTCGGCCAGGCGTCTCACCGGAGCCGGCGGGATGTTGCTGTGGTTGTCCCAGGCAATCCCGCGTTCCATCCCCTCGATGGCGAGTGCCTGGAGCGCGGGATGGGCATAGCCCCA
>Ga0315274_10014337_pt1 | contig 11242 bp, 8 predicted proteins | sample YL17G02_20_MG_FD_203700 | JGI IMG/M metagenome (GOLD analysis project Ga0315274, IMG submission 203700) | Sediment microbial communities from Yellowstone Lake, YNP, Wyoming, USA - YL17G02_20 | ecosystem: Environmental > Aquatic > Freshwater > Lake > Sediment | place: USA: Wyoming | collected...
AGACCTCAAACATCGCTTTTCCTTTAGAGGGATATAGAGGCATTGTTGAATTTATTAACTCGATTAAAAACCAGCCGGTAAAAATTTTCATTACCGTTAGCCCGATGATTTCCATGAGCCCGACAGCCAGAGAGCATGCTATCACTGTAGAGGAATTCCGCCGGCTACTCAGAAGAAAAGAGGTGGTCGGTCTGGGAGAGTCTTACTGGGCACTGGTTATTGCCAGTGATGAGAGAGTTTTCGACCTCATCTCCGAGACATTAAAAGCAGGTAAAAAGGTTGAGGGGCACACCTCTGGCGCCAGGGAGAAAAAACTGCAAGCCTATGTCACTACCGGAGCATCATCCGACCATGAGCCAATCACTGCTGACGAGGTCAAGGAAAGGCTGAGGCTAGGGTTTTATGTTCTGGCAAGAGAAGGCGAAGTAAGAAAGGAACTAGAGGCTATCGCCCCGATAAAGGATGAAAAAATCTCCTTAAATAGGCTGGCGGTAGCTACGGATGGAATCGGACCGTGGCAGCTTACCACTCAAGGCTACATGGAACACGTAGTGCAGAAGGTCATCGACCTCGGTTTCGACCCCATACAGGCGATACAAATGGCGACTCTAAACGTTGCCCAGCACTTCGGCATGGATAGCTTTATCGGAGGCATTGCACCTGGTAAGGATGCCGATATAGTTATTATCCCTGACATACGAACTATTCAGCCTGAATATGTTATCAGCAAAGGGCAAGTGGTAGCTAAAAATGGCAAGCTCATCGTAGAGCCAAGAAGTCACGATTACCCCAATTGGGTAAAAAATGGCATTCATCTACCGAGGAATTTCACTGCTGAAGACATGGTTATCCGTATAGAAAGCAATCGAAGTCAGGTAAAAGCGAGGGTGATAGACCTAGTCACTGAACTGGTTACCAAAGAAGCCTTAATTGATATGCCGGTATTAAATGGTCAGCTTCAAGCCGACACAAGCAAAGATATATTGAAGATAGCCACTATTGACCGAACCTATGCGCCGGGCAAGACCTTCGTTGGTTTAATAAGAGGAATTGGGCTCAAACATGGAGCTATTGCCTCCAGCGCCACCTGGGATTCAAGCGCTATTATAGTAATCGGTGTCAGTGATGCCGATATGGCACAAGCCATAAACAGGATAAGAGAATTGAATGGGGGCATTGTCGTCTGTGCCGGCGGGAGAATTTTGGACGAAATATCACTTCCTGTAGGTGGAGTAATCTCTACCGAACCTATGGAAACCATATCTGAAAAATTTCACGCTATCCAGCGAGCAGCGGCTGAACTCGGCTGTCCTTTGCCCGATATACGCCTCACACTGGCAACTTTCACCAGCCCAGCCATAGCCCACCTGCGAATATGCGAACATGGCTTATTCAATCTGAGGCAAAATCAGTTCGTTGATTTGATAGTGGAGTAAGACACATGAGCTGGGAGGAAGTCAAAAAGGCGAGACAACGGCTTTCCCGTGAGCAGGGCACCGTCATCAAAGACTGGGGAGGCAAACTACCTATCGCCCTTATCTATCCCAACTCCTACTACGTAGGCATGTCCAACCTAGGAGTCCACGCCATTTATAGTCTGTTGAATAGCCACAGCGATATCGTCTGCGAGCGGGCCTTTTGGGAAAAGGAAAACAGCATCCAGAAAACACCCGCTATATCTCTGGAATCCCAAAGACCACTCTCAGACTTTGCTGTTCTTGCCTTCTCTGTTACCTACGAGCTTGATTATTTCAACGTAGTGCAAATTCTCAAAGCAAGCGGCATTCCACTTTATGCCACCGACCGTGATGAGAGCCATCCGATAATTATCGCTGGCGGTCCTTGCATTACCGCTAACCCCGCACCTCTATCCCCTTTCTTCGACTGCCTCTGCATTGGCGAGGCAGAGCCAATACTACCTGCGATGCTTCCAATTTTATCAGAAGGCATCAAGGGCAAACGTGATGACCTATTGAAGTCACTAGCCTCACTGGCCGGCGTCTACGAGCCACAATACTATTCTGGTAACCCGATAGCCCGCCAATGGATTAAAAATCTGGATGATTTCCCTGTTGCTTCTACTATTCTTACCCCGGACACCGAGCTAGGCGGCCTCTATCTAATGGAAGTAGAGCGTGGCTGCAACTGGGGCTGCCGCTTCTGCCTTGTCAGCCAGACCTTTTGCCCCATACGCTTTCGTTCCTTGGGCAGGCTGATAGCCCAAGCCGAGATAGGGCTTAAATATAGAAAGCGGCTGGGCTTGTTGGGACCAGCAGTCACTGAACATCCCCAGATAGAGGAACTGATGGTCAAATTAAGCCGAATGGGAGCTGGACTCTCAGTTAGCTCGTTAAGAATTAAGCCTATATCGCGTGTTGTTTTGGAACAACTTGCCAAAGGGGGAGCAGAAACTGTAACCCTTGCCCCAGAAGCCGGCTCCCAGCGTCTGCGCAATCTTATTAAAAAGGGCATCTCTGAGGAAGATATCCTTGAGACGATTGACATGGTCGCCGAGCAAGGGATAAAACAGATGAAGCTTTATTTCATGGTTGGCTTACCCACAGAAACCGATGAGGACGTAGAGGAAATCGTGAAATTAACCCTTCGCTGCAAAGATATCGCCAATAAGAGGCAAACCGGTTGCCGCCTCATCCTTAATTTCGCACCATTTATACCGAAAGCCGGTACACCCTTCCAGTGGCTGCCTATGGTGCCTTTGAATATCTTGAACCATCGTTTATCTTTTCTCAAGAACAGCCTGCAGCCTAAAGGAATCAAACTCAAATTCGAAAGCCCGGATTGGAGTGAAATTCAGACAGTATTATCCCGGGGGGATATAGAAGTAGCCAAAGTGCTGGCAAACATAGATAACATATCATTATCGGGCTGGCGCAAGGCTACCGATAAATACCATTTGGATGTTGATTACTACGCTCACAAAAGATGGGAGGCAACCAAACAACTACCATGGGCAATGGTCAATTTGGGCACTGAGCCTGAGCACCTTAAACTGGAGCTAGATAAAGCCGTGGCTTTGGGCTGAGCTTACAACCCCTTTGCCCAATTGGCGGCGTTAAGGAAAATCTGGAAGCCATCGCCATAATTCTTTGCGCCTTGCCTTGTCCACTGGGGGTGCTGAGTGCCCCGAATATGACGCTCAGGGTGCGGCATAAGGGCAAAAACACGCCCGGAACTATCACAGATACCGGCAATATTCATCAATGAACCGTTGGGATTAAATGGATAGCCAGCATCTCTGTTTCCCTGCTCATCAGTGTAATATAGCACGGCATTTAATTTGGGTAAGACATCAGGCTCGGCGACAATTTTCCCCTCTCCGTGGGCAACCGGCAGATACAGACTATCAATCCCTTTAGTGAAGACGCAAGGGCTTTCCTTATTTGCTGCAAGATGCACCCAGCGACACTCAAATCTGCCTGAATCGTTAGTCGTCAGAGTTAATTTCTGATGGCTATCCAGCGAGACCTCAGGCAAGATACCTGCCTTAGCCATCACCTGAAATCCGTTACAAATCCCCAGAATCAGTCCGCCATTTTCAACGAATTTCTGTATATCATCGCCAAGCTTTAGTTTAAGTTCATTCGCTAACACCTTGCCTGCACCCAAATCGTCGCCATAGGTGAAACCACCCGGAATAACCATTATCTGGTATTCAGCAAGCCGCTGTCGGCGGTGAATAAGCTCGTTAACATGAACTAGAGCTGTTTCTGACCCAGCCTGCTGAAAGGCGAAGGCGGTCTCAACATCGCAATTTGTTCCCTGCGCTCTTAGTATTAGCGTTCTGACCTTTTTCATAATCTTCCTATTTACCAGCGTAGTGGTTTCTGCCAGGCTTCTTTCAATTCACTAATTGATGCACTGACAACTTTTCGCCCATCCCGCCCGTATATCTCCAGAACCTCAGAATCGGTAACCTCACCGATACAGGCAAAACTGGTGTTACCCATCACCTTCTCAAACTCACTTTTGTTCTCTGACATTACTTCAACCAGAAAACGGCTGTTTGATTCAGAGAAAAGAATGAAATCGTCCCTGTTTATAGGCTCACCGAGGGATACAGACTTCAGATAAGCTTTAGCTCCAAGCCCGCCCGCAAAAGCCATCTCGGCGAGGGCAACGCCGATGCCGCCTTCGCTCAAATCGTGGCATGCCCTGACCAAACTTTTTTCGGTTGCTCTGCTCAGGCGAGACATCAGCTCCCTAGCACTCTGTGGCTTCACCTTTGGCACACTGTTCCCAATAAATCCGTGAATTTTAAAATAATGCGAACCCCCAAGCTCATTATTAGTGGCGCCCACAATATAAATCGAGCTGCCCGCTTTCTTGAAATCCATGGATATGGCCCGGCTTACATCATCCATAACTCCTATAGCAGAGATGAGCAGCGTGTGGGGAATAGAAATTACCCTACCTTCAAATTCAAATTCGTTATTCAAGCTATCCTTGCCAGAAATAAACGGAGTTTCATAGGCAATCGCCATATCGTAGCAGGCCTGAGCTGCCCGAACCAAGGCACCCAGCATCTCCGGTCGATTGGTATTGCCCCAGCAGAAGTTATCAAGCAATGCAACTTTATGCAAACTACCACCAACCGCTATAATCTGCCGCAATGCTTCATCAATAGCTGATGCTGCCATCCAGTAAGGGTCTATCTTCCCATATTCCGGATTTATACCGTTGGCGACAATTGCACCCATTTCAGAGTCTAAAATTGGTCGAATAATAGCGGCATCGCCCGGCCCATCATTTTTCTTCCCTACTAATGGCTTAAGAACATTGCCTCCTTGCACCTCATGGTCATACTGGCGTATTACCCATTCTTTGCTGCACACATTCCACGTGCCTAGAATTTTAAGCAGAGCTTCGTTTAAATCCTGAGGTGGTGCAAATTCAGGCTCCAAGTGTTTTGGTTGCTCCCACACTGCTTTCCTTTCCAACTGTGGACGACCCTTATGCAGAAATTCCATGCTTAGGTCACATACCAGATTATCCTGATAAAAAAGCCTTAGCCTGCGGTCATTGGTAAAGTCACCGATGATTGTCGCCTCTACATCCTCGCTGGCAAAGAGCTCCAGTAGTTTTTTAATGCATTTCGGCGGGACGGCGAGTACCATTCTCTCCTGAGACTCCGATACCCATATTTCCGCATAGGAAAGCCCAGCATACTTCAGAGGAACTCTGTCCAAGTAAACACGAACCCCCGTTTCCTCAGCCATCTCACCTACCGCTGAGGAAAGCCCACCACCACCACAGTCTGTTATACGAGAATAAAGTCTTTCGTTTCTTGCTTTCATAAGAATGTCAATAAGTTTCTTTTCAACGATGGGGTTGCCGATCTGCACCGAGCTATAGGAAACTTCGCTTGATTCGGCACTAAGCTGCTCTGAAGCAAAGGTTACTCCATGTATCCCGTCACGCCCAGTCCTGCCTCCGACTACCACTACCAAATCGCCCGGACTCTGCCGACCTCTTCTGCTTAGGCTCTTTGGCATTATTCCCAGAGTTCCGCAGTAGACGAGAGGATTAGCCAGATACGCTTCATCAAAGAGCACGGCACCATTCAGGGTGGGAATCCCCAGACGGTTGCCATAGTCGGCTACGCCAGCCCGAACCCCTTTAAAAATACGGCGCGGATGTAAAACGCCTTTGGGCAGCTTTTCATGCGGAAAATCTGGAGGAGCAAAACAGAAGACATCGGTATTCACTATCGGCTTAGCTCCCAAGCCAGTGCCAAGCGGGTCACGGACCACACCACCTATCCCCGTTGCCGCCCCCCCATACGGCTCAACTGCTGATGGATGGTTGTGAGTCTCCACCTTAAAGCACAGAGCATAACGACCGTCAAAGTCAATTACCCCGGCATTGTCCTCAAAAACAGAGAGACACCACGGCTTTTTCAGTTCATTGGTCGCCTTCATAACGGTACTCTTGAGCAAATTATTTATGGTCTTATCGCCGAGCTTAATTTTACCTTTAAAGGTTTTGTGGACGCAGTGCTCAGACCAGGTTTGCGCCAGTGTCTCTAGCTCAGCATCTGTCGGATTACGCTCTTGCTGACGATAATAAGTGACGATAGCATCAAGCTCCTCACCGCTAAACCCAAACTTCTGTCTTACCTTCGAGAGTCCGGCGTTATCCAGCCCAAGGATATCCACATGGTTCAGCTTGAAGGTATACTGAGGATTTTCTGGAAACCTGAATTTTTCTGGGTCAACTATATGTTGAATAATCGGATTTACCAGCAGCCTGTTGCATATAATTTGCAACTCGTTCTCATCCAGCCAACCCTTGATTAAATAGCGCTTTGCTGTTTTAACCGCTCTTACCTCTCCAACGCCCAAATCTTTGAGCGCTTTAATAATGGAGCCTTCCACCGGGTCAGTAACGCCAGCATTGTAAGTGACTTCAATAGTGTGAAGCTGTTTATCAGCCCCACCCCCTTCAGCTTCGGGTAGCGGGGTATGATGTTGGTATTCCTGAGTTACAAGGTCAGCCAGCAGACTCTGACATACCAAGTCCAACTTATCGGGTGACAAATCTGCGTCCAGCCAATAAACATCCACTACGCGAACATCGGAGACCTTGGTTATCCCCAGGTCATGTATATCCTTAACCAGACCAAGACCCTGGGCATCAAGCAGATGATTCTTCAGACGAACCTCAATCCTATGCACTAAAATACTCCGATTTTTACTTTACCTTGACCAAAATTATAATATCCCCTGGCTTACCGTCGGTTATCTGCTGAGCATGCCAGAGCTTCAACTTAGTTCCGGTTTTTATTCCAGCGGGAATTCTGACTCTCAGTTTTTTGCCCCTTCGAACAAGGTCTTTCTCCATCCCCCGTGCCGCCTGCTCCTTTGTGATGGTTATCTCGTAGCGGACTTCAGGAAGCGGAGGGGCATGAGCCTGACCAAATATTTCCTCCAGATTAATTCCTGCACGGCCCCCGAACCTCTGATCCCTTGGGCTACCAGCACCCTGACTGAATACCCTGAAGGAAAAATGTCTATCTTTCAAAAAATCGCCAAATATACTATCCAGAAAGTCGAACCCAAGACCAGACCCGCCATAATCCCCCATCACATCTTCAAAAGTAGTCCGAGTATACGGACTGCCAAAAATATCGCCGATATTGCCCACTGTGCCGAACTGGTCATACTGCCGCCTTTTTTCTGGGTCGCCGAGAACGCTGAAGGCCTCGTTTATCTCTTTGAATTTCTCGTTAGCCCATTTCTCCTTGCCCGGGTTGCGGTCAGGGTGATATTGCATCGCCAGCTTACGATAAGCCTTCTTTACCTGCTCTTCGGTAGCATTTCTGGACACGCCTAAAATTTGGTAATAGTCCTTCGCCATTTAGCATTTCCCACAAGCCGAGCGTGGTAAACCTCTGGAAAATAATCAAGGATAACATTCAGTGCATCACTGAGGCAAACTGTTATTCGATATATAAGTATACCACAATGGCTGCAATAATTTGACTCAATAAGTATGACTTCGAGTCAATCCTGCTTCAGGAAAACTACAATGATGGTGAGATTATCAGTGCCGAAGCGATTGAGCAAAACCTCATGTTTAAGCGCCTCAAGTAAGGAGTCAGGTTGAGAAAATCGCATAGCGAATTCAGATACTTCTCCATTCGTCATCACATCAAACAACCCATCGCAAGCCGCCAGTAAAACCAAGTCATCTTCTGCAACCTTGTATTTGCTAACTGAGGGCGTAGCAATAACTCCTACAGGTTTAAAATACTGATCGCCAATAGTTCTCGTTGGCATCAAACCCAGATATCCTCGATAGACGTAAGGATAGCGGATATGGCCACCCATCTCCTCGACTCTTTTTCTTTCTTCCATATTTTCTAACCGATGGTCTACGGTTAACTGACGAAATCCAGCATTGTTAATTACAAGTGCCCTGGCATCGCCGACATTAGCAGTAAAAATATCTTTATCCCGGATGAAAAAGTTAACTGCAGTCGTCCCTGAATCCTGAGTTTTTAATTCCTCAGAAGTTGTTTCATAGCTTTCGATAAATGCCCCCCCGGGTGAGGAACCAGAAAGCAACTTCTCCAAGACTATTTGATGAAGCCTTTTTGAAGCATATTCAGCAGCAAATCGCCCGCCGTGACCATCATAAATTCCGGCAAAAATCCAACCACAATTCGCAAAATTCAAATCGAGAAAATGGGCGTCCTCCATTTCAGGTCTTAGCCCTCTTTCGGAAATTACGACTGCTTTCATAAGTTTCTCCATTATGCTGCTAGAGCAAGGAATGGAAAGAGGGAACGAGAAAAAAGTTTTTAAGACACTAGCCTGCGCCATACTGCTTGGCTGTTTTTTGAAAGGACGCTATGTTGGCAGACCTGTTAATCTTGACGTCCAGCGCTACAGAGGTTTCGCTCTTTCGAATACCGGGAATTTTAGCCAGATAGTTCTTGACAAAATACTGCATTTCCTCTGACGAGCTAAACCATGCTCCTAATAGAATATCGGTATGACCGGTACAAAGGGCGACGAAATCCACATTAGTGCAGCCAATTAAGGATTCAATGGCTTTATCAATGCTGCTAAGTTCCACCTCCAACGCAACAAAAACCCTGACCGTGTACCCTAGCTTGGCGAGGTCAGGGATAAAAGCACGAGTGAGCATCCCCTTTTCCAACAGATGGCTCATTCTACGCCTGATGGTCTTTTCACTTACGCTCAACTTGAGAGACAAATCCGCATTGCTTTGCTCCGCATTCTCAACCAGTTCCAATATCAAGCGTCGGTCTAGGTCGTCCATAGCCTAATTATAACACAGTAGTAACATTTACTAGTCAATTATTCATTTTAATGAATTATTTTTAAAGTGAACTTTTGTCCTCCGAAGCCCTTAGCAGGATTAAATACGCTCCAAAAAGTAACGATATTTTAGAGGATATGGATATTTCAGTCAAATTTCATAATAACTAGTCCTAATGTGGACACTTATATTCGTTGACATGTCCAGTTATGAACTATATACTGCAATTGAAAGCTCTCTTTTTGATACCTAGCAGATTGGAATTTCAAGAAATGGCGCATAGATATATAGAAAGCATACATAAAGGCATCATAAAGCAGCCGGCTTCTTCCACAGCGTATGTAAACGGAAAACCTAAATTTTTCTATGGATACGCTATAGTTGCCTCTGCTTTCATTACTATGTCAGTAGTTTGGGGCACAGTTCAGAGCTTCGGTCTCTTCTTCAAGCCGGTATTGAATGAATTTGGCTGGAGCCGAGCGGCAACTTCAGGCGCTTTTTCACTGTCCTTTTTAGTATTCGGTATATTGAGTATGGCAGCCAGCAGACTGACTGATAGGTTTGGCCCCAGGTTAGTGACAATGGCCTGCGGTGTTTTTCTTGGTTTAGGCTACATATTAATGTCGCAAATCACTGCAATCTGGCAATTGTATGTGCTATATGGAATTATGATTGGTATTGGCATGGGTACCTGTTACGTTCCGCTGGCGTCTACTGTAGCCAGATGGTTCGTTAAAAAGAGAGGATTAATGACTGGTATTTTTGCGGCTGGCTTAGGTGTAGGCTCAGTAATCGTGCCACCGGTGGCGAGCATGCTAATTGAAAGCTATAGCTGGCGTACCGCCTACGTCATACTAGGTATAGTGGCTATGGTCATGATTATAGTTACAGCCCAATTCTTGAGACGTGACCCGAGTGAAATGAAATTGTTGCCCTACGGTGAAAAAAGCGCTGAAAGTAAATCAAACCTAAATCCGACAGGCTACACATTAAAACGGGCACTACGTACCAAGCAGCTATGGATGCTTGTCCTGATATTTGCTTGTTTTGGTTTTTCACAGCAGGCTATTTTAGTGCACATCGTGCCTTATGCAACCGATATCGGGATTTCGGCGATAATGGCGGCTACCCTGCTGAGTATTATCGGCGGCTTACATGTTGCCGGCAAAATAGGCATAGGCGGCACTTGCGACAGAATAGGAAGCAGACCAGCTCTAATCCTCTCGTTGACTCTGTTAGTGATTGCTCTAACCTTGCTGCCATTTGCCAAACAGATATGGATGTTTTATTTCTTTGCAATAATCTTTGGTTTTGCTTATGGAGGCATGGGATGTTTGGACTCGCCATCAGTGGCTGAGTTTTTTGGCATGAAAGCTCATGGGGCGATTCTGGGGGTAATCGTAGCATCATGGGCAGTTGGGGCAACCATAGGGCCCGTTGTGGTCGGGCACTTATTTGATGCTTATAACAGCTACTATTTAGCTTTCTGGATTATTGCCGCAATTGCAGTTGCCGGCACTATATTTGCTTCCCTGCCAAAGTTAGCCAGGGTCAAGTTCGCGAAAATACCGGCAACAAGTAGGCAAGCGGAGACAGTTCAGAAACGCGCCTAGAGAGATTCGAACTCTCGACCCTCGGTTCCGAAGTCTCTTACTAGGCTTGTTTCCTACTAACTTTGAAGCTAAACTGCTGTTTTGTGCCTATCCCTATTTTAGCTTCAAAATCTGTTTTTGACAACGCAATTTGAAAAGCATTAGTGCCAAATTAGTGCCAATTCATGCGTTATATGTGTTCACCACCTTACCCCACAAAGCCCGAGCACAACGCGGAGCCCGCTTTCATTGACAATTTTCCTTTTAATGCATACAATAAATTCGATTTCGCTAGGGGTTATCCCACTATGAACAATTTACTTTGTACATACGCGTTGATTAGGTCACTATATGACCAAGGTGAGGATTATATTGACTCTTTTTGGCCTTTTGCCATTCAAGTACTTGACGCAGAGAAGTACTCCGACACATCAAGTATACAAAAGCAAATACTAGATAGGTGTGGTATTTCTATACCTTTGCATGTATTAGGCACCATCTTGAAAAGGGCTAGAAGAAAAGAATATCTACAATACAATTTGGAATGGTCTCAAGAAAATAAACGAGAACTCTACAAGCTCACGCCCAAAGGTGTTCAATATTTAGATAAATTGGAAAATCAGGAGGACGTTGAAAGACGAATAAATGACCTACTTGTAGATATAGCAGTCTTTTTCGGAGAACGTAATATAGCCCTGTCAAACAACCAAATTCTTGATTTACTGCTGAATCTCTTACGAGAGAATTCGCAACCACTTGTTAGTGGCATACTAAAAGGGAGCCAGTTTTAGAAGAAAACGGCATTCGAAAAAGGGACCACCTGAAAATATGAATTCCGGTAT
>Ga0315274_10014338_pt1 | contig 11242 bp, 8 predicted proteins | sample YL17G02_20_MG_FD_203700 | JGI IMG/M metagenome (GOLD analysis project Ga0315274, IMG submission 203700) | Sediment microbial communities from Yellowstone Lake, YNP, Wyoming, USA - YL17G02_20 | ecosystem: Environmental > Aquatic > Freshwater > Lake > Sediment | place: USA: Wyoming | collected...
TTCCACTGGCCAGCAGAAAATCTATACATTGCAACTGTTGAGGAGTTCAGCTTATTTTGGTCGATCCATGTCTTATTCACGGCAAAAGAAATTGCAGCGTTGCTGATATTTGCATCAGCAACGCCGGACGTTATATTGTAGTATTCATATGCGTTGTCAAGCGCCGGAGAAAAGGACGCTATTTTCTTTATTTGTATATTCAGATTGATTACACCAATCTTTGGAGTCATGTTCACTGCTGTTACGCTCAGTAAGTCTGTCCTGTTTATTTTCCAGTATAATGGCACATTGCTTTGGGCAGTCACAATGCTAAGGTTTGCTGCACCGGCTGCAACTGCGGTGTACGGGAAGAAAAATGTTCCGCCGCCTCCGCCACCACTGCTGCACGATCCACAATCCTGCGAGCAGCTGCTGCACGACTCGCCACTTTGGCAGACGCCGTTGCCGCAGACAATTGCCGTGTATGCTCCGATTATAGTTGTGAGATTTCCGGAATTCACTGAAGCAATCCTGGACGCAGGAGTTTCATAACCGCTGACAGCTCCAAAAGTAATACTGTAATTTCCCGGTGCGAGTGATCTCGTTTGCGGAGAAGCGCCCAGCAGAGTGCCGTTCAGATAAACGTTGCCTGATCCAGGAGTTGTCTGTATCGTAAGTGTGCCGTTAATTGGAACAACGCTGAATTGCGTTCGATTTGTATCAACGCCATAATTCGCAGTCACATTATATATACCGAATGCTGAACCATTTGCAATACCAAAAACTGAACTAAAGTTTCCACTAATGCCTGTTATCACTGTGTCAGAATGGAACGGATTGCCTGATGGATTTGTAACGTCAATCGTCACATAGACATTTGGGGTTGAATAGCCCGTTATAGTTACGAGTTCCCCTGTATTATACGAAGCCTTGTTAGTGGATACCGTGAGCGCAAACACAGGCAAAACTAGAAGAATCAGCGCTAAAAACGCGATAACAATTTTTGATTTATTATTCATATCATCACGAGCTCGTTATTACTGTAAAATTGACTTCCCCGGGTCTTCCGATAACAATCCCACCATTGGAAGGAATATCGTTCATTACCCAGAATTTTATTTTCCAGGTTCCTGGAATCGCATTGACAGGCAGTACAAATGTCCGATTGACTGCAAGTGATGTTTCTATATGAACACCCTGATAAACTGGCGGTAGCGGTTCCTGATTTGGATTCCTGGCAGAATATATCACATACAAATCCTTGTCAGCGCCTGCATTTGTAATATTCAAAGAAATTACTACTGCGTTTCCTGGAGCGAAAATACTTTGCAGGCCGCCGCTTGCGTTCATCAGCTGAACCTGCGATATGTTTGCAGGGAACAGCGGCGTGTAAACGCCGGTTACAGTCTTGTGATCTCCGGCTGAAAGCGTCACGAGCTGTGATGCTGGAGTGATGTAGTCTGCAACAGCGCCGAAGGATACATTATATGTTCCAGGATCCAGAAGCATTGACTGCGGTGCAGTTCCCAAAGCACTTCCGTTCAAGAATATTTCTCCATTCACAGGAGTTGTGGTGATTGTGAGATTGGCTTTAGTCGGCTGATATGCACAACTCTGAGTCTCGCCTGGCTTCCCGGTATCATTTCCACAGCTATTCAGATCACTGCATGTTCTCATTTGCGTATTGTTTGGTAAGCATGAAGACCAGTCTGTACACTGCCAATCAGGCGCGCAGACAGGAGGCGGACAATCCTGTGGACAGATGGTATAATTCTCGCCCGCTTCGCACACACCATTTCCGCACACAGGTCCAGGCGGTTGATAAACACAACTCTGCGTTTCGTCCGGTTTTCCTGTATCGTTTCCGCAATTATTCAGATCAACACAGCTTCTCGTTTGTGTATTGTCTGGCTGGCATGATGACCACTCGCCGCAATTCCAATTTTGTACGCAAGCAGGCGGCAGCGGAGGTGCCTGCGGAACCTGATATACTCCGAGTTCTATCACATAATTCGTGCTTGTTAGTTTGTTGCTGACAGGTTCAGTCATGAGTGCAAGATTATAATTTTGGCTCGATATCTGGCCTCCTCCTATGGCCAATGTCAGATTATAGTTCTGCGAACTTGTGACGTATGTAAACTGTCCTCTGGGAGCTCCTAGAATGCCCGGTTGAAGTACCACAACCATCCCGACAACAGCCAGTATCAAAAAGAGCACAGCCAGATCAAGAATTAATCTGTTTTTCTTGCTAGAGAAATTGATGTTTTTTAATTTATTCAATCTGTACTGTCCTTTCTTTTTCATGCATTTTCACTCACTCGAAAATATACTTGTTCATCAGATTTAAGATCCAGCAGTACAGAGGCAGCTTTGTGCATTCGCAAAGCAGTCTACAAACTGCCCGCTGCTCGTTCCGGCGACACACCCGCCAGCAGGATTGAGATTGGCGCACGCTGTATTGCATGGTCCGATTGTTCCTGTGGAGCCAATCGCCCGGAAACCAAGATTGTGTCCTGATGGTACGACCAGATTTCCATCAATCAGCACACCATTGCCCCCTGAGAAATACCCGGAATATTTTCCACTGGCAGCCTGCACCTGTATCCCTGCAGCGCCTCCAGTCATGTTAGTTATGAGCACTCCATTTCCACTATCGAATACAGTGTTCCAGCCGCTGGAAACACCCTTGACATATAGCTTAGCAACATAAGGTGTGCCTGAAGGCGTGCCAATTCCTACGTTGCCATTTTCATCAACAGTTAATCTGGCGCCGGCGCTCGAAGGATTGATCCCTGTATATAACGTAACTGTTTTGCCTGTAACTATCATCGACTGATAACTATTCGAGCTTCTGTTGATCGCACCGACATAACCGACACCGTTGCTATATATCAATTCAGTGCCGGCTCCGCCCGTGGGTATTGTCTGTCCAGTGGATCTTATTGTTCCAACAGCGTCAAGAATAGTTAGTGGATTCGACGTCCCGATACCGATACCGCCACTTTTCGCAATAGTCATCCTAGTTCCCCATCCTGCGCTATAAGTATCGAAGTAAATATTGTCGCCAGTTTCTATGGTCATGTTGTGATTTTCGTATGGTTGGCTGATAACAGCATTCAAGCCAGTGTCAGGGATAAATTGGAGAACTGCGTCATTTCCAGTTATCGCTATGCGCCCGTCATCTACGGTCAATTTCTGTGTAGGACTCTCCGTCCCGATGCCGACATTTCCCTGCGAGTTAAGAAAAGTATTATTTTGTAAAGTTGTTATCCAGATATGGTTCCATGCTGTATTACAATCATTGCCTTGGAAGCATATCTCATATGTCTTTATTCTTCCAGCGACGTCCAATTTGGCTTGCGGGTTAGTTGTCCCTATTCCGACATTGCCGTTTTCAACTATAAAGTTTCCTGTAACAATATCAACTCCCTTGCCGCCAGCGAAGTAGCCGGAATATGCATTGCCTCCATTAGCATAGGCTGTGATAGCACTTCCTTCATTAGCTACACCAGCCTTCAAGCCGCCATAAATAAATGCCCCATTATTCACGATCAGAGATTTCAATACTTTTTCGGTTGATGTCAGTTCAGGTATCGAAGAAATATTTCCTACCCACACATTTCCATTAATATCGAGTTTTGCACCAGGATTTGTCATCCCAATTCCAACATTGCCATTCATCACATTAACAACATTGTCTCCCAACACGTCAGCCCTATTAGCATACAGCGCGTACGGTGCAGCTAAGATCTTCTGGCGTGGAAATATATCAGAACCAATTCTTATTTCGACCCAGTAATTCTGGTCAAAGGATCCTGATGGAGTTAGATTGACTGAAAATAGCCCAGAAGAAACACTGACCTGTTGATCGCCGCTTCCCCATATAAGATTGCCGTCTGTTTCAGCATCATAGAACGTGAATTGCATCGTGTATAATCCATTCAGCGGTGCGCTGGACGTCTTGTCGGTGACATAACCGCGTATGTTTATCTCGTTCGATACCGCTGCAAGCGATACCGAGGTCGATGCCAGCGCCATCAATATAATAGACAATAGCACGATTTTTTGCTTCATGAATAAACTTTATTTTCGACCGTATATATAGGTTGTTCAACAGGTGCTTCTGATTATGCGAAATGAGGTCTCAGCCGGAGGAATCGTCTACAATCCAAAGACGGAGAAGGTTCTATTGATCCTAGATTCCTACGGCCGCTGGGCATTTCCCAAAGGTCATGTGGAAAAAGGAGAGACGATTCCCCAAGCAGCGATTAGAGAAACTTCTGAAGAAGTGGGGCTGAAAAATCTGAAGATAGTCAAAAAACTCGGTACGATCAAATATGTCTTCAGGTTGAAGGGCCAGCTCATATCAAAAGTTGTACATGTCTTCCTGATGCTGACAGAAGAAACAAAACTCAAGCCGCAATGGGAAATCCAAGGTGCGAAGTGGTATGATATCGATAAGGCAGTCGACAGGGTGGATTATGATAACAGCAAAGAAATAGCGAAGAAAGCCGTTTCAGAAATCAGGAAGATGAAATGGTGATTCATTATAAGAGATATCTTTCCATTTCCAGAGCTCTGCTGAAAGGTGACCCGACTGGTTCTTGTATCGGTCGTGGTGCTTTGAAATCCGTCGTGCTAATTTCATCCCGGGTGTATGTATGTCCCGGCATACACATTTCAAACGTATCGTGGGCGTTTCCTAGGAGACCTTTGTAGTTCATCATATAAACATTGCACAAAATTTTATAAATAGAATCTTTAGTTGATTGATATCGTCCCTCTTATATCTTTTAATTCTAAGATTAATAGAGAATATTATGTCGACAAGAAAGGCCATAGTAGTCTTCAAAGACGTTTTTTCGAAAAAACATCTTTGGGATGTAAGAGACCAGAGGTCTCTGCACATTTGACAGTACTTTCTTCTTAACAGTGATGCTTATGCCAAAAAAATCATCTGATAAACCAACGCCAAATCGATATGACCCGAAGGCTGCAGAGGAAAAATGGCGGGTCTTCTGGAGAGATAATAATATCTACAAATACGATCCAATGGCAGGTAAGACCTTCACTATCAACACCCCGCCGCCATATCCTTCAGGCGATTTCCACGCAGGAAACTTTCTGAACTGGTGTTATTTTGATTTCGTGGCCAGATACAAGCGAATGAGGGGATTCGCTGTTCACTTCCCGCAGGGCTGGGATGTGCACGGGCTTCCGATCGAGGCAAAGGTCGAGCAATGGAAGGGCAAAAAAAGCAGCGAAGTGCCGAGGAATACTTGGGTTACGTGGTGCAATGACTGGACTGGACAGCACATAGAAAGAATGAAAAACATGATGAACGTTTTCGGGATGTCCATAAACTGGGCATTCGAGTACAGGACAAGCGATCCTGAATATATCAAAATGATCCAGCTGTCATTCCTCATGCTTCTCGAGAAAGGATATGCCTACAGAGGAAAGCATCCAGTGAACTGGTGCACAAACTGTAGGACAGCGATTTCTGATGCAGAGGTGGAATATCAGGAAAGGGTGACAGGATTTTATGATCTGAAGTTTCAGCTTGCAGGTGGCGGAGAAATTGTAATAGCGACAACCAGGCCAGAGCTCTTGCCAGCCTGTGTTGGAATAGCAGTTCACCCGGACGATGACAGATACCAGGACATAATCAATAGGCGCGCAGTTGTTCCCCTGTTCGGCCAGGAAGTGGAAATTTTTGCAAGCGATGCAGTTGATCCTAAATTTGGTTCCGGCATCGTGATGATATGTTCTTTCGGAGACAAGCAGGACGTTGACTGGATACTCAAGCACGGGCTTCCGGTAATAGATGCGATTGACGGCAATGGCAAGATGACCGAGGCAGCTGGAAAACATCAGGGAATAGATTCGATTGATGCCAGGTGGCAGATTCTTTCTGACCTGGAAAAGGAAGGCTTTCTTCTGGAAAAAAAGAAGCTCAATCAAAGATTTGGTTCCTGCTGGAGATGCAAGAAGCCAATTGAGATCCTGAACAAGGAGCAGTGGTTCGTGCGGGCAACGCAGATGAAAGAAAGGCTGATAGAAGAGACAAAGAAATGCAGTTGGTGGCCAGACTACGCAAAAATTCACCAGATACAGTGGGCAGACAGCATGAAATGGGATTGGTGCGTCTCAAGGCAGAAAGTATACGGAACGCCGATACCAGTGTGGTATTGCGACGACTGCAACGAAATAATCCCGGCCGAAGAAAAGGACCTTCCGGTTGTGCCGCAGGAGAAGGAAAAGAAATGCACAAAATGCGGAAAAAAAGCTCGCGGAGAAAAGGACCAGTTCGATACCTGGATGGATTCCTCGATGACAAACTACTGGCATGCCGGCTGGCCGAAAAAAGGCTGGGAGAATCTTATACCCGCTTCGCTTCAGCCCAATGGCATAGACATAATACGAACATGGGATTATTATCTGATGCTGAGATCTCTCATGATATCAGGAAAACCTTCCTATCAAAACGTCATGATAAACGGGATGACGCTTGGCGAGGACGGCAGGAAGATGTCCAAATCCATTGGAAATTATGTAAACATGAGCGATGTTTCCAAGGAAACATACGCTGATGCAGCAAGGTACTGGATAGCAAGAAGCACGGTTGGTAGCGATGTGCCGTTCTCCTGGAAAGAAATCAAGCACGGCGAGAGGTTCTTCACAAAGATATTCAACATGTGCCAGTTTTTCAACCTCGGGTTCGAAAAAGCCATGGAGGGCAGGGAAAATCCCGATGAACTCATAGGCGCCAACTTGAAAAATCTCCAGCAGACAGACAGATGGATACTTACAAAACTCCAGAAACTGATCCAGAAAGCAACGGATGATTTCGAAAAATACTCATTCAATATACTCGATGCCGAAACCTTCCTCTGGCACGAGTTCGCTGACTATTATCTTGAAATGATCAAGCACAGGACGTACAATGAAGACGATGCAACACGGGCAGCCGCAATCTGGACATCCTACAAAGTTCTGTCAACAGCCATGCGCCTAATAGCTCCTTTCGCGCCGTATATCACAGAAGAAATATACCAGAACTATTTCAAAAAATACGAAGAAGCCGAGTCCATACATTCGGCGAAGTGGCCTGAGGCGGATGAAGATCTCACTGACAATGACGCAGAGCATATCGGCGATCTCGCGAAAGAGATCGTGGCAGCAGTCAGGCAGTTCAAGACCGAAAATAAGATGTCGATGAACGCCGTGCTGAACGAGTTGATAATTGAAAACGATGAAGTCGAGCCCGTTCTGGATGACCTCAAGGGAACTTTGAAAATAAGCACAATCAAAACAGGTCACCTGGAAGGCGAGAAAGATATCATTTACACGGAAAAATCAAAGATCGGATTGAAAATTGTGAAATAACGACAATAGAATGGATCCGAAGGAAGGATTTTTTTCCTTGGAAAAAATCATTAAAAAGAAAGATCCTTCTGACATTTCATTTTATCCCTCTGGTGATCAACATTCACGAAAAGGAAAAGTTCCAGTTAAAAAAACTGGTCAAGGAACTGGATTCTATCAAAGGCAGGCACACCGAGCTTGTCACGGTCTACGTGCCTGCGGGATATAGCGTCAATGATATCATAAACCAGCTGAGGAATGAGCAGGGGACAGCTGAAAACATAAAATCAAAATCCGTCCGGAAAAACGTTGTCTCTGCCCTGGAAAAAATAATCCGCCAGCTTCAGCTATACAAGCAAACGCCGTCTCACGGTCTTGCCATATTCTGTGGAAATGTCGCAGAGAGAGAAGGCGTTGCTGATATACATGTATGGATAGTCGAGCCGCCTGCGCCATTGAAAACAAAGCTCTACTGGTGCAGCCAGCGCTTTGAGCTAGAGCCTCTTAGAGAAATGATCGCAGAAAAGGAAATTTACGGAATAATCTGCATGGACAAGAGCGAGGCCGATATAGCCCTGGTTATTGGCAAAAAAATACAAACCCTGTATCATGCTGACTCTCTTGTGCCGGGAAAGACCCGTGCTGGAGGACAGAGCAGTGCACGTTTCTCCCGTGTTCGTGCAGGTCTTCTTAATGACTGGTTCAAGCAGATTGGGGAGCATGCAAATAAGATATTCAACGAACACCCGGAGGTCCTCGGAATAATGATTAGTGGTTCAGGCCCGTCCAAGGAAGACTTTGTGAAAGGCGATTATATCCAGGATATCGTAAGAAAAAAAATCATCGGCATGGTAAACACATCCTATATGAGCGATCCCGGCCTTGAGGAAACTCTGGTGCGCGGCGAAGAACTCATCAAAGAAAGCGGTCTCATGAAAGAAAAAACCCTCCTGAAGAATTTTTTCATCGAGCTCCAAAAACCTCGCAGCCTTGTTGTTTATGGACTGAATGAAACAATAGATGCGATAAAAAATGGCTCTTTGGACACGCTTATTCTCAGCGAAAATGCGCCTTATGTTGAAGTTGATGTCGAATGCACCTGCGGAAAAAAAACAGCCTATGTGCCCAAAGGCAGCGAATCAAAGGTATGCGAGAACTGCGGTCACATAAAGGCCAAAATATCCGAGCGGGACATCGCAGACGCCCTTGAAGAGTTGTGCAAGCAGTTCGGCACAAAAATGATTCTTGTTTCATCAGACACCCGCGAAGGAGAACAATTTCTTTCGCTTGGCGGCATAGCAGGGTTTTTGCGATATAGAATTTGAAAATAAAAAAATAAAACGAATTTTTTTCTCGTGCCGAAAAAATATTACCAAAAAATGAAAAGCAATATCTTTATTAACTAGGTCTTCATAATTAATGTAGAAAAAATATTTTGGATTTTCTTAGATAAAAAATATTTTTTCAGAAGGGCTTGCAAATGGTGAAGAAAAAGAAAAAAATGAAAACTAAAATGAGAAAGAAAACGAAGAAGATAGTCAAGAAAATAGTTTCTAAGTACATTCGACCTAGATGGAAATATTTGTCACTGGACAAAAAGGGAGTTATGCATATAGATGGTGTATCCGTCAAAGAAATAGTAAAAAAACACGGCACACCTGTTTACGTTATAGTTGAGAGTGAATTGCGCGATAGGCTTAAGCGCTTCAAGAAGGCATTCCCATATCCTAGATTACGACCCCAATATCCAGGAAAAACAAATACTAATCTTGAAATATTACGAATCGTTCGGGAAGAAGGATTTGATTTGGACGCCAGTTCTGTCGGAGAGATAATTCTTGGTTTGCTCGCTGACTTCAAACCCTACGAAATCACATTTACTAATTTATACAAAACAGAGCAGGACATAATGTTCGCGGTTCGTGTTGGGGTCATGGCCATAACCATAGATTCCATGGAAGAATTGAAAAAAGTTGAAAATGTTGGAGAAAAATTAAAAAAACGTATTAGGGTATTTCTAAGATTTAATCCGATGATGGATTTTGGTAATTATTCCACAAAGAAACAAAAATATGGAATACCGATAGGTCTGGCAAATCGAGCAATCGATTATGTGATAGCATCAAAACGGCTTGAATTGGTAGGATTGCATTTTCACGGAGGAAATATAACACATCCTAAAATCTACACCATGGTTGCAAAAAAGATGCTGAAACTTGCAAAATATTGTTTCGACAAAGGCACGAGAATAAGATATATCGATCTGGGAGGAGGATTCCCTTCTGATTTGGGGTACAAGGAAAGTTTCAAGCCGGAGGACATGGGAGAAAAATTTGTCAAGGATTTCAATAAAATGATAGAAAAACTCCAGATACCTCCACCAACACTTATTTTTGAGCCAGGAAAATACATAACGCAAAATATAGGCGTTGGTCTTATCAAAGTAATCAGCAAAAAGAATCTTGGAAAACGAAGAAAAATTATAGTTACCGATGGTTCCACCTACGCCTTTCTGCCTGATGTGAATATATATCACGCCTATTATGATATTCTTCCTGCTACCAAAATGAAGAAAAAAAGAGTTCAAACCTATTCCATAGCTGGTTGTACCTGCGACTTCATTGATATATTGGGGCACAATCGATGGATGCCAACACTTGAAGAAAATGACCTGCTTGCGGTAATGGACTGCGGAGCATATAGCAATGTCATGGCATCCAATTTCAATAACCTCAGAAGAGCGCCTATGGTAATGATCAAGAAGAACGGAACAATAAAGCTTATCCGACGCCGAGACCGGTATTCGGAAATGTTTGCTCCTGAGCTAGATGTCCTGAAGATCGCAGATCCCAACGAACTCAAGATGTTCTACAACATGTTCAGAGTTAATATAAATAAAGTTTGGAAAGGTCAGAGCAAGACCGGCAATGGTAAAAAGAAATAATGATCGCAATCAAATCCGCACAACTTCTATAATATATTTCATATATCTCCCTTCTTTTTGAGGCATTAGTTTTATGCACCCTCCCTTTTCCAAGAGCTTTAGATTATACTTTATGCTCCCTGTGGTATGTCGACTATATCTAGTTCTTACCACGTCAAGAGTTAATGGACTGAGTTTGGATTTTCGAATATAATCGTAAATATCTTCGCGCAAACTATTTCGAGACATCCCTCCAGACTGTTCGTTGCAAGGAATTCCGGCCTTTTTTTTGGCATTATTGAATGATCTGTATTCCCTAGTAGCCGCTGTAAGTAACCCTGCAGGAAAGTCCAATTGTGTGGGAATCGTATTGTGTGGTTTATGCTCCGTTTCATATATTCTTCTTAGTTCTTCTAAGATTTTTTTTGGGGTATAAAATACTGATACACGTTTTCTCTCCGCCATGCTCCTATGCAATCCCGAAAACCTTTTTAGCGTTGTGAGTCGTGATTTTCAGGACCTCTTCTTTTGTTGTGTTGTGCAGCTTGGCTATTACCTCGGCAGATTTCTCTATGTTCCATGGACGATTGGTTAGCTCTTGCGGCGATGACACGACTTTGCCGCGCAGGTTCTGGTCAGGATCAAGCCACGGGGCATCTGTTTCCAGCATCATCCTGTCAAGCGGGGTCTTCGATGCCAATCTGGGATGCTTTTTTGTAAAGCACACGTTGGTGGCGTACGATATCCAGTAATTGTTTTTCAACGCTCTTTGCAGGTCGCTTTCGCTGCCGCTGAAGCAGTGAAGAACAACATCCCTATGCTGATGCCTTTCCAATATATCAAAAACATCCTTGAAAGCCTCCCCTCGTATATGAATGACTATCGGCAGCCGCATAATTTTTGCAAGCTCTATGAATTTTTCAAATGTTGCTTTCATCCGGTCCTTGTCCTCGGCAAGCATATCATTGGTAT
>Ga0315274_10014339_pt1 | contig 11242 bp, 2 predicted proteins | sample YL17G02_20_MG_FD_203700 | JGI IMG/M metagenome (GOLD analysis project Ga0315274, IMG submission 203700) | Sediment microbial communities from Yellowstone Lake, YNP, Wyoming, USA - YL17G02_20 | ecosystem: Environmental > Aquatic > Freshwater > Lake > Sediment | place: USA: Wyoming | collected...
ACGGTTGGCGTTGCACTCGATGTGGGACTGGCCGTAGGCGGCCAGGTCGGTGTCATCGTGGGCTCGGGCGAAGCGGTCGTAGTGGCTGTTGCGGTGTGGGTTGGGGAGGGTGTCAGCCTCGGTACAGCGGTACTCGTGGATAGCAGGGCAGCAGCCCGGCCAGTGGCCTCGGGCAGACACGAGGCCAAGGCTGCCAAGCTCAAGAGCACCAAGACGGCGACGCTGCCACCCTTCACCAACCTCCGCATCCACGATCCCCCTCTAACGGCACCTTGCGCTCCAGCACGGTACCGCCGGCCAAGCATACGGTTGCATTGGCCCCTTTACCCAAGTTGGAGAACCAGCTCACAACGCCCCAGCCCATGTTCTGTCGATTCGGCCATAGATGCCCCCAGTTGATCCGCGAAGGCTTTGCACTCGCAATGCGCGCCTGCGCTGGTCAGGTACATGGCTGTCATCGAGGCCCTTCGACTTGCGTTGTGGCCGGTCCAAAGAAGGAGTGGCCATAGTTCTGCCGGATGCAGTCAGACGACGGACGCCTCGAGTGTACAGGGCACGATACTACGCTCCCCTGCCTGGCGCGGGCTGGCTGCCTAGCGAGCATATCCCGTACCATCGACAGCGCGCGAAGAAGGGCCAGCAGACGCAGAATGCTGGCCCTAGCGATCGAGTCTGAACACGCCGGAGTTTGGCTCTCTGGCCACCTCTCAGCGCCTGCGCAATGCCACCGGCAGATAGACCTGGTACTGCCCTGACAATGGCTTGCCAGCAGCAAAGCGGTAGTAGCTACCCTTGTTCGTATCTATCGTCACGTTGCCGGCCTGGTCCACCACCTGCAAAAAGCAGACCGTGTCCCTGGTGGCTGGGAAACTACCAAGCCATGCCTGTGCATTGCTGTCGTAGGTCAGGTCACGGCTCAGCCATTCGCCTGTCCCGTCAGTGTAGGCTACACTGACGCGCTGAATGCCGGAGCTGTCTGCAGCGTCCACCTTGATGCAGGTCCTCCCTTCGGCAGAGATCCGAACGCCACCTACCCACAGCAGTGTAGGCGGCATATAGTCTGGGCTATTCGAGTAGTAGACATCCAGCATGGCCTGGTCAAACAGCCGCTCGGTCTGTCCCTCAGTGTTATATTGCCCCATCGAGAAGAGCAGTGTGGCGTAGACGTTGCTTCGGTTAGATCGGAACAGGCTGAACGGAACGGCTGGTCGCCAGCCTACGATGTCATAGCTCGGTTCCGTCGTCACACTCGTGAACTCGTTCTCTGCCAGGCCAATAGCCGGGTCAAAGCCCGTGGTGTCAGTGTAACTGCCGCTCGTCAGGATCAGGCCGCGCACTTGCTGAGTCGTTGTCGGTGGCTCCAACGTGCGAAAGTACAGGGGTTGGGTTGGCTGCGATGGCCCGTTGCTGGCATAACTACTCAGGGAGTAGTAGTTGCCAAAGCCGTCAGGATGTGACTCGAGGGGCATGGTCCCGAACGAGTTTCGCAACGAGAAGCCGACCGACCGTGAAGATAAGCTCTCAGCATCTGCGATCGCCTGGCCACCCGAGGCCTGGAAGGCGACGTCCGCCGCAAATGGATCCTCATCGCCAAGCGCCGTCCCGGTGTTGAGCTGGTACATGGGCAGGCCATAGAGGGTGGACTCGACCAGGATCTTCTCATCATAGTCGGAGAACTGGGCTGTCTGCTGGTAGTACGCCTGTTTGGCCAACATCAGAGACCTGCCGATGTTTGCCGAACCGCCCGTCAAGAGGGCCCGGGTAAAGTCGACCATCAGTCTCTCTGATAGGCCGACGAGACCTCGCACTCCCCAGCCGTAACCCGTATTGGCCACGTAGCTTGCTCTCTTTTGTAGATATGCTTGAGCCAGATCCAATGGGTAGGTGCCATTGTCGGGCGGAACATTGAGGCCAGAATGGCAGCCGAGCGTATAGATCAACACTCCGCTCAAGTCACTGGTGGCTCCGGCGATATCAGAAGTGGTGACGTCCCCGACGCCCGGCGACCCCTCTGTCCAGTGGTTCGCATGTCCGCTGATGGACTGCACGTCAAAGCGCGGCGTGGAGTGCAGTTGCTTATTCCGCAGATCGGTGCCATTCCAGGAAGACCCGATAATGCTGCAGTCCACATTGGCTGCACCCATATCCGTGCCAAGAAGAGTGCACATCTCCGCTGCCGCGTCCTGGATAAAGTCATAGCCAGTGGCCAGCGCTTTGCCCACGTCAGTCTGGCCGTTGTTGGCAATGAACTCATCGATCAGGCCTTCGATTTCGGACGGCGTCTCAATCAGCCGACCAGTGGCCAGATCGGGGAGATAGAGCTCATGTCCATTCCACGAGATCGGCTCGCGATCCACATAATAGTCATCGGTCAAGGTCATATCATTGCCGCAGGCTGCACCGACTGTTGTGGAACGCGATGCGCTGGCATAGTTGCTCTCAGGATGATTCGTACGGTCCAGGGTGCGCCGGAAGGGGATGATGCGGTCATCGCCGACGATGACCACGTTCTCGATACTGTCGTTGCCGTTAAGATACGAAAGCACCAGGTCCCGTATCGCACTGGCGACAGCGTTTGCTTTGTCGGTGCTGGTCAGGTCGGAATTCCATGCAGCGTAGGCCTGAGCCACGGAACCACTGTTTTCGACTTGGGCGATCACTCCCTGTACCCGGCTATGTTGGGCGAGAGCGCCCAACTTGGCCATGAGCGAGGCTGCGGCACTGCTGCCGTGGTAATGCTCGATCCGCTCCTGGTTGACCAGGATCAGGGTCTTGATCTGCGAGGGCGGCGGCGTGGCCGTGGGTGTGGGCGTGACCGTAGGTGTAGGCGAAGGCGGCGGCTCTGAGCCTTGCTTGACCGAGAGCGAATACTCGGTGCCGGCACCGTAGGTGTTGCCGTCGTACTGTCGCGCCTTGGCATAGTACGTGCCGGCACTGGAAAAGGTGAAGGTGATACGCGAGGCTCTGCCACGACCATAGTCATCGTTCATTGCCAGTTGTGTAGCGCCATCGGATGCGAACAGGTAAAGCGCGGTATCGCAGGAAGGTCCGAGGCTGGAGGTCTTGATCACATAGCTCGCCCCAGCCTGGGCGACGAACTGGACCCAATCCTCGTCCCCAGCGCCGCAGAAATTGTGACTCTGTGGTATGCCATCGGTTGAGATGCTGCGAGCCGTGGCGGAGGTGTCGTCATCTTCATAGGCATCTGGATGACACAAAGAAGTCGCGACGGTGAGATCGTAGCGCGTGTCGTCGCCGGCTGCCTGAGGATTGTGGTGACGTATTTTGACATAATACGTGCCGTCAGATGGGCAGTCCCAGACGATGCGCGATCCTAACCCAGACCCGCCATCATCATCCCAAGCAATGGCAGTCATCTGGCCGAGGTCTCCACCATTGGTTCTGTAGAGCACGATGAACGTGTCCGATTCGCGGCCCAGGTTTGAGGTCTCGATGGTGTAGCGGGTCCCGTGTGTCGCGTTGAACTTGACCCAGTCCTGGTCGCCCGCCGGGCAGAACGTGTGTGTCTGTGCTGCACCGTCCACCGTCACTGGACGGGCGGTCGTGGCATCGTTGTCACTCTCAAACGAGTCCGGTGCACAGCCACTGCCGCTGGAGACAGAGAGGTCATAGGTGGCAGCCGGGCCATATTTGTTCGGGTCGTGGTTCTCGGCCTTGACATAGTAAGTGCCATTGACCGGGCAGAGCCACTCGATCCGTTGCCCGCTGCCAAAGCTATTGGACGCACCACACTGGTTGAACAACGATAGCGCCACGTCGGCATCAGTGCCGGCATTCTGGGCCTGGATGACATAGACAACACCGGCTGTGGCATTGAACTTGACCCAATCTGCGTCCCCACGGGCGCAGAAGACGTGATGCTGAGTGCTGCCCGTCGTGGCAATGTCCCGGGCGGCAGAGCAAGGACTGTCCACTTCGTACGCATCTACGGAGCAGTCGCTCTGTGCGGTGACCGAAATGGTGTATTCACTCTGGTCGGCATTGTACGTAGCGTCGTGGTGCTCCATCTTGAGGTAGAACGTTCCGCTGACAGGAGCTGTCCACTCGATGCGCTGCCCGCCGCCGAACCCGGGCGGTCCCCCACATTGGCTCACCAGAGAGAGGACAGTGTCCGCGTCGGCGCCAACGTTCAGCGCCTCAATGACATAGGTCACGTTGGCCACCACATCGAACTTGACCCAGTCGATGTCGCCCATCGGCTTGAGGTTATGGGTCTGGGCCACGCCGTCCGTGCCTATAGACTTGGCCGTCTGGCACGTATCATCGTCCTCGTAGGGGTCTCCATCACCCCCACCTACGGTGACGCTGATATGAGTTACGTTGTTCGCCTCGTCGTCTTCAGCGACGTCGTTGGCCTTGTCTACCCAGGCATAGACCACGTGCCCGCCAGCACTGGTGAGCTTTTCCCCAGTGCGCACAAAGGTGATGGAGCTTCCCGCGTTGAGGCCAAAGGTGGACCACCACGTAGTATCCGGTGTGGTGGGGGCAGGCGGCTGGTCTACAGGGTCCACATACAGGTAGACGCGAAAGCTACTGACGACGTTCGCATCGCCCTGGTTCCTGACCTTGACGCTGATGTCAAACTCTTGGTTGAGGGCCGGGCTGGCTGGGTTCAACGTGATACTCTCGATGATCAGGTCAGGGCCCGGAGAGAGAGGGCCAATCCTTCCGGCTGAGATCGAAACAGAGCCGGCAGCCGCCCGTGGCGTCCCGGCGAGCGCCGAGGCCAACAACAGCAGGGCGAATGCCAGGCATGTGACTGCTATCAACTGCGCTTTTGGAAAGCGATGATCCGCCATGTGGCTTCTCCTTCCCGATCTGTCCATTCCCCGCCGAACCTGATGGTTCCGCGAGGACAACGAATGTCCTTAGCGAGCCCCAGGAGCCAGATGCCTTGTGCGGGGTGGCGCAAACCACCCCGCAGAAAGGAAACCAAGCGGTCAGATCACCCTAGCGGCTGCGGAGCACTAGGGGCAAGCGCACGCGCTGCACGGGGGTGATGCTGGCAAAGTAGAACTGGCGCGCAGTGGCGCTGGTGTGACCTGCAGCGTCCGTCACCTCCAAGACAATGGTCAGCGGCACGTCGTTTTCCTTGTCCATGCCCAGATGGTCCTCAATCCCGGCTCGATAGGTGGTGCTCAGTCCCTGCCCGATGACCTTGCCAGTGGTTCCCAGCCGCCAGGTGTACGTATATGGCCCCTGCCCGAGCGCAAAGTCCAGTGAATCTCCATAGCCGAGAACAGAGAGAGGCTGGGCGGCGTCGGCGGCAGTGAGGGTGAGGATGTCCCCGACGGCAATGATTGGTGTGGTCTGGGTGTAAGAAGTGATCGCTGCCAGCGGGTTCATCAGGGATGGCGCGGCCGGGAGATACAGGCCAGCGGTTAGAACCTCAGCACCCGAGAGTTGATAGCTGCTGTCCAGGATATAGACTGGTACAAGGCGTGACTGGGTCTCTCCCATGGGCATTTCATAGTAACCAACCGAAGCATTGGTCACTGAGATCTGGTCGGCAAGAACCAATGGTTCTGCTAGGGAGACCGTCGGACCTAGGTTGGCGAGTAACTCCACAACCTGGGCCTCGTCGATGATCGGCGTCGTGTCTAGCGCCGTTGTCTGGGTCACGGTGCGCCAACCTCCCATCGCACCTACTACCTCCCTCTCGCTAGAGACATACACTTTGATCGTGGCTCCTGGACCTTCAACAGGGATCGCGACCTCACCGGAAGGTGCTGGATGAGATATGACTCGGGAGTATACCACTTGCATGACCGTCGGCACGGTTTCAGTGACGGTTTCACTGAGCTCGATGTGTTCTCCGCCCAATGAGGTCACTGTGGAGGTTACCACTGCGACCCCAGTCATTGTATCCGAGATGACCTGCTGGAATCGGGCATCTGACGGCATCAGGCCATTGTTTACCAGGAAGGTCTCGGCGACCTGTCGGGCTTCCTCCTCCCCCATGAACGTCGTAACATCGCTGGAGGGAGCCTTCCACAGGCGATCCTGGTTGACAAAGTAGAACATCCCGTTCTGATCAACCGTCAACTCTTTGCTTTCAGAAAGATCAGTTACAAAATACAGGTCCAGATCATCATCCAGTGTCATTGTTGTCTGTGTCATGCCGAAGGATGTAGCCAGGTGGTTGATTCGGTCAGTAGTCAGGGTGACGGGCATAACCTCGTAGACTGGTAGCTGATAGTTCACCGTGACTGGCGATAGACTGGCAGGATTGCGTCCCAAGGTCACCCAGTGATCCTTGCTGGAGTACCAGCCATCCGGGCCGTAATCAGGCCATACACTGCTGCGACGATCCTCGAACTGGCGCCAGTCTTCCGCAAGTACTCGTGCCTGCACTGTCCACCAACGGGGCTGGGTGATGTCTGCTGCGACAAACCATGCATCGCTGATCCTGTAGTCGCGGTTGATATAGGTAGCAAACCACTGGCCGAGAGACTTGCCCACTGGGCCGTATGAAAGCGTGCTGAAACCCAGAATGAGATGCATTCCATTCATCGCAGATGCCCAGTAACTACGGTTGCGATCCGAGAGAACCTGGCACGAATGCATGGCCATCCATTCTAGATCACCATCTCCCCAGGATTTGTATGCGTCACCAGGCACCAGGTAGGAGTCATCGTGATCTCGCCCTCCATCTCCGAAGACCATTGCGCTAGACCAACGCCCAAAAACGGGATCCCAGGCGCCTGCTTCGGTCCCATGGCCGACAAACATCGCCAGGTCCCACTGATCGACATATAGCCATTCTGTCCCTCCTAGCGCAGCTCGCTTGAAGTCCTCTTCCCAGGCCCACTGGTTCCCGTAGGCCGCACGACGTGTCCAGTACCGTGAATCGAGGCCGTAGTACAGACCCAGCGCACTGTCGTTGGTTGTGGGGATATCGGGGATAGAGTCAGGATACCACTGCACATACTCCACACCTACCTCCAACTGACTATCATCACCCGATCCTGCCGGGGCCCCTTGCATGATCCCAGCAGAAGGACCTTCGGCCCGTATTGCCGATCCGGACAGAACCAACACGAAGCTCAGCAACAACAGCACAGGCAGCAGCCGCAAAACAGCCTTCCCCATCATCTCGTCGCACTCCTTTCCCAACGCTTGGCTAGAGGATAGACTCACACTTCCGTCGATTCCAGGAATCCCAGATGCTCACCTCCTTCTACTGTACCTAACGCGAGTTCGCACGTTTTTCGAGCATCGCGGGAAACGAAGGTAGCACGGACGCGTTCCCTGCCAGAAGACGCGCAGATCGGCTTGCACTTGTGTCCTGTCATCACCTCAGCACCAGGGGCAAGTACACCTGCTGCCCGACCCACACCCACCTGGGCAGGGCGGAGTTCCCCTCATCGTCCAAGGCGTACACCACCACCTGATAGGCTCCCCTCTCGGTGAAACCGTCGTACTCTACCTGGTACACATCACTGCCCACCGCCGCCAGCTCTCGCTCCGGCACCTGGATCACCGGGATGCTGCCATCTGGACTCGTCGGCGGCACGAATGAGGGGGCAAACACCCGTACCCACACCCGCGTCACGCTGCCATCGTCTCGCACCTGGGCGCGCACTGTCGCCCGACCAGAGGCATCTACCTCCCCTGCCTGCACCCAGTCGATGGTGGGGATGATGCTCCCTCCTAACGACCCGGCCAGCCCCCGCGAGCGGGCCAGCAGGCCATCGCGGGCGTCGGAGAGCTGGTCGCCGGTGTCGTCCAACCACGGCTTCTGGCAACTGTAGTCCGCGCACACCTGTCCGGCAGCATACACCTCTGCCTGTCCGGCCAGGAAGCTGTCCCAGACGCTCTGGTTGCCCCCCTGGCGTCCCAGTGCGCGAAAGAACCCTGAGGAGAAGTAGGTAGGAGAGGGGCCGCTAGGCCCATAGGCCCACCAGCGGCTGGAGGTGCTGGTGACCACCACCCGGTTCGGTCCCGAGACCTGGTACAGGCCATACTGCCCCACCTGGTAGGTGTCGATGAAGGAGCCGGAGAAACACGCTTCGATGATCGCCGTGATCTGGTCGCAGCCGGTGGCTGCTTCCAGGTTGCCAAGCCACAGGTTCAGCTCATCGGCTTGGATCTGCTCGCCCACGTCGTTGTAGAAGCGGTCGACCTCGCCGTGGTCCATCAGGTACAGCCACAAAGGCACTCCCAGCCCGACGCGAGCCCGCGCCCAGCTCTGGATGGCATCGCGGACGTTGACCTTGGTGGGCAGGCCATCGACGTCATCGGGCAGGCCGTTGCCATCAGGGTCCTGGGAGAGGTCGGGGTTGAGATAGTAGATGCGGTCCTTGGTCAAGCCGCTCTCGAGGAAGGTGCGGTAGGCCAGGTTGGCGGTGGCGTTGATGGCGGGTTGCACCGAGTCGTTGAGGCGCAGCCGTCCGGCGACGATGACCGCCACACCAGGGGAAGACTGGGCGCGGACGGAGAGCTGGTAGTCGGTGCCGGAGCCATAGACTGCCGGGTTGTGCTGGCTGACCTTCAGGTAGTAGGTGCCGGAGGCAGGAGCCTGGAAGAGGATGACCGAGCCGGGGGCGAAGACGTTGTCGTCGGACTGAGTTGGGGGTTGGCCACAGGCGTTGTAGAGCTCGAGGACGGTGTCGGCGTTGGGGCCGGTGTTGCCGGTCTGGATGACATAGCGGGTGCCAGCCTGGGCCTGGAACCAGGCCCAGTCGGCGTCGGCGGGCTGGTGGAAGGAGTGCTGCTGGGGAGCGCCGTTGACGGCGATGGGCTTGGCAGCTGTGCAGGTATCGTCGGACTCATAGTCGTCGCCACCGGTGGCCTGGGTGGAGTACTCGATGCGGAGGCCGGTCACCAGTGGGGTGCGCTGTCGCCAGATGGCATCGCCGGTGAGGGTGGCCTTCCAGCGCAGGTCGGAGCCACTGGTGGTAAACACGTGGGTGACGCCGGGCATGACCTGCGCCCAATGCGCCCCTCCATCGTTGGTCAGGTAGAACTGCACACTCCCACCGTTGGTCTGATACTCGGCGGTGAGCGTGGCAGTGCGGATATCGCCAGTCATTGCATCCACGGTACGCGACTGGGCGGTGCCCGCAGGAAAGTGGAACAAGTCGGGGTACACCACCTGTAGATCGGCCGACCAACCCTTGCCACCGACTTGGGTGACTCTTTGGGCGTAAATGTCCGGGTTGCCATTCCGGTAGTCCTGCCACACCACGATAGCATTCCCGCTCCCGTCCATAGCTGCGTCTGGACACCATTGCTCCGCCGCACCGGTGTCAGAATTTACCCGCAGGTCAACGGGCCACTGCCTGTTGCCATCCCCGTTCAGCCACTGGGCGTAGATATCGTCATAGCCGTTATTCCGCCCGTCCATCCACACCACAATGACGCCCCCGTTCCCATCCGCCGCTACCGCAGCAACCTGCTGTCCTGCCGTCCAGTTGTCTGAGCTGACATGCACATCCGTGGCCCACACTCTTGTGCCACTGCCATCGACCTCTTGTGCGTATATGTCAGGGTTGCCGTTGCGGTAGTCCTGCCAGACCACGATGGCGTCCCCACTCGTACCCACGGCTACGTCTGCTACATACTTGGTCGTGGTCTCGCTCTCAACGCTGATCTGCACGTCGGCTGTCCACAGTCTACTACCATCGGTACCCAACCTCTGTGCATAGATACCATAGGTGTCATTGTGCTCTTCCTCCCAAACGACAACGGCATTCCCATTTTCGTCCACCGCCACAGCCGGCCGATAGCGCGGCGACGCCGGAAGGCCCGAGTTTACCTGCACATCCCCTGCCCACAGCCGGTTTCCCATGCTGTCCAACTTCTGCGCGTAGATACCGTACCCATTCCGCCAATCCTGCCACACAACGATAGCATCCCCTCTCCGGTCCAGCCCCACTACAGCGCTGTACTGCTCCGCGGTCCCGTCGTCGGAGTTGACCTGCACGTCGGCGACCCACAGCCTGTTCCCACTGTTGTCCAACTTCTGCGCGTAGATGTCAGAGTTGCCGTTGCGATCGTCCGCCCACACCACGACAGCACTCCCAACCTCGTCCATCGCCACTGCGGGCTCTAGCACCGATGTAGTCCCCCTGCTGACGTTGATCCGGGTGTCCGCTACCCATAGCTGACGACCGCTCCCATCCACGCGCTGCGCATAGAGGTCGTCATGCTCATTTCGCGTATCCTCCCAACCCACTAGGGCATTCCCCTCCCCATCCACCGCCACCGTAGGCCGAGACTGGCCCGCGGTCCCTCCGTCCAAGCTCACGCGTACGTCTGCCGCCCACAGTTGGCCGCCACTACTACCCAACCTCTGCATGTAGATGTCGGGGCTTCCACTGCGATGGTCTTCCCACACGAGGGTAGCATTTCCATCTCTATCTGCCGCCAGACCCGGCTGTGCCCCTGTCGTCCCGCTTTCCGCGTTCGCCCGTACCTCCGCGGTCCACAGTCGATTTCCGTCCCCGCTTAGCCTCTGGACAGCGATATCCCCGTTGCTATAATCCCCCCACGCGACTATGGCGTTTCCACCGCCATCCGTCGCCACCATGGGCTGCCAATGGCCTGCCATCCCATTGTACGAGTTGACGTGCACGTTTCCAGACCACAGCCTGTTTCCGCTGACACCTAGCTTCTGGGCATAGATGTCCCAGATGCCGCCCGGTTGATCCACCCACACCACGAAGGCACTACCGCTATCATCCACGGCTACGTCAGGGTCCCGCTTGGCTGCTGGACTACCCGGCGAGTCGGCGCGCGCGTCTGCTGCCCACAGGCGGCCGCCGGTGCCACTCACCTTCTGGGCATAGATAGCAGCTTTGCTATCGCGGTAGTCCCGCCACACTACGATGGCGCTCCCACTGCCATCCACTGCTACGGCCGGCTGCAGCGCTGTCCCGGTGTCCGAGTTGACGCGTAGGTCGGCTGCCCACCGCCGGTTGCCGGCCGCGTCCAGCCGCTGGGCATAGATGTCATCGTTGCCGTTGCGCTGGTCTTGCCACACTACGATGGCGTTCCCGCTGCTGTCCACCGTTAGTGCTAGGTCCCACTGCCATGCCGTACCGGTATCCGAGTTGACACGCACATCGGCCGCCCACAGGCGGTTACCTCCCTTATCTAGCTTCTGGGCATAGATGTCGCCATTGCCGTTGCGGTCGTCGTTCCACACCACAATGGCGTTGCCGCTGCCGTCTACCCCTACGGCGGGGTACCACCGCTGCGCCGTCCCGGTGTCCGA
>Ga0315274_10014340_pt1 | contig 11241 bp, 12 predicted proteins | sample YL17G02_20_MG_FD_203700 | JGI IMG/M metagenome (GOLD analysis project Ga0315274, IMG submission 203700) | Sediment microbial communities from Yellowstone Lake, YNP, Wyoming, USA - YL17G02_20 | ecosystem: Environmental > Aquatic > Freshwater > Lake > Sediment | place: USA: Wyoming | collected...
CCGGCGAGGGACAACGTGGCGGCCGTCGAACTTCCCGGCGCGCCGGGCGTCTATCGGCGGCTCGTCTTCGAGGACGACCTCCTGATTGGGGCGATCGTTCTCGGAACCGGAGAGTCGGTGCACGAGCTGAACCGCCTAGTGGCCGAGCGGGCGCCGCGCGGCCTGGTGGAGGCCACGCTCGGCCTGCGGCCCGAGGGGCCGGCGCCCGATGTCCTGGCCGAGACGTTCGCCAGCCACTGCCCGATCTGCGCCGCCGAGTTGGTGGTCCACCGCGGGACGCGCTCCGGCGCCGTCCTCCAGTGCTCCGCGTGCAACATGGACCTCGTGGTCCGCTGGGACGGCCAGCGCGGATGGCTGGAGATCGGGCATCCATGACCCTGGACCGTCTCCGCCTCATCCTGGCCTCGAATTCGCCTCGGCGGCGCGAGCTCCTGCGTCAGGCGGGATACCGTTTCGAGGTCCGGCCGCCGCCCATCGAGGACCGGGGCGTCAGCCACGCCCCCTCGCCCGGCGCGTACGTCGAAAGCCTCGCCTACATGAAGGCGCAGGCGGCCATCGCGGCCCACGAGATTGCGGAGGGCCTGGTGCTCGGGGCCGACACCGTCATCGAGCTGCGCGGCAGCATCATCGGCAAGCCCGCCGACGAGGCCGACGCCCGGCGCATCCTCTCGGCGCTTTCCGGCAGCGAGCACCACGTGCTGACGGGCGTGGCGCTGGTGGACGTGGCGGCGGGCCGCCGTCATCTCGCCCACGAGGTCACGCGCATCCGCATGCGCATGATGACGCCCGAAGAGATCAACGCCTACGTCGCCAGCGGCGAGGCCCTGGGCAAGGCCGGGGCCTATGCCCTCCAGGAGACCGGCGACCGCTACGTCGAGCGGATCGACGGCAGCCTGACGAACGTCGTCGGCCTGCCGATGGAGCTTCTCGAACGCCTGCTGAAGGCAGCGGGGTATGAAGCGAAGGATTTCCATGAGCCGCGATGATGGCGGATGGCGGATGGTGGATGGCGGATTGAACGGCGTGTGCCACGGCCGGTCTCGCCCGGCCGTGCTTGTCCTGCTCGGCGCATTGGCGGCGATTGCCTGCGGCTGTAAAGGCGAGGAATCCCCGCCCCCCCCGCCGCCCGCCCCCGCCGCATTGCCGCAGCGCCTGACGACGGCGACGATCCGCGTCGGCGAGATTCCCCTGGTGGTCGAGGTGGCGAAGGAACATGCCACGCGACAGAAGGGAATGATGTTCCGCGCCAATCTCGCGCCCGACGAGGCGATGCTCTTCATCTTCGACCGCGACTCGAACCTCGCCTTCTGGATGAAGAACACCCCGGTGGACCTGGACTTGGCCTACATCCGCTCCGACGGCTCGATTACACAGACCGAAAGGATGAAGGCGAACGTCGTGGAGCCCGTTTACAGCCGCGAACCCGTGCGGTTCGCCCTCGAGGTCCCCCCGGGGTGGCTCCAGAAGCACGGTGTGGACGTCGGCATGAAGGTCATCATCCCTGCCGACGTGGCCGCAATCCCTGAAACCCCGTAACCTTCCGCCGGCGTGAAGGTTTACTTCAGGGCCGGGTGGCGGCTGACAGAGCACACAGCCCTTGCCGCCCGGGCTCGGCGGCCTGCAATGCACACACCGATGGGGAGCAACCGGAGGGGGGAGGATTCCTCATGGCAGAGACCGACTCGAAGACGCCCGACACACCTCAGCCGGCAGCAAAACCGTATGGCCCCGGCCCGCTGATGGTCTTCGGCCTGGCGTGCGCGGCCGTGGCCGTGTACTGCGGCTGGGACGCCAGCCACCCCAAGGCCGACTGGGGCGAGGGCACCATCTGGATGAACTGGGCGGGGGCCGTTTTCTTCGGCATCGGGGCGGTCTACTGCTTTGTCCTGGCCACCAAGCGGTCGAAGCAGCCCAAGGCCGATTCGGCCGACTCGGAATCTGACAGACCGCCTGAGTCCGGCGCGTAAGCGCGCAGCGCCCCCCGCGCGGGTGGCATGGCCATTGGCGAGCGTGGTCCTGTGGCTCAGCCGCCCTCGGCTGAGCGCCGTGTGTCGGACACACGCTTTGCCGCCGGAATTGCACACCCGAGGGCGGGTGTGCCACACGGACGAGCCGGCCGTGCCACAACCACGGGGAACGCTGAACGGATACAGGTCAGGTGCTCGTATAATAGCGTAGTTGGGGATGTCCATCATGGCGGAGGACGCAGGATGACTGGCCACGCGAAGATCGCTCTTGTGGTCGGCCTCACCCTGGTGGCCGTTGGGGCGATAGCCATCGGCCTGGTAGGAGCAGGCGTGGTCACGTTCTGGCACTGCACGCGCGTCGAGAAGGCCCAGGTGCTTGTAGCCCAAGCGGAGGCCGCCGAGGCCACTCAGGCGCAGCAAGAGGCCGCCCGGGCGGCGGCCCAGACTCAGGAGTCTGCCGCCCCATCCGCCGACGCCAAGGCCCTGGCCGAGCGACGCCGGCAGGCCGTGACGCGCGGCGCGGCCTACATCCTCAAGGAGCAAGGCGAGGACGGCAGTTGGGGCAAGGGTAACGCCGGCATCACGTCCCTGTGCATCCAGGCGCTCCTGGCCTCCGGCAAACCGGCCTCCGATCCGGCCGTCAAGAAAGGCATCGACTTCCTTCTGAAGTCCCAGAAGCCCGACGGCGGCATCTATGGCGAGGCGGACCTCAAAACCTACACCTCAAGCATCGCCCTCTCGGTACTCGTCAAGGCCGACCCCAAGGCGTACGCCGCGGCAATCGAGAAGGCCAAAGGCTACCTTGTCAAGACCCAGTGGGACGAGGAGGAGAGCATCGACCGGGCGAACCCCTGGTACGGCGGGCACGGCTATGGCAAGCACGAGCGGCCGGACCTCTCGAACACGCAGTTCTTCGTCCAGGCGATGCACGACGCGGGCGTGCCGAAGGACGACCCCCTGTGGGCGAAGGTCACCGTCTTCCTCAGCCGCTGCCAGGACCGCTCGGAATCGAACGACAAGACGTTCGTCGGCAGGGACGACGGCGGATTCGTATACTCACCGACCAGTAAGGAGGGGCCCGAGTCAAAGGCCGGCTCGGTCGACCTGCCCGACGGGGGCAAGGGCCTCAGGTCCTATGGCTCGATGACCTACGCAGGCTTCAAGAGCTTCATGTACGCCCACCTCAAGCGCGACGACCCGCGCGTCACGGCGGCCCTCGAATGGATCCGCAAACACTGGACCTTCGACGAGAACCCGGACATGGGCCAGCAGGGGCTGTACTACTACTACGAGACCGCCGCCCGGGCCCTCAGCGCCTGGGGCGAGGACAAGGTCATGGACGCCCGCCGGCGCACCCACGACTGGAAGGCGGAGCTCACCGAGGCCATCCTCAAGCGCCAGCGGCCGGACGGCTCCTGGCTCAACGAGGCCGACCGGTGGTTCGAAGGCTTCGGCCCGGTGACCACCAGCTACTGCCTCAACGCCCTGGCGGAGTGCAAGTAAGTGCGAACCGAAACTCGCGACAAGGCTCCCCGCGCCGTGTGCCACGGCCGGCGTGCCCGGCCGTGCCTGCTGCCTGCGTGCGCGGCGGGCAGTCCTGCCCGCCGCGCTGACCACCGGGCATCCCACGCGGTGAGGTCGCCGCGGCGACCCCACCGTGCAGCACCTGGTGCAATGGCGCTAGCCCTGGCGGCATTTGTCGTCACCTTGCCCGCCTTTGCAGGGGAGGCCAAGCCCGACGCCACCAAGGCGGCTGCCGACGAGATGGTCATCAAGACCCTCCCCGGCATCATCGTCGACACGAAGGCCAAGGAGGTCCGCCTCTCCGGAACCGTGTGCCTCCAGAAAGGGCCGCTCGAACTTTTCGTGTGCACCCAAGGCTCGCGCGAATACGAGAGCGTCATCGTCGTCAAGGCAAAACCGTCGCACGTCACGTTCGCCCTGGCGCTCCTGGGCCTGGCGCCGGGAAGGCCGGGGATGCGGACGGAAGGCGGCGCGTTCAGCCCGCCGGCCGGCGCGGTCCTCGACATTATCGCCCGCTACTCCGTCGAGAAGACCGAGAATGGCGCGAAGAAGGGCGAGGTCCGCGAGGTCCCGGCGTGGAAGTTTCTGAAGGTCGCCGGCGCCGGCGAGTCCCTCGACCGACCGATCGAGTGGGTCTACGTGGGCCGGCCGGAGCCCGAGGCGCTGCGGGCCGCCGACCGCGAGGGCACCGTCGTCTGCCTCTCCAACTTCCTCGAGGCCGTCATCGACGTGCCGTTCGAGTCCACCAACATCAACGCCGACCTCCTATACGAGGCGGACTTCAAGAACGTGCCCCCGCAGGGCACCCCCGTCGAGCTTATCATCCGCCCCACGGGCCGGCGCATCGAGCCGAAGAAGGTCGAGATCGAGGTCGTCCTGAAGAAAGGCAAGCCCCCGATTCTCGACGGGAAGCCCCTTGAGATGGAGGAGTTCAAGAATGCCGTGAACGCCCAGCCCGCCGACGTTCGCGCCGCCGTCCTGCGGGCCGACGCCGACGAGACCTTCGGCCGCGTCATGGAGATTCACAAGATCCTCCGCGACGCCCTGATGAACACCCAAATGGTCGTCCTTCAGCCGACGGCGGTCGCCCCAGCGCCGAAACCGCCCGCCCCCCCTCTGGAAGTCCAACTGACGGCCGAGGACAAGGTCCGCCTCGGCGACAAGACACTCAGTGTCGAGGAATTCCGCGCCAAGGCGGGGGAACTGCTGAAGGGCGTCGAGCGGGTCCACCTGACCGTCGAGGCCAAGACGTCGCCCAAGGCCGTCGCCGAAGTGATGAGCACCGCGCGCGACCACGGCGCCACGGTGGCCATCAGCCAGAACGCGCCAGACAAGAAGTGATGGAGGCCGGGCGAATACTCGTTTAGCCGCGGCCGGTACGGCCGCGATTCTTGTTCGTCGCCATACCGGCGACGGCTAAACCAAGACAGCCGGGGCACCGCCCCGGCCTACGTGCGTTTCACCCACGTCCGGAAATCCTCGCCAATGTCGCCGCGCTGCTTGTAGCGCTCCATCGCGCGGCGGCAGTCGCAGGCGCGGTCGGACGAAAGGCGATCGAGCGCCGCCGCCAGGACCTCCGGCAGCCGCGCCGCCGCCCGGTCCCCCTCGGCCAGTTCCTCCTCGGTCGCCATCCCCTCGAAGAGAAGGTCGGGCCGGTACGGCCGCGGCACAACGCCCTCGGCGGGGTTGACGACCCAGGAGAGCGTGGCGTAGCAGAGCTCCAGCTCCCGCGCGAGGGCGAACTCCGGCGCCACGGTCATCCCGACGATCGTGGCCCCCTCGCGGGCATACGAGCAGATCTCGGCGGGCGTCTCCAGCCTCGGCCCGTCGGTGCACACGTACACGCCGCCGAGCCGGTGCCGCACGCCGACCGCCGCCAGCCCCTCCGCCAGCGCCGCCCGAAGCGCCGGGCAGAACGGTTGACCGTGCCGCACGATGCCCAGGCCGGCGCCCTCGAAGAACGTCTTGGCGCGCCGCGTGGTCTTGTCGAGAAGATCGTGGGGCACCACGAACGTGCCTACGGACAGGCGCGGGTCGATGCCGCCGCACGCGCTGGTCGAGAGCACAAGGTCCGCCCCTCGGTCCTTCAGCGCCCACAGGTTCGCGCGATAGTTGACGCTCCATGCGCCAACGTCGTACCCCGCCTCTCCGTGGCGCGTCATGAGGAGGACCCGGCGCCCGCCGGGCAGGACCGTCGAGAAAATGGGCCGCGAAGGGCCGAACGGCGTCTCGCCGATCTCGCCGCGCGAAAGCCGCAGGCCGCGCCTTCCCCGCAGCAGGTGCCAGATGCCGCTGCCGAGAATAACGGCGGGAAGGGGGGCTGCACGACGTGCGCCCGCTGAACCGGGGGGCGCCGCTCGACGGCGGCGCGTCACGGCGCGGCCTCCTCGGAGGGAAGGTCGGCGGCGTCGCTCTCGCGCGCCAGTTGCGTCATGAACGTGCGGGCCGCACCGAGGCGGCTCTCGGCCAGGCGGCGGGCCGTCGCCAGGTTGAACGCGTTGCGGTCGCGGACCCGCGGCGCCCAGTAGCCGTACTGCTCACGCTGCTCCCAGGCGCGGGTGGCGTCGGCGATGGACCGGCCCTTCAGGACGTAGCGCCTGAGGTCGTGCCACACGCCCAGCGCGCCGACGTCGTCGAGGCTGTCGGCGTCGGAAAGGATCTTTGCCTCCGCCAGGTCGATCGTGGCGTCGTGGACCCGGCGGATAATCTCCTGCACGAGCTCGAGCTGGCGCGGCGGCAGCTTGCCGCGCAGGCGGTCGCCCGCGAGCTCCGCACTATAGAGCTTCACGTCCTCGGCGCTCATGGTGGCGGCGGCGTAGACGGTCGAGGTCCGCCGCTCCTCCTCCAGCCGGCCTGTCGCCGCCTCGTGGAAGAGCGCCGCCACGGCGAGCGCGAAGCGGTCCATCCGCCACGCGCGGACCTCGCGGCAGGAGGCCAGGCGCTCCGCCACGCGCATCACGCGCAGGGAATGATCGAACAGGAACGTGTCCTCGCGCCCCAGCGGCGAGCGGCCGATGAGAGCGTCGCGGGCGATCTCGATAATGGGTTCGATCTCCGGCATGGCGGCTCCTCGGTGTTCCTACGCCCGTAATTATCGGCCGTGCCTAGAGGGTCTCATAACGAGAATTGCGGCGCCGGGCCTCGAAGCCCGCCCCTTCGATCAGGCGTTGCAGCAGGTCCGGCGACGCCCGGTGCACACATCCCGCCGCCGCCACGACGTTCTCCTCGATCATCGTCGTGCCCAGGTCATTCGCGCCGAACCGCAGGGCCACCTGCCCGATCTTCGTGCCCATCGTGACCCAGGAGGCCTGGACGTTGGGGATGTTGTCGAGGAAGAGCCGCGCGACGGCCAGCATCCGCAGGTACTCCGCGCCGCCGACGGGTCGCCAGCCCGCCGGCAGGCCGCCCTCGCGCGCCAGCGCCGTGTTGGCCGCCTGGAACGGCCACGCGATGAAGGCGAGAAAGCCGCCGGTCGCGTCCTGGAGGTCCCGCAGGACCCGCAGGTGCTCGATCCGCTCGGCCGGCGTCTCGACGTGGCCGAAGACCATCGTGGCGGTGGTCCGCAGGCCGAGGGCGTGGGCCTCGCGCATCACGGCGAGCCACTCGCCGGCCGTGCACTTGCGCGGGCTGACGAGCCGGCGGACGCGGTCGACGAGGATCTCGGCCCCCCCGCCAGGCAGGCTGTCGAGTCCGGCGGCCCGCAGGCGCTCGAGCACCGTGCGGAGGGGCAGGCCCTCGCGCTGGGCCAGGAAATGGATCTCCGGAGGGCTGAAACAGTGGAGCAAGATATCAAAATTCGACTTTAGCTTCCGAAGCAGTTCCTCGTAGTAGGCCAGGCCCAGCTTCCCACACAGGCCCCCCTGCGCCAGGATGTGCGTCGCGCCAAGATCGACCGCCTCGCGGACCTTGGCCTCGAGTTCCGCATCCGACAGCACGTACGCCTCCGGGTCGCCCGGGGCCCGCCAGAAAGCGCAGAAGCGGCACCGGCAGTCGCAGAGATTTGAGAAGTTGATGTTGCGGTCGATGGCCCAGGTGCGCCAGGGCTCGGGGTGCAGGCGCCGCGCCAACGTCTCGGCCCGCCGGCCCAGGTCCAGAAGATCGCCCGACTCCAGGAGCCGCAGGCCCTCCTCGGGCGAAAGCCGCTTCCCCTGGGCCGCATGGCTCATGAGTTGCCTCGCATCGGCATGGTAGGGGCACGGCATGCCGCGCCCCTATGTTCAGTCGCGCAGGCCGCGGCAGCCGAATCGCCGGGCGAGCGATGGCGCCGGGGCTTCGACCCGGCCTACGGCTTGACCAGGTTCAGCCGGACCCCCTCGGGCGCAAGGCCCTCCTCGGCGGCCATCCGGTAGAACGCCCGCAGGCCCTCCTGCTCCTTGGGGCCGAACCCGTAGCGGACCTCGTCCAGAAGGTACCGGCGGGCCACGTCGCCGGGCAGGCCGAGCTCGCGGGCCGCCTTTTCGGCGATCGACTCGCGGGCCGCGAGACCCCGGTCGCGCGCCGCCGCCAGCATCTCCGTAAGGCGCCCCAGCGGCGCGTCGGTCCGCGCCATCCAGAACGCATAGACGAACGGCAGGCGCATGAAGCGGTGCCACTCCTCGCCGAGGTCGCGGACCCACTTTGCCCCCGGCCGCTCGGCCGTCAGGGCCCGGTCGCCGATGACGACCTCCGCATCGGGCGGGCGCGGCGGCGTCAGTCCGATCTCTTCCGGCATGACGAAGTGCGGCGTGCAGCCCAGCCGGCGGACCACGAGGACCCGTGCCAGGGCGTTCGACGTCCGGCTCGCCGGATCCAGGAGCACGCGCCGCAGCCGGTCTTGCTCGGCAAACCCGAAGAGCTTGACGGAGCCGATCGCCCCCCGCGAGCCGATGGCCGCGACCGGCAGGACCACGAGAGCCACGCGGTGAGTGGAACAGGCTTCCAGCCTGTCAGAAACCACAGGCAAGATGCCTGTGCCACTCTCCAGCGCCCCGGCCGCGCGGGCGCGCTCTGCCCCCTCGCTCGCCAGGCGGAAGTACTCGATCGACGGCGCCAGGGCCACGTCCACCTCGCCCCGCGCCAGCATCGGCCCAAGCGCGCTCGGCACCTCCGCCCGGAGTTCCACGTCGGCGCGGTCCTTGAGGCCGAACACGAGCGGCCAGGCGTTCAGGAACCGCACCGTGCCAATTCTGAGCTTCTCTGCCATGTCGCCTCCCTGCTTCTCAGCCCATTATAGACCCGCCCGCGCGCGGTCACAAGCACGCGCGCGTGCCGTTGACATACCGCCGCCGGTCGCCTAAAGTGGCGCAGTCTCGCCCTCCCCGCTCCCCTTGCGGGAGAGGGGCCGGGGGTGAGGGGGCGCCAGGGGAAACGCTTCACCGCGCCTCCGACGATCACCCTCACCCGGCTTCGCCTCCCTCTCCCGTCAAGGGAGAGGGATGACAGCGGAACAAGACGGTGACGCGGAGGTCCGACTGCAATGTGGCGATACTGCCTCGCAGGTCTCCTCGGATGCCTGGCGACGGCCCTGGCCGTCACCGGCTGCGGCAACGCGGCGCTTTCGCGCGATGCCGAGATCAAGCTCCTCCTGGAGAAGAACCGCGCCCTCCAGGACAAGCTCCTCGTAGGCGAGCGGCGCGTGGCGGACCTCACGGCCTCCGGCGCGCAACCGAAGCCGGCGACACCCACCGTAGCCGATCCCTTCCGCGCCGTCGCCGTCCGCTTCAGCAAGTACACGGGCATCCTGGAAGGCGGCGGGCCGGCCGAGGAGCGGCTGAAGATCATCCTCGAACCGCTCGACGAGCACGGAGAGATCGTCAAGCGGGCCGGAAGCCTGGAACTGGAAGTCCTCGAACCGGCGACCGGGGGCCAGCCGCCGAAGGTCGCGCATCGCTGGCAGTTCCCCGTCGCGGACCTCGCGCAGACGTGGACCAATATGCTGAGCGTGACGGGTTACGTGCTGAAGCTGCCCTGGCCCGAGGGCCGCCGGCCCACCGGCCCCACGGTCCTGGTGCGGGCGAAATTCACGATGCTGTCCGGCGAGGTCCTCACCACCGAAACGCCGGTGACTCTGCCGCGGCCTCGGTCGCCGCGGCGACCAGTTCCGCTCAAATCGTAGGGGCACAGCATGCCGTGCCCCTACATTACCAGTGGCGTGCAACACCCGATGTCGGCCGGGGCGAAGCCCCGGCATCCCGCGCCGGCCGACGATTCCGCTGCCGGCGCTTCGCCCTGGCCTACCCTACTTGAGGCGTTCGGGCATCCCCGGCTTGGTCTCGAACCGCGGGAGCGGTCCGCCGGGGTAGGTGCGCCCTTCCTCGCCGGGGAGCCTCTCGACCGGTGGGACGACGCCCATCGTCTCCTCGGCCTTCTTTGCCAGTTCCGTCTTCGTCTCGAGGTACTTCTCCACCACGAAGCCCTTCTCGTTGAGCACGAAGCGGAACCGCGCCGGCGCCTCCGGGTCGTCGTACAGGTAGAAGAGCTCGTTGCCCAGGACCTCGGACGGCTGGCCGAGGACCTTGATGACGTCGTCCCTGCTCATGCCGACGGAGGTCTTGCCGTACATCTCGTCGAGCTTCGGCTGCTGATACCAGCACCCCGCCGCCACGAGTCCCGCGAGCGCCACGACCGCCACGATCCATCGCGTGATGTGCATCATGAGTCCCTTTCGCGTAGGCCGGGGCAACGCCCCGGCATCTCCTGCGTACGTGCCGATCGCGGCGCCGGGGCGTTGCCCCGGCCTACATCTGCCCCTCGCGCAGATTCTCCCACGGCTTCTCCGGGTTCTGCCACGCTTTTCCGACGACCTTCTTCTCGGCGTCGAAGCGGACCGTGACCTTCGTCAGGTCGCGCGGATCGCTGCGGGTGTACACCCACTCGGTGTCGGTCCGGTACGTCGGAGGGCCGAGGAGCTTCTGCACGTCGGCCTGGGTCTGGCCGAGCGAAACGGTCTGGAAGCCCTGCCGCGTGAACTCGCAGCCCCCGAGCGCCAGGCCGCCTGCGATGGCCACGGCGACCCACAGCATCCCGCCCGACACGCTGATGCCCCCCCGTCGCGAACCTCTGGGTCGTGCGACCACGGCTATTCCTCCGGCGTCTCGAGCTTGATGATGCGCTGCGCGAAGAGCTTCTCCTGGAACCCGCCCGGCGGATAGTACATCGCCTGCACGATCACCGCCCGGCCGGGTTCCACCCCCTTGTCCCACAAGAGGGGGAACACGTAGCACCGGTCCACGCGGTCATAGTACTGGCGCTGGCTCGCGGCGTCCAGCGCCTTGACGAACCAGTGGCCGAGCCGGTCGCCCCGCTTCTCGCCGCTCAGGGCGCGGTACGCGAAGACCTCGATGCGGAAGGACCCCACGGCCTTCGTCGGATCGCCGAACTGGTCGAGCGGCTGAAGGCGGACCTCCAGCCCCTCGTCGCCCTCCTGCCCGCTGAAACTCTTCGACTTCGTAAAGAACCCGATGACGATACTCTTGGGGGCGAACATCGCCGACCAGGCGGGGTCGGATCTCGGGCCGCCCTCCGGCGTCGGGAGGCGCGGGCCGCCCGGCGACTCCTCGACCGGCTTCAGCAGCGTGTCCGTCATCATCAGCTCGCGAAGCTGGATGAGGCCCGAGACGAGCCGCTCGCGGGGGGCCTCCTGCGGCAGGCTGAGGGCCTCCTCGCGCAGGGCGTCGGCCAGGTCCATGATAATCTTCTGCCGCTCGAAGTCGCCGCCGCGATAGGTGGAGCACCCGGCCGCCAGGACGAGGACCAGCCCCGCCAAACCGAT
>Ga0315274_10014341_pt1 | contig 11241 bp, 8 predicted proteins | sample YL17G02_20_MG_FD_203700 | JGI IMG/M metagenome (GOLD analysis project Ga0315274, IMG submission 203700) | Sediment microbial communities from Yellowstone Lake, YNP, Wyoming, USA - YL17G02_20 | ecosystem: Environmental > Aquatic > Freshwater > Lake > Sediment | place: USA: Wyoming | collected...
TGGTTGCCTATGGTGCCTTCGGCCGATGACAATTCCCAACTATCCCGGAGACTTTCCCGTGCTCAGCGTTCTGATCTTCAGCCCGTTGGCCGCGGCCGCGGGCGCCGCGCTGATTCGCAGTGAACGCGTCCTGCGGTGGTGGACGCTCGCGTTCACCACGGCCGCCGCCCTGTGGTCGCTGCCGCTTTATTGGCAATTTGACGTGTCCACGGCGGACTTCCAGTTTGTCGAACACGCCGCCTGGATTCCCGGGTTGGGGATCAGTTACACGCTGGGCGTGGACGGCATCAGCCTGTTGCTGGTGCTGCTGACGACCCTCATCATGCCCCTGTGCGTGCTGGCATCGTGGCGGCATATCACCACGCGGGTCAAGGAGTTCATGATCTGCCTCCTGATCATGGAGACCGCCATGGTGGGTGTGTTCTGCGCCCTGGATGCGATTCTCTTTTTTGTCTTTTGGGAGTCCATGCTGATTCCCATGGCCTTGCTGATCGGAGTATGGGGCGGGCCGCGCCGCATCTACGCCTCGCTCAAGTTTTTCATCTACACGATGTCGGGCTCGGTGTTGTTGCTGGTCGCGCTCATCGCGCTGCGTCTGGAGACGGGCAGCTTCAGCATTCCCGGGATGATGGGGCACCCTTACGCCCAAGGTTTCCAATGCTGGGTCTTCGCGGCCTTCTTCATTTCGTTTGCGATCAAGGTGCCAATGTTTCCGTTCCACACCTGGCTGCCCGCCGCTCATGTCGAAGCCCCCACCGCCGGCAGCGTGCTGCTCGCCAGCATCCTGCTGAAAATGGGCACTTACGGTTTCCTGCGTTTCTGCCTGCCGGTTACACCCTATGGCACCCACGTTTTTGGTCCCTACATTGTGTGGCTGTCAGTGGCCGCCATCCTTTACGGCGGCTTCGCCGCGCTGGCCCAAAATGACCTCAAGAAGCTGGTGGCGTATTCCAGCGTCGCCCACATGGGCTTTGCCACCCTGGGCATTTTCGCCCTGAACGCGCAAGGCCTCGCGGGCGCCACCCTGGTGATGATCAACCACGGGGTCACCACGGGAGCGCTGTTCATCACCGTTGGCATCATTTACGAACGCCTGCACACGCGCGAGCTGGGCGAGGCGGCCGGCCTCGGCAAGATCATGCCCCGGTTCGCCGGATTCCTCGGGGTGTTCTGCCTTTCCTCGCTCGCGTTTCCCGGCACCAACAGTTTCATCGGTGAATTCCTCGTCCTGGCCGGGGGCATCGCCGCTTCCAAGGCGTTGGTCATCTGTCTCGCGCCGGGCGTCGTGGTGGCCGCCGCCTATATGCTCCGCCTGCTGCAGCAGGTCGCGTATGGAGGGGTGCATAACCCCGACCATCATGGTCTGAAGGACCTGGACCTGCGCGAAATCGTCACGCTCGCGCCGCTCCTGATCCTCGTGTTCTGGATCGGGCTTCATCCGCAGCCTCTGCTGCAGGTGATGCAGGCCAGTGTGCAACATCTCCTGGAACAGACCGGGCACGCTTCGGCCTATGTCGCACTTTCGTCTCCCTGAACCGACATGACGGCTTCCCCATTCCTGGCCTTTCTTCCAGAGATCGTGCTGCTGTCCGGGGCGCTCGTCCTGTTCGGCATTTGTCTGGGGGAATCCAGCGCCAGGCAGGCCCGGGTCGCCGCGCTGGCCGTCTCGCTGGCCGCGACCGCCGCCTGCGGTTTCTGTTTGGGACAGCAGGCGGTGCTGTTTGAGGGAGCCTACCACGTGGACCCCTTTTCCCAGCTTCTCAAACTCGTCTTTGCTGGCAGCTTTGTGTTCATCCTCCTGCTGGCCGGCGAATTGGGCGACATTCGCCCTGAGGTCAAGCCGGAGTATTACCTGTTCCTCACCCTGAGCGTTTGCGGGCTCACCCTGCTCGTGAGCTGCGTGGATATCATCACGCTCGTCATCGCTCTCGAACTGTCCTCCTTTCCTCTCTATCTGATGGTGGCCATGCGGCGCGAGCGTGAAGGACAAAGGACCCAGATGGAGTCCGCCATCAAGTATATCATGTTCGGTGTCGCCGCCAATGGCATCATGCTCTTCGGCCTGAGCTACCTCTTCGGTTTGACCGGAACGACTTCGCTGCCGGTTCTGGTCGGGAGACTGCAACCGCTGCTCGGTTCGCCCCTCGCCATAATCGGCCTGGCCATGACCTGCTGCGGCCTTTTCTACAAGCTGGCAGTGTTCCCGTTTCACTTCTGGACCCCCGACGTCTATCAAGGCGCGTCCAATGAAACCACGAGCCTCATCGCCTCCCTGCCAAAGGTCGGGGCAGTCGCCGTGCTGGTCCGCTTCGTTTCCTTGGTCTCGCCGGGCAGTCAGAGCATGGTCCTGCTCCTGACCATCCTCGCCGCCGCGTCCATGTTTTACGGCAACCTCATTGCCCTCGTCCAAAGCGACCTCAAACGTCTGTTGGCATTCTCCGGGATCGCCCATGCGGGCTACGCCCTGATCGGATTCGTTACCCTCGACCAAGCCGGATATGCGGCCGCCCTCTATTATATTGTCGGTTACCTGTTCATGGTCCTCGCCTGTTTCGTGGTGATCTGCAAGGTGTCTCGGGACGGTGTCAATGCCTCCATCGAAGAACTCGCCGGGCTGCATCGCCGCGCGCCCCTGCTCGCCTTCACGCTGATCGCAGGCATCTTCGCCCTGGCCGGCATCCCGCCGTTCGTCGGCTTCATGGGCAAACTCACCTTGCTGTCGGTCGCTCTGGCCCAAGGCCATCTCGTCCTGGTCGTGGTCGCCGTCGTTAACTCCGCTATCGCCATTTACTACTACCTCGGCATCGTCCGCGAGGCTTGCTTCCGCGAAGCCGACGAGCAGCCTCCCATCCCCCTCGATTGGCCCACGCGTGCGCTCTGTCTGCTGCTGGTCGCCGGCATTCTGCTTCTGGGTGTGGCCCCAGCTCGGATCCTTGATCGACTCTCATCCTCGCTCGTTTGCGTAAACGCATTCCCGCCAAACACGACCTCCGCATTCACGATCGGAGGTCCGTCTGTTCGCCCTGCCGCCGTCGAGCCCGACCGCCGCAGGCGGGCGGCGGCACCGACCCCCGGACCGGCGTCGCGGGGCCGGGCTGCCGCCGGGAAGACCCTCGCCCATTCAAGTGACACTAATGCACCAAATAACATGAACTTGCTTTTCTTGCCCGGGCGTGTGATACCGACGGGGCAGAGCACTGTTACGCGATGAGCACTGCCACGCCGCAAATCTTCCCTGCGAAGTACGCCTGGAGAGAGCTGGAGCACCAGGGGCTGCCCAAGCGCTCGGCCGTCGAGCGGGTGGCGGATTTCCTGGAGATATACGGGTCCTACGATGAAGTCACGGCGCGGGAGCAGGCCAGCCGCTGCATTCAATGTCCGGAACCCTCATGTGTGGCCGGTTGCCCGCTGGGCAATCGCATCCCGGAGTGGATGCTGTTGACCGCGGAAGGTCAGTTTCTGGAAGCGGCTGCGATTTCGCATTCAACGAGTAACCTGCCGGAGATTTGCGCCCGGATTTGTCCGAAGGACCATCTATGCGAGGGCATGTGCATCCTGAATGGGAAGGCCGAGCCGGTGTCGATTGGGGCCCTCGAGCGGTTCATCAACGATTATGCGCTGGCGCACGGGGCGGTGGCAGGAGGTGTTGCCCCCGCCAACGGCTTCAGCGTGGCGGTATGCGGTTCCGGACCGGCCGGTTTGACCTGTGCGGACGAGTTGGCCAAGCGCGGGTATGCGGTGACGGTATTCGACACGAAGCTACTGCCGGGCGGGCTGCTGGTCAACGGCATCCCGGCCTTCAAGCTCGAGAAATCGATTGTGCAACGACGCATCGAGATTCTGCAACAGCGGGGAGTCGTGTTCCGCCTGGGAGTCACGATTGGCCGCGACGTGACCTTGGGAGAGTTGCGCGCCCGGTTTGACGCGGTTTTTCTGGGTTTTGGCGCCCAGAAGGCCCGAACGCTCGAGGTGCCCGGCGTGGACCTGGAAGGTGTGGTTCAGGGCTTGGCCTTCCTGATTCAGAAGAACACAGACTTGCCATGGGAGATCCCACCCTTTGATGTTTGCGGGAAACGTGTGGTGGTGTTGGGGGGCGGCGACACGGCCATGGATTGTCTGCGCACGGCCATTCGTTGCGGGGCGCGCGAGGCCGTCTGTCTTTACCGGCGCGATGAGGCAACCATGCCGGGGAGCCGCCAGGAGTATGAAAACGCCATAGAGGAAGGCGCCCAATTCGTGTTCCTGACCGCGCCGGTGGCGCTGCTGGGGAGCCACCACGACCAGGTTGTGGGTTTGCGGCTGATCCGTACGCAGCTCGGCGCAGCGGATGCCAGCGGGCGAGGTCCGTTCCGACTACAGGCCGGCACGGAGTTTGAGCGGGAGGCGGATTGCGTGCTCCTGGCTTTGGGTTTTGACCCGGTGTCCTTTCCACCCACGAGCGATTTCAGCGCCGTGGCGACCAGCCAGCGGGGCTCGATCATCGTGGACGCCAACCAGATGACCAACATCCCGGGGGTATTCGCCGGGGGCGATATCGTCCGGGGGCCGAGCCTGGTCGGGCACGCGGTGCGGGATGCGCGCAAAGCCGCGGCGCAGATCCAGGGCTATCTTCTGGGCCGGGATGGGTCGTGACCCGGTGCGAAGCATCACCGCCCAGGAGCTGATCACACCCAAGAGCTGACCGTGACTATGAACAACTTATCAGGGAATGGCAGGCAACTGCTGGAAGTGCACCAGGCCACCGTCCGATTTGCCGGAGACTCTGGTGACGGCATGCAACTGGTCGGCAGCCAATTCGCCGACACCACCTCATTGATGGGCAACGCGATTCGCACCATGCCGGACTTTCCATCGGAGATCCGCGCGCCCGCCGGATCGCTGGCGGGAGTCAGCGGGTATCAGTTGAGCTTTGGGGACCATGAGATCACGACGCCGGGCGATGCGCCGTTTGTGCTGGTGGCGATGAACCCGGCGGCCCTGAAGGTCAGCCTCGACGAGCTTCAGGCGGGCGGCATCATCATCGTGAACCAGGACGAGTTCACCGCAGCCAACCTGGCGAAGGCGCGCTACCAGACCAATCCGTTGGAAGACGGTTCGCTGAACGATTATCGCGTGATCCCGGTGGCCATGACCCGGCTGAATGACGAGGCCACACTCCCTTCGGGCCTTTCGTCCAGTCAACGGGCGCGTTGCAGGAATTTCTTTGCCTTGGGCATCGTGCTTTGGCTTTACGACCGGCCCTTGCAGCCGTTGCTGGAATGGCTGATGAAGAAGTTTCGCAAGACGCCCAACGTGATGGCCGCCAACGGGGCCAGCCTGCGTGCCGGCTACAACTTCGCCAACACGACCGAGTTGTTTCGGGTGCATTACCGCGTGGCGCCGGCCAAGTTGCCTAAGGGCCGCTACCGGAGGGTGACGGGCAACGAGGCGCTTGCCCTGGGCTGCATTGCGGCCGCCCACAAGGCCCAGCGCACGCTGCTTTACGCCAGTTATCCGATCACCCCCGCCAGCGATATTCTGCATGAGTTGTCCCGGTACAAGCAGTTCGACATCCGCACGCTCCAGTGTGAGGATGAAATCGCGGCCTGTTGTGCGGCCATCGGCGGCTCCTTCGCGGGCGCGATCGGCATTACCGGCACCAGTGGACCCGGGCTGGCCTTAAAAACCGAGGCCATGGGTCTGGCGGTGATGACAGAGCTGCCGCTGGTGGTCATCGATGTCCAGCGGGCCGGTCCCAGCACGGGGTTACCCACTAAAACCGAGCAGGCCGACTTGCTCATGGCCTTGTATGGCCGGCATGGGGAAGCGCCCCTGGTGGTGCTGGCAGCCGCCACGCCGGCGGACTGTTTTGCCATGGCTTACGAAGCGGTGCGCCTGGCCACGCGTTACATGACGCCGGTCCTGCTGTTGTCGGATAGTTTCCTGGCTAACAGCGCCGAGGCCCTGGCCATTCCGGATCCTGCGAAGTTGCCGGACCTGCGGGTTGCGTCGCCGGTCAGGGAGACCAAGGATTTTGCGCCCTACGGCCGCGACGCCAAAACCCTTGCGCGCCCGTGGGCCGTGCCCGGGATCGAGGGCCTGGAGCACCGCATCGGCGGGCTGGAGAAACAGGATATTACCGGTCTGGTCACGTACGACGCCGAGAACCACCGGCGGATGGTTGACCTGCGCGCGCTGAAGATTGCCGGCATTGCCGATGACATACCGGCCGCGCAGGTCGAGGGGGAACCGACGGGAGATCTGCTGATGGCGAGCTGGGGCAGCACCTACGGGGCAATTGCCGCAGCGGTGAGACAGGCCAGCGCCGAGGGGCACGCAGTGTCCCACCTGCACTTGCGGTACTTGAATCCATTGCCGCACAATGTCGGGGAGATTCTACGTGGCTTTCGTCGCGTCGTCGCGCCGGAGAACAATCTGGGGCAATTGAGCACCCTGCTCCGCAGCCGCTTCCTGATTGATGTGACGCCCTGGCCCAAGGTCGAGGGGCGTCCATTCCTGATTCGTGAGATTCGCAATGCCATTGAGGAGATACTGAGACATGATTAGTCAGACACAAACGCTACCGGAGAGTTCCGAAGGCGGCAGCAGTCACCCCGAGTGCCTGCGCCAGCTCACGCGGCGTGATTTCCAGACCGACCAGGAAATCCGTTGGTGTCCCGGCTGTGGGGACTACTCGATCCTGGCGCAGGTCCAGAAGGTCCTGGCGGGCTTGGGTGTTCCGCGCCATAAGACCGTCTTCGTATCCGGGATCGGGTGCTCGTCGCGATTTCCGTATTACGTAAACACCTACGGATTTCACGGGATCCACGGTCGCGCGCCCGCCATCGCCACGGGCGTCAAGTGCGCCAACCCCGAACTGTCCGTATGGGTCGTCACCGGCGACGGCGACGGTCTGTCGATCGGCACCAACCATTTGATTCACTGCCTGCGTCGCAACGTGGACCTCAAGATCCTCCTGTTCAACAACCGGATCTATGGCCTGACCAAGGGACAGTATTCGCCCACGTCCGAGTTCGGCAAACTGACGAAGTCCAGCCCCATGGGCACGATCGAACGGCCGATCTGGCCGGTCCGGACGGCGTTGGCCGCCCAGGCGACCTTTGTGGCGCGCACGATCTATGCCGACCCGGCCCATCTGGCCCGGACGATCGAGGCGGCGGCGCGGCATCGCGGAACGTCATTCGTGGAGATCCTGCAGAACTGTCGGGTCTTCAATGACGCCGCCTTCGACGACGTCGCTGATCGGGCGCAGGATGCGGAAGGGCGAATCCTGCTGGAACACGGCAAGCCGGTTCGCTTCGGTACCGGCGGCCGGAAGGGGCTGGGGGTTCGCAACATGGAACCGGTGGTGGTGGACCTGAGTTCGGACGATGTGGCCGACGCAGAGCTTCTGGTGCATAACGCGCAGGCCGTTTCGCCTGCGTTGGCGGAGTTGCTGGCGGCGCTGAATCCCCCGCAGTTCCCCGTGGCGTTGGGGGTCTTCCGCGACGTGGACCGCCCGACTTACGAGGACCTGCTGATGGAGCAGATCCGACAGTCGGTGGCCCAGCGAGGTCCAGGCAAACTCGACGACCTGCTCAACGCCGGAACGACTTGGGAAGTGGAGTGACCACCCATGCCCGGCCGGACAGTTCCAGAAACGACTGCGCCTCGGTTGGCCGTTTATCGACTGCCGGTGGACGACCGCAACCTGGCCGCAGACGTGCCTGCTGCGGCAGCGGAGCACGACTGGTATGAGCCATTGTTGCGGCAAAATGGCATCTGGTTCTGCCGCCTTCGCTGGGTGGTGGTTGCCGTGCTCGGAGCGGCGGGCATGGCGGGCTTTTTCCCACAAGCAATGGCCGCGCTGGGGGTCACGGTCAAGCCGATGTGGCCGCTGGTCACGGCCGCGATTCTGGCGGGCCTGAACGCGGTCTATGTGAGGCTGGCCATCCGCACGCGCAGGCCTGCCGCGATCCTGCCGATCAGATCGCTGCTTTGGGCTCAGATAATCAGTGATCTGTTGGTGCTGACGGCGGTGCTGCATTGGTTGGGCAGCGGGCTGCCGTCGGTGCCGTTCATGTACCTGTTTCACATCGTCCTCGCGTGCATCGTGTTTCCCCCTCGACAAAGCCTGCTGGTAGCTGGGTTGGCCGCGGGTTTTTACCTGGTCTGTCTGCTCTTGGAATCTCTGGGAATGGTGGCGAGAACGTCGGTGCTGACCAACTCCCCAGGGTCGGTCGGCCGCGAGTTCAGCAAGCCTTCGCTCCTGTTCGGCGTAGGTTTCATACTCGTCATTTGGGTGGTTATCTGGCACCTGGTGTCGCGCTTGACGGATACCCTGCGCCATCGCGAGCGTGAGCTGGCCTTGACGAACCTGCGTCTGCAAGCCAGCAGCGAGGAGCGGGCCAAGCACATGTTGCAGACGACCCACCAGTTGAAGGCCCCTTTTGCCGCGATCCATGCCCAAGCCCAATTGCTGCTCGGCGGGTATTGTGGCGCGCTGCCCCCTGCGGCGCTGGTCATGGCGGGGAAAATCTCCCGCCGCTGCCTGGCGCTTTCGCGGCAGATCCAGGAGATGCTCCAACTGGCCAACCTGCGTTCCCTGGGCCAAAAGCCGCCGCCCCCAAGGGCGATCGACCTCGCCGCGCTCATCGAAGCGGCGATTGCGCGGGTGGAACCGGCCGCCCGGCAGCGCGGCATCATCTTTCACAAGGAAATCGAATCGTTAGCCGTTCACGCCGTCGAGGATCATCTGACGATGCTGATCGACAACCTGATGGTGAACGCCGTCAACTACTCCTATGAGGGCGGGGTGGTCACCATCGTTTGCCGCGCACACGGCGCCGGGGACGTAACGGTGGAGGTAGGCGACCATGGCATTGGCATCCCGCGGGAGAAACTCCCACGGATTTTCGACGACTACTACCGCACGGAAGAAGCGCTGCAACACAATCCTGCATCGACCGGACTCGGACTGGCGATCGTCCACGACGTCGCTCGGGAGACCGGGGCAGTGATTGAAGTGGAAAGCGCGCCCGGGCGGGGCACGCGGTTCACGGTGACTATTCCCCGCCAACAGACAGTGCAACCGAATAACCTTCCGAAACCCAGCCTATGGCCTACCTGCTAATCGTTGATGATGACCCGGAGTTTGCCGCTTCAGTAGCCACCGTTTGCGCGGCCGCTGGCCACGATGTGTTGACTGCTTGCACACCGGCTCAAGCGCTGGTTAGCATGGCGGAACGACGTCCCGACGGAATCCTGCTGGACGTCATGTTTCCTGAGGATCCCAGTGCGGGGTTCCAACTCACTCGGGACATTCGCCGGCGTTTCGGTAGTATTCCGATCCTCATGCTCACGGCGGTAAACCAACAATTCCCGCTGGGTTTCAGTAACAAGGATATCGACCCCGCCTGGCTGCCCGCAACCGACTTCCTGGAAAAGCCGGTCGAGTTCCCGCTGTTGCAGGAAAGAGTCAAACAGCTTCTCGCAGGCAAGATAGACGCAGCCTAACGAATCGCAATCCTGCCAGCACCCTCGGTTTCGTGCGTGCAAATCACGGTTGGCTCGTTACAGTTGCGTCATGGTCGTCCAGGGTCATCGAGTGGAGGATGCCGACACCAGAGTCAGGTCGTTCGCGACCACTCATTGGAGCGTGGTGCTGGCGGCAGGTCAAGCTACCGACCCACAGGCTTCGGAGGCCTTGGAACTGTTATGCCGCACCTATTGGTATCCGCTGTATGCCTTCCTCCGGCGACAAGGGCACAGCGCCGAGGATGCGCAGGATCTTGTTCAGGGTTTCTTCCTGCACCTACTGCGAAGGGATATCCTTCCTGCGGCCGAGCCAAGCCGAGGCCGGTTCCGCTCGTTCCTGCTGGGTACGCTCAAGCACTTCCTTTCGGACGAGAAGAGCAAAGCGGAAGCCCAAAAGCGTGGCGGCGGCCAGCAGTTCATCTCCTGGGACCTGGCCAACGCCGAAGGTCGATTCCAGCAGGAGCCGGCGGATCAATCCTCCGCGGACCGGCTGTTCGAGCGCCGCTGGGCCATGACCATTCTCGAACAAGCCCTGGACCGGCTGCGGGCCGAGTGCGCCTCCGATGCCAGGAGTGAATCGTTCGAGCGACTGCAGGGTTTTGTCACGGGGGAGAGAGGGCCGCTGTCCTACGCCGAAGCAGCAGCCCACCTGGGCCTGAGTCTGAGCGCGGTCAAGTCAGCGATCTTTCGGCTGCGCCGTCGTTACCATGAGCTGGTTCGGGACGAAGTGGGGCACACGGTGGCCGAGCCGGGGGAAGTTGAAGAGGAGCTGCGCTACATGCTCGAGGTTTTCAGCGGCGGCGCCTGATTTTACCGTAGGACCCGCAACTTTCCATCGCGATTTGCCCAGTAGAGAGTGACGATGCCTAGCGAGACGCCAGACCAGACCGGCTGCGCAGTCTGTGGCGAGCCGCTCCCGGCCAGCACGCGGGGACGGGTTTGTCCCGGTTGCGCCTTTGGCGGCGCGCTGGAGGAGGAGCGAAAGGCGAGAAGTCGGAAGGCGGAGGACAGTGGTCAGTCATCAGTTACCAGTGGTCAGTCATCAGTCGTCGGTGATCAGAGTGCGGTGAGCAGTGGGCGGAGCACAGGGGACCATGCGCCACTGATCACTGATCACCGGCCACTGGTCACTCTCGGCGCTTTCGGCGACTACGAATTGCTGGAGGAAATCGCCCGCGGCGGCATGGGGGTGGTGTACAAAGCCCGGCAGGTGAGCCTGGACCGGGTGGTGGCCGTGAAGATGATTATCGCCGGCGAGTTTGCGACCCAGCAGTTCGTCCAGCGTTTTCGCACCGAGGCCGCCGCCGCCGCGGTGCTGCACCATCCGAACATCGTCGCGATTTATGAAGTCGGGATCCACGCTGGGCAGCACTACTTCTCAATGGATTTCGTGGATGGCCCAAGTCTGGCCGCCCTGGTGGGCCACCAACCGCTGCCAGCCCGGCGGGCAGCCCAGTACCTCAAAACCATTGCCGAAGCGATTCACTACGCGCATCAGCAAGGGATCCTGCACCGCGACCTCAAACCGTCGAACGTGCTCATCGACGCCAAAGACCAGCCGCGCATCACCGATTTCGGCCTGGCCAAGCGCCTCGAGGGCGAGACCAGTTTGACGTTGAGCGGTCAGATGGTCGGCTCGCCCAACTTCATGCCGCCGGAGCAGGCGACGGCCAAGCACGGCAAGGTGGGCCGGTACAGCGACGTCTATGCCTTGGGCGGGATCCT
>Ga0315274_10014343_pt1 | contig 11240 bp, 5 predicted proteins | sample YL17G02_20_MG_FD_203700 | JGI IMG/M metagenome (GOLD analysis project Ga0315274, IMG submission 203700) | Sediment microbial communities from Yellowstone Lake, YNP, Wyoming, USA - YL17G02_20 | ecosystem: Environmental > Aquatic > Freshwater > Lake > Sediment | place: USA: Wyoming | collected...
ACCGGCACAGGCGCCGACGCCGGCCTGTGGGTCGCCAACGCGTACACCGGCGGAACCCTGACGCCGCGGATGCCGGACCTGGTCGGCGGGCCCTATGCCTCGGGCCTGACGGCCTCCAACGCGGCGAACGTGTACATGGACCCGCGGGGAGAGTGCCCGGTCGTCAGCCTCCGCACGGCCACGCCGGAAGGGTACGCCTACCCGGGCTTCGATGTGCTGCTTGTGAGCGGCGCCCGCACCGCCGACCTGAAGGACATGCGGTTGTTCTATGGGCCCATTGAGGAGTCCCAGCCGCCGCTGGTCAGCATCACCACGGGGTTGAACAGGCAGCCCGTGACCGAACTCCAGCCGGGGCAGGTATACGCCGTGCTGGTTCCCAGCGCCTGGGATGGAAGTCTGGGCATCCAATACACGATCGGCGCGACGCTCTTCCAGTTGAACGGCATCCGCCCGGCCCTGGATTTCATGAACTGGGACCTGGCCCTGCAATCCTGGGACATCGACGTAGGCGGCCCGTACGTGCCGTATGTACACAGCCAGGGCAGCCTCATGGCGAGAACTCTGGTTGTTCGGCGCAATAGCCAGTTTCAAATCACCAATGGGGCCTACGTTTATGCATGGGATACCGGCTTCCTGAACGGCTCCATGATCGAGGTGACAGGAGCCGGGTCCAGGCTGGAGTGTTACGACTCGACCTCTCTGGGCGGGACCCTCAAGGTGGCCGACGGCGGGGAAGTGTCCGTGGGCCTCGGGCGACAACTTGTCGTCGGCGCCGACGGCGGGGGACTGATTGGCGGAGGGGGAACGATCCGGGGTGACGTGTTCAACCACGGATGGGCGCGCTCCTCGTTACGAGTGGAAGGGGACTACGAGCAGGCCGCCAGCGGCAACCTGGTCATCTTCGTTCGAGACGCGGCGTCGGGGGATGCCCCGTGCGACCTCTTGGAGGTCACCGGCGAGGCCGGACTTGGGGGAACGCTCACGCTGAATTTCCTGAATTTCCGGAACCCACGCCCGGGTGACGTGTACACGTTCCTCGCGGCTGGCGACTTCAGCCGTGCCTTCGATAGCCTTCGGGTTCAGTACCTGGACCCCAGCCTGGTGGTTGACTACGACATGCATAGCGGCCAGTTCAGCATCGTCCCCGAGCCGGCCACGCTCGCGCTGGTGGCCCTGGGCGGGCTGGGCGCCCTGCTCCGCCGCCGGCGCCGCTAGCCAAGCGGCAACACCTTCGTCCGTACGCACACGGCCGGTCCTCGCGGCCGCCCGTTCTTTGTGCGAGCAAGGGCCGTTCGAATCCAGTCAGGTCCGGCAAATGCTCTCCGACCAAGGTCCAGCCGCGCAAGATGCACCCACACAAGCGCTTACGAAAACCTCTGCCACAAGTCGCAGCCGATGCGGTTTGAACGAGTGCCACTCGCCCCGACTATCCATCATTCGCGTTGATATTGTGGAGCGATGTTGCCGTAGGTAAACACTCCCTTCAGAGATGCCCAAACCGAAGGGAATGCCTTTGATTCAGGTAGTTTCGCCGCCGCTAGGCTGATTGAACCCCCCAACGCGTTTCTCCTCCGCAACATCGCTTCGCCTCGGGGCGTTTCTGCCCTGACGCGTCCGGACGCCCGCCCTCGCAGAATGACAGCGCCCCCTGAGGCTCGGATACTTGAGACAACGCCCGGCGGGCCCGCCCCGTCGGGTCTTCGACACTCCTGCCCGCCGCGCCAGGACGCGATGGTAGACCGCCCTACGCCTCCAGCCTGTCGCCCATCTGTTTCCGCCACTCGCGCAGGCGCGCTTCGAGCGCGGCCAGTTGCCCGGCGCGCCCCGGGTCGGCCGAGAGGTCTTTCATCTCCCACGGGTCCTCGGCCAGGTCAAAGAGTTGCGTGCGCCGCTCGGCCTTGACGAAGTACTTGATGAGTTTATAGCGCTCGTCGCGGACCGACCGCTGGAAGTCCCTGTAGGCGGCAAAGACGGTGTCGCGGACGCGCTTCGACTTGTCCTTAAGGACGGGGACGAGGCTCTTGCCCTCCACGGTGTCCGGGGCGGGCACGCCGGCCATCTCGCAGACGGTCGGAAAGAGGTCCAGGACGTAGGCGAAGGCCTCCCGCCGCTCGCCCGCCGGCACGCCCGGGCCGCGCAGGATGAGCGGCACGCGGATGCTGTGCTCGTAAACGCTCTGCTTGCCGAAGAGGCCGTGCTGGCCCACGGCGAGGCCGTTGTCGCCCGCGAAGATGACGATCGTGTCGCCCGCGCGGCCGGTCTCTTCGAGGGCCGCAAGGACGCGGCCGATTTGCTCGTCCAGGTGCGAGATCATCCCATAGTACTCGGCGATGTGCCGGCGCACGGCGTCGGGCGTCCGCGGGTGCGGCGCGAGCATCTCGTCGCGCACTTTGAGTTCCCCGTTGTCGAACGGGTGCTCGGGGCTGAAGTTCTTGGGCAGCGGCATCTTCTCGGGCGGGTACAGCGCGGCGGACTTCTCGGGCGGCATCCGCGGGTCGTGCGGCGCGGTGTACGCCACGTACAGGAAGAAGGGCTTGGCGTCCTTGTACTCGCGGAGGAACCGGATGGCGGTGTCGCTGAAGAGTTCGCTCGAGAACTTCTCGCCCGTGCGGGCGGCGCCCTTCGGGTACTTGCCGGCCGGGTCGAAATCGTGGACGGGCACCTTCAGGTGGTCGGCCATGCCGCCGAAGAAGATCGTGCCGCCGCCGCCGAAGCACCGCGCGTACGAGGCCGGCCCGTTGTGCCACTTGCCGGTGCCGAAAGTGGTGTAGCCGGCCTTCTGGAAGACCTCCGGCCACAGGGGAAAGCCCGCGCAGTCGTTGGGCGCGCGCCAGATGGTGCGGCCGGTCATGACCATCGCGCGGGTGCAGACGCAGATGGCGCCGCCCGTGCCGCCCATGATGTAGGGGTTGGTGAACGCCGTTCCGGCGGCGGCCAGGCGGTCGAGGTTGGGCGTCTGGATGAGGTCGTTGCCCAGGGCGCGGAGGGTGTCGTAGCGCTGGTCGTCGGAGAAGAGGAAGACGACGTTCGGGCGTTTGGCGGCAGGCACGGGTTCGCCTCCGGCAGCAAAGGGTGCTCCGGCCAGGCCCGCGGCGGCGGCCGCACCAGCCCCCAGCGTGCCCAGGAAGTCACGGCGATTCATCGGCATGGCGATTCCCTTTCGTATCCAGGATACTGTTTAATTCCGAAGGCCGCCACGCGGTTACGCGCCGATTCGCCCCGTTGCCGCAGCACGGCCGCAACGCACCGCCCTTGAAATCGCCTGCAAAAAGGTTACAAATGAAGGGGCGGCACGTCCGGCAGCCGCAGGCAAAGGGGAAAGCCATGAACGCACGCCCGAACGATTCCCGCAGCGCCCTCACGCGGAGGCGCCTGCTGCAAGCGGGCGCCGCCATCGTGGCGGCCGCCCCCGCCCTCGCCGCCCCCGGGCCCGCCCCGAAGCGCCCGCACATCCTCCTGCTGGTGGCCGACCAGTACCGCGGCGACTGCCTGGGCGCGGCTGGGCACCCCTGCGTCCGCACGCCGAACCTGGACCGGCTGGCCGCCGAGGGCGCCCGCTTCCGCTGCGCGTACGTCTCGGTCCCCTCGTGCACGCCGGCGCGGGCATCGCTCCTGACGGGCCTGTCGCCCTGGCACAACGGGATGCTCGGTTACGGCGCCGTGGCGGAGAAATACGAAAACGAAATGCCGCGCATGCTCAGCGAGGCCGGGTACCACGGCGTGGGCATCGGCAAGATGCACTGGCACCCGCAGCGTGCGCTGCACGGATTCGCCCGGACGCTGCTGGATGAGTCCGGCCGCGCGGAGTCGCCCGACTTCGTCAGCGATTACCGCCAGTGGTTCCGCCAGGAGGCCCCGGACCTGAACCCCGACGCCACCGGCATCGGCTGGAACGCCTACGCGGCCAAGCCGTACGCCCTGCCGGAGCGCTTGCACCCGACGCGCTGGACGGGCGACCGGGCGGTGGAGTTCCTCCGCACGTACGACCGCGCGGAGCCGTGGTTCCTGAAGGTCTCGTTCGCGCGGCCGCACAGCCCGTACGACCCGCCCGAACGGTTCTGGAAGATGTACGGGGGTGCGGCCATCCCGAAGGCGGGGGTGGGCGCGTGGGCCGCGCGCTACGCCTGCCTGGGCCAGAAACTCCCGCCCGACACGTGGCGCGGCGACCTGGGAGAGGAGCAGGTCAGCCGCTCGCGGCAGGGGTACTACGGCTCCGTCACGTTCGTCGACGAGCAGGTCGGCCGCATCCTGGATGGGCTGCGCGCGCGCGGCTGGCTGGAGGACACGCTCATCCTTTTCACCGCCGACCACGGCGACATGACCGGCGACCACCACCTGTGGCGGAAGACGTACGCGTACGAGGCCTCGGCCCGCATCCCGATGCTCCTCAGGTGGCCGGAGAACCTCGTGTCGGCCCGGCGCGGGCAGGTGCTGGCCCAGCCGGTGGAACTGAGGGACGTGCTGCCCACGTTCCTCGACGCCGCCGGCGCGGGCGCCGACGAGAAACGATTCGACGGCCGCAGCCTCCTGGGCCTCGTGCGCGGCAAGACCGAAGGCTGGCGCGAATACATCGACATGGAGCACGATGTCTGCTACGCCAAGGAGAACCACTGGACCGCCCTCACCGACGGGCGCACCAAGTACATCTTCCACGCCATGACGGGCGAGCAGCAACTCTTTGACCTGGAAAAGGACCCGGGGGAACTCCAGGACCTGGCGCGGGAGCCCGAGCACGCGGCCCGGCTGAAACTGTGGCGCGGGCGGATGGTGAAGCACCTTTCGGAGCGCGGCCCGCCGTTCGTCCTGGACGGCGACCTGGCGCTGCGGTCGGAGCGGTTCCTCTACAGCCCGCACCATCCCGGGCAACGCAAGAAAGCGTGAGACGCCAGGAGCATCCATGACCGCAACCCCTGACGCATCGCCGCCGGGAGAGGAGCCTTTGCCGGCGCCGCCCGCGCCTGCCGCAGCCGCGGCTCCGATCTCCTCGGCACCGGCCGGGGCCGCCTCGATGCCGAGGGCGCTCATCTTCCGCCAGGACCCGCGCTTCAGCGTTCAACTTTCGGGCGGCGGTCTCCGCGCCAACCTGGACGGAGAGGCGCTCGAGATTCCGTGGGACGCCGTCGCGCGGCTCGACTTCGATCGGGCGGCCATCGGCGACATGATGGCCGGCCTCGTCCGCCTGACCGACCGCGACGGCCGGACCCTGGCGTGGACCGACTCCGCGCTGTTCTGCACCCCCTCGGCGCCGCTCAGCCACCCCTGGGTCTTGCAGACCGCCCGCAGTCGCGGGCCGCTTTATCCCGCCGGCACGGCCGGCGGCGGCACGCTCTTTCTGCCCGGGTCGCTGGCACTGACGGCGGTCGTCATCGAGAAGGCGGGCTTGGCGGAACAGCCCGACGGCGCGTTCACGCGGGGGGCGCCGTCCGGCGGCCCCGGCCCCCGCCCCGGCATCGAGCACCCGTCGCCGGAAGAGCGGGTGCCCAAGGCCGACCTCGCGGCCCGGCGATGGAAGCAGGCCCTGCTGCTGGTCGCCGGATTCCTGGCGTTCTCCTGGATGACTTCAGCAACGATCGCGGCAAGCCTGATCGTCTTCCTCCTCTTCCACGAGTACGGGCACGCCGTGGCCATGAAGTGGTGCGGCGTGCGGGTGGGCGGCATATTCATTCTCCCCTTCATGGGGGCGGTGGTCGTGGCGAAGGACGAGCCCGGCACGCGCTGGAAAGAATTCCTCATCGCCATCATGGGGTCGGAATTCGGAATCGCGCTGACCCTGGCGGTGTTCATCGCGGCACTGGCGACTCGCGGCGCCTATCCGCTGCTGACCGACACGGCGTTGTGGTGGGCCGCGCTGAGCCTGTTCAACCTCTTGCCCCTGGGGATGCTGGACGGCGGGCGGATCATGACGAGCATCGCCTTTTCGACCCATCGCGTCGTCGGGACCCTTGCGTCGGTCCTGACGATCGTGCTCTGCGTGGCGGCCGCCGTGGCGCTTCAGTCGTGGCTCCTGGGGATCGTGGCGGTGTTCACGATACTCCAGATGCGGGCCGCCGCGCGCGCCCACAAGCAGAGCGGCGCCCTGGCCGGCGCAGGCTGTACGGCCGCAGGCCTCCGCCACGGGATAGCCGCAACCTGGCAGAGAATCGGCATCCTCTCGACCGAGGGCGACGCCGAGCAGGCCCAGAAGGCCCGCCTGGCCGTCCGGACCCTGGAATCGTTCCGCCGGGTCTTCACCGGGCCGTTGGAGGTTCCGGGCATGACCCGCAGCCAGATCGCGGCCGCCGTGGCGATCTACGCCGCCACGGTGGGCTTCTTCCTTGTCCTGCTGGTGGGCACCCTCCTCATCCAGTTTTTCGCCAAGCCTGCGTAGGGCCTGTGCCGCACCTTGCGCGACTCGAAGGAAGTATCGGCTGATCGTCCCTCGGAGGTTGGAGTTGGAGACAAGCGCCCGACCGCGCCTCCATGTCAATGCCGGAAACGCCTTGCGGCGCGCCGGCGGGCGGCCTTATGATGGCGGCCGCGGGGGACCCCCTCGTGCGGGGCCGGACCGGCAACGTCATGCGCGTTACCGTCCATATGCTGATATGTTGCGCGGCGGCGGTTGCGGCGGCGACCGTCGCGGGATGCTGCTGCCTCTTCCCCGGCATGGCCGACAGCCTTGATCCGTACCTGTTCGGCTACACCCTCACCCGGCCGGCCGAGAAGGACTTGGCGGGCCGGTACGTGGGGCGGCTGAACGAGTTCGCCCAGGGCCGCAAGGAGTACGCGGGCATCACCGGCCCGCACGTGATTCAATTGAACGAGGACGGCACGTGCGAGGTCGAGAACATCCCGCAGGAATCGCGCGACACGCCGCTCTCGGGCCGCGGCCGGTGGCGGGTCGTCTATAATGAGCAGCACCGGATGTGGAAGGTGCAACTGGACATCGACACGCCGGGCAAGGAGAAGCAGGTGCTCCAGGTGCTCCAGTTCGACATCCTGGGCCACTGGTTCACATACAGGTTCCTCGATGTGTGGGACGCCGACTCCTACGCCGGGATGATGTACGATCCGCAGCCGGACCACTGGTCGGCCTGCTGCGTGCTGCTGTGATGGCCGCGCCACATGCGTGCTACGGCTTCGAGAGCGCTTCGATGGCCCGTGCCACGGCGTCGCGGCGGCGCTCGATGGGCGCGGGGTCCTTCGTAAAGGTGGTCATGTCCTTCGTGATGTCCTCGGGCACTTCAAGGAGCGCTTCGAGGCGCTGCCGTTCGCCGGCGGCAAGTTTTGCGCCCCGCTCGGCCAGCAGCCGGCGCAAAATGACGAGATACTCATAATCCTCGATCCCGTCGCGGAGCATCTCCAGGCGGATGCTGTCGACCGGCCCCTCCAGCACGGGCTGCGGCGGCGAGGCGTCGGCCGCCGCCTCCGGCGGATAGATGAACCGGCCATCGCCGTTCCCCCACGGCTGGCGCGCGCCCTTGGCTGTGCCGTAGCCCGAGACCCAGCCCATCGGGTCCTCGTACGGGTTCTGCGGGCGGGCCCGGTCGGGGTAGGCGGCGTCGCTGGTCCAGTAATTGGTCTGCCAGACGAGGATGCCCTCGATGCCGCGCTGCCAGGTCTGCCACAGCCAGACGCGGAGTTCCGTCGCGGGGTGGTCGATGAAGAGCGTGGCGTACGGCGCCTTCGGGCCGCAGCAGACGTACCACCAGAAGTGTTCGCCGGCCTTGCGTCGCTCTTCGGCACGGGCGGGGTTATAGTTGGGCGTCACGGGGCACCACAGGTTCGGCCCGCCCACGAGTTCGGCCTCGACCTGCTCGGTGAGCATCCGCCGCAGGTCCGGCGCGGCCTCCTTCAACTTGCGGAACCCGTTCATCACGAACGCGTAGTCCTTCTTGTCGGGCTCATCAAACCAGTAGACATAGGCGTATTTGAGCCACCCCTTTTCGCGCAGGTGCTCCTGGACGGCCCTCAGGTAGTTGGTGAGGGCGATCTTGTACTCCGGGGCGGCCTCCTTGTACCCGAGGAACTCCGGCTCGAACCGGGCGTGGAACGACCCGCCGCCCATGCCCGGCACGTGCAGCATGAAGGTGTTGAAGTGGTACTGGTCGATGGCCCGCATCATGGCGGCGTCCCATGCGGCCCAGTCCAGCGCGGGCACCAGGCCCTTCTCCTCGTCCGGCGTGCCGCCCTTCTTCTTCGGCCAGGCGACTTTGAAATTGTCGAGCGGCGCGGGGTCGTACGGTGAAATGTGGTGGGCGCTCAGGCCGGCCAGGTATTTTTCGAGGACCGCGCGGCGGTCCTCCGGCTTCTCGAGTTTCTGATACCGCCACACGGTGCCGGGCGAAAAGCCGAACGCCGTCTGGCACGTCATCCGGTCGGGCAAGGCGAAATCGTACACCTCGACGCGCAGGGGCACGTCGGCGCTCCAGCCCTCGGCGGCCAGGCGCACCTTGCCATCGTACGTGCCCGCCCGCGCATCTTTCGGCACGCGCACGCGGACCCACAGGGGCTGGTTCTTTCCGGCCTCCAGGTCAATCGGCCCCGCCAGCGGCGGCAGCGGATCCGGCCACGGGGCGACCGTGCTGGTCGAGTCGGTCGGATGCGTGACGGGCACGTAGCGGACGCGAAGGATGTCGATGTTTTCCGCCGGCAGAACGGCCCCGCCGCCCGGCCCCTTGAGCGCCTCGGCCTTGGCCGTCAGGCCGCGCAGCGCCTTCCCGGGACGCAGCACCACTTGTGCCGCCTCGACCTCGTTCCTGGCCGCGCGGATGACCACGGCCTGGCCCTGGGCAGTCGGCGCCGGCCGCGCGCGGCTGACCTTCCACCCCGACGAGCACCACCAGAGGCCCGCTTCCTCACTCGTGCCGGGCAGTTGCTCGCCGTACGAGGTCTCATACAGGTCCGCAACCTGAAGAGTCGCGCCGGCATCGAAACAGACTTTGCCCTCTTCCAGCATCACCAGGCGCACCGTGTGCGACCCGGGACCCGGCAGGGCGTACGCGAGGCGCAGCGGATGCTCGCCCGGCCCGCGCAACCGCTTCTCCGCCGGGGGCGCCTGGCCGTCAACCATCACGGCTACAGACAACGGAATGGACGCCCCGGTTGTGTTCGTGAAGCGGCCGACCACTGCGTTGTCGCCGCCCGGAACACCTTCGCCAAACGAGTCGATGACGATCTTCAATCGTGGATCGGCCAGGGCGACGGCGAGAAACCGCGTCGTGCCGGTCAGCGCAAGCGGTTCGCCCGCCAGGGTGGCCTTGTATCCGTACTCGCCGACCTGGAGCGATGCGCCGCCCTTCTTATCGCCCTCCTGCCTGGGCTGGGCCCGCAGGCGAATCCAGACCTCGTCGGCGGGCAACATCGTCGCGGAAATCTTGAACGACCCGCCGGACACCTTCGCAAGGATGCCGAGCGGCTGCCAGGACTTGCCGTCGGGGGAGGCCTCGGCCACGAGTTCGCCGCTCGCGTGCCACGTCACCGAGACCTGGACCTCGGCGCCGGTCTGCTTGCGCCCGGCGACCTGGTGGCGGCAGACCACCTCGCTGGCGGGGCTGAAGGCCCAGCGGTTGGAGTTGAAGGGGCCGTTGTGCCAGGCGAGCGGCCGGCTGTGGTTCGCCGATTCGCTGTCCAAGGGCGCCCGGAACGCATAGTCCTGACCGTTGATGCGTTCGCCCTCGCCCAGGGCCAGGTCGCCCTGCCGCGCGTACACGGGCATCGCGCGGCACAACTCGACCGCGTCGAACGCCACGCCGCCCTTGACCTCCCACTGGCCGAACCGCAGGTACGCGTCGGCGGGCTTCAGGTCGCGAGGCGTAACGAAGATAGATTGATAAGACTTCCACGTTTGCGGCACGGCCCCGAGGTCGCGGTTGGCGAACGGCGGCCCGGAGATGGGCGTGCCGCCGGTGCCCTGGCGGCGGGCCTTGAACCGGAGGAGATACACGCCGCCGGGGTCGAGCGCCAGCGGGCCGCTTCGCCAGTAGTTGGAGTCATCGCCCTTGCCGGTAACGGCGACGGCCCGGCGGCCGTCGGCGGCAGCGGAGTCAAGCCACCGCCCCTCGCCGCCGCTCAGGGACCAGCCGGCCGTCTGGTCCCGGCCATCCTCAAACGAGGGGTTCGGCACGGGCACGGTCTGTGCCTGCGCAGCCGCCGCTGCCACAAGGACCCAAGCAGCAAGCCAACCCTGCCGGAACGTCATTCTGCACCTCTCTTCCGCAATGCCCTGTGACCACCGCCATGAGAATACAAACGCAAGTCCAACGACAAAACAGATTTATGCCCCGACGCGTATGCTCAGTTACTGGCGCCTGCACCTTCCGGGCCGGGTGGCATGCCCAGCCCGCTGTCTGCTGGGCATGCTGTCGCCCTTGGCGCAGAGCATGCCCAGGGGAGAACATGTGCCACGGGTCCCCGCGGCGACCGGTTGGACACAAACCCGCTGCACACGTAACCCTTTTATGGCAAGGGACTTACGCGGCAGGCACTTCCCCTTGCCGCAACCGGCCCGGCGGCGATGGCCGGCAGGGCTGCCTTCCGGCCTGATAAAGTGCCTCGCCCAGTTTGACTTTCTCTCAAATGCGGGTATATTCTTATTGTGGCTGTGTTTACCGAAAGCCACTCTATAGAGAAGGGTCTTTCCCCGGGCGGGGGTTGTGGCATCGGGTATGGGGAAACTGTCTCCCGCCAAGGGCTAGGACTGCCGCCATGGTTAAGGAGGGCCGACCAACGTTCCCTCGCAAAACCCTGTTCATCGTATGTGCCGGCGCCGTCCTGCTCTTTGGCCAGGCCGCCCGGGGTGAGTTCTCCGCCGTCCTTACTTTGACGGGCGACGTAGCCAACCCCAGCAACGTGTTCCCCGGCACGCCCATTACGGTCACCGTCTGGGATACGCAGGGGTACAATACGTATCCGAACGACGGCTGGCAGATCTCGTTCGTCCAGTTGCGCTGGGCGAACTCCTCCGCAGGCCTGAACCTGATGGCGCCGCTGGGATCCACCTGGACCTGGGGCGCCGCCATCCCCGTGACGGGAGACCTGGAAGTCGATGACAGCAACATGTCGGACGGCATCGTCACCCGGGCGTACATCGGCGACGGCATCTCGCCGGGCGCCTCTTTCAGCATGGGGACCCTGGCCTTCACGGCCCCGGCCGCCACGGGCGCCTACACGCTGACGTTGACCGGCGGGGCCAACCCGCCCGACCAGGAAGCCACCTGCACGGCCATCGCGCACGGCGAGGCCGCCCTGCTGCCCCCGGGCAT
>Ga0315274_10014344_pt1 | contig 11240 bp, 9 predicted proteins | sample YL17G02_20_MG_FD_203700 | JGI IMG/M metagenome (GOLD analysis project Ga0315274, IMG submission 203700) | Sediment microbial communities from Yellowstone Lake, YNP, Wyoming, USA - YL17G02_20 | ecosystem: Environmental > Aquatic > Freshwater > Lake > Sediment | place: USA: Wyoming | collected...
GCCGGTATCCCGCCGGCCTCGTCCAGATCCTGGAGGTGGTGGCTGCCGCCCGGGCTGAGACTGCACAGGTGCGGCGTCCTCGCACTGATCTCGTTGAACTTGTCAAGTTCCAGCTTCACGCCGGCCTCGTATGCTATCGCCAACACGTGGAGAACCGTGTTCGTCGAGCAACCGAGCGCCATGTCAACCGAAAGCGCGTTCTCGAATGCTTCGGGCGTCATAATGTCACGCGGGCTGATTCCCTTTTCAAGGAGAGCCATCACCGCAATGCCGGCTTGCTTCGCCAGCCGGATCCGATCTGCCTTCACTGCTGGAATCGTCCCATTGCCCGGGAGCCCCATGCCCAGTGCCTCGGTGAGACAGTTCATCGAGTTCGCCGTGAACATGCCGGCACATGAACCGCATCCTGGACAGGCAACCTCTTCGATCTGCGACAGCTCCGCTTCCGTCATTCGCCCGCTGGCGACGGCGCCCACGCCTTCCATGACCCTGGTAAAGGATATCTCAGTCCCTTTGTAAAGCCCCGCCATCATCGGGCCGCCGCTCACAACGACCGCCGGGATATTGAGTCTGGCGGCCGCCATGAGCATTCCCGGAGTGATTTTGTCGCAATTCGGGATCAGCACCAGAGCATCGAACATGTGAGCCATTGCCATGCTCTCGACCGAGTCCGCAATGAGCTCCCGGCTGGCGAGCGAGTACTTCATCCCTTCGTGTCCCATGGCTATGCCGTCGCATATGCCGATCACTCCGAACTCGACGGGCATGCCACCAGCCATTCGGACGCCGGCCTTCACTGCCTCCGCGATCCTGTCCAGATGAATGTGTCCCGGCACTATCTCGTTCGCCGAGTTCGCCACGCCCACCAGCGGCCGTTCGATCTCCTCGTCCGTGAAGCCCAATGCCTTGAAAAGCATCCTGTGGGGCGCACGCTCAAGGCCCTTCTTCACTGCGTCACTCCTCATACCTTGCACCTCATTGCAAAATAGCCCCTCATCCTGAAGGGACGAGAGGCTCTGCTCACGCGGTACCACCCCGGTTTGACCCGCCTTCGCCGAGGCTTCGGCAGGCAAGCCGCTTGCCTTAGCCCAGTTCCACGCGGATCCGCTCGCAGCGGGATAACGGCCGCCAACCGAGAAGGCCTACTTGCCTCGAGTGAATCGAGGGGTTCAACCTCTGGCTCCGAGGTGAGATTCGACGGAAGCCCGCGCTGCCTCACACCACCCGGCAGCTCTCTGAAACGGCCCCATTCCGCCTACTAGCCTCTTCACAGCCTCTTCGAAAAAGAGAATGTTTCTGTATGATAGCATATACGCAACTTCTCAGTCAAGCGTTTTAGCTCACCTGTTGAAGGCTTTTTCGTGCAGGGCCTCACGCGGTCTGTCAACACCGTGACATTCCAGGCGGAGCGCGATGATGCCGAAGGCGCGAATCGCGGCACGGATGCCCATCTCCGAGCCCCTACGGCTTGGGCTCCGCGCTGAGGGCTTTCTCAGCCCAGAACGTGTTGGTGCGGTAGAGGCTTTCGAAGGTTCCGGCATCGCTCCAGAACCCATCCAGCTCGACCCAGTCGAGCTCACCCGAGCGGATATAGAGGTTATTGACGTCGGTTATCTCGAGCTCCTCCCGGCCTGAGGGCTCGCACTTCCGGATGTAGTCGAACACCTTGTTGTCGTAGATGTAGAGGCCGGTTACCGCGTAGTCGGATTTCGGATTCTCCGGCTTCTCCTCGATTGAGACTATCTTCCGGTGAGCATCAAAAACGGGTACGCCAAAACGCTCAGGGTCCGGCACTCTCTTCAGGAAGAGCCGGGCACCCCGCTGAAAAGACCGCGCTGCAGGGCCGATGTCCGCATCCGTCGTGTTGTCACCGAGAATGACGGTAACGCTCTCTCCGTCTGCGAAATCCTCGCACAGCGCTAGTGCCTGCGCGATACCACCTTCGGACTCTTGATACGCATATTCCAGGTGGGTAAGACCGAGACCGCGGCCGTTCTGCAACACGGCCAGGAAATGCCCGGCATGCGGGCCGCCGGTGACCACGATGACCTCCCGGATACCCGCATTAACGAGCGTCTCGATCGGATAGTATATCATCGGCCTGTCGAATACCGGCAGCAGGTGCTTGTTCGTAGCGTGAGTAAGCGGGTAAAGACGGGTTCCAAGCCCGCCCGCAAGGATAACGCCTTTCATGTGATCACCACCCCACATCGAGCCAACTTGCTGAGAGGATTATACCAGACGCACGGACGAGCGTCAAAACCGGTTTCTGCGCAGTGTGTGTAGAAACTGTTGGCGGCAGCAGCGCCTCACCATCGAATGGTGAGTCTACAAGGATCGGGAAGCAAGCTAAAGCGAGCTGGGAGGGCACCCGCTGCCGGCGTGCCAAGCACTAAGCACCATGCACAATCTGAGCTTGCTTCAGCCTGCTTTTCCATGGCAGTAGACCGGGGCTTTCAGTCCCGGGCCTAAGTCTCGATCCCGTAATGACAAATACTACGCGCAGCCTCTTGCGCATCAAACCCTGCTCCGTGTCAGTTAGCCTCGCCAGCACCGGTTACACGCTCAGCCGGCCCGGAGGATCCCGGGCGATGGACATGCTTCGCGAACCACCAGATGACGGGCACGCCGACGATCCAAACGATCATGCCGAGCAGCCCCGCCTCGGGCCCGAACTCGCCGCCAGTCCAGAGCGATGGACCGACTATCTCCTGATCCATCCATCCCGTTATTGCCACGCCGCTTACTCGGAATCCGAAGACGGGACCCAGGGCGAAGTTCCAGGCAAAGTGAAACGCTGTCGGCAGCCAGAGCCTCCTGGTCGCGAGATAGCAGTAACCCAGAACCAGACCCGCCGCGGTCGTTCCCAGGAATCCCGGGAATGCCGCCCCGGGGTTCATGAAGTGGCCGAGACCGAACACCACGGAGCTGGCCAGGAGAGCCGGGAAGACGCCGTATCCCCATCTCAGTGTCTGGAGGATGTAGCCCCGCACCATCGTCTCCTCGCCGATCGCCACCGCCGCCATGAGAACGAGCGATTGCATCAGGACAGCGAGCATGTGAGCACGCGGCTCCGAGAAGAGAGAGCCCGCGAGCTTCGTCCAGCCAGCGAGATACGAGATGGCAAACATCAGAAACGGCAGGCCGAGTCCGAGTCCGACTCCCAGCCAGATCTCGGCCGACCACGAACCGCAGCGGGCAAACCCCAGCGTCTCAGCCGGACGCTTGTCAACAAACACGACGAACCCGAGCGTAACCAGAACGACTGCGACCGCGAAAGGCACCCAGCAGATTGTGAGCTGCCAGAGGGGGATTTCCGGGCCGAATCCGCGATCCGGTCTGAACCCCCCGTAGATCAAGACCGGCAGTAACAGTATGCTGAGGAAGAGCAGAGCCGCGCCGACTGCCAGCAGGTAGAGGACTATGCGCAGAACCGGGATGAGACCGCCTCGTGTCACAGGTGCCGCATGATTACGAGGCTCGGGCACGCTCTCCATCACGGCTTGCAGACCTTGCAGGGGACAAACCCCTCTGCGATCGCTTCCTCGCGCGTCTTGAAGTATATCTGGTTCTTCTCAGCAGGCTGCCACTTACACGTGGGCAGGTGGAACTTCAGGCTGCGCTTATTGCCTATGTACCCGCTCGTCACGACTGCGCCTTCGGAAGTCCCGGCTTTCTCCTTCACCAGCAAAGTCCACCAGCAATCGGCGACGCTGTTGGCGGCGAGCGTGAACACGGCCGATGGAACGCCGGCTGCACCCTCGCTTTCGGCTGACTCCAGCTTCTTCAGTAACTCGTTTGCACGCTTTGCCAGGTTGACGCCGAACTCCGAGGGGCTGTCCACACTACCGTAGCCGTCGAAATCCGCCTTCAGTGAGCCGCTGTCCGCATCCAGTTTTTTCTCGAAGGCGGCGTGAGCCGGGCTCTTGAAGGCCGTCTCGTCCGAGTGATAGGGCTGGCACAGGGCAATCACGGCGGCGGCGAGTCTGCCGAGCCGGGGTGCGAGAACCGAATACGACGCATTCTCCCCCACTCCTTTTCGAACGAGGCGAAACTGCTCCGCCAGAGCCGCAGGTCCCGGGCCCTCCCCCTTGTCTACGAAATACCACAGCTCTTGCGAAGACTGGGCAGGCGACAGCACGGCCTTCGCGCCGGCGAGGATATCCTTCTCTGCTGCACTCAGCTTCGTCTTCACCTCACTCGGCGCAAAACTGATCGCCTTTTCCACAACCGCCTGTGCGAAGTTCGCAGGCTTCTTCGCTTCCTCGGCGGCGGCGCGCACACTAAGACCCAACGACACTAGGGCGACTAGAAAACTTGAAAACCTATGGCTCATCCGCAGACTCTCCTTTCATCTCGACCATGAGACGGTAAACTTCCTTTTTCGGGACCGCGCAGATCGCTGCGACCCGACGAACAGCATCGCGTTCCGACAGCCCCTCGGCCAGACACTCACGCAGCGCGGCCTCAATCTCGTCCGAGGAAATCTCCGCGGCCCGCACTATCGCACCCGCGACGACCAGAGTGATCTCACCCTTCGGCTTGGCTGCGGTGAAGCGCTCAATAGCGGAACTGATGGTACCCCGGTGGACCTCCTCGAACAGCTTGGTTGCCTCGCGCACCACTGTGATCTGCCGGTCGCCCCAAACAGCCAGCATATCCCTCAGGGTGCTGAGAAGGCGATTCGGCGATTCGTAGAAGACCATCGTCCTGGGCTCCTGCCGCAGTGCAGAGAAAAGCGTGCGCCGCTCGCCGGAGCGCCTCGGCGGGAAGCCCTCGAATGCAAAGCGCCGCGTGGACAAGCCGGAAACGACCAGCGCAGTAATGATGGCGTTCGGTCCCGGTATGGCAACAACAGGTAGGCCGTCTCCGATTGCGAGTGAGATGATTGCGTGGCCCGGGTCGGAGATTCCCGGCGTGCCGGCATCCGACACAAGGGCAATGTTCCTGCCCGCTTTCAGCATGCCGAGTAGTTTCTCTGCCTTCCGCGCGAGGCTGTGCTGATGGTACGGGGTTGTGGGAGTGTCAATTGCGTAGTGCTCCAGCAGTTTACGGGTAACTCTGGTATCTTCGGCGGCGATCAGGTCAACTTCCCTGAGGATCGTGAGCGCGCGAAGGGTGATATCCGCAAGGTTTCCGATGGGAGTTGCCACCACGTACAGGGTTCCGGGCATTCGCCTCTCACTCCGGGACTGGGGCATTCGCTACTCGATATCAAGCACGGTGAAACTGTAGTTCGGCGCCTCTTTGGTGATCAGGACGTCATGCGGATGGCTCTCCCGCAGGCTGGAACCGGAGATGCGGATAAACTTCGCTTTCTTCTGGAGCTCCGATATCGTCCGCGCGCCGCAGTATCCCATCCCCGAACGCAGGCCTCCGATAAGTTGATGAACCGTATCGGAAACCGGACCCTTGTAAGGCACCCGGCCTTCGATGCCCTCGGGAACCAGACGGCTCTCATCCACCTGCGCATATCTGTCGCTGCTGCCCTCTCTCATGGCAGCTATGGAACCCATGCCGCGGTAGACTTTATAGCTGCGATTCCGGAAGATCTCGATCTCGCCAGGGGTCTCGTCCGTGCCGGCGAACAAGTTCCCGAGCATTACGCAATCGGCGCCGGCAGCCATAGCCTTTGTCACATCACCGGAAAGTCGCACTCCCCCGTCGCCCACTATGGGAACGCCGTGCTTCCTCGCCTCTTTTGTGCACTGCATGATCGCGGTGATCTGCGGCACACCGACGCCTGCTATAACCCTGGTAGTGCAAATTGACCCCGGACCCACGCCCACGCGAAGTCCATCGGCTCCCGCGTCGATCAGATCCTTTGCGCCTTCCCCGGTTACCACATTGCCTCCGATAACCGGCACGTCCGGAAACTCTTTCTTTACCTGCCTAACCGCGTTAAGCACACCGGCGGAGTGCCCGTGTGCGCTATCAACTACGATGACGTCCACACCTGCTTCGATGAGCGCCGCCGCGCGCATCGCAGGATCCCGAAGCGGGCCCACCGCAGCTCCTACGCGGAGCCGTCCGTTTCCGTCCTTAGTCGCGAACGGAAACTGACGGATTTTCTGGATATCCTTTATGGTGATAAGCCCTCGGAGCGTCCCCTCCTCGTCCACTATGGGCAGCTTCTCAATCTTGTGGCGCTGAAGTATCTCCCTTGCCTGATCCAAAGTCGTGCCCACAGCCCCTATGATGAGTCCTTCCTTCGTCATGACTTCGGAGATCTTCCGGTTCGGGTTGTCCTCGAATCTTATGTCCCTGTTGGTGAGGATGCCGACGAGCTTGTCTCCGGTCGTAATGGGAACGCCGGAGATGTGGTAGCGCTCCATTATGCTCAGCGCGTCCGCGATAGTGTGATCGGGGGAAAGATAGACCGGGTTAAGGATGATGCCGTGCTCCGTGCGTTTTACCTTATCTACCTCGGCAGCCTGCTGCTCGGCGGACATATTCCGATGGATTATGCCCAGGCCGCCCTCCCGGGCGATCGCAATCGCCATCCGCGCTTCCGTGACGGTATCCATAGGCGAACTGACGAGCGGTATGTGAAGCTTTAGCCCCCGCGCAACGTGCGTGGACGTGTCACACTCCTGCGGCAGAACACTGCTCTTCCGAGGCACTAGGAGCACATCGTCGAAGCTCAGCGCGTACTCTTTCAGACGATCATCCAACGGCATCGCAGGCCACCCTTTCAAAGCGCACGGTTAACCGGAGGTGCGCGCCCCGGCTCGGCAAATGACCTTCACCCTATCGGACCGGCCTGTCGGGTAAGGCTGTCTGCCTTGCGGAATCCACGGACAGGAAACGGATGTTGTCGGGTATTATAGACTAAGGAACGACGAGTGTCAAGCACACGGAGCCTCTTTCCACCTGCGCAGCCGGAAAAGATTAGGTGAAGACATCCGCAAGCATTCCGATAATTCAGGTGATGCCCGCTGTGTCACCCGGGTATATGCGAGATAGGCACTATACAGCCAACACTAGACCAAACCATTGATACTTTTCTATGCCCAGTCACCACAATTCCAACCGATTCGCAAGGCTTTGCGATGATTTGCTGCGCACGATCTGGCAGTTTAACCCCGTGCAGGCCACCATCTTCGGCATTCACGAATATGACTACACCCTGGGCGATGTCTCCGCTGATTCCTTCCTCGGTCACGCCAAGACCTTTGGGCGGCTCATCGGCGCTCTGCAATCAGAAGTAGACCCGTCACTGCTCGATGCTGAGCAGCGTTTGGACTATTACGTCGCTTCATCTCTCGCGTCCGCCAACTTCATCTTCCTGGAGCATCAGCGGCCCTGGGTCAACAATCCGAGCATATACCCGTTCGCAGCCGTATGGGGTTGCTTCGGTCTTCTGACCCACGAGTTTGCGCCGTTCGAGGAGAGACTCCGCTCCATGCTGAGCAGAATGCGCGAGATCCCCGACATGCTGGCGGTCTCCAGGGATAACATTTCCAGCCCTGCGTCTGTGTTCGCGCAGGTCGCCGTTGAGATAGTCCGCGGAGGCTTGTCCTTTTTCAGGAATGTCGTCCCGGGAATCGCGTCTCGCACCCCTTCGCTCGAACCAGAACTCCTGGCGGCAAGCGAAGCAGTGATCTCTGCATTCGAGGACTACGAGACGTGGCTCAGGGAGACAGTGCTTCCCCACGCGCGCGGGACATTCGCCGCGGGTCATGACACCTACGAGCAGCTTCTTCGCACCGAACACTACCTGAGCTACACCCCAGCCGACCTCGTGCGCCTCGCAGCCGGAGTACTCCGCAAAGCTCAGGAGGAGATTCGAGAAGTGGCCGCGTCAATCGCTCCCTCTCTGACGTGGCAGGAACTCGTAGCCGATCTCAAGAGGGATCATCCGCCAAACGACGGCCTGCTGGATGCTTATCGAAGAGCGGTCGAATCCACGAGGCAATTTGTGGTGGATCGCGGACTGGTCACAATTCCCGAAGGCGAGCGGCTTGACGTCGTCGAGACACCTGAGTTCGAGCGCAGCACGATGCCGTATGCGGCCTGCTTTCCGCCACCGCCGTTCGAGACAAGCAATACCGGTTTCCTGTGGGTAACGCCCGTGGATGCACGCGCGCCGAAACCCCATCAGGAAGCTCAGCTGCTCGGGCACTGCGTTCACTCAATACCGATCATAGCACTCCACGAGGGCTATCCGGGGCATCACCTCCAGCGCACCTGGGCGCTTAGCTGCCCGTCTGCGCTTCGCAAGCTGGCAATGAACAACCTGTTGACCGAAGGATGGGCGCTCTACTGCGAGCATCTGATGCACGAGGAAGGATTCTACACTGATCCACGGGTACGCCTGTTCCAACTGAAGGATGTGCTTTGGCGCGCATGCCGTGTGACCATTGACGTGGGTCTGCATACGGCAGGGATGACGTTCGACGAAGCTGTTCAGATGCTCGTGCAGGAGGCCCACCTCGAAGAAATCAATGCTGTTGCAGAAGTCAAGCGCTACGCGATGAGTCCCACCCAGCCCATGACCTACGTGATCGGGATGCTCCTGATACTCGATCTGCGCGACCGGATGAAACGCAAGATGGGCAGCGACTTCGACCTCAGGCAATTCCACGACCGGCTTCTCAGCTACGGATCAATCCCTCCGGCGCTGATCGCAGAACGTCTGTTGGAACAGCCGACGTGCGAGATGTCGCCAGTACCTCAGCGCCGCTCCGCGTAGGCATCAACAGCACGCCGCCACACACCCACAGGGCTGTAACCCAGTAGATTTACCGGTATTTCACAATACGAGCGCGGCTATCCAGGTCCGCCTATTGACAAAACCCACAGGCAGTAGTATAAGGGCACCAAGCCCGCAGCAGTACCACGGGCTGCTTTCTAGCAGTCTCAGGTAGTGCCAGCGGGCGTTTTGTTTACGTCAGCCCCGGAAGAGGGCTGAGAAAGGGAGGAGAAGGAGATGAGACGACACTTCGTCATCCTACTGCTTGTGGCTGTGATTCTACTCGCCGGCAACAGGGTGTATGCGGGGGGATACTGGATTGACCTTTTCAACGGCGCAGATACATCAGGCTGGACATGCGGCGCCACTGCGTGGACAGTGTCTGGGGGCATCCTTCGGAACACTCGGGGATACGATGAGGACTGGATAGCCTACAACACCGCGTTGCCATCGAAGGAGTTCGCTCTGGAGCTTCGCGTGAGAATCGTATCAGGTATGCGCCTGCGGGCACACGCGGCCCAGGACAGTATCTACATGGGCAATGAGGGCAGCATTAGGCAATTCGAGGTGTATGGTAGGGACATCGCAAACGTCGCGCAGGTGGGAGATGACAGCTATGTCCTGGGGGACTGGTACACCCTGCGCCTTGAGGTGACCTACACAGACCAGGTAAGGTTGTTCAAGAACGGGGCGCTTACCCACGTGGGCACACGAACTAGGTGTGTTCCGTCGCAAGTCACCATAGTGCCAGGAGACCATTACAGTCCGGGGCAGGTGGAGGTATCATCCGTAAGGTACCAGGTGGTGCCTGAGCCGTCGAGCCTTCTCGCGCTCGCCTGCGGATTGGGCGGACTGGGTGCGCTTGCACGGCGCAGGCGACGGTAGCGGAGAACAGTCCCAAAGGTCAAAGGGCCGCCGATGTGCTCGACGAGGCGCTCGGCCGCCTCCGGGTGATGCGCCGCAATGTAGATCGCGCACGCTGAACAATCGAGACCGCATGGAGCTATCATGGACATATTGCTCAATCTCCAATCTAAATGCTTTGCTTACAGTTTCTGCGCCCGCCTTAGCCGATCCAGCGCCTTGATGTACTCAGCGGGGAGCAAGCCGTGCTTGTTCGGCGGAACGTTGAGCAGGAGGTTCGCTCCACCGGTTCTGCACCCCTCGGCCAGGCTCAGAAGCTCGCCGTCTGTTTGAGGAGGATCGTTTTCCTCGTAGAACCATGAGTGGCCTATGAAGTGGCAGACCTCGCCCGGGATGTAGTACTCCTTCCCCTCGATCGTGCGCCACCTCGCATGACCGCCCGCAGGCGGGAGCCTCCGCTCCATCGCGATAAGGTCGGACGGCCAGGCGTAGCCGATGTTGTAGTTCTTCTGGTCGCCGATGCCGGAGTTCATCATGATCACCGTATCGGGCTGCAGCTCGGCGATGTGGTGATAGAGGAACGTCCTGTATCCCCGGCCCAGGAGTCCCGGAATATCAATCCACACCTCCGCGATCGGGCCGTATCTCGTCAAGAGTTCGGTGATCTGCGCGGTCACGTAGTCATGATAGAGTGAGGTGGTATACGGCTTTCCAGGTCGGCCCGAGCCCCACATATTGCTCTCCAGCTTGGTATGATTGTCCCACGAGCAATAATACAAACCCGGCTTGACGCCGTGCCTCTCGCATGACTTGACGAACGCTCCCACAACGTCGGTCTTGTCGCCGCTGTTCGCCATGGTGTAGTCCGTCTGATCGCTCGGCCAGAGGCAGTGACCGGCAACGTGCTTGGCAGTGAGAACCGCGTACTTCATCCCGACATCTCGCGCGACTGAGATCCATTGGTCGGTGCTCAGGCGATCGGGCGCATAGGCTGATGCGGGCGCCGTCCCGTCCGGCAGCTCCATCCCGAGGAACGTGCTCATGCCGAAATGGATGAACATCCCGTATCCGAGGGCTTCCCACTTCTGCAACTGGTCGATGCCCAGCCTCTGTGCGCCGCGCTCTTTCGATGAACGGTCCGCCCTCACCCCTTCAGCGCCGAAGCTGATTCCTCCCACACTTGCTCCTGCTGCAAGGCTCAAAGCCCCTTTCATCAGGGATCGCCTACTTAGCATATGCTGCCTCCACTGTTGCACCGCGCCAATCAGCGCTCCGCACTTACTAGCCACTTTGGCTTTCGCCCGACTTAGACGCTCTTATCCTCGTGCCCCGAGACGAGATACCGCCTCGTATAAGGCCGTCTCGCTATATGCAGCGGCGACATCCACGATTGGATGTGTTGCACTCTTCGGCCGTGGCGATTCGCGTGCGGCGGCCATCACAGCTTCGCGCACGCCTCCAATGCCAGCCAGAAGAGCTTCTCGTTGGCCGTAAGGACGGGATGGTCCCTGCGGGCGTCCCAGACCTCGGCGCTGACATCGTCGTCGCAGCCGAGGAGCATGCCGATTTGGATTCCCCGATACTGCGCAACGGCGAACATCGCGGACGCCTCCATCTCCACCACCGGGCAGCCCTCGTCACGCCGCCGCTTGACCATGCCCGGGGTTTCGCGGCAGAAGGC